>Ga0163148_10006464_pt1 | contig 11299 bp, 11 predicted proteins | sample OliLakLV19MP7P2_FD_148606 | JGI IMG/M metagenome (GOLD analysis project Ga0163148, IMG submission 148606) | Freshwater microbial mat bacterial communities from Lake Vanda, McMurdo Dry Valleys, Antarctica- Oligotrophic Lake LV.19.MP7.P2 | ecosystem: Environmental > Aquatic > Freshwater > Lake >... | reverse complement strand
GACTAATTTTGTTCTCGCTGTTGTTTGTTCTTGCTTGCGAAGAACAAACACTAAATGAGCAACCGCAAAACATTGCCGAAGTGACCAATCAACGTGATGTCGCATTTGCAACGGAAAATCTCACCGTATATGGCGAATCTCTCTTAACCTTACAGAAAGATTCTGAATTCGGAAAAGTTTTATATGCGGGTATCGAAGATGCCTTTGATGGCGAGCGCAATGTCCTTTTCAAAACGTTGCTTCAAGAAGATAAAAATCCAATTCAGGCGAGGAAACTGTCCAGCGAGTTGTTAAGCTCAAAAGAAGGCATAATGAATGCCTTCTATAACATTGAAGGAAGGAACTACTACCCGCAGGTTTTTATTCCTTTTTACGATGAATTGAAAGCAAGCGGCAAGCTGTCGATCAAAGATCCGGTATTGGTAATCTACACTATTGATTCTCCCAATTCAGTTTATCAAGGGTATCTGTTGGGTAGTAATGGTGGCCTAATTAAAACTCAAATGGTTTCTGAAGCTTATGCCAAAGAGAATGAGGTTTGGGTGATATCAATAAACGAGCGAGTAGATAGCGAGGGTAATTTGATTGATGCCTATGTCAAGGACACTGGCAGTCGCACGCAAGGGGTAGCCTATCCAAATGCAAGGTTTGCTACTATGAAAATTGATTCTCACAAGGAAGAATGGGTTGCAGGAGCTTCGGAAGTACATATTAAGAGATATTTGTCGTTTTTTTGGTTTGATCAATATTCATCAACCCCAGTTGCTGGTAATGTTACAAGTGAAGATGTTCCAAACGATGGGGACGGATGGAGGATTAAGGAGGTTAAACGAAAGGATGTAGGAAAAACCCTGACTATAAATTGGACCTACATTTCAAATTGGCCTGATAAAAACTACGTGTTCGACTTTGGTCCTGTTCACACAAACTACTTTTACTATGTTGTTTTCGAGTATGATGCCTGGCCTACAGGCTTAAGAAATGCCTACATACCAGATGCAGGAGTAAGCGGAAATACAATTTACACCTGCTACCGATCGGCCGATACCTATTATAAAATGGACTATATACCGGAAAGCGCAGCAGATGGGTGGAGCAGCAGCAGTGGGTTTCATTTCACTTCTCAGTTTTAAAAAGAGCCGGGTTAGCCTCACTTTCCGCCAGTGGGTCTAACCCATATCTTTTCAAAGCCAATGAAATTCAGAATAATCTTACTCTTACTTATTGCATGTTCGTACTCAATTAGCGCGAACGCTTTTGGGTCTGATTCGTTGAAACAAAAATGGCAAATAATCTTTACTCCAGGTATTTCTATTCAAACCTTTGCTTTTCAAAGATGGATTTCATATCCAAGCTCATATATTGTTCAAACATCCCTTTCCGAATTGAATGCAAAGGGTTTGGGGTTAACCCTACCTTTTTATATTGTAGGTAAGAGTAACCGAACAGGTCTGCTTATCAACCCGATTATCCGATACGATTTGGTCGATCCAACTTTAAAAAGACCACCTGCTCTATCCGATTATAAAATTTTTTGCGACCTACATCTTTCGGTATTCCAAAATTTTCAACTAGGGTTTCGAGGAAAAAAAATCTCGTTTAAGATTGGCGTTGGCTATAGCTTTATAAGTCCTTTCATATCTTATAATGAACGTTTTTTTATAATCATAACTGCCCCCTACCCTCCTCGACTCATTGTCAGAAATAAAATAAACTTAGACTTTGAAGGAATCCATTTTTTTCTTCGCTTTCCTTTAATCAAGGGGTTTTATTTTAAGCAACAACTTATGTATGTACCAAAAGGTCAAATCATATACACTGGTTACTGGCATAACATGATGTATCATGCTAGTATTGAGGTTGACCCGAAACTGTTTAAGCGTAAAAGAAATAATCAGTCTCTAAAGTAATTTCATATTACCACTTTTACTTTCCGTTCCTTATCAGCTGAAAAAGCAAGGCATGCCAGAATCTGATCTTTGGATAGTTGTGGAAAATCAAAAATTACTTCTTCAATAGTCATCCCGGATGCTAACCATCCTAATACATCATAAACAGAAATTCGGTTGTCTTTGATGCAGAGTTTGCCAAACCGGATCTGAGGATCAATTTCGATATATTCTTTATAGTCCATAATCACAGTCATTTTAACAAAGTTAATTATTCCAATAGGTAAAACTATTTACCAATTTAAGCTCTCCATTATCCTAAATCTGTGAATCTGTGGCTTCATTAATTTTCCAACTCCTCAAAATCAATATCCATCACGCTAAACTTCTGCCAGCCCACATAATCAAAATGCCACCACTCCGAGGCATTGACTTTAAAGCCATGCCTTTCCATCGCATCAATCAGCAACTGACGGTTCTTTCTGATTTTTGGATCACTCACCGGAGAAGTCGGCCAGGCCTCTCTTTTAAAGGAATCATACCCCGTTGGCATTTCCAATTCGGCACCGGTTTTACTATCAATCACCGTAAGGTCTAAGGCACAACCTCGATTATGACGCGAGCCTTTATACGGTGAAGCTACATACGTTGTATCGTGATACGTTTCATAAAATTTTACCGTTGCCGAATACGGTCTATAGCCATCAAAGATTTTAAGTTCTAATCCTTGCTTTTTTAAGTCGGCCTGAATTTTTTTCAATGATTCCGCCACCGGCCTGCGCGCATAGGCACGAGCCATATTGTAAATTTTCTCGTCAGTAAAATTGTTTGTTGTCGCATAGCGAATATCCAGCTTAAGTCCGGGAATAAATTTTTCGAGATTAATCAATTCGTTTTGCGGATTGGCAACCACACTCTTTTTGTACTCCTCCAATTCCATGGGAGTGAGTCCGTATTTATTTTGCGCTAAAATCAAATTTGGTATCAGCAAAAAAGCAAGTGTCCATTTCATAAGTAATTCTATTAAGTAAGAGTTAAAGATAATAGTTTAAGCCCTCACCCCAACAAGCTTACCTTTAAGTCTCGCTTTCTGCAGGGGCTGACCAAAAAGTCTATCGGTCATCGCGGCCTTTGAGCCGCGATCCGCATTTACAATCCGTGCAGCCAGATGCCGGATCAAAGTCCGGCATGACAGTCCGCATTTTGCAGACTTTTTGGTCAGTCCCAATATATTGTATCAAGCTTCCTAAGTTTTACTGGGGTGAGGGAACAAAATCATTAACTTTCGATAATCATTACTATGGAAATCCTGAAACGAATTCTGCTTGGAATAATAGCTCTTGTGCTACTGATTGTAGCGGCTGCTTATCTCTATTTGCTTTCAACCAAACCAACCTACTCGGGCGAATTGACGCTTGCTGACTTGCACGAACCCGTTGAAGTTTTGTATGATGATTTTGGAGTTCCACATATCTATGCACAAAATGAAGAGGACGCTTATTATGCTTTAGGCTATGTGCATGCACAAGATCGGTTGTTTCAAATGGAAATGATCAGGCGCGCAGCCGCAGGTCGATTGTCCGAAGTATTAGGACCCGATTTGCTTAAAGTTGATAAACTCTTTCGCACACTGGACATTAATAAATTTGCCAAAGAACATGCAGAAAAATATTTAAGTGCCGATACGGCTGGATTTCAAAAAGCAGCGCATGCCTATCAGAAAGGTATTAACCAATATGTAAACACAGGAGATACTCCCATTGAATTTTCTATTATGGGGATTCCGAAATCTGAATTCACTGCCCAAGATATTTATCTGGCAGTTGGCTTTATGGCTTTTGGTTTTGCTGAAGGCATTCGAGCTGACCCGGTGCTTGAAAAAATCAGACGCGAGCTTGGCGCTGAATACTTAAAAGACCTAGCCATTCAAACTCCACCCGATGCAGAGATCATAAAAAACTTTAGCGGTGCTGTCAAAACTCTGGGAACAGATTCTCTGATCGCTTTCTTCAGCGAAGCGTTAGAAAAAATTCCGGTTCCACTTTGGCAAGGAAGTAACGGTTGGGTAATCGCTGGCGATCGCACTACATCAGGGCTACCCATTTTAGCCAATGACACACACATTGGTTTTGCTCAACCTGCTGTTTGGTATGAGGCACATATTGAGTATCCGGGCTTTCGTTTTTACGGACATCACATTGCTGGCATTCCGTTTGGGTTACTAGGGCAAAATGATTTTTGTGCTTGGGGGCTAACGATGTTTGAGAATGATGACACCGATTTCTTTACAGAAGAATTTAATGACGATGGAAAAGTAAAATACAAGGGCGAATGGGTTGATTCTAAAACCCGAACTGAAGTGATTAATGTAAAAGGAAAGCCTGACGAAAATTTAATTCTAAAATCTACGCCCCATGGTACTCTTGTAAATGGCTTGTTAGATTTTACCGATGGCCTAAAACCCATTTCACTTTGGTGGATACTCAATCACGAACCCAACGAATCACTACAGGCCGCTTATGGCTTAATTCATGCATCTACATTTGCGCAGGCTGAACATGCGGCTTCGCTCTTTTCATCGCCTGGATTAAACTTAATGTATGGCGATCGTGCCGGAAACATTGCCTGGTGGGCCGTTGCTAAACTTCCCATTCGTGCCGCACACGCCCAACCTAAATTATTTTTAGATGGTGCAAGCGGCAATGATGAACCTTTGGGCTTTTATGATTTTTCTAAAAATCCACATGCTGTTAATCCGCCCTGGGGTTATGTGTATTCGGCTAACAATCAACCCGATTCTGTTGATGGCGTTTTATATCCAGGATATTATTACCCAAGAAGTCGAGCAGGAAGAATTGTTGAATTGCTAAAGGCTGATAAGAAATGGACAGTCGAAGATGTAAAAACTATTGATCTCGATGTTACCTCGCACATGCATGCAGACATTGCTAAAGAGCTTGTATCTGTTTTGAAATCCTTGAACGATGCTTCTTTATCGGATTTGATAAAAGTACTTGACAATTGGAATGGTGAGCACAATACAACTCAAACAGCGCCTTCTGTTTACTATAACCTGCTATCGCAAACCATGAAGCTTGCTATGGAAGATGAAATGGGTGCTCAGGCTTACAAAGCCATCATGGCAACCTCAATCCCAAAGAACTCTTATCAAATGTTTATCACAAACGATACTTCCCCCTGGTGGGATAATAATAAGACATCTGAAAAAGAAACCCGGAGTCAGATAATAAAGCAAGCTGCTATCAACACATTGACCTTATTAAATAAAACCAGCGGAAAAAACCCTGACGACTGGCAATGGGGAAAAATTCATACGCTTACCCACAAGCACGCGCTTGATGCAGTGAAACCATTGCGTTCATTTTTTAATGTTGGCCCTTTTGTAGTAGATGGTGGAAGTGAGGTAATCAATAATCTACACTTTGATTTGGATACAATAGGATACTTTCCAGTAAACGGTGGCCCGGCTCTTCGCAAGGTTACGGACTTTAGCGACATGGAAAACGGAATTACTGTTTCACCAACCGGACAATCAGGCAACGTTATGAGCAAGCATTATGGCGATCAGGCAGAAATGTTTGCAACGGGTAAGTTTCGTAAGATGATGATGAATCGAAAAGAAATTGAAACCAAGAGTAAAATATTGCTGCTAAAACCAGAACAACCATGAACGTTGAATTACTAAGAGCACAAACTCCAGGCTGTAAACAAAAAATTCATTTTAATAATGCAGGCGCATCGCTAATGCCGCAATCGGTAATTGATGCCATGCAAAATTATTTAACTTTTGAAAGTGTAACGGGCGGTTACGAAGCAGCCGACAGCAAAGCTGATGAGATTGCTGGCTTCTATTCATCTACAGCGCGACTCTTAAATTGTAAGGCTACTAATATTGCCTTTGCATCAAGCGCTACCAATGCGTTCGCAAGAGCTCTGTCTTGTATTCCTTTTCAGGAAGGTGATTCCATTTTATTGGCCAACGAAGACTACATCAGTAATCAAATTGCTTTTCTATCGCTGCAAAAAAGATTTGGCATACAAATCCTGCGTGCTAAAAGTAAACTTGAAGGTGGTGTAGATGTTGAAGATATGAAGAGGTTGATGGATGAACACCAACCTAAACTTGTTTCCCTTACGCATGTGCCCAGCAACACAGGCTTAATTCAACCTGCGGAAGAAGTTGGAAGACTTTGCGCTGAGCGCAACCTCTATTACCTAATGGACGGATGCCAATCAGTTGGGCAAATTCCAGTGGATGTTGAAAAGATTCAATGTGACTTTTTCACGGCTACTCTGCGTAAGTTTTTACGCGGGCCCCGCGGCTGCGGCTTTCTTTATGTGTCTGATAAAATCATCAATCAAAAATTAGAACCGCTTTTTATAGACCTACGCGGTGCCGATTGGGTTTCGGCTGATGAGTATGCACCACGCATGGATGCACGGAGATTTGAAGATTGGGAAATGCCTTATGCACTTGTGCTAGGAAGTAAAGCTGCTATCGACTATGCTTTACATGTTGGACTACATTCAATTCAGGAACGCAATCGCGACTTATGTGAACTTATTCGGAATGAAGTATCTCGATTAAAAGGCTTTACCCTTCTTGATATAGGTACTCCGCAAAGCAGTATCATCACTATGACTATTGCTAATCAAACGGCACAACATGTGCTCGCTAGTTTGAGAAAACAAAACATCAATACCTCAATTGGCTTCCGCAACTTTGCCCTAATAGATTTTGATGCAAAGAAAGTAGAATGGGCGTTGCGCATCTCACCGCATTACTATAATACAGAAGAAGAAGTAAACATTCTTATTAACTCATTAAAAAAATTTAGTGCGTGAAGTTTAAAGATGCCTTATTAAGCATTTTAATTATTGAGGTTGGGATTGCTGTACTTGCCGTGATGAATTACGGAGTTACACTTGAAAGTCTTCAGGCGGTAACCCGATTTTCGGGTCGTGCGTCCCTAGCGATTTTCAGTCTAATATTTCTCTTTCAAAAACATAGATACATCAAGCTTACCTCCATTCTCTCAGATAAGTACTATCTTATTTTTGCTATCGTCCACGGCATTCATCTTGCGCAGTTGCTCACCTTTATTTACCTGAGCGGCAATAAGTTAATTCCAGTGAGCCTCGCGGGCGGGTTTGTCGCCTATCTTATCATCTTCATCATGCCTTATGCGCAGCATCGACTTAAAGTGGGGAACGTACCTCTAAAACAATTTGCCACGCTCAATCTCGTATTTCTTTATTATGTGTGGTTCAGTTTTTTTATGAGCTATTTGCCAAGAGTGCGAGGTTCTTTACCCAATATGGGTGGATCCTATTCCGAGTTTGTAATCTTACTTGCCTGGGTATCCCTTATGCTCGGTATGAAGTTACAGAATTTACTTATGAACAGAATCTCAAATAGAAACCGTTAATCAACTTCTTGCATGCTGATCATACTCACGCTTATTCTTCTTAAAATCTAGTAAAAGCCAAACGGCCAGCACTAAAAGTGAACCTACCATAAACAAAGGAATCAAATAAAGATTTTCCGCTTGTACGGCTAACGCTATCGCCATAGAACCGATTGAGATTATTCCGGCCATAACAGCAAATGCTTTTGTCTTGTAATACCATGCGTACGGAAAAAAGTGTGCTCCGGTAATGATCACATAGCACAGAATAAAATACTCAGGCTTCATTATTAACACGAAAACCAACATGGGGAAATAAAAAAGTTGTGCAAAGTTTAACCACAACCCAAGCGGCTCTAAGGGATTACCTTTAACCGTCCAGGTGGTTTTTAAAACTTTGGATAACAAGAAGGCAAGCGGAAGCATCGGGCCACCTACGATAAACGTCAGCACACTTTTATCATAGTCTGAAAAAGACAAAGTCCAAATGAACGAAATTACTGACCACACAATAATAGCAGCCACAATAAAATCTATTCCATTTTTTGCTTTTACTGAAAGCTCAAGCCGAAGCTTATACAAATCGTTTTGATTCATAGTTGTTTGTTTTGTTACAATCGTAAAAATAGAATGCTGAATAGTTTTGGAGTAGCGTGCATTGGCATACAACAGTCAAAACTCGGTGAAACCGGAATTTAACGAGGTGAAACTGAACCGCTAATCACCCTTTCTTCCAAATAGAAGATATGGAGGAGATCATAAATTGTGGATTTGAATTTTCTAGTTTGATTTTGTTGTATGGCGTTTCAGGAAAAACAATCTCGGTCATCACCCGCTCACCATCGTTTATAAATATTTCTATCGATGCTAAATCAAGGTACACCTTTATGTTTCTGATTTGTACATCCCTTACACTCATCTTATTGACAGCTGGAAAAACGTCACTAAAATTTGTAATCCCTGAAGCCGTTCTGTCAACTGAAAACAAACCATCAGTCGCAGAGATAATCACTTTCTCTGCTTTATCATTAGAAAGTGTTAGTGTAAAGTTTTGCGAGCCTGTATCAACATTAAACTCAATTAATGACAACGGGCTTTCAAGCGAAGCATCTCCCGTAAAAAATTTTGGAGTCTGCACAATCGATTTAATTTCTGCTACTGGTTTAAACTTCAATTCGAAGATTTGATCTTTTTGATTGAGCACAACTTCACGCGGCAAAGTAGTGGCGCTGCGCCAGGCTTTGGTTGGAACCACATTGGCATATTGCCAGTTGCTCATCCAGCCAATAAATAATCTGCGGCCATCCGTTGCCGGAATATCCGACCACGTAACCCCGGCATAATTATCAGCACCGTAATCAATCCAACGTATTAGTGTATCCTGAGGTGTAAAATTCTTGCCATCAAAGCCACCCACAAAATAGTGTGTAGCCGAGCCACCTTGCGGTCCGCCCGGATTTATACTTACCAACAACACCCACTGTGTATTATCAGCTTCATCAATTAATGGAAACAGATCAGGGCATTCCCACACGCCACCATGCGCGCCTATTGATTTACCAAACTCACTGAGCTTGCTCCATTTTTTTAAATCGGGTGATGCATAAAATTCAATATGATCTTTCACTGCAAGCGTCATCACCCATTGGTTACTCACTTCATTCCAGGCAACTTTCGGATCGCGAAAATCGCGAATGCCAGGATTTGCTAAAACCGGATTGTGATCATACTTAGTCCACGTACGCCCTTTATCCAAACTGTAAGCAATGCCTTGAGTTTGAAAGTCAATCTTGCTGGCACGTTCACCTTCCATATCGTGATAAGTAAATATTGCGACAAGAGGCGGATTTTCTGTTGAACCCAACCCACTTGTATTCTTCCAATCGACAACAGCACTTCCGCTAAAAATATAACCCAATGAATCCGGAAACAACGCAATTGGAAGATGTTCCCAATGAATAAGATCCTCGCTAACCGCATGCCCCCAATGCATGGGGCCCCAAACCGTGCTATCCGGATAATGTTGATAAAACAAATGATACTCGCCTTCATAATATACCAATCCGTTGGGGTCATTCATCCAACCTGTTTTAGGTGTAAAATGAAACTGTGGCCTGAAAGCTTCATACTCAGTTACAACTTGTTCACTATTTTTCTGGACACACGCACCAAGCAACAGCAACGAGGATAATAATACGAGGCAAGCTTTCATTGAGGTTAGATTTAAAACTATTCCAGAGCTTCAGCAATTAGGCGTCTGACCGCTTTGAGCGGTCAGACGCCTTTTCATGATCAGGAATCTTAGTCGTTTTGTAAAAGTTGGATTACTTAGTCCAATAATCAACTACCGTAACTTTATCAAGGTGTGGCTTCAAGATTTCTACAAAAGCCTGGTGATCGGGATGAACCAAGTACTCATCACGATCTTTATCGCTGGCAAAGGTTACAAAGAAACAATGTGTCAAGCCCTGATTTAAGCCTTCAGGACTGGAGTTAGTGCCCCACTCATAATCTTTGATCAGACTGATTTTTCCTTTTAGCTCACCAAAAGCAGTTTCTACTTTCTTCACGTCTTCGGGTGATGCGGTGTCAGTAAATTTGAAGAGCACAACGTGGCGTAGCATTTTTTGATCTTGTTTAGTTTGAGAAGGCGTGCAAGCGCCCAAAAGTATTATGACTGCGAAAGTCAATGTGGTTAGGTTTTTCATGACCTAAAGATAAACTTTTAAACAATAAAATTTAGAAGTGCAAAAACAGATTTAATATTCATATATCAGAAATATCAACAATTATATATATTCGATCTGACTACACAGGCGGTTTGCCGACAAATTGTCAACAGGTCTAAATGATGAAACATTAACAAGATAAATTATGAGTGACATAAAATTATTTAAATCAAAAAAGGTAAGAACACATTGGGATGAAGAAACTGAACGATGGTATTTCTCTATTGTAGACGTAGTCGGCATTCTAACAGACAGTCCAAATCCAAGAAAATACTGGAGTGTGCTGAAAACGCGGTTAAAACGAGAAGGTAGTCAACTGAAAATGCAGGCAGCCGATGGTAAATTTTTATAACCGATGCTGCTAATACTGAGCAACTTCTACGATTAATTCAATCAATCCCATCGCCAAAAGCTGAACCTTTTAAACTTTGGTTAGCGCAAGTCGGCTATGAACGCATTGAAGAAACCGAAGATTCCGAACTAAGTTTTGATCGCGCTATGGAAACTTACATGGCAAAAGGATACACCAAAGAATGGATAAACCAACGACTAAAAAGTATTGAAGTAAGAAAAGAGCTGACAGACGAATGGGAAAAACGAGGCGTGAAAAAAGGAATGGATTTCGCTGTTCTTACCGACATCATCACCAAAGCATGGAGCGGAAAATCAGTTAAGCAATACAAAAAACACAAAGACTTAAAGAAAGAAAACCTTCGCGACCACATGACCAATCTGGAATTGGTTTTAAACATGCTGGCAGTGGCAACCACCCCTGAAATTTCAAAGGAAAAGAAACCAAAGACATCAGACGAAAATAAAGTAATAGCCAAACAAGGCGGAACGATTGCAGGAAACACAAGGAAGGAGATTGAAGCAAAGACCGGAAAAAAGATTGTGAGTAAGCTAAACGCTAAGAACATTATTGAAGGAAAACCAAAGCGAAAAAAATTGAAATAACAACTAAGGTTTCCTCTTGCAATTGTTGGTGTTGCGTGATTGCATAGCAGGGGTCACCAACAAGCGTACTGAATAGTTACTGGCATTGTTTGCCATTGAAGAACACCGGCCAATACTATGGGAAGTCAGTTGTCCTAAAAAATCGGACAACTGAAAATGTCAAAAAAATCACATCCCCAACATCACAAACGCGCCCCAATAATAAGGGTCTTTATATTTTGTCATCAACTGTAGTTGCGCTTGTTTAAATGCTTTAGCCTTGCTGCCGCCTTTGGCCAGGTTTGCATAAAAGTTA
>Ga0163148_10006446_pt1 | contig 11326 bp, 25 predicted proteins | sample OliLakLV19MP7P2_FD_148606 | JGI IMG/M metagenome (GOLD analysis project Ga0163148, IMG submission 148606) | Freshwater microbial mat bacterial communities from Lake Vanda, McMurdo Dry Valleys, Antarctica- Oligotrophic Lake LV.19.MP7.P2 | ecosystem: Environmental > Aquatic > Freshwater > Lake >... | reverse complement strand
CTTCCTCCCCATCCCATCCTCTTCTTCCCATCCCCTCTTCACCCCATCCCAACCCTAGTACACATCTTGCTAGAGTCAAGAACCATACCATCCCCAGGCACACATCTTGCTAGAGTTAAGAATCATACCATCCCCTAGTACACATCTTGCAACAGTCAAGAATCATACCAACCCCAGGTACACATCTTGCTATAGTCAAGAATCATGCCATCCCCTGGCACGGATCTTGCTATATTAATTTCTATGCCAAGGCTAAGTTATTGAATTGATAGGGGGAGGGTAGGTGTTGCCTAGCCGGTATTATTTATTAATATACCACCGTCTCACATCCCAAATCAATTTTCTGAATTTGGCTTTATTTAAAAAAAGAATATTGTTGCTAAATGGTGATAAAGTGTTGTATCATATAGAAGGTAGTGTTATAATGGTAATGATTACCAAAAGATGGCGAAAAGTGTTGTCTAATATATTTGTAGATCAATCACTTTGAGACGAATTTTGGTTGTCTATTTAGACGTCGGAAGTGCCGCTAGCCTATTTGTACGGCGGTATGTCTTATGGTAGTGTCTATTATGGAGTTGTAGTTGAGGATTAGGTAGAGCACCTTCAGGGCTACTTTTTAGGCGTGTGCCAAGTTGCCTTTTGTATTTGTACTATTGGTAGTGTCTTTTTGATTCTATACCCATAGCGTTTTAGGTAGGTGGAAGTCTACCTCTCTTTAGGTATGGATAAGCCCGGGTGGTTGGCGGGCTACTAGTTGGTACTACTACTTGGTATTTCGTACTACTAGCTTGAACTCTTAGTTCATATGTCTATAGTGGTGAGGATAGTGCTTATACTTCCTCAGTGCTAACGTTAGGCTTTCCGCTGGGACCTTTCACACTCTAATCGTGTCCCAGTGTAGCTGTTAGATATTAATATATTAATAATTAATAATCTAAAGAGTAACTACCCTCTCCCCATTCTGACTTTAGATAACCCTAACGGGGGCACTATCGCTTAATGGAATTTTTAACGGTCCTAACATCTCTATAGGTGCCCGCCCCCTTTTGTCTTTATTGGGGTTCAGGCCAAAGGCAACTTTATACAACTCGCGTATAATAGTATGTTAAGATCTGCTTATAAGGTATTCAGAATAACATACTTCGAGTAGGGTCATCTGCGCGTCCATTGGACTTCTTAAACTTTTAGCTGGTATTTGGGATTTTAGATCAGCTAGTTTATTGACAAACGGACCATCATACCCAGTTTCCTCAATTATGACCTTCAGGTAAGAATGGAATTCTGCGGTTAGGGCTTCCTGTTCCCATTCCTTTAGCATTAGGGATATTAATAAAACGTTGCGATTGTAAATAGTAACACCTTTATTCTGTAAGTAAGAAAAATCAACGGTGTTCAGGATCACACTGAGCGCTTCTGGATCTAAGGCGTTTTTATATTTAAGCGTAGACATGAGAAAATCGAACTTATCCTTACCCGACATATCGTTAGGGTAGACTGTGGATCGTCTGGTCACAAACTCTCCATCTATAACTTTGGTGCTAAGTAATTTTAATAATTCTGTAATCATATTCTATATTTCCTTTATATTAAAGCATTTAGGCCATCGTTGTAAGCATTTCCTCGTGGAGGACGTTAACTATAGCGAGCTGTGTACTGATTAGGTCCCAAGGTTTAGGGGTAGTTATTTTGGATTTTACATCAAGTAGGTTCTTGTCGAAATCAAACCCATACCCAGCCAGTGGCATCATGAGCTTCAGATGAGAGTGGAATTCTGAGGTTAGGCGCGCCTGGTCAGCCGCCATGAGCTTCTGGGAGGCCAATAGCTTTTGGTAGTCTTGAAACTCTTCGCCCACCATCACGGGCCAGGGGTTGTTATTATGACCAGCTGGGGATATAAGGTAACTCCAGGTATCCTCTCCCTTCATATTCGAAGGGAAGGTCAGGGTTAGTTTGGTCACAAAATCACCGTTTAAAATTTTACGTTTAAAAAATACCATTAATTCTTTGGTCATATTCTACGGTCCCCGTTTCTTTTATATTGCCAGTTAAGTAATTCTAACACATTTAAACCATTTCTGCAAGCATTTCTTGTTGGATGTTAAACAGTACAGCTTGCTGTGCCTGAACTAAATTATTGAGCTGCGTTCTGCATATCCTAGACTTAGCGGCGCTTAGTGCGTCTTGGAACTGTGTTTCCGTCAGACTAGCTGGAGCAAGTTCCCTGAGGCAGGCGTGGAAATGTCCAGTTCGCCGTTCTTGGTCGTCATCCCTGGTTCTCTTTGAGTCGAAATAAGTTATGTGGTTATCTACATAATCCGGATCGGTACTGAACAAAGCAGGTTTTATTCCGAAAGAAAGTTTATCAAAATTGTTGTAGTTGGGGGGGTAGGCTAGCTGAAGCTTTGTAACAAAATCACCCTTCTGTATTTTTGAAAAAATTAATTCACTGAATTCCTTAGATATGTGATTCTTAGATGTTTCGTACTTAGGTGTGTTTTTCTTATATATGATGTCCATGCTTTTACCGTAATCAGACTCCCGTGGAACCGAAGCCTTTGGTGTCGCGCAGCGTGGAGGAGAGTTCCTCGCTTTCACAATGTTGAACCTTTAGAACTGGGAATACCAAACCCTGCGCAATGCGGTCCCCTGAACGAACCACCCATGGCTGGCTACCGAGCAGAGTTGCGATTACGCAAATTTCACCCCGGTAGTCAGAATCAATCGTTCCGACTCCGTTAACAAGTGAGAATCCCACTTTAAGGGCCAGTCCACTTCTTGCGCGGACTTGAAGTTCGTAGCCCATGGGAAGTTCTACGGCAAGTCCAGTGGGTATCGCTAGGATAGCACCAGGATGCATTGTTAGTTCACAATCGAATGCTGCACTCAAATCGAAGGCCGCCGCCCCCACACTTCCATATGTAGGTATCTGAGCGTTAGGGTGAAGCTTCTTCCACTTCACAACCAGTGGCGCATTCTCGGGTTCATCTTCATATATAGAAATATCACTCATCTTACCCCGGACAACCCCTTCTTTCTCGTCTTTTAAGTCTTGTATCTTACGGTCAAAGAAATACTCATCGTCGTAGTGCTCTGAAAGGTGATAGTCGTCTGCAAGGCGATAGTCCCCTTTGTGCATCCAGCGATACATGTCACTTAAAAGTTTGGTCGCCGATTTTTTAATTTTTTTCTTTTCCATGTTAGTTAGTTCTCCAATATTTAGTTTGTCTTTGATATTTAATCATATCAGTATTCGTGAAATGATTATCTTTTAATAATAAAAAGTTATTAGGGAAGGCCCCCAGTTGTCCATTTTCTAACTCTACGACGTTGAAGGTCTTATGCTGTTCGGGATCTTCAGAATACCCCCCATCGAATTGGTCGATAGTGAACATATAGGTACCTACGGTATCCAGCGTTCTGACTTCCACCTCGTAGTCCTTAAGGTAGGCATGTGATATAACCTGAGCCCTATGACCTATGCACGACCAAGGTTGTAATTCCTCAAGACTGTAGGTAGATTTCAGTTCAGGTATCGTCGTGAAGGCATGGATTGGTAGTCTACCAAAAATGGCACCATGTTCGGTGTGGACATTGAACAGTAAGGGTCTACCCATTATACATGTCACCGAATAGATGTAACACTCTATGTCCAGGGGAGAGTCACTGACGAACTTCCCGCGAACATAACAGTGTATATATGGTAGATCAATAATCACTGCTCAGTATCCTCAGGTGCCACTTCTCGAAATTGAGGGTTTAGAAAGGTAAGCTTACCCTCAACGATAGCCTCAATCCAGGTATCTGACCCGTCGTCATTCCTGGGTAGCCTAACCCTAGCTTGGACTTCAGTGAAGAACTGGTTCGCCGCTTCTACAGTAGGGAAGGTTTTAATCTTAGGGCTACATACTTCAACGTAGAACAATATGATCTTATTTTTGCTTGGCATATATCACCCTGTTAATTACGACACTCATCGTGCAAAGTAGTATAATCAACATAGGAAACCAGCTAAAGCCTTGCTTGTAGATGGCACCTACGTTAAGCGAGATTAGGAACAGATTAGCGTAAAAGCTTAGGTGTGACAACATGGACATATTACATTTCTCCCTGGTTTAAGTATCTTTTCATATTTTCATCAAACAACCTAGCGTCGTCAACGCTCTTGAGATAGGAACCGCTGGTAAATGTAGGTATTTTAATAACTACGTATTTAGTGAATTTACTAAAATCACGATCTTCATCCATAACCATTCGGTCTGACCCTTCTCCGTGACCATTTCCCCAGCTGCCCCGTAGATTGGTTAATTTATTATACTCTTCAGTGACCATTTGAACGTGATAGTCGGCGTCCGCTTGGTTACTATGACAACCAACTACCCTAAGTTTTTGCGAAGAGTCAAACTTTTCTGATTCTTTAGCGATTACTAAATATCCCATAAATTATATTACCATAACGCAATGCTACATACAAGGTTAAGTTGTTAAATCTACCATCTTCTAGTTTTTCACGAAATAATTGCTAGACGTTAAAACCTGTGTTCCAGAAATGCCATACAAAAATCTCTGCCTATGTTACGCTTATATATACTAGCTGACGATATGTGACGGTACTTGATTCCGATTTTAGCAACACCGGTATCCTTGACGCCTATTGAGAAGTTATGGAAGAACTGAAACATCCCACCTAAGTAATTGTCTGGATGAGAAATTAACCCCACACCATGACTGACTCTTATTGAGAATATGCTGGGCTCAACTTTAATGCCGAGGGAATAGCTGGTGTGACCTGAGGACTTACCCCCGTATTGTGATGAGCTATCGATATAGCCACCCAAATCAGCAACTTTAAAAAAATGATTCGATATATTTTCATAGGCGGAAACTGAAACAATCTTTACCTGTGAGGAGTGGGCTTTTGCGCTATTGCCCACCCCTACTCCGTAATTTAAAGACAAGTCTAAAGCATGAGATGAGAAGCAAGGGATCATGGATACTATTAACGCTTGGGTAATTCTCATCTCGGTACCTCGTGAGGTTTTATTGGCCCTTAGAAGCAAGCAACTCTAGGAGATAGTCAATCTTATGAGCCGCACCGTTAAAGGCGGCACTGTAAGGCTCTCTAGCGGTTTTAACCTGCTCTTTGAGAGACTGAAGATCGTTGTCTTCCTTTTCAGCCGACTTGAGTTCTTTGACGTACTTGTTGATTTCTACAATCTTAGACTTAAGCGCACTACCATCTAAACTTTGAACAGATTCAATGAACTCAGCTTCAACTGGACTTTTTTGTGGTCTTCCACGGCCTCGTTTTTCGGTCATATAATTAAGCCCCCTCAGTTTGTTTAATTTGATTTCCCGTTATTAGAATATAACAGTATGACATATCTCGCAAGATAATTATCAATATTTTTTTAATCTACATTACGGTCAGGTAACAGGACGTCCTCGATATTGACTTTAACCGTAGAATTAAGATCCTTGCTTTTGACGACGATTTCGATCCTACTCCCGTTATTTTAGGTTAGAGATCAGGTAAGATTTCACTATATACAACTGTCCGCCCCTACTTAGGAACTCAACCTCGTTGACTTCGATCCTGGTTATCCTCAGAATCGAATCGGTCATTACATAATTGGGTTCTTTAAATACGCCATCACCATCATCACCGCAGATAACTCTGAACCCAACGCTTAGCACGCCAGGTTCACCTACTCTAACCTGGGAGTATGGGTTTACGCTGGTGAGAAGTGAACCTTCGATTTCCATTTTATCTGATAAACGTGTAAGCCTAAAGTTTTTACCCTTAAGTTTAACGCTGGTAATAGCGCCTCCCCTATTGTCCACTACCTTCACCCTGACCATCCGTAGATGTCTGGGATTTTTCTTGCTTTAAACCGAACTCAAAGGTGCCGTGTACTTCAGATGCGTAGTAAGATTTTTCAGCTTTAAACCGAGTCTTGCCGTGCTTGTCGACAAAACTAGCTTCTCTTAGCCAGTATGGCTTTTCGATATGAATTTTGGTCCACATGCCGTTAGCTAATTCTAGGGGAATAATAATACCCTTATTGGCATTTGGATCTGAAGCAAGTTCCTCGGCTGTTTTTAGAATTTCGGTGGCCAGCTTGATGAAGGTGGCTTTATCATAAGATCTTTTCATAATAACTACTCCCTTTAGGTTAATCTTAACACGAGTACGTTCTTTTTACTAGGAAAAATTAAATATCTTAAATTTTTTCAACCAATTCGTAGTGTATTACCAGTAATTGTTTGAAGGCCTTCATGACTGCCGGGTCATTTGTACCCAATTTAACAATATCGTTTAGCGCAGCCTTAGTAATTTGTAGGGTTTTATACCTGAACGATTCGGCCTGTATGACCCTAATCCGTCGCTCCATTAATGAAATTACATTGTCGCTATCGTCGTTTATCATATAATGGATATAATCTTTTTTTGGAAAATAATATTCATAATCAGTTTAATGGACTTTGAGTTTTAGGTGAAGTCGCAGCTGTTACGTTTTTTTTAACAAAATCTAGGGTTTCTTCACGATATGCCTGTTGTTTAACCGTGTCTTCAGCTAGCAATTTGGTCTGATTCTTGGCTTCCTGTTGAATTTTTCGCATCAGATACAAAAAGCCAACAATAAATCCACTGGTTTGTAGTAAGTTAAGGACCAATACGTATGTTAACATGTAATCTCATTTCTTTTTTAAAATTATATACTTATAATCCAGGTTCATGAAAAATGTTACCACAAAAGCTAGGAACATTAGGTATCCAAAGCTAGAATAAATGAGAAACCGCCCTAGACCCATTTCTTTACTCCTCGCATCTATTCGAAACGTGGCGTATGTGAACGTGACACCGAATATTATCCAAAATAATACGAACATTAACGTCATCCCCATATGGCACTCCTTATATCACAATATTAACATTAATACTTAGGAGTTACTATAATAAAATGGGATTTTTCGATAAACTTAAGAAATTAAAAGGTTCTATGGATGAGCAGGTCGGTAATGCTGAACAAAAATCTGTAGACATGACCGCTAAGCTACTTCCCGATGCCGGTGTTTCGCCGGAGCTAGCGAGAAGCCGCGCAGTTGAGAGTAATAGATTCTCAACGTTAAGGGAAGCCCTCAGTAAAAGGCGCCGGTAACTTTAAAACCCGTGGTAACACTGAGGATCAGTCGGTGTTATCTTTAAAAAGTTAGTAACCGTAATCTCAATAAAAATACGCTTGTTTTCCGTCGTAAACACTTCAATGAGTACTAGCTCGTATATACTCAAAATAGAAACATCTAAAACGTAAGCCACCATGCCTGAATCTGTACATAAGGCAATCCACTTGTTTAAAATTTCAGTTCTTTTGTTGTCAACAAGCTGAGGCAAATTTTTGGTTGACTCTGGGAGGGGTGCACTTTCAACGGTCCTACATTCTAAGGTAGCTACACTTTTAAAAAGAGGATTAATCCAATGAAACATTTTAATTTCCACCTACGTAATATAATTTAGTAAAAGGACCATCTAATTCTTGAGGTTTAGTTTCCTGTTCAATAAGGGCGCCGTATCCAGCTGGGTCGTAAATCTTAATAACAACATAATTGGTTGTCCAGATACATTCTATCTCTTCCACGTTAGAAGCGTGCATTGTTATTCTAAACGCCGTAATTTTCTCTTTAGGATATCTTTGAAAAAAGATAGACAGGTGCCAACGTAGTGTTGTCGTTTCAATATCGTTGGTAGGTGACCATTCTTCTTGGAATTCACCCGGAACATCTAGGATGTGGTCGGGTATTTTACGAATTTCGAGATTATTCATTATAGCTCGGCCCTAACTGTATAATTTCATTATTTATACCTTCGGCAAGCAAGCCCATCGAAAGAAGTATGGCGAAAAAATTAACTTGATCCATCGCCGCTGACCCCAATAGTTTTTTCTGTTCACTTTTCTTCATCCCTGAAGGGGAGATCAAAAGCAGCTTGTCGCCAAAAAATAAAGTTACCCATTCGGGGAATGTTTTAAGGTTTTCTGCTTCCATATAAACCATGATCCCATATACATATTGAGATGTCAATGGTTGAATAACTTAAATTAAATTAAACATTTAAATTAAATTAAAAAAAAATATACCACGGCGATGATTATATCTGCTAATATGGGTGATGGTTGTTAAAAGAAAAAAAAGTCGATTAATGCGTTTAACGGTTATTTCATTAGCTCTCATAGTTCCCTCAATAAGTCAAAAGCAAAGTAATCATTTTGAGTCGCTAGAATTCGGTATAACACCAGAAAGTTATGCTGTCTATATAAAAAAGCAAACAGAGAAGCCATTTGGCGAGTTTCACGGTGATTTGTTTTTAAAAAAAATATCAATTATCGAATCATCGGGTGGTACTAACTTTAATCACAGAGAACTACTTAACGGGCTACATGCCGGTACGTCAGGTATCGGACATTTTGGACTTATGCCAGTTACCGTATTAGATTTAGCTAGAAAGCTAACTAATAAGTATTCTGACCTTGGTCAATTAACGGCTGGAATTGTTGACTTTCCTAATGTTCAACATTTACTTAACCTAGACCCTAGTCAGATTAAAATTAAACTAGAATCTAATTTCGATTTAGAACTCAAGATAGCCAGATTGATAAAAATTGATCTGGACCGCAAGCATGGTAATAACGAAGAAAAGAAAGCCTTCGCTTGGAACAATGGGACACAGATTAAGTCGTCAAACATAACTGACGACAAGCTAGATGATAGCAACTATATTTATAAGTTCAGAAAATTAGCTAACCTTAAAATTGCGCTAAATTAACACGGAAAGTTTTTATGTTAGCGAGATCAGCCATGTGTAGCGATTCTTTAGTGTCGCAATATACATCTAGGTAGTATATTTCATCAATAACATCGGTTTCAATTATTTTAGACATACAGTCTACGCATGGAAACAGTGTTACGTATATCTTATTGTTTTTTGTGGATAGTTTAGCGTGAGAGATTGCGTTAATTTCAGCATGCTTAACGTGTGTATATTTAGTTGGCCTTTTCCAGAGTTCTTCAGTTTCCTGAGCACCGGTTTCAAATCCGTTGAAACCGGTTCCCACTATTACACGGTTCCTGTCCACAATCACACACCCAACATTCGTAATTGGGTCCTTGGACCTCATCGAAACAGTTTTAGCTATCTCCATAAAGTACTGATTCCAGTCAGGAACTTTTCTCACAATTCTAACCCACTTCTTTTGGGATCATGGCTTCAAATCTCTTCATTTGCTCCTCAAAGTCACGCTGATTGATCTTGTCCTGTTGCATTTGCGGCGATTCGAATTCACCAGAAAGTACCTTATTCTTAAAAGTTTCGAATTCAGTTTCCGGTAGATTCTTAAATCTGGTAGCCATCATTTTGTGGAAGTTTATTAATTGACAGCTACCTGTCGGCAGTGCACATAGGTGTGGTTTATTAGGGAACCCATTCTCCGACAACCACTTCTTTATATTCCGTTCTTTGATGTTAGCTCGCATTTGCATACCTTTCTAATGTTTTGGATTTCCAATTTAAAAGAGCAGAATTAATCTGCCCTAAAGATCTTCGTTTGTTGACCGGCCTGTGTCCCTGGTTCTTAGTTATTAAATATTTAATTGCACCTTCAGACCACTCATTAGCTAATCCAAATCTAACTGTCCGCATAAGCATTCTGTTAGACTCACCATCACGCCAAGGTCTATCGATGACCTCAACTGTGGGATTCTCAAACAAACGCCTGACAAGGTCACCAGCGCCGTATAGGAAGCCACGTAGTCCCCACACTACCTTCCTGGAAACCACGGTCAGTACCTTCTCCGCAACCAGCCACTTCATGATTTTGGAAGCCGTCATAATCGACACGTCCAACGACTTTGCGATAAGCCTGGCCGCAAAATGGCCGTTATTACTGCGTATCCTGGTAATGTTGTTACATAAGAACCCCACCAGCCGTGATTCGCTATGTCGAATGAACGCTGGCTTGTCGGCTATCTCATCAAACGCCATCTGCAACCCCTTGACGTAGTCTGCACCGAAAGACGCAGACAGGGCCCTCTTGTTGGCTTCGAACACACTAGACTCTAGCCCCAGCTCCAAAGTGATGAGCTTATTGTCGATGTCGTTTTGCCAGAAGAGCTTCGGTGATCTGTACCAAAACCTAGCAGCGTCCCTACAGCTTTGGTCGGCCTCAGGGTTGCTCTCAAGTAGCCTGGCTATGTTGTAAAGGTATTGATTCCGGTCTGTTATCACCTCAGACAGGGGCAGTACCACCCTAAATCTATGGTTTTCTTCAGTGTGAGACTTGGTGAGGAGGATGTAGCACGCGACACCCATAAACCGAACCTTGGCCTGCTCCAGGGTAAAGCCACCGTCGAAGTCCAAGACTAGCGCCCCGGCACTTTCGAAGTTCAACCCTGCCCTGGCGTCCCCTCGCCACAGGATGTGGCTCCAGGACCCACTAAACGATGGCTGACAGAACACAGACCGAACCCCGCCTGTCCCCGTCTGCTCGTTCCTGAAGAATGTGACTTTGAAGCTCATGTGTTGATTAAACACCACCCCACCCCCAAATGCAAGGTATTTTTACTAGTACAGTTAGAATATATATGTGTGGGTCTTATCTTGAGACATAATGGCATGATCTTGGTGTTCAGCTGTTTTGGGTGTTGACACCTACGTTATATTGTTATATAAACATAAGAGGGTAAGCCTAGAAATTAGACTTGAGTGGTAGGGGTAGGACCAAAAGAGATGGCCTAGATTAAGGCATTAGCTACGACATGTAGCCATCGGCTCGTTACGGTCGGTACACATATCATTTGAGCTGGCGCTAGCTTACTGAATTAATATAACTATTTATTAGGGGGTATAGCTTATGTCAGAAACTTCAAAGGATCTTAAGGTAGTCGAGGACCAGCTCGCAGATTTAAAACAATTCCTGGAGGTGATTAGTGCAAGTCACATTCCTGGTTCATATATGTTTGTCGCCGCAAAGCACGTCTCCTTCCTTCAAGATCTGGAGAGGCAGCTTGAGACTTATAAGCTTACTCTTACGGAAGGACTGAGGCTTGCCCGTGCCGAAGAAGAAGAAGCTATTTTGGCTCAGTCATGGGTAGACGCCACTGAGGAAGGGGAAGAGGTCCAGTAATGGGTTTTTCAAATCATCGATACTTAGTATGGTTGTCGTTGTTTTTAATTCCGGTGTTCATTGATGGGGTAACCATGGCTAAGGCTATGGTGGGTTTGGGGATCATCGCATTTGCAGCTTTTTCTGAATATTTAAAAAATAATAAA
>Ga0163148_10006441_pt1 | contig 11332 bp, 11 predicted proteins | sample OliLakLV19MP7P2_FD_148606 | JGI IMG/M metagenome (GOLD analysis project Ga0163148, IMG submission 148606) | Freshwater microbial mat bacterial communities from Lake Vanda, McMurdo Dry Valleys, Antarctica- Oligotrophic Lake LV.19.MP7.P2 | ecosystem: Environmental > Aquatic > Freshwater > Lake >... | reverse complement strand
TGCTTGACCTTGAGCAGAAACACCTTTCTAGTTATTATATCCACTTTCTTTTCATAATAATAGACAGAAACAATCTTTGACAAATTAACTGTGAGAAAGCCAAGACTGTTCCGCCAAATCCAGTCATTTGTGCTTCCAGTTGATTGCACATGAAAGAATTTGACGTGCTGTTCACAATGAGACCCACAGACACAATGCAGTCTGTCAAGCTTTTCAATGGGAAAGCATGTCACATGTGATCTGTGATGAAAGCTGAGAACAAGTGCCCACTGACAAGCCTGATGTCAAAAGGAGGCATGTGCTCAAAGCTTTGCATTCCAACCTTGTTGAACAATTTTTCGAGACATTCACTGCACTGTCAGTGTTTGTTTTCTTTCAAATTTTCCTTCTCTTTGCTGTTTACCTGTCTATGTGCTCAAGCAAGTTTGCTCTTCTCCTCATTAAAAAATCCCTCTGCAGCTCAATTCTCATGCTTTGATGCAATTGCATTCAGAAATGATAGGTGCGACTGGAATGAACAGTTTGTCTTCACCTGTCTATGATCCTAGCAGTCCCTATGTCAACAATGAAACACAGATTCTTGATTGGTTGTCTGTTGTCTATCAATTGTTAAGACAATGCCATCTCACCTCATGTTCACTTTGAACCCAACTTCAGAGACTGTCAGAAAAGGCGCAATTTGTCCTAGAAACAACGCAAGCCAACTGTCTGTTAACAGCTATCATGATAACAATTAGGTTTTTAGAGCATAGGCCAAAAGGGAGCATCTTGTCTTAAAGATGCTTGTAGCTGCTTGAATGGTATCCATGGTAATTTGGTGCTTGTCTAATTTTTCATTTTAGGGGGCGCACAGCAGTGCCAAACTACCAAACTTGTACATGTAGCAGAGCATTAACACCAGGTCCAACTTGTTGGCCAGTGTCTCTCACATGCTTCAATTGTGTGTGTGTGTGTGTGTCTGTCTGTGTGTCACAAAAACATGGGTTCGGCGATGGCAAGGTTAGGGTCATTGACAGCTGTAGAGCACCTTGTAGCCAGTCCTACTACAGCTATTTAATTAGCTCTGTCCAGCAGCCCCTACTAAGTCTTCCTCAACGAGCACCTGCTCACGGACCTGGTGTTCTATCAGCTCGCTGCTCTATTATTTTGGAAACAGTAGTGCGTGTGCGTCCTCGGATGACATACTACAGTACGTCGGTCGAGGGCAGAATTTTAAATTGGTCACAATGAATGACAGTCACGGTTCGGCCCAGCAGGTGATGATGCTAAGGACGAAAATTCTGATCGGGTTCCCTAATTTCCGACGAAAAGGAAGAAATGAATCTCGAGACGAAGCCAACGACACGAGAATCGCATCTTCACAAGCAGATTCTTCAATCACAGCATTGGTTGAACTCTCATGCCAAATGAACAGCATCTATTGCACAAAATTTCTCTGTTACAGCAAAGATATCCAAAAATGGCGAAAATAAGAGTCCCAATTGTTTCCTTGGCATGGACAACAACCCTTGCCTTGTTTGTACTAGTAGCAGCATGCTTCATTCAGCAGGCAACATGTTATTCTTTGCTGTCCTCGTCTTCGGGATTTTGGGGGGCTCGCGTAGAAGAAGGGTTTCCCATTCGATCTTCTTACATTCCGAGAGGAATGGCTACTTTACAAATGCGTAAGTGCTCCAATGAAATTAAAAAATCAATTGATATTCCGTTGACTGTGAAGACTAGTCATTTTTTCTGTTTTTTGTTGGGAAAATGTGACCAGTCGTACGTCGTCTACTATGCCCACCTGAACCCCTAGATCCTGACATGAAATTTTGAAATTCGCCCTGTCATTGAAGGAAAACAAAAGGCATCCGATCGCAGGACACGCCGTATGCAACGAGGAGATGCAGACCCCGAAAGCTTAATGATTGGTTCTCTGACACAATCACCCATGAGTGGTAAAGCTTGGAAGCACAAGAAGAGCATCTTGCCCTTGAGTGACGCTAGTAGTGCTGCTGCCAACACCAATCGAGGTCGCGGTCGTGCTCGCAAGCGATCGGCATTGTACAACTCCCTGTCTTTTTATCACAACAAGTTTCTCTCCTTGTTGACGGAAGAATATAAGCAAGAGGTACGTACAGGAAACAAGATTCCATCTTTTTTTAAAGGGAATGCAAGAGGCAAATTCTTTCCTGTGGACGATACAAAATCACTAATCATTTGGTTCACAAATTTTACCAAAATATTCACTCAATTCCCAGGAAGAAGAAGTATTGAATAGAATAAAAGCATCCATGGATGATCCATTTGGATACGAAGCAGCTGGTTTTGCACTCTTTGATCTATACCCAGAACGCAGAGGAAATTTGTTTTCCGATGAAGTGTATCGGTTAGTGAAGGCTCGCGATGCTACCACTACTTTTCCAGAAAGCGTGTCCTTGGGTACCAACAACAAGGAAAGGGATGGTCAAAATGCAACGGAATCATCGTCGTCTTCAGCGAATGAACGATTTTTGCCTCCCAATCACAAATTCTCTTCCAACGATGTAATCATGTTAACCTTACAACCACAAGGTACCGGGGATTTCTTCACTGCAGAATCTCTCCCGACCAGTGGTCTAGCCATCGAGGCTCGAGTACTCAATGCTGGACCTACCTATGTCGATGTTGCTGTCTCGGGTGGAGCTTTTGAAGCCGCTTTTGGACCTGCACCGAACAACGAAGGACCCTCTGGTAAAGGTGATAGCCGGATGCGATTGCGAGCGGATCAATTCTTTAGCAACATTCCCTATCAGCGAATGGTCACGGCACTATCCCAGTTGACCGCCATCCCAGACCGACAACAGGCGAGTACAGCGACTGCCACGGACAGTGACAATGGCTCCAACGGCAACAAAGACAACGATGCCCCCACACGAATCTGCATGGATGAATTGTTGCGTGAAGTGATTTTATCTACACATTCCTACAGTGATCCCTTCAGTTCCCATTTTGGTGATACGGATTTCTGCGACATGCAGTATTTGGTGAGTTCGACATGGAGCTGTCAGCCTCTTTGTGTGCACTGTGATGCGCAGACAGCTCTCAGCTGAGCACAATCGAATCCATCTATATCATTCTGACATTTTTCTTCATCGCGTACTCTTTTTTAGTCATCAAGTCTTGCCAAGCCGCCCATGGCAAGTTCTCAAAAATTGGCAAAGAATACTATTTCGTACATCCGATCAAATTCCCAACAGATCTTTGAAGAATTCAACGAACCTCAGCTGACTGCAATCAACGCAGCCTTGACACGACGTTTAACACTGATCCAGGGTCCTCCCGGTACAGGCAAAACATCTGTGGCGGCAGCCATCGGCTTTGGATTTGCGTTGCAGTGCAGGTCTTTGAGTGCAAGTGGAAATGCCAAAGTGCTGGCTTGTGCCTGCAGCAATGTCGGAGCTGATAATTTGGCGGATCGATATTTGAAACTCGGCCTGAAGATCGTACGTGTTGGTCGACCGAGTGCCGTAAAAAAAACTCTATGGGACTACACACTGGATGCATTTATTGATCGTGATGAGGATGCTCAAAGAGCTCTGGAGCATGCAGCAAGAGCTACAGCGGCCTTACAAGCTAGCAGAAAAAAATCTCAGAACGGAAAAGGCAAGCAGACCACGACAAGTATCAGCGAAGATATCTCGCGTGATCTAGCCACTGCAGCCGTCAAGGCATCGATTCAGGTAAGAACGCAATGCAGGAGTAGGTAAATTGAATTTGGTGAAGCAATTACTGACTAACTGCCCATTTGCATCATGTTAGGCTGCCTATGTGGCTGCAACGAAGGCTCTTCGTGAGGCTGATGTCATCATCAGCACCTCTACTGGAGCGAGTGATCCACGTCTCCTTGCTGCGTGTGGTATCGTCACGGATGCCGATGATGATGCGATTGAGGCCAATGGAAGAGTTCGTGGTACCGAAAAGAATGGTAGATCCACTCCTACGCAATCCTCTACGACTGATCGAGCGAGTACTGCACCGGATGGACTTCCACCGCTCTCTTGCCCCTTCGTTATCATCGACGAAAGTTGTCAATCCGTCGAACCAGCATCCCTCATACCAATCACGTCCACTAATAGCTGCCGCAGCCTTGTTCTACTTGGTGATCCGTGCCAGCTTCCACCGACTGTGCGCAGTGGTGACGAGGACTCGCCTTTGGCTGAGTCTTTGATGGCACGCCTGGCTGCTGTGTTGCCGCAACCACACGGTGGGCCACAACAAAGCAAAGACAGAAACTTCAACACTCAATACCTGGATTCTTTACCGATCAGACAAGCACGATCTCGCTTTTACTCCATGGTAGAAGGCGATGAGCGGCAGCCAGAATCGTACCGAAAGCGCTTCGGCGGTGCAAACCTTCTCTCCATCCAGTACCGAATGCACCCTTCCATCGCCGCTCTCCCGTCGGCTATCTTTTACGATGGTCTGCTAGCAACACCAGCGTTTCTGGCCAGTGCACGAAAGTTCCCGCAGGTGTTTAGCCGATCCATGCCTTGCGATGACAAAGAATTGTGTGTCCGCCTGGTAGACGTCGGGGGGCGCAACAACGAGAGGAAGGGTGCCCTCAAGGGCAAGGCAATTGCAGGGTCACAGTCATCCTTTTTCAGCGAAGAGGAACAGACAAGCTACTGGAATGAGCAGGAAGCGGACACGGTTGTAGAATTGGTGAGGACGGCTGTTGCGGCAGCCGTGGGCGATCCATCCAGCCCCGGCAACATCGGCATTGTTTCGCCTTATCGTGGACAAGTTGATCTGATCAAAAAGAAACTTAGCGAGCACGATGACCTCACTTCAGATTTAAATTTGGTAGACATAGAAGTGAAGACAGTAGACGGATATCAGGGCCGGGAACGAGATCTGATTATTTTCTCTGCGGTTCGTTCTAACAGGAAAGGCAGCATTGGTTTCCTCCGCGATTGGAGGAGATTGAATGTAGCTCTGACACGTGCCAAGGCTGGATTGATTGTGGTGGGTGATGTCGATACTCTGGCTGACGGAGACAAACACTGGAACGCCTTCGGAAAATGGTGTTATGAAGTGGGCTGCATCTTTCCGAGTAAGCAGCAGCAGCCAAATTGAGGACTCTTTCCTTGTTGTGTTGATTTGATTCTGTCAGAGATTTTGATTTCAATTTTCCCCTCTTATAATATCGATGAAAAGAAGCAACTAAACTAGATGACACATAGATAATTCTCCAAAACCTTGGACTGGTTCATACCACACTCCGTTTCCGTCTACTAGCTAGGAAAAAGTGAAAACTCAAGTCCCTTTACAAGTTACGTTACATGATGACAGTTGGCCCATTACGTGGTGATCTCAGCTGCTGTAGTCGCTGGCGCATCGCCGACCTGCCTCCTGCTTGCTTCACAAAATCGAACTTGCTGCGAGGTGTAGCAGTGTTATTTTCCTTGTTGTTGACGGCGCTTGTTGTTGTTTTGGGATTCGCAGGACTAGCGGCACTAGGACTGTGGTATTTCCCCTGTAGGCCCATATTCGCCATTTTCATACGACTTGCCATGGGGGTTTTCGGCGTTTTCGGCATGTTGATTTTGCCATTTTCTTGCATCTCAAATTTCATGTCTGCTACCTGTTGACGCAGTTTGGCGCTCTCCTCTTGAGCCGCTGTCTCTACCTTCTGCTTATTCTCGCGTTCCTTCTGTAGCTCTGATTGTAATTCTGCAATTCGCTGGTTGCTGCTGTCTTGCTCCGCTTTATGTTTGTAGGTCAAAGCGATTGTACTATCCTGGGTCTGCTGTTTTTTCTTCAGCTGCGACTCAAGAAACGAGTATTTCTCCTTCATGGTCTCAAGCTCTGTCTTTGTGTGTTCAACTTCGTTCCCTTTTTCCCGGGCTGACTCCATTGCCGCCCTATAAAGACCAACGGACACCACTATGGATTAAATTGCAAAGAATTAGGATGTAAGAACCAAAAAAAATCACGTGAAAGAGGACCGATGCTGGTTACTTACTCGTTTCTTCCTTCCTTAATTGACTCTTGAGCGTACGAATGATTTCTTGGTACTTGAACTCTTGTTGTTCCCATTCCTCCTTGGGCTTACCATTTGTCGACAGTTCATTGATATAGTTGCGCATGTGTTCCTGTTCCTCTGACAGTTTCTGAATCCTCTCGGAAAGTCGCCTGTTCTGGCGTTCTAAATCTTGCTGGAAATGTTTTGAGTGATTGAGTTGCGCTGCTATAGCTTCCTTTGCCCTCGCTGCATCCCTTCGTTCTTTTTCGAGTAGAGTCACCTCCTGGGCCATGGCTTCCATTGCTGAGGCTGACGACAAGTGCTGCTTCGTGAATGTTGACACCAATTCTTTTTGTTGTCCTCGAGTCATGCCGTGTACCTCATCCTTGTCCCTTCCCAAGCCCACCAAAAGGCTCTCGAGTGTTTCACGAAGATTGTCGACAAGTTGCTGATTCTCTCTGTCCCTTATAGCAATTTCTTCTTGGTACTGTCTCAACACTTCATTGTTGGTGGTCGATATTGGTTGGGCTTCCAACCTCTCTGTGAGCTCTTCTGCCTTGCGACAAAGCCGGTTTTCGAGTTGCTGTGCTTCCTGGAAGGTTCTGTTCCAGGCATTTCTCTCGTCCTTGACGCTCTGTTGTAGCCCCTGACTTTCGGCACGCAGTTGCTCCAACGAAAGTAATAACTGCTGTGTAGAAGCGGATGATTGCTGCATCATATCTTCCACAGGCTTGATCCGATCAAAATTGGGCTCATCCTTTTTGGCTTCCAAGGAATTCAGTTTTTCGAGAAAGAGCTTTCGGTCCGCCACGCGTGCATTTTCCATTTCATGGACAGTCGATGTCAACTTTTTCAATTCTTGCGACACTGCCTTGTCCATTGCTGCTACTGAGCTCGGCGTCATTCGTCCACGCCTACTAGACCTACTAGTATTGAGTCGATCAAACGTGAATTTGCTGCTCATAGTGGTGGTAGTGGTGGATGGCGGTGATATGTAGTTTCCCAAATTGGAATCGAGCATGGAAGAGGACAAGGACAGGACCAAGGAGCTGTCGTTGGTATCATTCAAATTGTTGTTTTCGACAGAGACTGGATTGGTAGTACGGCCAGGATACGGACATACACCTGGGGAGCTTCTTTCCGGCTCAAGTTGAATAGCAAAATGGTGTTGAGCCGGCGATATCACACCAGCACCAGATACCTTTGGTTTCGTCGACGTTGGGTATGGCTCGAATGGTGGTGTTACCGTTGCTGCAGCTCTTCGAGTGGGAGTAGACTGTGACTGTGGGGGCTGAGGCGCAGACAGAGAACCGTAAGGTCGGGTAGTATTCACAGGGCTGGCAGGTGGTTTGGTGTCACTATATGACTGGTGGTAAGCCGTTGGTGGCGTCAGTGACTGCCGATCAATCATTGACTGCTGTCGCTGCTGCATCATTTGCTGCTCATAATGTTGTTGGTCGACGTTGAAGTTTCTTTCTACTGAAGTTTCAGACTGACATTTCCGTGAGTTCGCGCCAACCCTATTGGATTCTTCTTGTGCTTCTCCCAAAAGAGCGGCTAGTCGACTTCTTGCCTTTCGAAGAAGCGCTTGAAACTTGCCTTCTCTATCTAAAATATCTATGATATTCTGTAAGTCTAACACCGAGGTGCTCTTCTCAATTTTCTCCACGTCCAACATTGTTATATCCTTTATGTCCTTCAAAGAAGCAGCTGTCTTGTGTGTGATTCCAGTGGTTGCAGACATCGGGCTATGCGCACCAAGAGACGACTGGGGCGAGAAAAAGACATCGTTGGTAATGGTCGAAGTTGGGCTAATGTCCAGATATGTCATGGCAGTTCCACCCACAAGTTCGGGCTGCAAGCGTCCAGGGTTGGTGTTCACGGGAGAAGGACGCTTAGTGTGCACAGGAGAAGGAGGCTTGGTGTTCACAGCAGGAGGAGGAACCGATGAGAAGAACCCGGTACCACCAGTAGCTCGATAGTCACGGCTGTTGGCTTTGCTATTGACAATGTTGTTTTGATAATAATTATAATGGCCACCGGGAAGATTACCCCGTGGTTGCACCCGGAGGTTGCCTGGTACAGCTCTTCTGGGGGGCGACCTTCTGGGGGGCGAATGCAACGACGACGGCCAATATTGTGTACTAGAGCCAGTCGAAATAGGGGGAGTCCGAGTTGAAAAAGTGCTTGTTGTGGCTTTCTCCGACGCGTCGTAATTCAATTCACTCGACTGAGCCTTTTTGACACTCGGTGAAAATACACTGTGGAGCACAGATTCTTTGGTCTCCATTTGAGTCGGAGAGAATATTGGTCCATGCTGGTTGGCATCTCCTTCGTGCCTTCCGGGCACGAAGAAGCGCACTCGCTGGTGGGCTGCCATTCTCAATTAATTGTCAATGCCTACTACCGTACTACTGGTACCAACCATGTATAGTACAGTAATATCTTAGCTTTTTCTTTAGTCAGTGAGAAACAATCAAACAAACCTTCTTCATTCATCTGATCCCCTCGAAAACTAGAAAATTCAAATTAAAACCTGGGTTTGTTAACGGCACTGCACGGTCAGGAACGACTTGCGAGCCGGGGGATCCTAAGTTTTTAAACTTGGACGCGCACAAGCCACGGTTGATCGCTTATGTCAACTTCCATGCTAATGTGCATTGATGTGTAAAACTAAAATAATGAATTCTGCCAAGCAAGTGCAATGGAAATACTGTTATTACTAGCAAGGATAAACCCTCTGTTCGTCCAGAAAGGTGTACTTTTAAGGACAAGATATGATAGCTACAGATCATGACTCAATCCTGAACAACTTCCTGGATCCAATCGTCACACTGTCCAATGTCATTGAGGGGCACATTCTCACATGCACCAAGGAAATGTCTATCATAGTGCAACTTATGTGTTCAGAAAACTCAATTCCTAGCCAGTGTCTGTGAATAATAACAGTTCATATATGATTTCACATCAAGGGACATAAATTTTCAGTGATTATGCTTGCAACGGAGATTAAAAATTTAGGTAAGCAAGAAAACCAGTTTTGCTCTAGCTGACTCTGTTTCTCTAAGGGTAGCAAAACCAACTACTTCTATTTACTTTTAGGAGTTATTGGCCATCCAACACCGCTGGCTTTATTGCCATCCGCTCCATATTTATCATTTCCGGCCGCTCAAAAAATTATAGAGGCTCCGTGGCTTTTACGTACTAGTGCGTTATCTTGAATGGGGTTCTAGCTACTAAACATTTGTCTTCCATGTTCAGCTCGACACAACTCAAAACTGTCTATAGTTGACATTTTTTTGTGAAGATGGTTTTATTTTGCTATATTTTATCAGTAAACCTGGTCGGAGTTTCTTTGCTATATCGTCGTACATAAACTATAGTATTCGTGATAAAACTAAAGTATGGTATCCGGCCAAGTGTTGGGTCCAGCCGCATTGAAAGGCATGCTCTTTCACCAATGGTCCAGGCACTGAAGTTTACTAGAAGGCACAGATGATATTAGCCATGAAGAGGCCACATGGAAGTGACCAACAGCGCACAAGGTAGGCTGACAAAACATATCAAAGATGCGCGGGAGAGAGTCTTCATTAAAAAAAATAGAGATGCGGTGTGCATCTCTGCCGGGTGATGCACTGTAGAATCGGGCTTATCCCCGTGTTCTACTTCCCATGCTCGAGGTGACGCTTCTACTCGCAGCAGTTTCGAATTCTCGCAATGCCATAGGGACGCATTCAGGAACACGCACGGGCGGACACGTCTTCCCTCGGCGGGCACCCACATGAAGGTCCAAGAACTCAATGAGCTTTTCTACGAAGGCACCTGTCGGCCGCAGGAGTGCTTCAATGTTGTTGTGTCCTGCACCTTCCACCCAGAAAGGCTTGGCTCTCCACGGTTGTGGTAATGCCATAAACAAATCTTCTCCATGCCAAAATGGTACCACTTCATCTTGAGTACCATGTACAATGAAAACAGCACAGCGAATGTTGGGAGCGTAATCAATATTTGGGAACTGTTGAAAAGGAGTGCATGTTCAGCGTCAGTGAGTATTCCAGATTATTTCAATTACCTAGCAAATCGTACATCCACACACAGAACCAACATACCTTGTCTCCGATCATGGTAAAGCGAAAATTAAACGCCACTCTATAAGCACTTAGGAGAGGGCTTTGCAAAATGACACCTCCTACACTGCGTCCTTGTAGTGCCGTCTTACTGGCTAAATAACAGGACGGCCCAGAGCCAAGCGACCGGCCATAGAGCACAATTTGCTCTGGCTGTAAATGCCTCACAGTCAGAAGATACTGGAATGCTGCTTCAATGTCTGCATAGCAATTCTCCTCGCACGGTGTCCCATTGGATTTGCCATAACCTGTGTAATCATAGGCCATGATGTTCACCCGTAGAACCCGCGCTAGATCATTAAACCAATCGTATATCATCCCTAGATCCTCCGCATTTCCATGCGAGAAGAGAATTGTTACTTGTGCATTGGGTCGTTCTATGAAAAAGGCCGGAATGCGACTTCCAGTGGCTGTGTTTAACCAAAAGTGTCGGCTTGGATGAAGATACGTTGGTGGTGGCGGCTGAAAGAGCAGAGAGCTTATTAAATCACCCATCGTTGTGCAATTGTGTCTTGATTTATAGCGTGGTGCGTGTATAGTAGTGTAGTTTCTTATGGGATAGTAATAGATAGATGTTTTAATCCAGAAAGAGGGCAACGGCGATAGCGGCCATCGTGGTGGAAGAATCGTTCACATTAATCGACCGGTTCACCGACAGTAATAACGCTCAACGCATAAGCAGCGACGCTCTCACAGTGCAATCAACTCAGGAAGCCTTGGACGCACAATGGCTTCGAGGAACACATTGGCAAGGAGGCGGGCGCGCTTCAATTTCATTCGTGTCAAGAATAAGTTATTAAGTTTCACGTGCGAATAGTAGACTCACTAGAGGCGACCTGAGTCATGTTGGACGCTGACACTATTGGTACGGACCGTTGAGCCTAATTAACACGAGGCTATCACGTGGCAGCATAAATATTTTTAGTTCAATGAATGTGAAACATAAAACAAAAAGAAGACCGGCGTTGAATTCGTCTATGTCTGATCTATCTATTTCTCTAATAAGATTTGGTGTGACACGACTAGCACGGCGTGCTTGAATCTGAACGGTTCCAAGATTTCTAAGATTCGGATTTCCAAAAAACATTCTGCTGCAAGTATTAGTGGGTAAATAAGCAACCTCGTTTTTCTTACTCTCAGAACACATTTATTCTCACTGTCAATCCACACAGTGTTGTAGATATTGGTTTGCTTTAATTCAGATTAGCCTTTAGCAAGATGG
>Ga0163148_10006439_pt1 | contig 11332 bp, 10 predicted proteins | sample OliLakLV19MP7P2_FD_148606 | JGI IMG/M metagenome (GOLD analysis project Ga0163148, IMG submission 148606) | Freshwater microbial mat bacterial communities from Lake Vanda, McMurdo Dry Valleys, Antarctica- Oligotrophic Lake LV.19.MP7.P2 | ecosystem: Environmental > Aquatic > Freshwater > Lake >... | reverse complement strand
TCTTTGTAGGAGTCGCTGCCTGCTTGGAGCTGGAGCTCTGGTTGCTTTTTCCTTTCTTGCTGTGGAAGCGGCTGTGGCCTCTTCCACCTCTGCCCGAACCTCTTGGTGCTTGGTCGTGTCCCATGGTTCTAAGCTATTTGGATACTAAAATAGTATACCTATTTTCTATTGTAGAGCTTATTCCTACTACTATTTCTAGGCTCCAACCAGGACTCCAACTGGGTCCGACTGGGAGCAACTGAGGGGCTTGGAGCTTGGATCGGCTGTACCGGAACCTAGTAAATATAGGTGCGCCGGATCCACTATTAGGTCCTTGAATAAAGGGGGCTTGGAGCCTTGTCAACCTATGTTCTAATGGAGCCGGTTGGTGCCTCTATAATGGAGGCTAGGTCAATATACCTGGAAAGGGAGCCTGGGAGGGCCTCGGTCGCTACATAGAGCCGACCGGTCTATGGAATCTTCTAGAAGAAATCCACAGGGTTGTATGGAATATTCCAATACAACTGGTGCCGGCGATCCAACTCTAGTGAGGGATGCGGGCTATCGAATCGATGCTGCTAGTAGCACCGAATCGATCTGTCGATCTTGAGGGTCTAATCGGTCCTTATTATAGGATCGATCTGTAGTGGAAATCAATAGAATTCCACGGCGCCGTATGGAGGGTAATACACTCCAATACGACCGGTCTTGAGGGGCTTGTCGGTCCTGTCGGCACTCTCCACAGTCGATTCGGATCGATCTGTGGGCCTTGAGTGGACGATCCGGATGCCTCTACAGGTCGATCCGGATCCCTCTTGGTGTAATAGACAAGGTGTCCTTTAAAATAAAGGACACCTTCCAATGGAATTCGCGACGCCGTTCGGTCGCAAACTACTTGGAACTTGATGTATAAAATAACTATTATCTTTTTACCAAATCGTCGATCGATTCGAACTCTTTCTAGTATATGTTGGATGACTATATATCCTGTAGACTAGAGACCTGTATGTGGTGATAAAGGTCAATATACTAGAAAGAGTGAGCTCTGTTGGAGCCTGTTATCTACTCTACTAGGCTAGATATCGATGTCGCGATGTCAGTGCGCCGAAGAAGATCTCTCTCGTGAATGAGGTTCAATGTGGGACTGGGACTGAATGGAGAGATCTGATTGGCCAACAAGCGCCACCCGGAGGTGCCTAACCAACACGCCGAGAGATGCCGAGCCCATTTTAGACTTTGAAGTGCTTTTGTAATTCAGAAGTAGATTAATCTCACTCGTTCTCTAATTTAATATTTGTTATCAAGAATATTGGATTTACTAGCAATAGCTAGCTAGATAGAAAGGGTCCGACGATAGGTTACGAGCCCAAATACTTGTATCCATCGGCATTGTCCGCTCAACGAGTGCCTCGCGCATTTGTTTTGTGGGTGATACACCAGCTAAAATAGGAGTACCCACACTCCGAAGTTCTCGAAGTTCGGATATTTTATCCATGTTGTTTTCATTGTTTACACAACGATTTCAAGCCCTGAAGTCGTTCTATCAAGAAGTCCTTTCAAGTCGAGTGAGAGGTAGACTGCATTGACTGTTTTCCTATTGTGTTTATTACACTTCGTGTGAGAAATATGGCTCGGATACGTATCCAATACATAGAAGAGAGAGGACTACTATACATGGCTACTCACAAGATGACGAAATCTAATAAACAGATCGACGTCAACAGCGCTTTCACCAAAGCTATTGAGAAGAAGTCTACGAACCACGTCTCTTGGGATAACGACATTGAACAACCCACAAGTGGACGGTACAAGAAACCTCAAATTTGAGTAAACATGGCCAGTCAGAAGAGGGTTGTATTCAAGGACGATGGTACAATTGTAGAATTCCCTGATGAACAAACTACTTTGGATCAGGTCGCGACCACATAGTACTCGGCCAGGAACACATGCTACCACTCGGGGTAATAGAGCTCGACCACGCCCTACTATGACCGTTGCACGTGGAAGAGGTCGTGGATGCACTCCAGGATCACATTACTTTGGTGCTGGCGGTCAAGGAGGCCATAACTTTTGAGTATCAGCTCCTGATGGACGCACGCATCTCATCCCGAGAAGCATACGTAATGCCCCTCCACGACAGACGGTCAGCGAACAATACGTTCCTGGTGTCAACATCCCATCCACTCAACAAACCCTGTTGAGTAGACGCATGGGTGAAACTAACCTCACAACGTCATACGTTGCAAGATTGCGTTACCAGTTGCCTATTGACAACATTCCCCGCCATACGGGAATCCGCGAAGACGGTACATTCACCGGCCTAGATGGTGATGCAAATTCGCGTGCTATGGTGCCATACGGTGTTCAACCCAATCCAATTGTCAGTCAACAGGCGATTGTTACTGCCCCTAATGGCTCTACGGAAGGAGATAGTGCAAACACTCTTGTCGTTCGTCAAGCTTCATACGGGCTCAGGGATCCAACTTCGTCTTATGCTGGACGCACAACGGACAGCCCTATTCCAGGAGTCTTCTTTCGAGAAGACGGTGCAATGTATGGACCCCGTATCGACGGGACTCAGGGGAGTGAACAACAAGACAGAGGAAAGGCAAAAGCTAGTCCTCAAATTGCTAGCTCCCAGAGCGAAGCAAGTGTTGTCCACCAGGATGACCCTCAAGATGTTGGCCTCACAAGGGGAGCAAATGCTGACTCCAAAAGGGGAGCAAGTGCGCGTAAGGTTACGATATCGATGACTACGGATACACTCCTCAAATCGACAGATCCACAACATCAACCTGGATCTATGACTGTGCACCACTGATCTCCTAGTCCTAAGCAAGGATTGATTAACAACCCTCAAGATGTTGGTCAAGAAAGGGAAAAGCAGGTTGACCCTCAACCTATACCTGCCCCCATTCTAGAAACCGGTACCTCAATGCAAGACATTGATGGAGAGGATGTAGAGAGACAAGTCCAGGTTCCGATTCCTGAGATTCCAGCCGACTGGCAACCTAAGCCTCCAACCCTGTCATACATCACACACGAACTGAGTACCGATGTGGACACTTCATCAGTGGGACTCATTCTATGGAGACCTAGTAATCCTCCGGTATTTGACAACAATGGCTTACTTGTGGAAGAAAACAGCAAAAGTCGACCCTCTCAACATGCTTCCCAACAGGGAGATCTCGAAGAAGGTTCCACTCAGGGTGATGGTAAGATGCCAGCACTCGTACCCATCGGTGAAGGCAACACTGGCAATGATGACAGAATGCCTAGGCTTGTACGAGACCCAAACCGAGACCCACTCAATCAGAACCATATGCAGCACTCGCTGATGATTCCGATGATGAGGTGCCGGATGTGGATGTATCTCGTCCCAACAATTCCAACGGTACAGAAGATCAGGAACCACGTACCTATGCTAGTGTTGCGAGCTCTAGCTCAGGATCTGATGACACAGGCAATCAACCAAGTTTTACTAAGTTGACAAAGCTACCCGATACCGGAATGCGTCAACGTCGGCCTCGTGCTGATGCTCAGTCGAATAAGCAAGCTAGGGCCCCCAAGACTAAACGTACTCCAAGGGACCAAGCTGTAACCACTCCAAGCACAATGGCTAGTATCGCGAGGGATGTCTGCACCGACATTCTCTCTGGAACGAGTCAACACTCCGGTAACTATGCCACAAGCCACTCAACACAACCTCACACCCAACGTTAGAGGACGTCAATGACCAGGTCGTGGAAGGGGAAACCCAAGAACAACAAGCGTCCGGATTTTTGTTAGGCCGGGTCCGATTGGTTTGTCGCGACTTAATGGCTTTTCTCACAAGAATAACCGTTCACATATTCTACCGGATAATGGGTCTGGCCATGCGTATATGCAAGGAATTATCTTCGGTACAAGTAGACCCAAAGTCTTTCCGACGCACGACGAGTATGCACGTACACAACACCAATAAAGTGTATCAAGTGTCCGCACATGCCGCACAACGCGGCAATCGTGGGGCTCTCGTGGATAGGGGAGCAAATGGAGGCATCATCGGAAATGATGCACACGTACTTTACAGACACCCAGGACAAGAAGTCCATGTTACTGGGATCGATAACCACCAGATCGATTCTCTCAAGGTTGTCGACGCAAGTGCAAAGATATTTACGCAACATGGCGAAGCCATCGGCATATTCCGACAGTACGCTCACCACGGAAAGGGGAGAACCATCCACTCATCCGGACAAATCAAGTGGTACAAAGGCAATGTTGTTCACGACCAATCTCTCAAGGTCGGAGGTGCTCAACACGTCCGCACACTTGACGGCTACGTATTACCTATCGACATTGACAATGGACTACCGTACACATCACAGGTTCCCCACACACAGAAGGAGTTCAATGAACTCCCACACATCATATTCTCTTCCTCTGCGGAATGGGATCCAACTGTTCTTGACAACAAGCTGTCCTCCCAACCAAACTGGTTCGACATCGTCAAGAACGACACTGAAGACGGATGCCTACGTACTTCCCCTTTCAACGCTCACGGGAACTACACATACAGATATCCTAACGAGAAACCCCGTTCTCATAACTTGAAGATTCAGCACACGGAGATCAGATCCCTTTCTAGTCTCCAAACCGACCACGACCATGATGACGACTCCTCAATAGAATCATCTGACACTATTGACGAATATCTCACCGAACCTAATGGTCGTAAGCCTAGCTTCAGGGAATGCTATCATCTGGCTTGTGATAGGAATCCTATATACGTATGCACGGAACACGATCTATGCGAATCAGAGCAACAAGACAAACCGGAAAACCCTACTTCCGAATCGACTTAGTCTATTGAGACTAACAAGACACTGGTACAAGTCAAGAAGAAACCTATTGATTACTCTCAGTATCGCGCACATTTCCTTGGTGTACCTATCGAGAAGATCAAGGCTACCTTTCAAGCTACTACCCAGTTTGCTACCAACGTCATTGCTGGAAACAAGATCCTACAGACCATCAAGTCGCCATGGCCCGCAAACAATGTACGACGATGCAATGAACCTGTTGCTACGGACACTATCAAGGCACAAGCACCTGCTGTTGATGATGGGAGCACAATGGCTCAGCTGTTTATCCGGCGAAAATTGCTCGTTTTTGATGCCTACGGTGTCAAGACTGATGCAGCATTTGTCAACACTCTTGAAGATAACATGCGTCAGCGCGGAGCAATGGACAAACTTATAGGCGATGGCGCCCAAGCCGAATTGTCCGACCGCGCAAAAGACGTTCTTCGTGCTCTTTGTATTGACGATTGGCACAGTGAAGCTCATCACCAACATCAAAACTTTGCTGAACATTGTTGGCGGCACATCAAGAAGAATGTGGAATGGCTCATGAATCTACGAAAGTGTCCACCAGAAGTATGGTTACTCGCCCTACAATGTGTCTGCGGCGTTATGAACCACACCGCTGAGAAGTCTCTAGGTAACCGACCTCCTCTCCAGATCCTTGAAGGCCACACTATTGACATTAGTGTCCTTCTCTACTTTCTCTTCTGGGACATTGTCCATGTCTCTTGTGTGGATGACAAAGATTATCACGGACAGATTGGAAGCAAGAAGTCATCCCTTGTCCACGGACAAATGGTCGGTTTTGCCTGGAATGTCGGACACGGACTCACATACAAGGTCCTCACTGATGACACCCAGAAGATTATCTGCCCTTCCCGACTACGTCTAGCATCAGACGCCGAAAACAAAGTAGAAGAAGCACGACGTACTAGCATGCAACCCAGCAAGGATTGCTTCTTCCCCGATAGAAAACACGACTTCGATGATCCGAGCACAACGCTCCCCACTCTCGAAGCATTTGACTGTCCATTCGTCGATGATGATGACAACAAGAGTAGCTCCACTCCTGCCAGGAACTCTCCTCCAAATAGGGGAGTAAATGGTGAAGAAGACAGAGGAGCCAATGCTCCTCCCAACAAGGAGAGCCACCCTGAAGTTGAGACACTTGATGAATGCGACGCACGTGATGGAACTCTTAGACCCGGTTTTGATTCCGACCGTAATTCTCCTAGATGTCTCATCGAGGACCATCGGATTGCCAAGATATGTCCACATGGCAACAAACTCGAGAAGCGTTTCAACAATGGCCGATGGTACCCTGGCACTGTCACCTCAGGTCCCTACCAGTTTGATGATGAGATGCCCGTGACCCCAAGATGGGAAGTTGTATTCGACGACGGAGATCGCGAGTTTCTCATGGTCGACGAACTCCAATATTGTTGCATCGGTCATTGCCCCACATATGTTGACAACTCGACACCTACTGTTGAGACAGTCACCGAAGACGGTGATGATGACATTCCTTACTCATCACCGATGGACGACACACCACTCGACCAACAACCGGAAGTAATGTTCCCTGATAAAGACAAAGACCTACCTCCTCACCTACGTGAACCACAGCCATATGGTGCACCCAATCCCAAGGAAACACCTAGGAATTTCTCAGGTCAGACCCTACACACTGACAACCCGGTCTTACCTAATGCTCTACCTCCCGACAAGATGCTTGACCGGATTTTCCTCATGCCACCCGAAGAAGACGGTACACGATACAGAGCCAAAATCATTGCCCTTATCGACAACCACCTTGCCGAGAACGATTTTTAGAAGCAACCTGAATGTATCAAGTTCAAGTATCTAGTCAACGACAAATATGAAGAAATCGTTGCATACAACGACATCGTTGACTACATCGAGGCCGATGATACATGGAATGGTGTTATCGTCGGACCCGTTGGACCCTTTCTATCTGGCTATTGCCAGTAAATCCAATATTGTTGATAACAAATATTAAATTAGAGAAAGAGTGAGATTAATCTACTTCTGAATTGTAAAATCACTTCAAAGTCTAAAATGGCTCGGTGTCTCTCGGCGTGTTGGTTAGGCACATCCGGGTGGTGCTGTGCGTCTGTCTGTCGTCCGTAATACAGCCGATACCCTCCCCTTGGCAAATCCAATGTTGGTCCAATCCGAGACATCGATGGTGCAAGGCTCCATAACGATACAGCAACCGGGTCTTACTTTGATATGCCACAGGAAGATAACTTTATGGAGGATCGTAGGAACAAAATGGGTCGTCAATATGGATGTGATAGCAGGTAGGAGAACGGACAGAAAGTCCAAAAACAGAATAGAATTACCCAAAAAATAGGTAATAGACCTCACACAGGTAGAGGTCTTCAACAAAGCAAACAAGAACAAAATAAGCACAAGTTAGTAATGCCCCATGATGCGGCGGGCATGTCGGTCGTGTAACACCCATCCAAGGGGTTTGGTTAGGTCATCGGAAGGATTGATGACCCCGGAAATGAATTCCATTACAATTGCGCCTGATTCCTTCCAATCTTGGATAGCAAAGTGCTGAATATCAATGTGACAAGAGCGCTCAGTGGGCACTCGAGCGTTGATCATATTGATGGCCGATTGGTTGTCGCAATACATGACGGTAGGGCCTTTGGGTGGAAAGCCAAGGTCGGTCATGATTGCGCGCATGTATCGAGCATGTTTTGCTGTGGCAACAGCGGCAAGGAATTCCGCTTCAGTGGAGCTGGTAGCGGTGATGGATTGCATCTTACATCGGTAGGAGATAGTGCCGCCACACAGGAGGAAGGCATAGCCAGTAGTGTATCGGCAGTTGTGCAGATCATTGGCGTATGCGGCATCAAGAAACGCAACGGGTTCCTGAGTGTAGATGGTGGGAAAATCAGGTAGCTCAGCATCCATTGTGGAGCGGATGAAGTTGGAAGGAGGAAGGGATAAGTATAAGTATAAGTATAAAACTCTGCCCTCCAGTGCTTACCAATGGAACGTCCAATCAGTACTCTTGCTCTACTGAGAGGCCATCCATTGGTAAGATGCAGCATCCCAAAGGATGTTGTATGGAGCTTGGCAATTGGTCAATTAAGACCAATTGGGGTCAACCAACATCAAGGGTTTGCCTGTGCTGTTCCAAGGGTCCCACCAGGGTTTGCTCCTAAATAATCAGTTACACTATTACTAAGCCAGTACCACTGGTTACCCAGGGCCTGGTGTTGTTGGTTGTTGTCAAGAGAGAGAGAGCCATCCAATGCACCCACGTTCAATCATCATTCCAATCATCCGCATCCACATCCACATGCAGCACACCTCCATTCGTACCACCATCAGGATCCGGTAGCGACCCGAATCCTCTCAATCCCAGGCTTGAGCACCTGTTCCCAGCCTCTCTGTCACTCTACCCCATCCCCTGCCCATGGGCGTCCCTGTATCCACCATCCTTCCATCTATCGATCGCCATCGATACCTGTATCTTGGTTGGGCCCACTACCCATGATTGTTGAAGATACAGAGACGGACGGACAGCTACCGCATCCAACAAATCCCCCCTCGAGAGGAGACGCTTGGCCACATGGCAGCTCAAGAGGAGGAGGGGAGCTCTAGCATCAATGGATGCGCCCTCCAACTCTTGTCTTGGAACAAGAGACATCCACGTTGCAGTTTGATGGTATTGACTTCCAAAAAGGTGCAGAAACCGGTGGACGGCCAGACACGGCCAGTAGGAATCCTACGGAGCAGCCGATCCAAAATCAATCATTCGCAAAAGCATACTACACCAAATACTTGACCCTTGTTATCATCACGGATAGCTATTAGCTCCCATCTCGCCGCATTAACAACTCTCTTGGACACAACCTAACACACATAGAACATAGACACAACCGATAGTCGACAAGAGCTTTAGCTGAATTGCATTATCCACCGTGCTCAGTTAACTAGACCGAGGGGTGCAGGAGGAAGGGATGTATCCGGTTGGGACCGACGGTAAATAATGCTCCAGTTTTTGGTAGCTCGGAGGTATTTTGCCACTTTCTTGAGCATAGCGAAGTGATGGTCATGGGGGCACGTGGAGAACTTAGATAGCATGATGGTGGCGTAGCCAATATCTGGCCAACACGTCACATAAGCATATAGTAGTTCACCAAGGAGTGTGCGATATGCAAACCCATGCTTAGCTACAAGTGCAGCATACTCCGCAGTGTTCTCAGGAGGGCCCTGATGAGCATAAAGCGAAGTAACTGCATCAACAGGCAGTGGTGCGGAAGGCTTCGTTGGAATAGGAGGAGATGGTTTCGACCATCCATGGGTAGTGAGGACATGGTCGATGTATTTCTCACATGAGAGCTTGATGGCGTCAGAATACTGGGCAACATCAAGTCCATTGAAGAACTTTGATAAGGCCAAGGTGCTTGAATGAAGGTGTATCTTCAGATGGCAATTGCAAAGCTTTACCAATCTGATCACATAGACGCTTGGCGAGGTCTTCATTAGGGCAGGCCACAGCAAAGTCATCAACTTGGTGCAACAGGAGTATTCTAGTACCCTCGAAAGTGGCCGAGTATATAGACTTGTTATGCGTGGTGCTTTTGAAGCTGAACTTAGGCGATCGTAGGATAGCAGTGATGTGCTTTTCCCAGAGTTTGCTAGATTCGGGATGGCCTTGGAGAGCATGAAGGACTGGGAGAACTAGAGAGCGGTCTAGCTTCTTCTTGAACGGGTGTTCATACCAGTCTGCATATGCGTCATCAATGGATACGAAAGTGGGAGTTTCTAGTGGCGGAGAGTGTGCATAAGCATCTTGAGCATCGCCACCATAAACTCGGTAGTTTTCTCTTGCGGCAAGGGCAAAGAAAAGTCGTTGTACGGGTTGTTCAACACAGGAAGAATATGTCGAAGCAATGCCGTGCAACAAGGGTGCAGATCGGGGTGAGCCATCACAGCAGTTGCGAGAGCGACGTGTACCATCTCGCTTAATAGAATACTGCCAGTGCGGTCGTAAAACAATGGCACCAGGCGGCTTCCTGACAGGTTCACCATACATCTTGAGGTCATGGAAATGATCAAGCTGTTTATGTTTGCCAGTGCGCCATTGTTCCCATGAGCTTAGGGAACAAAGCTTGCGTCTAGTGAAGCGGCCAATTGCTTGCTCAGCTGGGATGGTAGCTTGAGATTGGATGGCTTGTATGACCACTTCCATTTCTTTGGTGGAGAGTGAGGACTCGGAGAAATCAAGGTGTGGGTAACAAATTGCCGAGATGCAGCAAATATCGGCCAGCGAGAGTTGGTGCTGGTGATCAGCATCAGGAATGGCACTGGGTTCCATGATGTTGTGCTCAGCAACGGCGCGTCATGTTTCAGCAGAAGATAGCTTACGTTTGATAGCTAGCTCAAGCTGAATGTTCTCAGCACGTTTATCGTACAACCCGCCTAGCATGGAAATTGCGCCATCTTTTCCGAAGACTCTTTTTCCATTGATGCCAACAAGGTAGGCTCCTTTTACATTTTTAAGAGTCGACTTGTGCGGGGCATACATTTTGTCCGCTGTGCTATTCTCCTTGACATCAGTGACATAGGCCCGATAATTGAGCTCATCGGATGCCAGAGTGAGTCCGTATGAAGGGTCATCATCAGTTACTTGTACTCCTTTCACCATCGTGTATGAGAAATGGTTGAGGTGGAAAGTAAACTGATCGACCGAGGTCTCTTCTGTCTCGGCAGGAAGAGGTTCACCATTTTGCGTACGTTGCAAGTGAACAACATTAGGAGGCACTAGGTCAGGAGGAAGGTCATTCATTCCTTCATCAAAGAGTACATGCATGGCGATCTTGACCACATGGGTTTCGGTGTCATACCAGATGATATTCTTGTCAGTGTTGGGTATGAAACCTAGGAAGATTCCCTTACGGGAGTTGGGGATCAATTTGGCAGATCGTCGACCAGGAGGGCGTACCCAAACTCTGCAGCCAAAGGTGCGCAGAGCTGATAGGTCATCTTTCTTGCCGGTAGTGATGTAGTTGGGGGAGACCAGTTGATCTCGTGAGGCCATGGAGTTATCGATGTGTAGCCAGAAATGGAAAGCATATGGCCAAAACTTGATAGGAAGATTGGCGCCCAACAGAAGGGCTCGAATGGCATTGACAACCGCTAAGTGGCTGCGCTCTACAGGAGCATTTTGATTGGAGGCATCAGCACCAGTAGGTCTAATGTCGTATCCAAATCAAGTGAAGAGCTTGCGCACTTCGGGATTGTTATAGAGCTCACCGTCTTGGTCCATGAAAACATATTTGCCAGAGCAGGTTGGAGCATGTTTCTCTAGGAAATCTCGAAGCCAGTTAATGGGCGAGGCTTTCGAGACTCTCGTGTTGCCGTGCTTCATCCTCGAGAAGTGATCAGTGACAAGGATCCAGGAGGTCTCTCCATTGAGACCAATGTAATCATCATCGCGATGCTTGTGAGGATCAAAT
>Ga0163148_10006435_pt1 | contig 11339 bp, 12 predicted proteins | sample OliLakLV19MP7P2_FD_148606 | JGI IMG/M metagenome (GOLD analysis project Ga0163148, IMG submission 148606) | Freshwater microbial mat bacterial communities from Lake Vanda, McMurdo Dry Valleys, Antarctica- Oligotrophic Lake LV.19.MP7.P2 | ecosystem: Environmental > Aquatic > Freshwater > Lake >... | reverse complement strand
AAATTATCCGAATAGCATCTTAGAAGCAGCGCTTTTGAGGTGCTTTGCGTTTTGTTGCAAATGTGGAATTACTCGTTTACAAACAAACTTTTGTTCGTATTCAAAAACAAGTTTGTAACCTATTTGCAGATTAAAGAAAATGCTTAAAATTGTGATTTAAAACCCAAAAGCGACTTATATTTTTCAACGTTCATCTAGTTTTGCTAATCAAAAGATAGTAAATCAAGTGACTTTTAGCAATCGTTACTTTTGTAAACGACCGATCATCCCAAGACTAAAAGACCTCTATCCGCACCTGCTTGTGGACGGTAGCAGGGTTGGCTCTCTCGAAGAAAACCCTGATTGGTATTTCTTAACCAAATTATTAATTACTAATAGTGATTATTTGGAAAAATTTTGTACGTGCGCGATTTTGAAAAATAGGCTGTCCCAATAAACTTTGAAAATTAACGGCGGATAATACGGAATTTATTTGCATAATCACTAATGATTATGAAAAAACTTCTATTCAGTTTGTCTCTGCTATTGTTCTGCAGTGCCTTGGCAATGGCGCAGCGAACAGTAAGCGGCATCGTAAAAGACGAGAACGGAGAAGGGCTTATTGGAGCCACCATTTTAGCGAAAGGTACCTCCATAGGTACCGTTACCGATGTGAATGGAGCTTACTCGCTCAACGTACCTGCCGAAGTCACGACTTTGGTACTCAGCTACACTGGCTATGTAAGCCAAGAAATAGAAATTGGCACGTCCAGCACCATTGATGTGACCCTTGAAACCTCTACGGTCGGTTTGGATGAAGTTATTGTAGTGGGTTATGGAACGCAACAAAAGCGCGATGTAACGGGTAATATTTCTACCATCAAAGGCTCTGATATCGCCAATATTGCCGTGCAGAGTTTTGACCAAGCCCTACAAGGTAGAGCCGCAGGCGTGAATATCAGTATCCCAAATGGTGTATTGAATAACCCTCCGGTGATTCGAGTGCGTGGTATCAATTCTATCAACCTGAGTTCTTTCCCATTGGTCGTTATTGATGGAATTCCAACGGTCACTGGAGACGCTTCCGGTAATAATGCTGCAAACAACGTTTTATCCAACCTCAATCCAGCGGATATTGAAAGTATTGACATTTTGAAAGACGCTTCTGCGGCGGCTATTTATGGCTCGCGTGCAAGTGCGGGTGTGGTGCTTATCACAACGAAACGTGGCAAAACGGGCAAAACGCGTGTAAGCTATGACGCTTGGGCGGGCTGGACAGAGCCAACACGTCTGTTTGACCTATTAAATGCAGAAGAATATGTGACTGTAAAAAATCAGGCGGCTGCTAACGCTAATCTGACGCCCCGTTTCTTCCTTGACACCCTCAACGGACAGCAAGTCAATACCGATTGGTATGATTACGTTTATCAAAACGGCTTTTCACAAAACCATAGCTTGAATTTCTCCGGTGGTAGCGATGTTACTAACTTTTTTGTATCCTTGGGTTATAGCGATCAGGAGGGTATGATCAAGAAAAATACCTTTGAACGCCTGTCCGGTCGCTTGAATTTGGACCATAGAGTGGGCAAGTTGTTGACCTTAGGTACCACGATCAACTATTCTAAAAGCTCGAATGCTGCGCCTAATACGGGTTCGGTAAATACTCAAACAGCTAATACTTCTTTTGGTATCGCCGGCTTGGGTCGTTTGCCATTGGTACAACCACCGAACTTGAGCCCAGTAAAAGCGGACGGCTCTTACAATATCACCAACAGCAACACGATTGCACCGGGTAAGAACTTGATTCCTTCTAATTATTACAATCCGCTTCCCATTTTAGATTTGAATGAATTTACGTCTGTAACAGACTTTATTCAGGCTTCTGTATATGGTCAGTTGAATATTTTGAAAGGGCTGTCATTGAGAACGCAGTACGGTATCAATAATTTTACAACGGAAGATATTACCTTCCAAACGGCTATTCATGGCGATGGTTTTGGTCAACAAGGTTTGGCGAGCAATTTACAGAGAAGAACCGACCGCTGGACGTGGCAAAACACACTAAACTACGATCTTAATTTGTCAGAAAAACACAGCTTTAACATCTTGGTTGGTAACGAACAACAATATACGACCGACGAACGATGGGGTGCTACGCGTACGGTCTTAGCGGATCCCCTGTTTGAAACGTATCAGGGAAATTATACGACGATCAACCCAGCCGGTAACTTTCAAGGCGAAAACTACCTGTTGTCTTATTTTGGTCGTTTAAACTATAATTTTAATAGGCGATATCAGTTCTCTGTCAATATTCGTTCGGACGAGTATTCGGCATTTGCAGCCGGTAGAAAACAAGGTACGTTCTGGGGCGCGTCGCTGGGTTATGCGATTTCTGAAGAGACTTTCTGGAAAAATACATTTGGCAATTTCTTCAATTATTTCCGGCTTCGCGGTAGCTACGGCGAGGTGGGTAACTTCAATGGTATCGGCAACTTTGCATCGTTCTCTCTGTACAACTCTGGCTTGTACGGTCCAGATGCAACGGTGAATTTCAATCAAGTGGGTAACACGGAACTCACTTGGGAAACCAGCAAAAAGACGGATATTGGTGTCAATTTCGGTTTGTTTAATGACCGTTTGCAAGGAGAAGTGACTTATTTTACCAACTTGGTGGATGGCTTGATTTTGGATGCACCACAATCTCCTTCCAAAGGGATCCCCGGCAACACCATTTCTACCAACGTAGGTTCTATGGAAAATCGGGGTATAGAAGTGGGCTTGACGGGTACGATTGTGCGCAAAGCTCGTGTTAATTGGACTTCCAACTTCAACATTACGTACATGGAAAATGAAATCCTTGAGTTGGCAGGTGGTGATATTCAAGGTGCTACAGGTCTAGAAACTGCTAACATCAGCCGAGTTGGACAATCCGTAGGTAGCTTATATGTAGTAGAAACCCGCGGCGTGAACCCTGCTACAGGTCAGCGCATATTTGTAAATTCTAAAGGTGAGTTAGTTCAATATATCCACGTATTACCGGCAGGGCAAACCTCTCGCTGGACGTATTTGGATGGCAGACCGGCAGCAGCTGTAACGGTAGCAGCAGACGGTAAAGTATATGGCCCGACCTTACCAAAATGGTATGGCGCTTGGGACAATACGGTCCGTTTTATGAATTTTGACGTGAATGTACAAGTGCAATATTCGCTTGGCAACTACGTGTACAATGGTACGCAAGCAGGTTTGCGCGACCAGCGTTTTTGGAACAACCACACGGATCTACTCGACCGCTGGCAGAAAGAAGGAGATGTGACCAACATCCCACGCGTGGTGCTGAACGACAATGTGTCGAACGGTTCTTCTTTCCCAATTTCTGAAAACGTAGAAAAAGGTGATTTCTTGCGCATTCGCAACATCGCTTTAGGTTATACCCTACCCAATACCCTTTTTGGTAAAGTAGGCATCACCAATCTGCGTATTTATGGCTCTGTTTACAACGCTTATATCTTCACCGATTATAGCGGTACAGACCCAGAAGTGTCAACGAATGGTAATAGTAATATCTCCCCAGGTGTTGACCGGAATTCTGTAGGCGTAGGACGTACTTACACCGTCGGGTTGAATCTTGGATTTTAATTCACATTTTTTTAAAATTGTAATGACTTTATGAAAAATATAATCAGTTTTTATAAAAAAGTTGGTTTCATCCTTTTGGTAGGAATGGGTCTTTTCTTCACGGCTTGTCAGGAAGAATTATTAGAGCCACTACCTCAAGACCAGATTTCGGATGCCAATGCGTATCAGACACCAGAGCGGATCCAACGCGTATTGCTAAGTGTGTACACGAGCATGAAGGGGGGTCAGTTTTACGGCGGACGTTATTTAGTATACAATGACATTCGGGGCGAAGAATTTATCAATGAATCTTCCAATGGTGTTACAGGTTTGCAGACTTGGAACCACACGATCATTTCAAATAGCAATGAAGTGAACAACTTGTGGAACCAAATATATGTGACCATTAACCGCGCCAATGTATTCATCGCAAATGTAGAGGCTAATAAAGCAGTGCTGAAGGACGACAAAATAGCCGCAGCTTACACAGCGGAGGCCCGCTTGATTCGGGCGGTTTCTTACCACAGTTTATTGATGCTTTACGCTCGCCCGTATGCCGACGGAATGGGTTCAAAACCTGGCGTACCATTGCGCCTGACGCCTCAGGTAGGTTTGGGGGAGAACGACTTAGCACGTAGCACCGTTGCACAAGTATACACACAGATTTTAGAAGATTTGAATTTTGCAGAACAGAATCTACCCCTGAATTACGCCAGTGCTTACCTGAATACAACCCGTGCACACCGCAACACTGCTATTGCACTCAAAACTAGAGTGTATCTGCACCTGGGTCAGTATGCAAATGTAATTACGGAGGCAAATAAAATTGTTCCCGCAGCCGCTCCGTTCAAAGCAGCAACGGGTGTAGCCCACGAATTACAGGCGGATATTACGAATGTATTCAAAACGCCGTTTACAACTACCGAAAGTATTTTCTCGATGCCATTTACAGAAAATAACTTGCCTGGTACGCAGAATGGTTTAGGTAGCTATTACAATCCAGGTCCACGCGGTATTGGTGATTTTTCATTGAATCGCAGTGGGGTCATCGGTGACAGCACTAACTTTGCAGTTACAGATGCACGTCGCAAATTCATTTTTCTGAATGCTGCCAATAGTAAACTGTATTTTAATAAATTCCCAACTGGCTTGCCGAATAACATTGACTACGTGCCTGTGATTCGATATGCAGAAGTGTTGCTCAATTTATCAGAGGCGTTGGCTCGCTCCGGCGGCGACCAAACACGCGCATTAGCATTGTTGAACGCAGTACGCGGACGGTCTAATGCAGCGGGCGTATATCCTGCTTTTGCAGATGCAACTGCGCTGACCAATGCAGTCTTATTGGAACGCCGTATAGAATTGTTGGGCGAAGGATTCCGCGCACCCGACTTGATGCGTCAATTGTTGCCATTGCCCGCCAAGGCAAACGTAGGCGCCATTGCAACTACGCAGTCAGAATACATCTGGCCCATTCCAAATCAGGAATTGCTTACAAATAAGTTGATCCAACAGAATCCGTAAAACGATTCAAGCTACTATAAAACAGGCAAGCCACTCGATTTTCGGGTGGCTTGTTTTATTTTAGGAACTTTTTTAAAAGAAAAATACTTTTCATTAAAATTGAACTGCACCAAAAAAAATTGAAAAAATTCGGCACAAGTATTGCATTATAACTAAAAGTCGCCCTATATTTGTGTCCGCCAACAAAAAAAGCCAAGTTGGACGAAGAAGCGGATGTAGCTCAGTTGGTAGAGCACGACCTTGCCAAGGTCGGGGTCACGAGTTCGAGTCTCGTTATCCGCTCCAAAAAAGGTGTGAAAAAGCTCACGCCTTTTTTTATTTTTGCAATAACGTATGGAGGAATTAAGTATTGAGAGAAACCTCAAACTTCCAAACGTCATACATTTTCGCCCGGGTGGTGAAACGGTAGACACGCAGGACTTAAAATCCTGTAAGCTGAAAGGCTTGTGCGGGTTCAAGTCCCGCTCCGGGCACCGGATGGGGAATCATTCAAAGATTCCCTATTTTTTTGACTTTTAGTTATTTGTAAGTTGCTGATTATCAATGATTCGCGGTGTAAAATTGGGTTGATAGCAGGGGTTCGCAACCCTTGGGAGGTGATATGTAGGGGGTGCGCGAACCCCATCCGTATAATGCGTTGTTTATTTTCAATTGTTGACTTGTTGAAGAGTCCTGAAATATCTGATAATAGACTTAAGTTTTCATAAAATAATTTCCAGTATCCGCGCTCATCGCTACTAGCTTGTTCTAGTTCTATCCTTTTCCCAGAGAGGTCTCTTTTCCATCGGTCGGTAAATTTGCGATAAGTGATTTCTTCTATTTTGCCGGTGATATATTTTTCTTCGGATTGCTCTATTTTGGATTCCATTTCCTGAATTTCTATCTCCAATCTTTTCACTTTATGCGCACGTGTTGCAAGCCTTTGTTCCATTTGTTGTTCTGCAGTCTCGCGGTCTTTCTGTATTTGTTCAGGTGCTAAAGACAATTGTTGTAGTACTTCAGTTAAGATATCATGAACCTTATTAGCATTATAGTTTTCACCCTTACACTTGCGACAGCGGTAATAGGGAAACAAGCCACCATGTCGCCCTCTAGAAAGTCCAGCTGTAAGTAAGTTGTTACATTGCTGACAGTGCAGCACTCCACGCAAGGGAAATTCCTCTCGGTCCTTCATTTTAGGTTGCGGTTTTCCATCTATCATTGCTTGTACCCAATAAAAAACTTCCTCCGAAATAATCGGTTCGTGGATACCCTTTACCTGTGTTGCTAGTTCGCGCCCGTAAGCTGGCACAATAATAATTCCGGCATATACAATATTGCTCAGTACGCGCTTAATAGCATCTTTGCCTTTGTTATTGAATCCATTTTTCTTTGCGATACGTCCGGCTTCTTTCCAGTCCATTCCTGTGGCAACTTGTTCAAATAATTGTTTTACAGTTTTCGCTCTTTCAGTGTGCAAAACAATAATAGGTTTATTATTGCCATCTCGCTCATTAACATAACCAAAAGGTGCCGTAGTAAAATATCGTCCTTGTTTTTTGCCTTGCCAAATGCCCATTTTAGTCCGGTCTGCTATGACACGCCGTTCAAACTCTGCACCGACAAACATATCTGCACGAATTTTGAAGTAGAAAGGACTATGCGGGTCAATGTACAAATTCTCACCAGTTGAAATAATTTGAACTTGCAACTTTATCTCGAAACGTTCTAATAGCGTCAAACCTTCGGCGGCATTGCGGATGAGGCGGTCATATTTGGCGACCATAATAGCCTTGATTTGTCCCTTCGATTTGGACAAATCAATTTCCAGCTTCTTCCATGCAGGACGGTCGAAGTTTTTAGCGGAAACACCGTCATCGGTGTATGTTTTTACGATGTTGAAGTTGTGACTCGCTGCGTATTTTCTAATAATTTCTTCCTGTGCTTCCAGAGAAAAATTACTTTGATCTTCCGTGCTAATGCGGAGATAAGCATAGGCTGAGTGCATTGAGTAATATTTTAATTTTTTGAATCTTTCGGCGCTGGCGCTTCAATAATTTGTCTCTTCGTTCTTTGTTTGTTTCTACAAGGAACAGCTGATCAAGCTTTTCTACTTGCTTAATTTTTGCTCTAATTTCTACAAAGTGATTCATGTTGGAAAACGTTTTTCGAGTTCTGCTAATCGTTCCTTGATTTCCTGCAAGTCACGTTGATTTAATTGCCTTAAAAGTTCATTTTCGCGTTCCAGTGCCTCGAAGTATTTTCGTTCGAGTTCACCACTTTGTTTGGGTTGAGGAATACCATTTTCCAGTATTTCTGGAAAGGCTTCTGTAAGTTTTTGTGCTAATTCACGTTGCTTGTGTTTGTTCTTTCCCCTGCGGGTGTTGTAAAAGTCCATTCTGTCCCATCCGGTACGCTCCTCCATCTCTTTGATTTTTACACCATTGTCAGAAAGAAATTCGATGACTTGTTCAAGGTTTGGTTTCTCATTGCTCATATTGAAAATATTTATTGCGGGTTACTTGCGCAATGCGTAAATATACGCTATATTTGCTCTAATTAATCACAAATTTACTAAAAAAACAAATTTTACGCAATGAAGAAGTTAAAAAATTTTGAAAAAGTGGAGGCTACTTCTCGTCGTGATTTGCACTGCTATGCAGATAATGCCTTTGCTATTGAGGTTGAGGGCTTAAGACTCGATTACGAACATACTGAGGGAGTCCGATTTTCAATGAGCGCATTTTTGCGGATGCTCATCACACGCGGTATGATTCAAGTACGCAAACAAATGTCCAATCATGGAGTCGCAGTCACCGATGCTCATTAGTGCGTTGGCAGCTGCCTACGTGGATTGGGTATTTAATCAATTCGCTTATGAAAATCAGCTTAAAAGCGCAAGGAATGACTTGGCTGCTGCGGAGGCAAGGGCGGATGACGTTGCAGCAGATACTTGAATATTGTACAGACGGACGCGACGCAGTAAAAGCGGCGTTGCAAGAATTGAAAACACTGGGTTTGGTGAATATGTCGGAATGCCGGTCGAAGGGTCGGTTTGATAGTTATTATTATGCGCTCACCGCAAGCGGGAAAACCGTCGCCGGAAAATCCATTCACGGTGAAAGGCTCGAAGATATTAGGGTCTTACCACAAGTGGAAAAACCGTCGCTGGAAAATCCACCTACGGTGGAACTATTACAAGATGTTGATAGTGAGATAATTACGTCCGCCGTAAACGGAAAATCCACCTGCGGTGACAAAAAAACTGCCTCTCTCTCTATAAATAGTAAGAGAAGTAATAAGAGTAAGTATAGTAATAATAATACTACAGCTCAAAAATTGAAAAATGATAAAGTGGAAGAGAGCGAGGTTGCAACGGTCGAATCCAGTAATAAAAAACAAAAGCCATCCGAGAAAGTGCCAAAAGTCCTTTTTCGAGACACAGAGTTTGTTTTGCTGGCGGATGGACGCGAGCGTTTTCGAGCAGCATTGATTGCGAGGAACCGAGCTTATGAATTGGCGGATACGGATTATTACTACGAACGAGCTTTGAATTGGAGCGATAACGATAATTGGAAAGTGAATTGGATAGCAACCGTAGCAAACTGGATAACGGATGATGCCAGTAAAAATAAGTTGGTCAAATCAAAAACAAATTTACAGTATGACACAGGTAGCAAAATACGCGGAGCAGACGCGGAACGTGTCGCTCGTCTTACTGCCCAACTCGCTAACAAATTTGGCGGCAGCTTGTGAAGTAGAAGTTTCTTCTGTTTCAGCAATTGTTGCGGGTATTAATAAATCACTTCGTCGGTCGGACCGGGTTGAGGTCTTGGCTTCTCTGACGGCTGACATTGAGTTTGTAACTCGGATTTATTGCGGTGTGGATTTAAGTACAGATGATGAATTACAGTTGACTTGTGTAGAGTTTATTTTGAAAAATTTTGCTCATCTGGGTATTGGGGAATTGAAAGAGGCTTTCTCCTTAGCTGCGGCTGGCAAGCTGGGCAAGATAGATTTATCAGCTTATTATGGCAAGTTTACGATTCGTAGTTTAGGTGAAGTATTAAAACTGTATGGAATATTCCGCGAAAAGGCAGTGCGTGAACTCCGTAAAGCAGAAGCAGAAGCGGTAGAAATAGCTGCGGCGGCAGAAAAACTGGCGCGCAAATCGGAAATGCTGATGGAACACGCGGAGTGGTGTGCCGACAAGATTGAATATTACATACGGAATGATGCTCCTCGTTATGACTTGATTCCGGTAGTATTGTATGAGTATTTAGAAGGTTTAGAATTGATAATACTTAATCGGGCGGCTAAACTGGAATTGATGGAACGGGCAAAACCTATAGTACGGGCTTCTTTCGGTGGTGACTTGCAGACAGAACCAAATGAGTTCAAGAAGCGAAGTATTCGGGAAATAATTACGCAATTAGATAATGGGATTCTAGCAGATAGATTCGTAGCTCGGCAAAAGGTAGTGGCGCGGCAGCTGGCGGTATTAGATTACATTAATTTTTATAAAACGCAATGTCATGCAACTCCAATTGGAACAAGTTAAACCGCGCAATGAAACGGAGATGATTGGCGTGGTAGTGTCCTTTCTGAATGCGCGTGGCTACCATGTGTGGCGACAACAAAATACTGGACAATTCGACGTGGAGTTAGCAATCAAACGACTATTAGAATTAATAGCAGACCATCGCGGGAAATTGGATGCCGATAAATTGTCAGCGTGTCTGCGTAAGTGCTGGCGCAAAGTGCCTTCGAGTGTGAAAGGAGTGGCGGATGTAATTGGTTGGAAGTTGGATACAGGAAGTTGGATAGCCTGTGAAATCAAAATTGGGCGAGACGTGATTCGGGACGAACAACACGAGTTTTTGACTGGGTTGAAACAAGCTGGTGGCGAAGTGTATGTGGTACGAGATTTTGAACAATTTGTTAGCTCTTGGGAACGACATCATGGATAGCAGATACTTTGCACTTGGCATTTAATGTTGGGTAAATAAAACATATCAACTATTAAAAATTTACATAGATGGCAGCGAGACATGAATTAAAATTTCCAAATCTGATAGAACGGCAACATTTGCGCCCATCGCGGATTCCTGAATTGATAGCTAATCGAAATTGGGTAGCAAAAAGCCTTTTTGAAGAATTAGTAAAAGCTGCTTTTTCCTGCACCGACCACCAGGCTTGGGCATTGATTGTGATTGCTCAAGGCAATGGCTTAGTAGAATCCAAGTACGAAAAGCGGCATGGCTTGCAATATCGTGTTTTGGACACGAATGAGGCTAGCGAACTTCCTACCACTTTTTCTCCTGTGACTGACTATAAAAATTGCGGCGAAGCTGATGAAATGGACGACCCATTTTGAGCGTGGCTTAACATCATAAAATTGCTAACTCAAAATTATAATGTGGAGGCTATTTCTCTTGCCCATAGAGCAAGGCACATTAAAGTGGCTCCATAGTACTATAAAGTATTTTTTCGACGAAATCGCGTCGGCATCGTCGGCTAAAAATTTGAAAATTAAAACTAAAGAATCGTCGCGCCTTTTGTGGGGTACTCGTCGGCTTTGCTTCGGAGGTACAACCAAAAATTTTAAGATATGGCTAAACAGGTTGGTTTTGGAATGCTAGTAGGGACCATTGGGGATTTGACGTTTTATGAGCGGAATGGGCAGTTTTATGTAAAGCGAAAACCGCATATGAAGGCAGAACGGGTGCGGGAAGCTCCAGAGTTTGCGCGGACGCGGGAAATCAATCAGGAATTCAAGGCGGCGATGGGGCACGGGATGGGAATACGTCGGGCAGTGGGTAAGCTGGTGTATGGGCTATTGAGTGAGGGAAATAGCGGGAAGATGGCAGCGAAGTTGTTGGCTTGTATTCGGTCGAATCCAGTGGGCGGGCGTGGGGATCGTAAGCTGAATCCGGCGACATTGAGTGCATTTTTGAATGGGTTTGATTTTAATAGCAATAGTCCGCTCACAGGTAACTTTCCTTCGGTGGATGGAAGCGAAGTGAAGGTAGTATTGAATAGAGTGACCGGGAAACACAAAGTTAAAGTGTCGGCATTTGATGCGGGGATGGATTTGTTGTCGCCGGGGAGTGCGGATAGGTTTTCGTTTGTGGCAGGTGTTGCGGCTTGGGATGCAACGGAGGATACGGTCATGGGGCAGTATTATTCGGGCTGGAAGGGGTGGTGCTGGGAAAGTACGAGGTACAAGGTTGGGAGTACGA
>Ga0163148_10006426_pt1 | contig 11352 bp, 19 predicted proteins | sample OliLakLV19MP7P2_FD_148606 | JGI IMG/M metagenome (GOLD analysis project Ga0163148, IMG submission 148606) | Freshwater microbial mat bacterial communities from Lake Vanda, McMurdo Dry Valleys, Antarctica- Oligotrophic Lake LV.19.MP7.P2 | ecosystem: Environmental > Aquatic > Freshwater > Lake >... | reverse complement strand
TCATGTCAACAAGTTCCGGGATAAGATCTTTATTTATTACAGTTACGATACTGTTTGCGATTGATTCCATCGCTTTCAAAAAAAGATCTGTTTGATCTTCTGACAAAGCACGGCTTCCACCTCCGGACTGTGTTTGTCCGAGTTCTAAAAATTGCGCTAGCACGCTTTGTAAAATTTCTTTATTGTGGTGATTGATTGATCGCTCAGGGTCACGTGTTGTCCCTGCTCCCATGTTCATAAACTCTGCCTCGTATCCGGGAGGAAGTATCAAATATCCACTTTCGTTTGCACGTAAATTACTCGCTGCGGTGATTGCCTTTTGCTCGTCGGTCTCTGTGTAGCCCATAGGCATTTTAATCATTGGCACACCGAGTCCTTGACGTTCGAATGCGACTGCGTCTATTTTATAAAAATTGTTTTTATGATACCAGTGCTTGTATGCCGCTCTTAGCATTGACGTACCCCACCAGTTGCCTCCCTCTTTTTCGTTTACAAAAATCAAGAGTTTGCTTCCGGGTATTTCTGCCATTCCACCTGTCTGCGTGATTTGCTGGATTCCGAATGTTCCGTCACTGAGTTCCCATGCTTGAATTGATTTCGGTAGTCTTGGTGCGAGTTTTTGTAGCGTCACGTATGTTTTTCCATCGTGGTCTTTTACTCCGTACACTTTTTCAAATAGCATAACTCCAAACGGTAGCATGAGAAGTGCCTCACGGACGATGTCGTCCCATGAGTTATCTATCCAGTCAAAGAGTGCATGTTCTAAAAATTCCGCAATCTCTACATCCTGCTTTTCTTGCGTTGCTGGGTTTACAAACCATTTAGCTCTACGGATCGGTAGGGAAGTGACAAGCATTGCTGCACGTACTGTTCCGTCTCCCTTTCGCATCTCATCGTATATTTTTATTGCCGCTACTCCTTGAAGGTTTGGGTTGTATTCCTCTGCGATGTTTCCTTTTGTCGCACGTGTTCCAGAGTCTCCAAGTTCTGCACGTGGGTATGCTCGCTTTAGTGGTATGCTTGGTTTTGTTTGAAGGTCTTTATTTGGCACGGTTACGACCTCCTTGTTTTTTTGTGATCTTACTATTTCGATGCCTAGTATTTTTACCATGTTTATTTTTATTCTAAAATTGTTTTTTTAAGAGACCCGCAGTGATTGGTTTTATTATCCCTCTATCTTTTTCTTTGTCGATTTGTTTTTTCACAATGGTTGTTTCTCGCTGTGGTATTGATCTTGCAAATTGTCCGAGCTTGAAGTGTTGGAGGGCACACATTGTAGCATCCGGTATGTGGTCGTCTTTCTTTACTGGTTTGTCCGTTCCATCTTGGTACCGATATCGTTTATACTGCCAGTAACATTCTAGATTCTCTACCCACGTGCCTGCTCCGTCTTCGTCTATTCTCCAAACCTTGCGCGGTATTTTTATTTTACTCTGTTCGAAGTGAGCTCTAAAATTTCCTAACATTCCCTCTTTCTCTTTTGAAAAAACTACCTCTACTACGGTGCATCCCAGCTTCTCTTTTGCGAGAGCGTTTTGCAGTGCGTTGTTTTCAAATTTTCCAGCACTGTCTGCGTATATAAAACGGATACCTCGCGCTCTCACTTTTTCCACAACGTACCTGATTATTTCTTCGCTGGGTGTTTGGTGAAAGTTTTTATTGTCGAGCATAACTATTACCTCGTCTTTGTGTTTCATTAATTCTACAACGGATGTCATAGAAGAAAATCCCCAGTCAATTCCGAGAACGTCTGTTGCGCCCTTAATATAATTATACCTTTTATCTATCTGTGAATCAAATAGCGACCTGTCAATATCTTCAGGTTTTAACACAAGCCCGGCTGCTGACGGCCTACTTCCGAGATACTCCACTTCAAACCAGTCCTCGGTTGGTTTTTCTTTCCACGCTTGTATCACGTTTTCAATCGGCACCCATCCGTGAGTATCTCCGGTGCGTCCTTTGGCGTGCTTCTTGAGTTTATCTATCCCACTTATGCGTGCAATCTCCGGTTGCTCCCAGAATGTTTTTGGGAATGGTTTGCATACGTCAAAGATGTCCCACTGTAGTCGTAGGTATCCTCGCTCGTCTGCGTTGTCCCACGTTTCTTGAAAGATACCGTATATTTTATGGAACGTACTCGCCATAACTACTAGAGGGTGTTGGCTTGAGTCCACCATCGGAAGTGCTGCGTGTATGAGTTCGTCTGCGGTCTCGCATGTCTCGTCGCTTATTAAAGCGTCCGGGTGCTTTCCACGGACTTGCTTGGTTGATGCGTTTACACTGGAGAAATAGTTACCGTCTACTCCAGCAGTTTCTATGGCTTTCAGTTTTCCAGCTACACTTGACATAACTGACGAGTCTATGTCGCAGTAGCTTTTGAAATAGTTGTACACGATCGTCGCCTGCACCGCACTACCTGCCATGTTTACTACTTTATATTTTTTTAAATACCACAGGTCAAAGCCCACCGTTCCCAGTAGTTTACTTTTCCCTCCTCCTCGCGGTGCTTTGATTATTATTCTCGGATACTCTCCACTCCAAATTTTCGCATACGCGTTCCGTATGACGTCCGGCCATTGCATTGGCTCCATCGCTGGAAATGCTATATGCATCTTGATCGGTTTCGTTAGGTATTGTTTCCGTAGGTCTCTCGTCCCAACGATTGCTTTCAACGAGTCTAGCGTTTCGAATCGCGCTGGCATCGTCGAGGAGTTCTCTAAGGTTATCATAGTGTTTTGTTTTCATTGGCTCTGGTAATGCGTCGATGAGAAAACGAATATCGTTTACTCCGACTTCGACCTTTTTTATTTCTGTCGTTTCCGATTTTTCTGAGAAGTCTTCAAACACCTGCATCCATAGTTTCTGCGACAGGGGATTCCCTTTGACTGCTGAGTGATACATTCCCTGTATTACATCCATTGTTTTTTCAAATGCCCACTTTTTTCTAAAATGGCGCACTCTTACTTCAAACTCCGGACGTTCTTTCCATACTGAGAGTGTGTGTTGATTGAGCTTGTAGAATTCTGCGAATGACTTCTGTGTCTCCAAGCCCATTTTTTCTTTGACTTTGAATGGTGTTGCGTACCATAAAATAAACTCTTCGTATTCTACGAAACGAACTACGCCCTTATGCAGATGTTTGTTAGTTTGTGTTGTCATTGCATTTCTTATAAACTCTTTACGATTCTTAGCTTTCTTTGTTATCGTACCTCATTTCGCCTCCATGTGCATACGCTATGCACTTGAACCTCTCTCCCCTCCCCTCTCTTATGCCTAGTTTTTGCTTATTTCACGTTAGCTTTAATGGCTTGCATAGCGTCACTGTGACTCATGTTCACTTTGTACATTGGGCTTACTAGAAAACTGGCAATTTCCCAGAGGTATTTATTTCTTACGTTGCGGTCTTTTTGTAAGGTGCAGTAATAAGCATATTGTCGACGATAGGCTTCGGCTTCTTGGTTTACCCTGAATACTGGATCATCGAAGTATCTCCTCCACCATACTTCCGGCCCACCGACTGCTTCCTGCTGATGTGCGTGTACGATCTCATGTTCTATCAGTTCCTGTGGCAGAGCTATACCAGCAGGGTTGTAGATTGTGTCTCCCCATGTGTAAATCGTAGCGCTGTCGTCTATGTCGAAGTGCTTGTGTGCCTCTTTAAATATAGGTGGTTTTTCGTTTATTATTTTCATTTGTAGTATGGTGATTTTATTGGCTTGGTTAAGTTGCCGGCTTTGTCCTTTGGTAGTTCTTCGGTTGAATCCAGTGTGTTGGCCCCTCTCGGCATATACTGCTGAATCTGTGTTATCACGTTCCGGAGCGCCCTCGTATACTCTAGGTTGAAAGTGTTGCTTGTATCGAACCCATTCGCCCACCTCTGTGCATAAATCGCCACTAGCCGAATCTCCTCCCAGTTTAATTTAATGTAGCCGTCGTTGACTATGTGCATCGGGCTGATATTAGTTTTACAATTCGGGCACGTTGGCTCGTTTGCTTGCCTCACCACGGTTGCAACGAATTCGCTCCGGCAGACCATGCAACGTATATCATTTTTATTATGTTCTAGTGTCATGTGGTTTATAGAATATATTTGCCGAATGCTTTTCGTCTTTGAGTATTTCTTGTAGACGATCGTCTTTAATTTTAAAAGCGCAGTCATCCTTGGAGCATTTCAGCACCTTAACCTTTCCCTCCGTGTTTTGTTGTAAGAAGTTTGCGTCTATTGGGCATCTGTCATCCTTTAGGTTTTGCCATCTCATTTTTATCTTTGGTCTGTCTGGGAATCCTCGGTTTTCTATAATCGATTTAAAGCGTACCTCATCGATGTGGAAGAAGCACTCAGTACACCTGACCTCGATGTCCTTTGTGAGCTCCTTGTCGCAGTATGGACAGAGCATTTTCCTTAGGTTTTCCCAGTTCATTAATTTCATGTCAGTATTTTTATTAAACATCGTGGATTGTCTTTATCCACCCCTCCAAGCTTTAGTAAAAGCTCCGGGATCACAAACCAGTTATCGTCTTCAATCACTCCGGTGTCTACGAGTAAGTCCATCACGCTCTCTGCTTTGTTTGAGAGATCTGCTTTGCGTTTATCTCCGGCATAAAACACGAGCTCCACTTGACTCACTCCTGTCAGCATGTTCTTTTGTGGCCACCATATCGGAAGAGTCTTCAGTTGGTCTGCATGCCAGTCTTCATGTGCTTGGCTTGGCACCATAAAAATATGATGTCCTCGTTGGATACGGCGCTTGCTATTCTTTTTGCTTGGCACTCTCCCTTGTAGGGTTATGGTGTTAATCATTTTGGAAGAGAGAAAGAGCCAAGTGGCTCTGATTCTCTATGTTATATTTTAATTAAGTTTTTTTGCTTTTTCACCGGTTGCTTTTTCCCAGCGTTTAATTATAACGTCCACGTATCTTGGATCCAGTTCCATGAGCCATGCCGTCCGCGTTATCTGATCTGCTGCGATTAAAGTCGACCCACTTCCACCGAACAAATCTAGTATCACGTCGTCTCGCTTACTAGAGTTCCGTATTGCTATTGTCACCAGCTTGATTGGCTTTTGAGTTGGGTGATCATATTTCTGTTCGCGGTGCAGGCGCCACACAGTTGAGTCGCCCTCCTCCTCTTTGGTGATGTTTTTCTTGACCATCTTCAGGAGTTCTTCGTCACTCATTTCTTCTGACCACTCGGTGTATTGCTTCCGGTCTCCGTAAAAATTCAGCTTTGCGTCTTTTTTGTGACAGTAAAGTATCGGCTCATGTTTCCATCGGTAGTCGCCCCATCCCATGCTCGCCACTTTCTTGACCCATATGATTTGGTTACGTACGTCAAATCCGGCATCATTGAGTGCATCTTCAAACTCTCGATGTGTTCTTGATGCGTAGCAAGTATAAAGTGCGCCATTCTCTTTTAGGTATGTGTGATAATTTTTAAACCACGCTAAGAGCATTACTCGAAAGTTCTCCTCGTCCATATTGTCGTTTTTGATTTTGTTACTGGTGTTCTTTCCTCGTCCGGAGTAGTTGACATTATAAGGTGGATCCGTGAAGACCATATCTGCCATACCCCCCCCCGTGAGCTTCTTTACGTCGTCAGGGTTTGAGCTGTCCCCACACATCAGTCTATGCCTCCCCAGCTCGTACAGCTCGCCCTGCTTCGACACAGGCGTTACTATCGCTCCTGCCTCCTTGTCTCCGTCAAAGTCGTCCTCTCCGTCTTCATTAAAGATCTTGTCAAGTTCTTTACTTTCCCACCCCACTTTTCGGAGCAGTTCTTCGTCAAATTCTGAGAGCAGTTCGTTATCAAATTCTCCCTGATTTTTATTCAGGCGGAGGTTGAGCTCTTTTTCTTTTGCGATGTCCGGGATGTTTACCCATACCACCGGTACGGTCTTCATCCCCTTTTTCTTGGCGATGTCTAGTTTGAAGTTGCCTCCTATAATTATTCCCTTTCGGGCCGGTGCGCTGTTGGCGACTATCGGTTGTATAAAACCGAATTGATCTAGCGACTCAGTGAGTCCCTTTCTCGCGCTGTCTGTCCACTTGCGTGGATTGTAGTCAGCTGGCTTTAGTTCTTCGATTGGTACTTGCTCGACCGTTAGGTTTGTTTCCATAGCTTTTATACTTTAGCTTCGTCTCCTGCTTCAGGTTTTGCTTCTACTTCTTTATTTTCTTCTTTTTTCGGTATCATGTCTTCTGCTACTTTCATAGCTTCGTCACTCCAGTATGTTTTTTCAAATTCTCCTTTTTGTTTTTCGCATACTTCTAGTAATTTTTCAATTGAAGAAAGGATCTCTAGTGCGTCTTGAATAAGTATTTTTCTTGACTCTAGACGTTCCTTAACAGTCGTTGGTCTATGTGAGCCGTCGTCCATAATAACTTGGTCTTCAGGATTCGCCTCCTTGCGTGTTGTATCACTTTGCATATCGATCGTTCGAGCTATGAGGTTTCGTTTCCAAACGTTACGGTAATAAATGAGCCACTGTTTTGGCTCTAGGTTTGTTTCAATTAGCTCCTTTAAAGGTGGCATCGCACTTACTTTATTGTCGTCCATAATTTTTATATTAATTAATTTTTAATTTATCTCTGTACGTTTAAGTCCATATCTCCTGACACGTCTTCGGTGTCCGGAGTCCTATTGTTTTTGTCCTCTCTAACGTCTGCATCAGGAGCACCATTGTCCGTTATAAATATACCCATTTTACTTTTTACTTTTTACTTCTTTAAACATTGCCGACTGCAATGTCTCTACCTCGATGCTGACTGCTCCTACTAGCATTTCGGATGCTAGTGAGACTGGAAATGTTACGAGTGCTTGGGCTTCTGCTTTGCCTGACGCTTGTACAATTTTCACGATGGTTGCTTTAGTTTTAATTTTTGCCATACATTTATATTATACAATTAATTTTTAATCTTTGTCGCCTCCTCGACCTTTTTCCGAAGACGGTTACTTTCGAACTCTTGTTTACGATAGTCTTGGACACATCCCTCGCACCGGCTTGATCCTTGATTGCGTGGATACTTTCCACATTGCTTACATAGGCGTGGCCTGTCCGCTGTCATGGTTTCAACGATCGTCATTTTCTTGCCGTCCTTTGTCTCCTGTATTCTTGTCCCTGTTATTTTTAGTCCGTAGTTTTTCATGTTATTTTTTCCCTGTTAGTTTGAGCACGGTGTTGTCAAATAAATCTTTTATCTCTGATGGTGGCTTTGGCTCTCCGAGATAGTATGTGTTATTTTCTTTATTTTTTATTGTGAGTTGGTACCAGTCCTTGAAGTATGGCTCTATTACTATCACGCTCGACGGATGCACTATGATTTGCTTTAGCTGTACGAGCATCTTTTCCGAGTTTGCTTTGAGCTTCTGTAAGTCCTCCTCGTCGATGTCATAGTTCTTATTATTCATGCAATATATTTTATACCGTCGTTCTTGCCTCATACTATTATTTTGTTACCTTTACCAGCAGTTCCGACTGTTGTTTTGAAATGCTGTTTTTTAGTAAACCATGTGACGAGTCGTCGATCTATTTGGAATGTTTTTTCCATCTGCCATCGCTCCCTAGTGCCGGTGCCGTTCTGCTCTGTCCAGTATCTTTCAAACTTCTGCACCTCTCCCCATATCAGTCCTTTTGGTGCATTAGGGTACTTCACTGTGAGTGACAAAAGAAATGATGCGACTCTCTTTCCATTCTCGCTTTCCGTTTTGCTTCTCAAGTCCTGCACTCCCCCGAAGAATAGTTTTGTGTTTTGAGACGGTACTATAATTTGTATGTCAGCAAGTGTGCTGGTAGTTTCTTTTTTTACTCGTCTAATTTCAAGTAAAGAATAAATGTTGTTTGCTCCCGGCTCTCTTTCCACAGAAATAAAACCCTCCTTTTCTAAATTTTGGAGAGCTCGTATGACTGTATTGCGTCCCATGTGTAATCTTTCCATCAGGGTGGCGATGGATGGGAATGCTTTTTGTGTGTGGTTATTTGCGTATGCTGCGAGACCGGAATAAACCTTGTACATTTTCTCGTCCACTGATCCATGAAAAAGTAGCTCTTTGCTTGTCCATAGCCATTCTTGGTGGCGTAGGTCTCTGATTTCTAGGTTGTCTTCGGGCATAATAAATTTCTATAAAAGTTTTAATAAATTCCTGCACTTAGTATACTCTTACTCACAAGAGTTTGCAAAGGTCAACAAGGATGTTTTATGTGGATAACCTGTGCTATCCGAGGAGTCTAGGCCTTTCGTAGGAGTCTATAAATACTCCAGCAATCGCTTCGAGGGAGTCCGTCTCTGCCTTGCCCTTATTTACGTACACTTGTTTTATGGTGATTGTTTCTTCGAAATGTTCTTGGATTTTGTTGTGAAAAACCTTAACTGTGCGCGGCACTGCTTCTCCTTTTAGAAAATTGAACCCCCTGCGAGTGATTGACCACCATGATTTCCTGTCGTGTGTGGTATCTTTGTCTCCGTTTTTCTTCATAACTTTGGCGATCAATCCCAGCTTGGAGCTGATGTTACCTCTCGCTCCGAGTGTGAAGTCTTTGATCTCTGTTTGTAAGTGTACCTTGTTTGCGTCAGTGAAGCTCATACCCTTATGCATGCGTCTGCTTATTACTTCTGCCATTGCGCAGAGGAGCTTGGCGTCTAGGTATGTTACTCTGTATCGGTATATTGCCATGCTCTCTCCGCAATTGGCGCAGTGCGTGCGGTCTTTTAACTCCGGTATAAGCTGTAGAATGTTCGTCCATAGGTAGTCCATGTTGTCTGCCATGTCCGGGTGTTTCTGCACTAGTCTCGCCACGATCTGAACGATTGGTCGGAACTTGCTTGCTTGGAATTCTTCTTTGCTTTTTTTTGTCATATCTACATTTTACTCTCTTATTAACCCTTGTCAATTCTTGGAGTGGATAACTAAACCAGCAGTCCAGCATGGACTCGCATGGCGTCTTAGTAGGCATCATTTTTGTCTGTGTATTTTTCTGTTGTTTTTATTTTTTTCATATTATTTTGTTAATGGTTTGTCTAGGGAAGAGAGGGCTACAAAATGCCTTGCTCATAAAGTTTCGTTCTCATTGTTTCTTTCTTGGCAATTTCAATACTTCCTTTTAAGATTTGTCTATTTGCTCGACCTATAACATTATCGCCCAAACTCAATCCTTTGAATGGTGCTGTCTGGCGTTCGTTTTCTTCTATTACTTCTTGGCGTTGATAATCTCGTTTACCTTGTAATTCTTCAAAATGGGGCGAGCAAGACATAGCACCACGGTATTCGTAAGTATCACTATCACTGAACATTTTTTTACATATTTGGCATTTATTCATATATCTTTATTCTTTAGGGTTAGTGTCTTGGGAGGAGAGGTTATATGCTATAATAATCTGAAAAGATGTGTCATAGGTCTATGGCTCATCTTTTTATTTTGCTTTGAATTCAACATCTTTGTCGTCAACTCCTTCTACTGAAGGAAAAACATCCCCCTCCCTAAGTTTCACTTGTTCTCCTATTTCAAGTTTTATCTCTTGTTTTTGTAAGTCATTTTTTATTATTCTTACAACTTCGACCAATGTATTTGCGATACGAATGTTTTGGGATTGGTAAGCAAGTTTTATGTGGTCAAATTTTATAATGAATCCATTATAAGTTTTTTCTATTATGTATTGTTTGTTCATATATTTTTAGGGTTAGTGTCTAGAGAGGAGAGGATAACCACTTCCTCTGCCTCAAAAAACGCTGATTGATAAGTTGGTTTGCTATAAGAAATAACATTACCTTGTATCCACGCTTTTCTTCCCCTCTCCCTCTCCTCTGCTATGGCTTGTGGAATAGATTGCTCTGCATCTCTTTTTCCCTCTTTATATCCTTGGTCGTATCCATTTCTCCATAGGTCTGGTTTGATTTCTGTGGGAGTCATTTGTTTAATATGTTATTGATAATGGGTTTTAGGTCGTCTACGAATTGGTTGTAAATTATGTCTTCTTTGATTCTATCTGTGGTAGGGGTATACGGAATATCTTTCTTCATATTACTTATCGCTTTCTCTATCTCCTCTTGCTTTGATTTTAGTACCGCCTTAACCAAAGATTCTATATCCTTTCTTAATTCCCCTGAAAATGTTTTTAACCAGCTTTTGTCTTCCATAGAAACAATTAGAGAATGTTTACAATTCCCATTGTTTGTGGCTCTTTCTTCTTTTGTGCAGTTGCACCCATTACTGTTGCATCGTATTTCTTCTCTCCAGTCTTTGTTTTCCATAGGTTTATTTAATTAAGTCTTTAACATTCACACCTTTCACCCTCTCTTCATCTGAAATTTCACAGTCATCTAGGTCTCCAGAAAGTCCTGAAATGTCTCCAGAAAGTCCTGAAACTTCTCCATGAAGTCCTGAAATGTTTCCAGAAAGTCCTGAGTGTATACCCTCGATTCTTATACCGTTTTTTATATGATAGAGATTATTTGTTTTTGTTAGTGTTTTTTTCATATGTTTATTTGTTAGTTAATAATCGGCAGTTTGTATCTAGCTTTTATCTGTTTTAATTACATCTGTCACATCATCAACAAAACCTGTTAAATCTGTTTCCATGGGTAACCCTACTGTTTTATCTACAACTGTTGTTACAATTTTTACTGGTGCAGATACAATATCTACAACGTCATTAAATATATTTCCTAAAAATCCCATAATATTATTCCTCTTGCGAGTTGTTAGTTAATAACCCCCCCGATAAATGCCTTTGTTTCTTCTGACTGGTCGTTGAAGTATCTTAGAAATTGACCAGCCTTTACGTATTTGAGATTTAAAAGTTGATTTATTTATTTTAAAATGCTCTGCCCATTTTGCCATTGTTTTAATCTCACCTTTGTATTTAATCAACTTATTGTTTCTTCGGTTATTTTGTTGAACTGACCACGAAGACCAATGACAGTTTTCTTTAGAGTAACCCTTGTTATTATCTATTCTGTCTAATGATTGACCCTCTGCTTTATCTCCCATATCCCTAATAAAGTTTTCAAACTTATCCCAACTAGTAGAGACTGTTATTCCACGACCACCATAGTCTTTATAATGTCTGTTCTTGGGGTTATTGCACCTGTTTTTCATTCCTCCCCATACTTGATAAACTTTAGTATTAGTCATTCCGTGTGTTACTTGTTGCCCAGCTCTGCCTCTTTTTACGCAACCACAAGAATATGTCTTGCTAGCCCGAACCGAGTAGCCACTTCTTATTATCTTATTTCCACAAACACATAAGAACTCCCACATAACATCTCCACTACTGCATCTTTCTTTTAATTCAGATATTGCTGTTAACTTGCCAAAAGTTAACCCAATCATATTTATAAAATTATATTTCATATAAC
>Ga0163148_10006425_pt1 | contig 11352 bp, 12 predicted proteins | sample OliLakLV19MP7P2_FD_148606 | JGI IMG/M metagenome (GOLD analysis project Ga0163148, IMG submission 148606) | Freshwater microbial mat bacterial communities from Lake Vanda, McMurdo Dry Valleys, Antarctica- Oligotrophic Lake LV.19.MP7.P2 | ecosystem: Environmental > Aquatic > Freshwater > Lake >... | reverse complement strand
GGGCACGATGCCGAAGGCGAAACAAGGCAAGACCACACGCAGCGGCAACGAACCCGCAGGGAAGTGCTCGGCCCGCTGTCGGGAATCGGCGGAAGAGCGCCGCGAGCGGCGCTGCCGAACACCCATCAACCCGCCCAAACGCTCTGCAATGACGTCCCAACCACGGCCAAACCGACGCTTGCACCGCCTCTGGCTACCGCGCAGACTGCCCGAAAAGGGCGTTTGAATTTCCTATACTCATAAAATTCATGGGGATTGGTCGTTTGTTAGAAATTGGTCGGAGAAATAAGGTGGCGAACAAATGGAAAGTAATTCTTTTTTTCGCCGCTGCGAGATGCGGAATCTTGCTGCTGGTCATCCAATATCTAGGTATCGATCTTTCGAATTCTAATTGGACTGTCTTGTCTATGCTGCTCGTGTGGAACTTGGTGCCCAGCGCCCCGGCTCTCACTTTTCTATATTTTATTGGTCGACTTAAAGTGTTGAATTACTCGGTTGCGTTTCTTGCACTTATTCTGCCGAATATATTATTTTGGACAGTTAGTTTGATTGTAGCTGTACAACCCGGGAAGAAGAGCCTCCTTCTTCTATTTGTTCCGGCGTATGAGCTCGCGTTTGTTATTGTAGCTGCGGCCATTTATATTCTTATTTCAGTGGCTAGTCGACTAAAAAAAAGGAGGGGCCCCGGATTGATCCGGAACCTCAAGTAAAGAGTGGTGGCTATACTCTTCCATAAGTAAGGTAGAGGACCGCCGCCGGGCCTGTTCAACAAGCGGATCAGATCGCGACTGCGCGCGATCTATCCTTCTATGAAGGCTAGGGGTCATATGAAGGCTAGGGGTCAGGTCTTGTATTGACATGAAGGCTAGGGGTCAGGTCTTGTATTGACACATTCCCTCGCTCCGGCCAGCATCGCCCGATGTCCCGTCCGCTTCGAATCGTGCTTGCAGGCGCGCTGCACCATGTGATGGCGCGCGGCAACACGCGGGCGTCGATCGTGCAAGCCCGAAGCCATCGGCCCGGTGCTGGGGATCGCGAGAAATGTGGACACCCGCATCTTCCTGCTGTGACTTGATGTGGGTTTCCAAATTTGTCGTAGATAGTGGGTGTCCAGGATCGCGCGCGGACGCCCTTCATTCGCAGTGCGGCCTAGCGAGTCTTGCGCGTATGCTGGACTCTTTCTCGGACTGCCTCTGAGACGCCGAAGCCATGCGGATTCTGATCGCTGCAATTTTCGTCGGTATTGCAAGCACGTCAGTTCTTGCTGGGCCTGTATTCCGGTGTAAGCGACCAGATGGAACAGTTGTCTATCAGGATAGCCAGTGCAGCACCGGCGCAGGGTCGGTGGAACCGTCCTTCGACCCCGAAAAGACGACCATAAGCCAGCAACAGGCGCGCGCGCAGGAGGAGGCGCTTATTCGTCAGCGACGGTCGGACAAGCATGATCGCGCTGCTGCCGCGCATCAGAAGCAACGGGAGCAAATCGTGGAAGACGCTCGCGAGCGTGGCTTGGCGAGTCGTATGGAGAACCGGAAAGCCGCCAGTATCGCGCCCGTGTCCTTCGAGTGGTCGAACCCGCTCCACCGCTCGCCACAGTTTGCGATTGATCACCACTGTGTCTTGACCATCACGCATTTGGAAGACGATTACAAGGCTCCGTGTGGTGCGGTTTCGGCGTTTCTCGGTGACGTCGAGTTACTCTATTCAGAGACGCCTGTCCTTTTGTGTATAGAACGCTCCAATTGCATCGTATGGGTATTCTGCGAAGAGCATCCACCTGCTGCGCCGAGAAATCCGAAAGACGTAGTGAACGCCAGCCACATGGTGGCGGGTGTGTCGCCCACGGAGCCGACATATGATCTTCGGGATGCAATAAAAACGTGCGCCGGTTCGGCGCCACCGCCCGCTTTCACCGCGAGGCTACGCGCGGCGGGAGGCGATCATCCCCGTGAACCTTAGGCACCAAGTGCGCGTTCGCTGACGAAACCTTCGCGACCCAACTGGAACGCGGCAAAGCTGCGCCGTGAAAAAACTTGGGGCGGAATGATGGCAATGCAAAACCGGGTTACATACTTGGCCAGAACTGTCGAAACCCAATTGTTCAGAGAACCCTTGCCGCCGGATAGAATCTGATGACGCGACTGTTTGTAGAGCGGGGCGGGTTGATCGATCCTTTGCCGCCGCAACCGGCAATGCTTGAGCAAGATCACTTGCATCGCCTGATCCAGATGTACCCAGGAATACTGCCAGGGGACGAAATCGATCCTGAGCAGCCATGCGAATGGTTGCTGGTCGGTTCAGAGGTCTTGGTGCCGGATCCAGAGAATGGTGTCGACCGCTGGGCACTTGACCTTCTGATCGGCGATCAGAACTCACGACCGACACTTGTCGAGTGCAAACGTGCAGGGAGCGCCGAGATCAGGCGCGAGATTATCGGCCAAGCCATTGAGTACGCCGCAAATGCTCAGTACTACTGGGATGCGGCCAAGCTGACCGATATCGCGCGCCGCCAGCACACATCGGACGCCTCACTGGAAGAAGCTCTTCAGAAGATCGGTTGGAGGGACGGTGCCGAGGCCTACTTTGCAGAATTTGAGCGCAATCTCAGGTCTGGCGAATTCCGCATCATTTTTGCCGTCGACCGTGCGCCCCATCGGCTGCGGAGCACCGTTGAGTTCCTGAATAGAGAGTTCGAACACATTGAGGCGCTCGTCGTCGAGGTGCGACGCCACGTCGTGGGCGACACCACGGTGATTGCAAGTGGTGTTCTCGGCTATTCGGAAACACTTCGTGCAAGCAAACGCGAGGCATCGACGCGGCGCGACCGCAGAAGCTATGACGATGATAGTTTCATTGAACTAATTGACTCCCTTGGAAACCGTGACTTGAGCTCAGCCGCACGCCATCTGCTTTCTTCGAGTAGGTTGCGGGGGTGGAATGTACGATTCTCTGCCAACGGTTCGCTTCTTTTATCCCCGGAGGGATTCATGGGCCGCACCGCAGTTGCGGTCATTCCTGCAAAAGGTGGCCTGCTTGAGTGGTACCTCGGGGAGTTCGAGGTGCGCTCTCCGCCCCTTGCAGAGGCGCTTCGCAAACTTGCTGTCGCGATCGGCGCTACGAACGCTGCCAAGTACCCGCGTACTTTGCCAAACATATGGGCGCAAAAACTTGAAAGGGTTATTTCTGGGCTGGATGAGATAGGTCGTGCCAACGCGGCCGCCACCAGCGCGTGAAGATGTACGAATATCTTTGCGTGGTCAGCTTCGCCCTACCGGTCCAGATAAATGATGACCGGCATCAGCGCAATCTGGGGGGCTCGAGGTCAGATACCCTTCATCAGCCAGCCACGGCGTCAGAAGCGAACGCGATCTCACCAGAGTTCCAGAGTCGGGTAGCCGGACTGGATGCCAGATTCGCTCCTGCGTCAGGCACGATCTGAACGTCCGAAACTCGCCGGGAGCAGCCGGCCAGCATCTCGGCGTACGCGGGTAATTTCGCTGGCGAACTTGGTCTGCTTGCTTGGCGAGACTGGTCAACTGGATGGCGGTATCCAATCAACTCATCAAGCTGCTCGAACTGTTGGCTTAGCTTGGCGGTGAGACTGTTTAGGGAAATCTGGGCAACCCACGCCAATCCGGAAACGATTCAACAAGCAGCTAAGCAGCTATCACTTGCAGGGAGGCTTGTCGGCCATGCTTGGCGTGCACACAATGCATGAAGCGGTGAGTCCCAGACGAAGGCCGGAGCCGCACAGTTTGCGTAACAACTCGCCCATGCGCAGCGCCTGGAAGTACGGTATGTCGCCAGTGTCATCACTCCTGATTATTGTGCTGTTGGTGGGCAGTTCCCACTCGATGGCGGCAGTTTCCACGCCGCCGCCGGGTAACCCGATTTCGAATGCAGACACCGCGCGCTATGTTGAGTGGATGGCTGAGAAAGGCACACCCGTAATCGATGTGGCTCATGAAAACGCGGCGTTGCGCCATGGTGAGTGGGGATTCTTCAGTCAGCGCCGTGAGCATCAGGGACCTCGCGATCTGGCGGCCCTTGATCGTTCGGGCCACGTCGTTGTTCCATCGGATACAGGCGACTGGTACGCATTTTTGTCCAGTCCTGGCCTTACCGCTGCTGGCGCACTTCAGCGGGTCGCGTTTCTATACCGCGCACGCGGAATCGACCCTGTCTCCGCACCGAAGGTCTCGAACCGGGAAAAGGTCACAGCTCCCACGCTCATTGCGTCGACTCACGCCGTCACGTTCCAGGGGTGGCTCCTGTTTCCGCCGAACATGGGTGATCCACTCCGTCTGACCATTATCGCTTCCCCGCGCGACACTAAGCTCGTCTTCGATTCAGCCAAGAAGTTGTAGTCACAGTGCGCGATCAAGGAGAAGCGCTCGCCTCACGCCACATTCTCTAAAAGCGCGGGGCTACGGGAGGCAAGGGCGCACATTCACGGCTGTCCAAGGGACGGCTACCGAGTGCTGGATCGTCGCCAAACGTGGCGCGGCTCACAGTGTTCGCGCCCGCGATCTAACGCCTCCTTGCACCATACACAATGATCGCGATGCCGATCAGCAGGGCGATGCCGAGCGTGATGTAGAGCGCCCGGCGGGCGAAGGCGGCATCTGCCGCGTAGCCCCAACGATCACTGGCGTAGACCTTGTCCACCGCCGCTTCTATGGTCGCAGGGCTGCTCGACCTGATCGTACCGATGGCAGTCACTGCCGCGCCGCGAGCGATGCCTCGCCATCGATTCCGGCTGTTGGACGGATCGACGAAAATCACCATATCTCTGCCCCTCACCACAGGAGCGTCGACCATCAGCACCACTTCTTCAGCGCCCACTGTCAGGTGCAGCGGCTGATTAAACTGCTGCTCGGTCTTCCAGTGCGAGCGCATGCTGCCGCGAGCTTCTTGAAACGTTTCGCGTTCAGCATGAACGAATCGATGTACGAGCAAGTCATTCGTGTCACTAACCTTGCCTTCTATGAGCACTTCGGTGCCCACCGCGTCCCCCGATGCGTAGGTATTGGCCGCGAAAAGCGCGCTGGTTTCTCTCTCGAGCAGGAAATGACAGGTCGCGCCGAGCCCCAGCGTTACGACACAGAAGATGATGCCGGTGACAATCGTTCCGTTCATGAACTTTTTATCGTGTGCCGCGGATGACGATTTTGATCTATTTGCCGCCGCGCATCTTGTACTTGGCGAAAGATGGCGGATATGCGGATGTGTGGCTCAGCATGCTAAAGGCCAGCGCGCGGAAATTCTCGCGCGTGTTTTACCCGATGCCAACTGAGTGGCTTGGGAGATGATTGTCTGCCAATGGTTATTCGAACGCGGCGGGGGCCAAGCGATCAACGGCACCCAATGCCATGACACGATGGCGACTGGTGCGGAAACCGCTGAACGCAGGAACCGCTTGGGCAACAGGATGGCCCGATGATGCCGGAGATGACCGAATACGGCGTGGTCAGTGCCCAAGCCAACCTGCTGTGGATGCTTGCCATCAGCGTATTACTGCTCGTCGGTGCGGGGCACGCCCTGCTGCGGTGGAGGCAATTCAGAGATGGCCCGATGCGCACTGAAGCGCGGCCGTATCGTGGCTGGGTGATGGCGTTTCTGATCTTGCTGGCGTGCTTTCAACTGAGCCTCGCGAGTTACTGGCAGCGAGCGGCCGTCGGCACCGTCGTGGAAGCCAATGTCGAGGAGGTTGTGACAACAGAACATCGGGGACGCATCAGGACGTATTCCTACACGGTCGTCGCCATGTCCGTTAACGCCGAGCGCTGGCACTTGCAAGACGACGCCGCTAGTGGCTGGTCGGCAACCGCGTTGAAGGCGCGGCTCGACGCCAATAACGGCCCGGTGCGAGTGCCGTTTGTCGTGGTGCCATCCTCGCCGCAGAACCACCAACTGGGCTCACGAGTAACAGCGCACGGTGGCGTGCTGCTCGCCGCGACGCTCGTGTTGCTGGTGCTGTTTCCAACCTATGCCATTGAGGCGCCACGGCTCCGACCTGCGCATGGGCAACTCTTCGACACTTTCTCCGACAATCTGGCCGGGCTGGGCGGGGCGGCATCCGATCAGTTGGCGGAACTGACGGCGATTCTTTCGGCGGCGCTGCTCACGGTAGGGCGGCTGCGCGGCGAATCACTGACTTGGCTCGACATGCTGTGCTTGCTGGCTTTCGTAACGTGTCTCTGGCTGTCGTTAAGAAACGTACTTCGGCCGCGCCCGCGCACACTCACGATAGAGGGAAAAGTGACCTTTGCACTTCCTTCGAGCTCCGCATTTCACTTCGTTTTTGATGCACTGTGGGTCGCGATAGGTGGCATGTTGTGGCTATACATGCGTCGCTACGACATCGGAATGGCGCTGGGCGCGAGCTTTATCGCTATCCCTGCCGTGCTTTTGATCGCACGGGCACTCTGCTGGCAGCGGCGCTGCCCCTGACCTTGCCCTGAGCATCCGACGCGCCAAGCTGCGAAAGTCGGCTGATGGGCTGCCTGTCGAGGCCTTCATGGTTGCTGGGGTCCGGTTGGACGAAGCTCGCGCCAGAGGTGAGGTTGCCATGAACTCGCATCTTGCTCTCACGGCCGGGAAGAGGCGACACGGAAAGATCCAAATAGGGGTTGGGAACCGGTTTCAGGCAGGCGGCTAGCCCCTCGCTCATGTGGAGCGCCCCACGTCCTTCCGCTCAGTGAGCGCGATGGGTGCTTATGGCCATGCACGAATTCGCCAGCTCGTCGTCGGCAGAACGACGAGCGCGTGCCAAGTCGCTTTCAGATTACGATGTTGCTGCTGCGCGGGGCGCAACAGCAAGATCCGGCTTCAACGAGGATTGGTTCAACGAGGATTGGTTCAACGAGGATTGATTCAACGAGGATTGGTTCAACGAGGATTGATTCAACGAGGATCGATTCAACGAGGATCGATCACGTCGGCGATCAGGGTTTGCGGCAACAGGCCCTGCGCCTGGTCGCTGGCCAGATTCAACACCGCCGAAAACGTCAGCCGTCACCATCCGTTTTGTCATGCACGAAGGACAGACCCCGCGCCCCCCTTCGACAGGCTCAGGACAGACTTGCACGAGAAGGCCACCAGCTAGTCTTTGGCGCAGCCGTCTCGGCGCACTCGCGCGAAACCGTGCGCGATAATCCCGCATTCGACGTATCGCTGCAGCTCGCGCTCGACGTACGCCGGCACCGAACCCGGCTCGCCGGCATCGGCAAACCATAACCACGTATTCAGTTAGCCCTGCATCGCCCGATAGGCCACGCTGCGCTCGGGCTGACGGCGACGATAGACGCCCATCTTATGTGTTGGCGCGGCGGCCGGACCGCATGCGGGCGTCGGCGACGCTGCGGGTCACCACGCGTGCTGCGAACAGGATCGAAAGGCCCAATGCGAGTGCGTCACCATTGCCGGACGGTGGCAGTGGCGGCCGCGATTGGGGATCAGCTAAAGTCGGAACCCCGTGTCAGCCGATGTCGCGGCCGGGCGTAGGAACGCCGTGACCTGCGCAGTCCGCCATGCCATCGGCCAGCCAGGGTTCGACCTTGCGCAGCCGGCGGCCGAACGCCAAGGCTCATGCAGCGCGTGCTAGCGCCTAATCAGAGGCGAATCGCAGGTCAGATTCACTCCATCACACGGGGCAAGCCACGGCGTCGGAAGCGCGCGCTCAGCAGACTTCCAGAGTCGACCAGCCGAGCTAGATGCTGGATTCGTTCCTGCGTCAAGCGCTAGCCGAACGTCCGAAACTGGCCGGTTACCGACCGAGTTGAAGGAAGACGCCGCAAGCCGGGATGGCCGCTTCCATTACCCTTCGTCCGCTTGCCTCGGCGTCATCTTGGCCGCTGGGTTGAAAGCACTGTGCAAGGAATTTGGGAACCATATCGACTGTTGCGTACCGTCGACGTGGGCCAAACCGCCGGTTCGGTCGGGGTGACGAATGTCAGCCCGCATTAACTAGCGCCAAGGAGGCCACTACCAAAGGTAGCGTCTGGCCTGAAAGTTGCTCAGCAGCGCGCCTCGTTTGTTAGTCCGTCCGGCCCTCCTCCGACCAAAACTTCATCGCACCGTACTCCCATTCCCAAGGCGCGCCGCTGCTGCCAAGCACGCTGCGAACCAAGGCCGGGAACGTCGGCTCGGCACGCACGTCGTTGGACAGAATGACCACGCAGCGCCGGCCCTGTTGCAGGCAGACCCACGTGTTTCCGGTGCTGTCGTCGTGGCCGCCCTTCATGTAGCCCGGCCCGAGCGGGCCGTCGAAAATGATGACGCCAAGCGCTGCGCCCAAGTCAGCGCGGCGCTGCTCTAGCGGCAGCGCAATCTGCAAGGTTGGAAACTGGGTCGCGGTGCTAATGGGCAGCCATGGTCGCAGCATCTCGGCATGCGCCGCCATGCCCATGCCGTCACCACGCACGTGACCAGCAACCAAGCGCGCGATGTCGGCGATGCTGCTGTCCATAGAGCCGGACGCCCGTACACGGCTCCGCGCGTCGTGGGCTATCGCTTTGCCTTCGGCAGTCCAGCCGTCGGCAAGACGGTCGGCGAAATCGTCGCGCCAGACCATGCTTGTGTCGGCCATTTCGAGACGTTGGAATACTCGGCGCTGCATCTCAGCGCCAACGTCCAGACCCAGTCCTTCCTGCAGGACAAACTGCAGCAAGATGTAGCCCTCACCGGAGTAGGCGTAGTGCGAGCCGGGTTCGAAATGCGTCCGTAGCTTGCCGTCCGGTTCGAGGAAGGCGTAGTTGGCAAAGCCGGCGGCATGACTGAGCAGAATGCGCGGGGTGAGATTGCGCCAGCGTGGCTCATCGGCGAGGTCCTGCCACGGTGCGAATCCGGCCGGGTGGCCATAGCTCGGCAGCGGTTTCGGCAAGTAGTCGGCGATCGAGCGATCCAGATCAATCAGTCCTTCATCGACCAGTTGCATGACCATATAGGCGAACGCCGCCTTCGTCAGCGACGCGCCGTACATGATGCTGTTGCCGCGCAACGGGTCACCGGCGGCGTTGCGATCACCATGGGTCAGCACGCTGACGACCTTACCTTGGTCAATCACCGCCAGCGCTAAGCCCCGCGCTCCGGTCGCGTCCATCGCGGCCTGCATCTGTGCGTCGATTTCTGCGTCGGTCGGCAGCGGTGGAAGGCTCGCAGCACCTGCCAGCAACGGGAGTGCCAACAACATGAGTAACAGGCCGCTCAAGCGTCTAGACGCATGAGGTTGGAGCGGGGCACGGGGCGCGCGATCAGATCGGGCGAAAGTCATACGGCATCTCTCGGGCGGGTTCGACATGTTTGACGCGCGGAGTGACGGAAACTTACGCCGTGAACTGCAGAGGGTCGAATCGCGATGCACTCCGAACCACTTTTGCCGAGCGCCGTAAGATCGGGCGCAGTCGAGCGTCTCTAAGTCACTTGCAGCAGGAAAGCCTCATGACCTGTCCGATCACCGTCACCCGGAGCAGCGCCGTGGCATCGCCAGCAGAACTCGACATCGCCCAGCTGGCTAGGCTGCACGGCGCAGCAGTTTTTCGCGCCGCCTACCGCGTGCTTGGCGAGGCCAGTGCCGCAGAAGATGTGCAGCAGGATGTTTTCTTGCGACTGCTTGAATCGAAGCCAGAACCCGTCGACTGCTGGCCCGCCTATCTGTGCACCGCGGCGACCCGCGCCGCAATCGACCGACTGCGAAAACAACATCGCTGGTGGAGACTGCTGTCGTCGCTGCGCCTGCAGCGGCCTGCAGCGATGGCCAGTGTCGAGCAGTCGGGCGTCGACAGCGAGCGCGCGCATCAGTTGCGAACTGCGTTGGTGACACTGAGCCGACGCGAGGCACAGTGCTTCAGCCTGCGCCATATGCAACAACTGGAAATCAGCGAGATCGCTGAGGCGCTGTCGATGAGCGAGAACAACGTCGGCGTCGCCCTGCATCGCGCGCGGCGCAGGCTCGAAGCCCAGATCGCCACTATGACTGCGGAGACCATCGCATGAGTAACGACTATCGCCCATCGAATGTCGATCCACTGGCCCAGCACATCGATTCAGCTCGCGCCGTGCCTGACGCAGTCGTCGACGCCGCACAGGCCAGGCTGCAACAACGACTGCACACGCGGGGCCTCGGCCGTGCGGTCCGCATGCGTTGGTTGCCGCTGGCTGGCGCAACCGCCCTCGCGTTGGCATTTTTGTTAATTACTCCAATGCTGCCGCTCCATCGCGATGCCTTTGCCGCGGTGCGCGCGCACTTCGCCAACTTCAACACGCTGACCATGCAGATCGAACAGCACTTCGGTGGTCAGCCGCTACAAACGACGCAGATGCGTCTGCGAGCCGATGGCAGTCTGCGCTCCGATGTCGGAGATCAGGTCAGCGTCATCATTGATATCCCGCAGCACCGCATGCTGACTCTGTTGCACGGTCCAAGGGAGGCTTTGTCAATGGAGTTGCCGGCCCAGCCCGGAAGCACCGACGACGCCCTCAATTGGTTGCAGGAGATTCGCCAGTTCCAGGGCGAGGCCGAGCAGATGCAACAAACCCGCAACATTGCTGGCATTGAAGCCAGTGGCTGGAAGCTGACTCTGCGGTCGACCTCGCTGACGCTGTGGGCAACGGACGATGGACTGCCGCTGGCGATGGCGATGGAGCAGTCAGGCGAGGGTGGACTGCGGATGGACATACGCTTTGAGTTCGACCTGCCGCTCGCCGACGAAGTCACCAGCAGCAATGTGCCTGCCGGCTACACGGTGGTGGAAGCAGACGCAGACTGAGCAGATACCAAGGGGAGCGATCCCTCGAGCTAGGCCGAGACAGTCGGTGCCTTCGGTGCGAACCGGCACGCCCGACGCCCCCCCATATTGAGTAGTGCACGGAGTCTGAGTCGAGTCTGAGTGAGTCCGAGTCTATTTCTCACTATTCGACGAACGTCCGAAATTGGCCGCTAAGCAGAGCTCTACATAACGGCCATTTCCGGTCGTTCGCTCGCGAGATGGATGTGCCGCCGCAAAGCACTCTTTGGTGAACGGGACGCTTGGAGTGTGGCGCTCGCCGGTAACTGCACATCGGTGGTCGCACGACTTCAAATTGATCTGCGGGACGCCACCGCGCTCGAACAAATCATTTTCGTGATGCGCCCTGGCGTGGTCCATAACCGCGCCAGCAAGCGAGCGTTGTTTCTGCCCGAATAAGCGACCACACCATCTCCGCCTACTCGAAGCCATCAGCGAAGGTCTCCCAGCAGCGGCTGTTCAAGGTGCCGGCGCCCATCGACAATTGCGGCGTGCTCGAAATCACGCTGAAAAGGCCGTTGCCGATGTTATAGCTGCCGTATCCGAGGTAGCCGCCTGATTGGGC
>Ga0163148_10006421_pt1 | contig 11358 bp, 12 predicted proteins | sample OliLakLV19MP7P2_FD_148606 | JGI IMG/M metagenome (GOLD analysis project Ga0163148, IMG submission 148606) | Freshwater microbial mat bacterial communities from Lake Vanda, McMurdo Dry Valleys, Antarctica- Oligotrophic Lake LV.19.MP7.P2 | ecosystem: Environmental > Aquatic > Freshwater > Lake >... | reverse complement strand
GTGATATACACAGACAATTACTTTGGTGAAACATTGTAGTTGGAAACTTTAGTTCAAACAAACAAAAATTACTGACAATTGCGCCCTTGTTGACGAGTTGTTGGTGACATAATAAGCATATTTCAGTAAATCCATATGACATTTGTGTAGCCAACAAAATGATCAATGTTAAACAATGTGCAGTTTTATGGCATGTGGATGATTTGGAGATCTCTCACAAAGACAAAAAGGTAGTGGACCAATTCATTGAGTGGGCCTTCAAAAAGTATGAAGACAGTGAGATTACAAAACTCAACCCCTGAAGAGGCATGGTCCATGATTATGTAGGAATAATTTTGGATTATTCTGAGAAGGGAGTGGTAAAATTGTACATGAAAGAGTACATCAGAAAAATGTAAGAATAATTCAAGTATTCAGCTGAATTGAAGGGTACAAACAAAGTAAGCGCTCCAGCGGCAGATCATTTGTTTGGAGTAAATCAAAATTGCAATAAGCTTGGATACAACAAGAGGGAGGAGTTCCGCACAACAGTGGCAAAGGCTTTGTTTTTATGCAAAAGGAGTAGGCCAGATTTGCAACCTACAGTGCCATTCTTGTGCACTAGAGTCCAGTCTCTATATGAAGATGATTGGAATGACGGAGCTACTGAGATTGTTAAAGTATTTAGAACAAACTGTTGAGGATGAGCTGACATTGGGAGCAGATGAAGGAGATGTGTTGTTAAAAAGATACTATCCAGATGCTGCCTTTGCTGTGCATGCAGATATGAAGAGCCACACTGGAAACATCCAGACCTTAGGAAGAGGAGCAGCCAACACAATCTCCAGCAAACAAAAGCTCAACACCAAGAGTTCAACAGAAGCTCAGCTGGTAGCAGCTGATGATTCAGTCCCATTGGCATTGGGGAAAAGGAATTTTTGAAAGAACAAGGATATGAAAGTGAAGCAACAATTTATCAAGGCAACACTTCTGCTATGCTGTTAGAAAAGAATGGAAAGGAGAGTTCTAGCAAGAGAACAAGGCACATAAACATCAGATATTTCTTCATCAAGGATTGCATTGACAAGGGATACCTAACAGTGGAATATTGTCCAACTGATGACATGATAGGAGGCTACCCAAGTAAACCATTGCAACGTATGAAGTTTAAAGAGCACAAGGCTCTCATCATGGGCCACAAATCCATCCCATCTAGAAGCATGTCCTCAGATTGAACAACAGGAGTGTGTTGGAGCATGATTTTGCAGTCAGAATTTGCAAATCAACAAGACCAGATATAATCAAGAAAAGCAACAAAAAAAGGAATGCAGCAATGTGAATGTCAGCAGATTTTCTTTTGTGTCTAAGAACCAACTAGTTTATTCATTATAGTGCCTACACCTAGAGTCTTTAACTGTTTAAATGTGTTTGCCCATTCTTTGGGGTTAATTACCTGTAGTTTTCACAAGCTCATATCAAAGGCATTAGCTTCCTTCAGCATGTTCAGTGCATGTTCTCGCGGTGACATGCTCTGAACCGAATGTAGCGGTTTCAACAGTAGACTGCAACTTGGAGTAGCAATCGGTATGATTCTTTTTGAACTAATGGAGAATGCCTGTAACTGATTTACCACTGACAACATCATGGTAAACGTTAGCATCAAAGAACAATGTCATATTTACCAACTTCCCTTTTGGCTTAGGAGTATCCAAAGGAATCTCTTCCTTTGCATCAGCATGGCAGGAGTGTTCCCAGTCATACATCTTGACCGGGACAGCAGAGTAATCAGGTGCGTCAGTCCTGATCTTGATTGTAGCATGACACATCTTGGAAAGATACCCATGGATTCTTTTGACGCGATCCAAGTGTCCTTGTCTTGGCATAGCACGGAAGCATGAGAGAGTCATCACTGCTGTGGCAATATCAAAGCGGTCGATCTGAATTACCCACTGTAAAGCTCCAATCAAAGACTGATAGATCTTCTGATTGTCTTCGTCAAGTAGCTCGGAGGTGCCCAATTCAGGATGATCACCTGCAGTCAGTGGTGAAGTAGCTGGCTTAGGCCAAGCACCGTAGATCTGACGACAGTCCTCAAGGATCTTCTCAAAGTACTTCTTGGGCACGTAGCATAGCACTCCTTGTTTGTCACAAAAGAAGTCACAACCTAAATGAAACTCAGTAGGACCTGTTCCCTTCAACTTGAACTGATACTTCTCAACCAATGTCTTGACAATCGTTTCAGGGTCCTTACTTGCGAACATCAAGTCATCAACACACACTGCAATGCACTTGTAGTGATCTCCTTTATCACGCATCCAAATGTCCTTCTTGGCCTTAGATGGGAAGCACCCCATCTCACACTGGCCAATTGTTCCGACCAACGTAAACCGCTTGAGTGTAGACCGCACAGTGCTTTCAACATAATCAGCACATGTCCTTCATAGTCACCGAACTCAGGACCTGCAATGATGCACAACTTCTCCTTGGTGTGTGTTTCCAAATAAGCATTGCCAATGTCTGTCGACCATGCTTTTAAGCCATTGAGCTCCCCTAGAAAAGCAAAGATTATTACTCCCCTTAAGGAGATGACACTGGAGTATGCTGAGTCCATAGGTGTCTCAGTAAGATGTCCTCCAGCAACCAATCGTGCCTTGTGCCGACCGTCATGCTTCACCGCATACACCATGTGCACCCAGATGTGTTTGTAGTCAGACCCAGGCTTGAATCCAACTCCTTTATCAAGGAATGACTTGTGCTCATCAACTTGGCTAAACCAAATGCCTGTTGCTTGTGAGTCAGTGCGCAACCAAATCTGGGCTCATGTGCGACCTCCAGAGACATGAGGATGTTGGCAAAGAAGAGCAATGAAATGATCTTCACAGAACCATTGCCCCCAAGGGCAGCAATGGACACGACAGTCCCGGCCCGGCTCCAGGAAGACTGAAGAAATGTCACACAGAACTGATGATTTACCATAAGGACCTAAATGCATGCACAGAAGGCAAAAGTCTTTGTGGTAATCCTTGGTCAATGTTCTTCTGAAGTGAAGAACAAGTTGGTGAACAACACTAGGTTTGAAACCTTGGAGGATGGTGATGATGTAGTTGGGCCATTGACAATGCTGAAAGAAATGGCTTTCTTGACTAGTGGAGTCCAGTATCCATGCTGGATGCTCCAGAATGTCTTGAGACTTTTGACAGCAACAAATCAAGGACCGAATGAGTTGGTGTCCAACTGCCACAAGAGGTTCCTTGCTACTACCAAAGTTGTTGAAGCACAGTGGGGTCAGTTTTACCCTGTGAAACTAACCACTGGTGCGGGATCAGTCAACAAGAAGACGGCACGTGACAAAGTGTTGTCAATGATCTTCCTGGCCAGAACGGACAAGAAAAAGGTTTGGAGTTATGCTTGAAGAGCTGATCAACTCATATCTAGCAAGGAAGGACTATTGCCTGACATCCATTGATGATGTAGTCATGTTGTTGTCTCACTGTCAGGGTCAACAGTTCGGTGTCCGCAAAGTGATGGATGACAACACAGGACTTGAGACTAGCTTTGCCCAGCTCAATATGATTAGCAAGTTAAGTTGCTTTGATTGCAATGAACTAGGGCATGCAAGGTCTAAGTATCCCAAGTTGAAAAAGAACAGTCATTTCCAGAATGAGGAAAGTGATGACTCTACTAGTGCACGCGCGAGCGCCCATGCAATCGGATGGGCTTCTTAGACAATGTGTGATTCTTATGCTGGTCAGTGGACTGGGCATTCAATCGAAGGAGTGTGTTGGAAAATATGGACATTTGTGTGAGCAAGTGTATACCTACTAGTAATGATCTGAATGGGACTGCTGTCAGGTCTGGTGTCAGATGGGTACCAAATGGTGTCAGTTGTGATGGATTTGATCCATCGTCATGCAGTTGAGTGGAGTCTGATGATCACTTATTTTAGCAAACTACTTTTCTACCATGGGGTCTTTTACTGGTGACAGTTCTTTGTGTTTTCATCCAACACTGAAATGAAGGATTTTGTTGCAGTGAAGATTGAATCATCAGCAACTGGAGAGCCATGGTGCTGCGGTGCACCCGTTGGTTGGTTGCCACCAAGCCCACCTGAAGATTGGAAACCAAGTAAGCAAAAGCCAGAGAAGGGCAAACCAGAATTGTTTGATGTCATCGATAACCCGGGTGATTGGTCCACATGCTCACATCAGGCGGCATTCTCACAGAAGAAAGGAAAAAAGTGCGGGCAGCATCAGCTGCCAATGGGTGTGGTGCCTGTGTCATTAAAGATGGAAAACGAACTTGCAATGGATGGGAATTTCATTATCAGGGATGGTCATTGCCTCCAGATGTTCCCAAATTTAGAGATCATTCCAACAGGGATGATGCGTTTCCCCAATTTCAACATTGTTCACTTGATCAAAACCTTCTGTCGCATCTTGGATTAACAAAAGAAAAGATGGCAAATGCCAATGGCAACCCATATTCATTGTGGTTCAACCAGTTGCTTCAACCAGTTGCTTCCATCAACATGTCAAATTAACCAAGCCAAGAAGATTGTTCCTATTGAAGGCGATCCACACTTGCCATTCTACTTTGAGGCTTCAAAGTTTACAAACCTTCATGCTGTTGGCAAACTAGGGCTTGGCTGCAGCTGTGGACATCACTTTGAAACCACTTTGGCGGCAGAACGCGCACAATGGGATGCTGTCTTGGTTATGGATGGCGCTCACGGTAGAAGCAAAGGGCGCCATCTTTAGAAGATTTGATAACTACAATGGCAGCAAGTCACATGATGCCAACATCACCAATGCAATGTCAAATCCACAATGGCTAGAAATAAAAGTGAATGCTGAAGCTCAACAACAACCTTGTAGCAAAGAAGAGAGGAGAGGATCCACATGAGCCGGCCTACAAGTGTGACATGATTTTCAAGATGATTGTTCACAATGTTAATGCTCTGGCTTTGCATGCCAATCCAGATCAATGTGGTGACAAGATGAGCTATGGTTTTGAAGGTTGGGGAGAGTCAGAGTCGGGATTGGTTTGCATGATCAAGAATAAGCCAGAAATAACCAAAGGGATGCAGACTGTCATCACGTCTGATGTTGATTGGATTTGTATACGTGCTTGCATTCACAGACACAAGAAACATCCAAAGTTGTTTACAAATCAAGGTCCAACCAAAGCACGCTTGCTGTGGGAATCGCAATTGTTGCCATTGTGTCAACCAGACAACATCCTCGTTGGTGAGACACTCTTTCAGACAAAGCCACACATGACGTGGGATTTCTTTAGTGGTGCTGCCATCATTGAACATGCAGCTCAAGAAGGTTTTGGCCTCACCATCACATGTAGACGAGATTGTTTGCCGGAGGGAGTGCCCCAAAAGTTCTTCCTTCACAAGAAGACTCAGGTCACTCATCGAACAAGGCGGCACAAAATGAGCAACCAATTGTTGCTGTCAAGAAACACGCTCAAAGCTGGATGACAATGATCAGTTCCCAGTCTACTCTGAGCTGCAATTTTGGTTCTGTCAATGTCTTCAACTCATGTTCACTTTGCACTCATGCTAAACAGGGACAACAAGATGATCGAAAGCGAGCATGGGCAATCAAAATGAAGGAAGGTCAGGAACCACATTTGAATTCGCAAGGGGTCATTAACAGGATGGATCACCTCATCAAGATCTGTTGCACAAGACACATGACTTGGAAGCATTGGCACAAAACCATGATGCATGCAAAGGTGATGGCTGTTGCTGTTGCATGCAACATGCACTTGGAGTGTTGCATTGAAAGCCTCAATGCCAAATGGAAACACAAGCCAGTGAGCTTCTGTCGATTTTGAGAGATGCTGGCAAAGCAGATGCTAACAAACAATCCAACCAACAGGTTGCATGCAAGGGATGAAAAGCTAAGAGCATGCACACAGCAGAAGAAGACCAAATGATCCCTGTCAGCATCAATGTCATCATCGGCAAGCTCGTTTGCCACACCAAATTGCAAGACATTAACCAGCATTGACCCTAAAAAAATAGATCTAGTTGAAGGCAGACTCTGTGGGTTCCTCGATGACCTCTTAGCGCACAAACAGTTGATTCATCCTCTTAAGAACAAAGCACATCACATTTGCAGGTGCCGTGGAAAGATTGCACACCACGTTTGTGAGGTTTGTCCGGACAAGCCATCCTTGTGTGTCAAATGCACAGGAGATAAAACTAACTCTTGCTTTTTGAATTGCCACAATGTGGCTTCGTTTGGATTGTGGAGGGATGACTGTGTCACAATCGGTTCAAAGAGACGAACAGATTGGCAATGCCCAAACACAGAGGAATTCAAATCCTCTCAAAAAGAAATGAAAAGACTTAATCTCTCCCTCTTTGAGTCAACTGATGCATCTGGCTCAGGTTCGCCTGCTGATGCATCATCCACAACTGACAACTTGCACACTGCTGTCACAAGTGACTTGAAGTGAGAGAACATGGACCCCACATTGCATTTGATGAAGCATTGATCACACCACAATGACACACTTAATGGTTCGGACATGTTTGTTTTTGCCAATGTTGATGATTGAACATGACGCATTTTTTAACAGTGTTAACCTTGCATTTGTGCAGCTCATTGTTTGCACGCAGAAGATCACATGGATGCAAAAGGTGCCGATAGAAAACTCTTTGCAACCAGTTGCCCAGACCAAACAACAGTGCAGCACTAGCACCTGCTGGCAGCTTAGCTAACTGGCTAGCTAGCCTGCCATGCACTGCTAGCAGCAGGACATGGTGTCAACAGCTGCATCAGCTCCAGTCTGCCGGCACAACCGCAGCTGCACCTTGGGGCAAAACATCAGTTGAGCATGCAGAGAACAGTTTTTGGTGGACAGGGAATGCTGACTGGCTGGCTCTAAAATCGACTCTGCAGGTGACTTTCTTGATCGCAAAAATTCTTTCTCAGTGCTAAGAAAGTCTGAGCAAGAACAGTTTTGCTTGACCAACAAGAAAAAAACCGGGACTCACATTGTTGTTGAGTCGAAATTGACCCAGACTTTCTCAGTGCTAAGACTTTCTTGCTCACACTTTCTTCTTGTTGAACTGGAAACTTTCTTGTTCAGAGCCAATTGTGCCGGCTTTCTTTTTGCCAATGCCTGCTTGCAGTAAGAAAAAGAACCATGGTGACCAATGCACCAAGATCACCATTACCCCAATGTGCTGGTACCAGTAGGTCAAACTACAGCAGTGGTGCAACGTGTACCCATTTGCACCAAATAGCCACCAGTGCTGTACAGTGCTACTAGCTACTAGCTAGCTACTAGCTAGCTAGTAGTAGTAGTATCTACGTTGCTGTACCGTATTACGTCCTGTGACCGGTTAAAATTGGCCTTTCCACACATACATGTACATGCATGCAACGTGTCTTCATCCAAACCCCGTAGTGTAGTACTTTAGCCGATACTGCAGTCACCAACGAGTCATGGAAGTTGTACGGTGAAGTTTGGAATGAATTAATGGGCGGTGGCCGTACTTCGTTCCCTCACAGCGAGCCTAATACAGTACTACTGATTACTAGCTAGAGTACTAGACCTCTACTAGCTAGCTTGTAGCATATCAGTAATGCTCCAGTACATAAATACATGTAGATCAGTCACCCAAAACAATACTCCGGGTTCGGAGTGATATTCATCAGTAATTAATAAATCTCTCACCGTAGAAAAACAATGGAAATGGAAGCGAAGGCCCCGCCGGAAAGCGAAACCGCAGAAACAAAATGCCTTACCCTACAACCACATTTAGGGAAACGAAATGAGACGTTGTTCCCTGGAGACAATTTCAGTCATTTTGGGATCTTATTTCCGGTTGAGGGGAAGGTAATTAACACTTGGGCTGCCGGCTATGTCTACTATTGCACAAAGCAACATTCGGTCTTGACCTAAGATCCATCATCATTCATCACAAAAAGAAAAAACACTCGACCCGAGCAAAGAGTGTAAGGAAATGATAAAAAATGGTACTCGCCAATGATAGCATACGTGAAATCCCCACGAGGCTTGCCAGGAGCCACAGTGTTAGGCACCCCAACGCTAGATTTGCAAGGCTAACAAGTGTTAGGCATCCCAGCGTTAGGTTTGCCGTTGATAAAGAAGAGGAGGAATCCATTGACCTTGAAAGAGGATTCAGAAACAACAGTAGCAACACCAACAACATCAACAGCTACGGTGACGAAGAATCCATCGAGCTGGATAGTGTGTTTAGAATCGGCAGTGATAGGCTAACACCCGGCGTTCGGTTGGCCACTGATGATGTGGAATCCCACGGAGGTAAGTATGATGACGACGAATCACTCGATCTGTTTGCTGCAACCAGAAGCAACGACGATGTATCTATCGATCGGAGAACTGCACGCAGAAGCAAGAACCTTAGGCAGCCAAGCGTTCGCTTTGCTGCTGGGGCTGGGGATGACCCAATTGACTTTGATGCGGCTACTGGGAACCACCGCAACAAAAAAGACGTCGACAACTTCCAATGCATTGACATTGGCCATGATGGAATGATTTCCACGAATCGTAAACTTGAACCCGTACTGGAAAACTGCGATGCTTCTTCATGCTCCAGCGATCTTGAGCAAACGGAAACAAGTCACACTACTCTCGACAGTGCCGAACGGCGCGAAAAGGCGTTACGAGAAAGCTTTATCGGGATTGTATATGGTTTAATTATGAATGGTATAGTCCAAAAAGTCATTGGGTGTTTGGGTAAAGCATATATGTTTGTCATGAAGAAGTTCAAAAGTGGTGACGATCAAGACGGACTTTCCCAGGAAGACTTAGCAGAGGAGCTTTTGGACGTGGTCGATCCTCCTGGTTTCAACCCAATGACCCAGTTTTCCCAGAGTTACAGTGGAGGCTTTGGAGGAGGCGGTGGTGGTGTTGTTCCAGGGCCAGGGATGGTTCCAGGGCCAGGGGTTCTTCCTCCTGGACCGATGCCCTGCTTGCCTCCACCTGGTGTCGCGGTAAGCACTTTCAGCGTGGCTTTTCATGCACAGTCCTGCTTAGCTAATGGCTGCCGTATTCTCGTGCTACTTGCTCAAGCTAACGAATGTTTCTTGCGCTCTTGTGAATTGAAATAGGAAATGGCATCAGCCGCGGTAAGCTCAGCACACAACGACTCAAAACGCTTGGAAGGAAACGGTATCCATTAATTGTAATCTAAACTTTTTCTGCGCTCTGTTCTTTTGCTTTCAGGCCAATAGCGCTGCCAGTGCTTCAGCTAGCGGGACTGCAGCTGCTACAGGAGGGACTGCAGCAGGAGCGGCATCTACGACAAGCGCCATGGCTGCATCGGTAGCGAGTGCTAGTGGTAAGTCTTACAACCGAAGCATTTCCAAGAACTGGAACATGGAACACATCCTACATCTATCTTACATGCCCCCCTTTGGTTGTGGTCCGACGAACAGTTACAACGCAAGCGTCGATTGCCGTCATTGCAACAACTGTTGTCACAGCTGCTGTCTCCAAGGGGCTTTCTATGCCATCGCTTCCTCCTCCTCCAATGCGTGGCAACTTCACACCTCCAATTTGTTCAAGAGGGGCTGATGAGAAATATGGATATGTCGAGTTAGAAATACAAGCGATGCCCCCGATTCTCCTCGAGGAACGATCGTGGGTATTGGAGGAACTATTTCGGGACGTTTACAATGAAATCACCGGAATGTGTCTAGATCCACTAAACCGTGTGATGTTGGAGGCACATCTTCAAGACTGGGACACACTATGGGGGTCAACGAATCATACTGATCTTTCTGTCAAGAATATGACTTTGCCAGATTATATAGCAGCTGTTGACAATAGCATTACAACGACGTGGTGGCGAGCTGATATGAGTTGCGACGGCTGTCCTGATTATGAGCCCATGTTTTCTGTCGATGAAGCGCCAAATAGGAGACTGGTTGCTCATTACGACCACGATCGCAAGCTTCTTCAATTCGATATGGGAGATTTTTTCCCGCTTTTCGCGGCTAGTTTCAGCCTCAGCTTAGAGCCTACAATGGCCATTCTCGGAGATTCGTACGCCAACTTGACGTCGGACATTCGGGTCGTGGCGGCCACTTCTAGATCCGCTGCTGCTGATGGTAGTATGTCCGATCCCTTGACGCAGTTTGGCCCAACAACAATCGACGCAGCTATCGAGGTTGTGGTAGAAAACGGTGGTGTTTCTGCAGCCTTCATATCCGATGACCTGGATGTCATGAAAGATTGTCTTGAATCTACGACAGCTGGAGGTGATGTGGCGCAGACTGAAGTTTGTCAGACATTCTTAGAGAACAGTGGCAACTTGGACATGGAAGAGCTCATCAAGTGCTTTGACAACCCCATGACATATGAGTGCCAAGAGCTTCTAACTGAAGCGCTAGAGGCAAAGAACAAACCACGTGCAGAGGATGACAGTAGCATTGCTGACACTGCTGGTGCTGGTGCAGGTACTGGTGCTGATGCTGATGCTGACACGACTCAAAAACCTAAGACGACTCTCATTCCCGTTATTGAGGAGGAAGCAACGCTGAAACCAGAAACGCCGAAGCCAGAAATAAAGGAAACAACACCTCCAGAAACTAGTTCTACTGGATCCTCAGATGCAACCAGTGATTCGAACAGTCAAGGCAGCACTAGTACCGCTAATGCCACGATATCTCCTGGTTTTATTGGCGGCGCCACTTCGAACGCTCCAGCCCAAGACGTCACTGAAGGTGATCCAGTCAATGGTGGCTCCAGTGATGGCGGTTCTGGCGGCATCTCGGTTTCAATTGGACAGGATACTTCAAATCTGGGGCCTAGCACTGGAAACGATGACTCCACTGGCAGTTCTGTTGGGGATGGGGGTGAGGTTGGTCAAGTTAGTGACAGTGGTAGCCCTGCTACAACCCTTGCTGATACTGCACCGTCTCCAGACTCACTACTACAGGGAGGCCAAAGCAGCAATGGTCCAGGATTCAACAATAATGAACCAACAACCCAGTCCAATGCTGTGACAGCAGAGACAACATCACCAGTAGCTCCCACTGGGACAATGGAATCTGCATCTCCTGTGGAGACAGCCACAACTGTGCCTCCCACTGCAGCACCTGCAGTACCTGCTGGAACATTGACACCACCAACAGCAAATGAAGCAACAGCAAGACCAACAACAGCCAGCCCAGTGACAACAACAACAACAACAACACCAACAATAGCCAGCCCAGCAACACCAACACCAACAACAGCCAGCCAAACATCAGCAACACCAGCAACAGTAAGTCCAGCCACAACAAGGCCTACAACAGCCAGCCCAGCAACAACATCACCAACAACAGCCATCCCAGCCACAACAAGACCAACGACAGCCAGCCC
>Ga0163148_10006418_pt1 | contig 11363 bp, 4 predicted proteins | sample OliLakLV19MP7P2_FD_148606 | JGI IMG/M metagenome (GOLD analysis project Ga0163148, IMG submission 148606) | Freshwater microbial mat bacterial communities from Lake Vanda, McMurdo Dry Valleys, Antarctica- Oligotrophic Lake LV.19.MP7.P2 | ecosystem: Environmental > Aquatic > Freshwater > Lake >... | reverse complement strand
GTGTAGTTGTCGTAGCGGCGCGTGTTCCTGCGACGATCGGACCACGGGCCACAACGGGCACCATCCAGACTGCCGTGACGGACGATGTGCACCCTATTGTCCGGTCCGACCGCAGCACTATGGGTACTACGGAACCGAGTGGCGACGATGGACGGGGCAGGGAGTCGTGGCCGTCTCGGATGAACGGGCAGCAACGCCGGCGCTGCCGCCACGCATGGCCGTGCCAGGCCCAGACCAGGAGTCAATGCAACCGTCGGTCAACGAAGATCTCCAGCCAGGTGATGATCGCCCAGCCGCCGCGGCACCTGAATCTTCCTTCCCCGAACCACTCACACCGGCACCCGCGCCGCGCTCGCCACGGGCCGCCGCTCCTGCGGAGCCAGAGGCCTTTGTGCCCCCGCCCGCCCCCGAGCCTGCGGCCTCGGTGCCTCTGCCGGAGGATGAAAACCTCTTCAACTCAGGCATCCGACAAAAAGCCCGGCGGAAGTTTGCGGTCGGGGCTGGCGAGGGGATGCAACGAAACGAAGACGGCGGGGTTCGGGCCGCTACCCACACGACGCCGGTGGTGCCGAAGCCGGTGCTGGTGCCACCGGTGGCCTTCGACCGCGCCGCAGAAGCCCGCCTGCTTCGTGAGATTCGGTAGGTGCGGGCGCACTGCGAGAGGCGGGAGTCGAACCCGCACGCCTTGCGGCACTGGATCCTAAGTCCAGCGCGTCTGCCAGTTTCGCCACTCTCGCGTGACGGTTCGGTGCGTCGCGCCGAACCGTTTCGGTGAGTGTACCTCGGTCGGCCAATCAATGACTCGATCCGACCGAGCTACGGCCCATCGGAGGCGTCGCCCGCGGCCGTAGGAGCCGACTGCAGAAACCGTTCGAGATTCCCCTCCCCACTGGCCGATCGGGCGGGCCACGAAGCGAAGAGGTGGTCGCACACGGCAGCGTCGCTGGCCACCATCTTGAATCCATAGCGAATCTCGAGGCTCACGATCTGCTGGTCGGGGCCATGCCTCGTGTTCCACTGCATCGCGAGCGCGTGGGCCGCGGGCTCGGCGAAAACTTTGGCGTCGGGCCTTGCCAGGTGCCAGAAGAACGTATGCCAACGGTGGTTCGCGAGCGTCGTAAATCCACCCGTCGGATGGTCCCGTTCTACCGGCCGACCATTTCGAAGGATGTCGACTTCCGAGCCATCCGCGAGAACCGCTCGTCCGTATACCCACTGCTCCCTGGACGGAACACCTCCGAACATGGCCCACTCCTGCTGGAGCGCCGTGAGGTTGATCGCGACGGCCAGCGGCAGCGGGAGCTGCTCCGATCGCCACGGTGGGAGCTTGATCACAAAAGCCAACGCCGCGATCGTTCCCGCGGTGGCACATACCCAGGTCGCGGGCTTTCCGAGTGTGAGCACGCGGTCATCGTCAGTCGCGGCGGCCGACCCCCAAACCTCGCGCGGGAGCAGCGGAAGCCATGCCACGATTCCGACGATGGGAAAGAGGCCGATGGTCATGGTGATCGCGGTCCCGATGTGAAAGATCGTGAACACGGCGACCAGGCCAACGCGGACTCGCGGCGTCGGTGCTATCAGAAGGAGAACGGGAAGCAGCACTTCACCACCGATCACAAGCCACTGGAGGGGGCGGGTCCACCAGGCGTCGCTTGCCAACATCATGCCAAGCAGGGTTCCGTGGTCATGGACTGAGAGTGCCACCGTCATTGCATTGCCCGAGAGCCAGTCGGCGTTGCACTTCGATAGGCCCGCGCCGAGGTAGACCGCGACGAGTTGGAGCACGAGCGCCGCGGTCGCGACCGAGGAGACAGCGGTCGGGGGCTCCATGCCCGGGGCGAGCGTCGGCTGCCGCAGGGAGTCGAGAGACCACCGCGCACCCAACGGCAAAAACATCGCCCAGAACATCTGGCAGGCAAGCCACACATCGCCGGAGTTCACGGCCGGCGAGCCGCGACGGATGATGCTCACGACCGCGACCCACCCCACGATCGTGGCGATCCGTGTGTGCCAGCCGATCGCGAGTGCCGCGCCCGCGAGGCCCTCGAGCGCGAGGACCGTGCCGCTCCAGGCCGTTGAGTCGTGGGCAAAGGCTAGCGACCACATCGTCACTGTGCCGTGGTACCGCATGATCGTGTCGAGCGGAAAGATGCCGCTCGGGCCGAGCATCATCTCGAGGTCAGCCATGCGCTCGATGCAGTCAACGACGAGGATCAGCCCGAGCCCGACCCGGTAGATCGCGAGGCTGCGGGCATCGAGAAGGAATGCCCTCCAAGGCAGGAGTCTGCGGCTCGTTGTCTTCCAGGCGTCGCGCATGACGTGAGATTACGCGCACATTGCCTCCAGAGACCAAGGGCAAAAAGCAGGCATTGCTGTGGCTCGGGGCAAGTCACGACCCCCAGCGGATGCGTTTTTCTGGAGTCTGATTCCTCCGGAACCCGCGCAGCACCAGCGACTCAGTGCGCTTCCCCATAGAAGCCCCTCGCGCCAGCGAGGGGACGGCGGGCCGTTGGGCAAACCCACTCATGATGGCACGTTGGATGTCCCACCGCCCGCAGCCCCTCGGCTATCGCCGTGGGCTATCCAGCATTCGCTTCGCCATCCTGGCTTCGCTTGCAAACAACGCTGGCTCCGCGGCACGGGCAACCCCTCGCGGATGCGTTTTTCTGGAGTCTGATTCCTCCGGAACCCGCGCAGCACCAGCGACTCAGTGCGCTTCCCCATAGAAGCCCCTCGCGCCAGCGAGGGGACAGCGGGCCGTTGGGCAAACCCGCTCGAAGGAAAAGGAAGGAAAAGGGCAGGCAGGAAAAGGAAGGAAAAGGGCAGGCATAATCGCGATCGGGTTCGCCCATCGCGGGGCAAAATGATTTGAAAAGGGGGGCGCAGCTCATTTGGAAAAGAAGTCAGTCCCCACCACGGCCTGGTTCATGAAACGACCGGGTGAGTCATTGATCGCGGCGACGCGGTGCGCTCCCGCACGCGGGCGCAGCGAGGGCTTCCTTGAACGCCGCAGGGGCGCAAACTACAACTTCGCTCGGTATTGTGCGGCTCCCTCACTGGAGTCCGCTACGCCCGTTTCCCTCGCGCAGCGAACATAAGAATGCATGTCCCCCTGGTGGTGCTCGGTGGCGGTCCCGGCGGCTATGCGGCCGCGTTTCTGGCGGCTGACCTCGGCATGGAGGTGACACTCGTCGATCGCGACGAGCGCCTGGGCGGCACCTGCCTGCTCCGCGGCTGCATTCCGTCCAAGGCCCTTCTCCATGTCGGGCGGGTGCTGTCGGAATCCCGCGAGATGGCCGAGTGGGGGATTCAGTTCACGCCTCCGAAGATCGACATCGATGCCTTGCGGGCCCGCAAGGATAAGGTGATCGCCACGCTCACCGGCGGGCTCGCCACGCTGGCCCGTCGCCGCAACGTTACGGTCGTCCATGGCGACGCACGTTTTACCGGCTCAGCGGCGCTGGCGGTGACCGGAGCCGATGGCAAAAACACCACGATCACGTTCGATCACTGCATCCTGGCAACAGGATCGCGGCCGGCCCGCATTTCGGCGTTCGACATTGGCAGCCCCCGAGTCATGGACTCCACCGGCGCCCTCGAGCTCCGCGATATCCCGGAAAAACTCCTCGTGGTTGGCGGCGGCTATATCGGCCTGGAGATGGGAACGGTCTATGCCGAGATCGGGTCGAAGGTCTCCGTGGTCGAGCTCACCGACGGGCTGCTGCCCGGCGCCGATCGTGACCTCGTGAAGCCGCTCCAGAAGCGGATTGAAAAACTTTTTGCTGCGATCCATCTGAAAACAAAAGTCGTCTCGCTCACGGATACGGGCTCGGCCGTGCGGGTCGCTTTCGAGGGCCCCGAAGGCCCGTTCACCGAGGAGTTTTCACGAGTCCTCGTGTCGGTTGGGCGTCGGCCCAACTCCGACGGAATCGGCCTCGAAAACACCGGCGTTGTGGTCACTCCCAAAGGCTTTGTCGAGGTGGATGAACGCCAGCGGACGGCTAATCCCCACATCCTCGCCATCGGCGACGTCTGCGGTGAGCCCATGCTTGCCCACCGCGCGAGCCATCAGGGGAAGGTGGCGGTTGAGGTGCTGCACGGTGAGCCGGCGATCTTCGCGCCCCGCGCTATTCCAGCCGTGGTATTCACCGATCCTGAAATCGCCTGGGCGGGGCTGACGGAGCAGGAGGCTGCCGCGAGCGGACGCGAGGTAGAAATCAGCCGCTATCCGTGGGCGGCCAGCGGTCGTGCTCAGGCGATCGGACGCACCGACGGCCTCACCAAGCTCCTTGTTGACCCCGAGACCGATGCGGTGCTGGGCGTGGGCATCGTCGGCGCGGGTGCCGGCGAGCTCATCGCCGAGGGAGTCCTCGCCATCGAGATGGGCTGCTCGGCCCGTGATCTCATGGAGACGATCCATCCCCATCCCACCCTCGGGGAGACGGTCGCCTTCTCGGCGGAGAACTATTTTGGCCTGGCGACCGAAATCTACCGGCCGAAGACCGAGGCTGCGGCCCACTGACCCCGCCGCGGTGCCGGCCGACGGCCTGGATCGTCGAGTATCCCGGGGTCTTGCCAGCCGGTATTTACGCAGGCTGAATTCCCCGGGATACTTCAAGATAGTTTCCCGGAACCCCCGGAGTTTGCCATGTCCGCACCCGAAATTGACCAAGCCGGAAGCGATGTTGTCTCGCCGTCCGAAGGAGCCAACGGCGCCGCGCCGTTGCCCAGCGGGGCCCACGCGATCATGGCCATCGGTCAGGTCGGGGATGGGGCATCGGGCCAGCCCGAGGTGACGGACGGCGTTGCGTCGGTCGATTCCGACCCCACGGAAACCCGAGAATGGCTCGACTCGCTCCGGTACGTGATCAATAGCCGGGGTGGCGATCGCGCCGCCTATCTCCTCCAGGCCATTGAGCAGGAGGCCTACCGGCTCGGGGTGCCGATCCCGTTCGTGGCCACCACGCCCTACATCAACACGATTCCGGTGGACCGTCAGCCGCCCTTCCCGGGCAATCGTGAGATCGAGCGGCGGATCAAGAGCATCATTCGGTGGAACGCGATGGCGATGGTCGTCCGTGCCAACCGCGAAGACAAGAGCATCGGCGGCCATATCTCGACGTTTGCTTCGTCGGCGACGCTCGTGGAAGTGGCCATGAACCACTTCATCCGTGGCCGTGGCGACAACTACTCAGGTGACCAGGTCTACTTCCAGGGCCACGCCTCTCCGGGGATCTACGCCCGCGCCTTCCTCGAAGGCCGCATCTCCGAGAAGCAGCTCGAAAACTTCCGCCGCGAGCTGGCCGAAGGGGGAGGGCTGTCGAGCTATCCGCATCCCTGGCTCATGCCCGGCTTTTGGGAGTTCCCGACGGTCTCGATGGGCCTCGGGCCCCTCATGGCGATCTACCAGGCCCGGTTCAACAAGTATCTCCAAGACCGGGGCATCAAGGACACGAGCAAGCAGCATGTCTGGTGCTTTATCGGCGACGGTGAGACGGACGAGCCGGAGACGCTCGGGAGCATCTCGCTGGCGGCCCGTGAGGGGCTCGACAATCTCGTCTTTGTCATCAACTGCAATCTCCAGCGGCTCGACGGCCCTGTGCGTGGCAACGGCAAGATCATCCAGGAGCTCGAGGGCGTTTTCCGGGGCGCCGGCTGGAATGTCATCAAGGTGATCTGGGGTGATGAGTGGGATTCGCTCCTCGACAAAGACACCGAAGGCCTGCTCGTCAAGCGGATGAACGAGATCGTTGACGGGCAGTATCAGAAGTACGTCGTGATGCCCGGCCGCTACATCCGCGAGCACTTCTTCGGTGCCGAGCCGCGGCTCGGCGAGATGGTCGCGCATCTCTCAGACGAGAAGCTCAAGAAGCTCCGCCGCGGTGGCCACGATCCCGAGAAGGTGTATGCCGCATACGCCGCCGCGATGCAGTGCCACGGCAAGCCGACGGTCATCATCGCCAAGACCATCAAGGGCTACGGCCTCGGCGAAGTGGGCGAAGGCCGCAACGTCACCCACCAGCAGAAAAAACTCAACGAAGACGAGCTGCGGGCCTTCCGTTCGCGGTTCGGCATCCCGATCTCGGATGACGAAGTCGCCAAGGCGCCGTTCTATCGGCCCTCCGAAGATTCCGAAGAGATGCGGTATCTCCGCGAGCGGCGGCAGGCCCTGGGCGGCTCCGTGCCATCCAGGCCACTGGATTCACCGAAGCTCCAGACACCAACGCTGGACGACTATCGGGGCTTCATCGAGAAGAGCGCTGGCCGAGAGGTCTCCACGACGACGGGCGTCGTCACGCTCTTGGCATCGCTGCTCAAGGACAAGCATGTCGGGAAGTACATCGTCCCGATCGTGCCTGACGAATCGCGCACCTTCGGCATGGACCCGCTCTTCAAGCAGTGCGGGATCTACGCCCACGCCGGCCAGCTTTACGAGCCCGTCGATTCCGACCAGCTCCTCTACTACCGCGAGGCGAAGGACGGCCAGATCCTCGAAGAGGGGATCACCGAGGCGGGGAGCATGTCGAGCTTCATTGCCGCCGGCACCGCCTATGCGTCGCACGGCGTGCCGATGATCCCGATGTTCATCTACTACTCGATGTTCGGATTCCAGCGGATCGGGGATCTGATTTGGGCCGCATGCGATTGCCGGGCTCGCGGCTTCTTGATCGGTGGCACGGCCGGCCGTACCACCCTCAACGGCGAGGGGCTCCAGCACCAGGACGGCCACAGCCATCTCTTTGCGTTGGCCTATCCGACCGTGCGAGCCTACGACCCCGCCTTCGTCTACGAGTCGACCGTGATCATGCTCGAGGGCCTCGAGCGGATGTACGCCAAGGGCGAGGACTGGATCTACTACATCACGGTCTACAACGAAAACTACGAGATGCCTTCGATGCCCGCGGGCTGTGAAGAGGGCATCCTCAAGGGCATGTACCGGCTGAAGGATGTGCCGGCCAGGGGCGACACGCCGCTGGCGAAGCTGCCACCTGTCAACCTGCTGGGGTCGGGTGCAATCCTCCGCGAGGTGATTCGAGCGGCCGACATCCTGGCGGAGCGATGGGGCATTGCGAGCACGGTCTGGAGCGTCACGAGCTGGAAAGAGCTTCGCCGCGAGGCGCAGACATGCCGCCGCTGGAACATGCTCCACCCCGAGGAGTCGCCGAAGACGAGCTATATCGAGTCGCTCATCGGCGATGCCGAGGGCGTGTTTGTGGCGGCGAGCGATCATGTCCGGGCCGTTCAAGAACAGATCGATCCGTGGATCCCCGGGGGGATTTTCGCCCTCGGCACTGACGGTTTTGGCCGCAGCGAGATCCGCGGCGTCCTGCGGCGGCACTTCGAAGTTGATGCGGAGTGTGTGGCCGTGGCCGCGCTGTGGCGTTTAGCTGAGACGGGGGCCATCGGCCGCCACGTCGTGACAGACGCGATTCGGCAGCTTGGCATCAACCCGGATAAGATCGACGCTGCCCTCGCCTGATGGCGATCGGGCATACCCCTCCTGGTTTTCATTTCTCACTCCTTTCTCTTCAAGCATGGCAACTGATTTCACGCTTCCCGACCTGGGAGAAAACATCGCCTCCGGTGACGTCGTCACGGTCTTCGTTTCGGAGGGCGATGTCCTGAAGCCCGGGCAGGCCTTGCTCGAAGTCGAAACCGACAAGGCCGTGATCGAGGTTCCTTGCCCGCCCGGTGGGCGAGTTGAGAAGGTGCTCGTCAAGAAGGGCGACACGGTGAAGGTTGGTCAGGCCCTCGTGGTGTTGGGGGCTGGGGCTGCTGCGGCCGCCAAGCCGGCGCCAGCGCCCGCTGCACCTCAGGCTGCTCCCGTGGCGCCATCGCCAGCGCCAGCTCCGGCTCCCGCACCGTCAGCTGCCGTAGCTCCGCCACCGCGTCCATCTCCAGCTCCTGTGCCGATCGCGCCCGTTGCCGAGCCGGCTCCCGTAGCAGCCACGGCCACCGTCGAGCCTGCCGGGCCTGCTGTGCGACGGCTTGCTCGGGAGTTGGGCGTCGATCTCGCGAGGGTCCGGGGCACTGGGCCCTCGGGTCGCATCGTGCGGGAGGATGTCATCGCCGCGGTCCGCCAGGCCAGCAGTGGTGCTTCCTCGACACGCCCGCGGACTTCCCCTGGAACCGAGCGGGATGACTGGGGTCCAATCCGCCGCGAGCAAATGTCGCGGATGCGGAAGACGATCGCCGCCAATATGGTGCGGAGCGTCTCCACGATCCCCCATCTCACGAACTTCGACGATGCAGACGTCACGGAGCTCGAACGGCTTCGCAAGGAGAGTGTCACGGAGTATGCCAAGGGCAATCTGAAGCTCACGGCTCTTGCGTTCGTCATCAAGGCGGTGAGCCTTTCGCTGCGGCAGCACCCGGCCGTCAATGCCACGGTCGATACCGAGAAGGGCGAGATCGTCTACAAGGAATATGTGAACGTCGGTCTGGCGGTCGATACGCCGCGTGGCCTTGTCGTGCCCGTGCTGAGGGATTGTGACCAGCTCTCGATTCCGCAGATCGCCCAGGCGATTGCCGACACGGCCGAGAAGGCCAAGAACGCGCAGTACGGCCTCGAAGACCTGCGGGGCGGCACCTTCACGATCAGCAATCTCGGCGCGGTCGGTGGGGCTTATTCCACGCCCATCATCAACTGGCCCGAGGCCGCGATCCTCCTCCTCGGCCGGTCGAGAAAAATGCCGGTTGTGCGTGAGGACCGCATCGAGCCGAGGCTCATGATGCCACTTTCGCTTTCGTATGATCACCGCCTCATCGACGGGGCCATGGCTGCCCGGTTCCTTACCGAGGTGATTGGCTACCTCGAAAGCCCTGGCCGGTTGCTCCTGGCTCGGTGAGATCGCCACTGGAACGGATTGTGACACCCACCGCGAGTATTGATTCGGCCGGGACAGCGAGCCTGGCATTCGTCGAGGAGCTTTTCGAGCGCTACCAGGAAGACCCTGCGAGTGTCCCGCCAGACTGGCAGGCATACTTTGCATCCTGGGAGGGAGCCGACGGCGGCGGGCAAGCCGTTGTGCCAACGGCCGGTGACCATACGGTCACGGCCCCGCCTGTCGCGATCAATGGTCATCCTGATTCACGGTCTCGCCTGGTAAGTCCCGACGGAATCGCCACGGGGCAGACCGTTGCGTTGGCCAATGGCGACGTCCACCTTCCGGCCGCTCCGGCAGGCGAGGCGAAGCCGTTGCCGCTGCCCGGTGTCACCACCGATGAACGCCTCGCCTTCCTTCAGGATCGGGTGGATCAGCTTGTGCGGGCCTACCGCGTGCGCGGTCATCTCATGGCGGAGATCGATCCGCTCGGGAGGCCGCGCCCGGGGCTGCCGGAACTCGATCCGCAGTTCTACCACCTCACCGAAGAGGACATGGATCGGTCTTTCTCGACCGACACGATCGAGGGGCCGCAATCGATGTCGCTGCGGCAGATCATCAAGCGGCTCCGGAATACCTACTGCCGTTCGATTGGCGTGCAGTTCATGCACATGGACGATCTCCGCGTGCGGCAGTGGCTTCAGGTGCGGATGGAGGGCTGCGAGAACCGGATTCAGCTCGATCGCCGCCAGCAGCTTCGCATCTACCGCCAGATGACGACCGCGGCTGTGTTCGAGGAGTTCATCCAGAAGCGGTTCCTCGGCGCCAAGAGCTTTTCTCTCGAAGGCTCGGAGAGTCTCATTCCGCTTCTCGAAATGGCGATCGAGCGGGCGGCCGGCCAAGACATTCAGGATGTCGTGCTGGCGATGGCGCATCGCGGCCGGCTCAATGTGCTGGCCAACATCATGGGCAAGAGCCCGCAGCGGATCTTCCGCGAGTTCGCCGACATGGACCCGGAGCTCCACGTGGGGCGTGGTGACGTCAAATACCACCTCGGGCACTCGACGGACTACAAGGCGGCCAACGGCCGGGGTGTCCATCTCACGCTCTGCTTCAATCCCAGCCACCTCGAGTTCGTGAATCCTGTCGCCCTTGGCCGCATGCGGGCCCGGCAAGACCGCGCAGCCGATCAGGCCCGGCAGCACGGCATGGTGATTCAGGTGCACGGCGACGCCGCCTTTGCCGGCGAGGGGATCATCCAGGAGACGCTCAATCTCTCGGAGCTCGATGCGTACCGCGTCGGCGGCACGCTCCATGTCGTGGTGAATAATCAGATCGGCTTTACGACTGGACCGGCCGAGGCGCGGTCGTGCACCTATGCCACCGACGTGGCCAAGATGCTCCAAAGCCCGATTTTCCACGTCAACGGCGAGGACCCCGAGGCCGTGGCCCAGGTCGTCAATCTCGCGATGGACTTCCGCCGGGAGTTTCAGCGGGACGTGGTCGTCGACATGTATTGCTTCCGTCGGCGGGGTCACAACGAGGCGGATGAGCCGGCCTTCACGCAGCCGGCGCTCTATCGCGTGATCGAGCGAAGGCCGAGCGTTCACGAGAGCTACCTCGAGCGGCTGCTCAAGCTTGGTGAGATCACGGCTGAGGAAGCGAAGGCGATTGTCGAGCAGCAACAGGCCAAGTTTTCTGCCGATCTCTCCGCTGCCAAGAGCGAGGACTACGTTCACAAGAGCGACATCGGCGGCGTCTGGGCCTTCTACATCGGGGGCCGAGAGCGCGAGGCGGCCGATGTCGAGACTGGGCTGCCCCGCGAGATGCTCGCCAATCTCTTGCGACGGCTCGTGGAGATGCCGGACGGCTTCCAGCCCCATCCCAAGATCAGAAGGTTTCTCGACGGGCGGCTCGAGATGGCGGCCGGCACTGCGCCGATCGACTGGTCGGCGGCCGAAGCACTCGCTCTTGGAAGCCTGGCGGTGCAAGGGATCCGTGTTCGGCTCACCGGGCAGGACAGCCAGCGGGGCACGTTCAGCCATCGCCACGCAGTGATCCACGACGTGGTCACTGACGAGACATGGTGTTCACTCGAGCATCTCGACGCCGAGCAGGCGCCGGTGGAGATCGCCAACAGTCCGCTCTCGGAGGCGGGAGTGCTCGGCTTCGAGTATGGCTATAGCCTCGACTGCCCGGATGGCCTCGTCCTGTGGGAGGCTCAGTTTGGTGACTTCATCAATGCCGCGCAGGTTGTGGTCGACCAGTTCATCGTGAGCGCCGAGGAAAAGTGGAACCGGCTTTCCGGGCTCGTCCTTTTGCTCCCGCACGGATTTGAAGGGCAGGGCCCCGAGCACTCGAGCGCCAGGCTCGAACGATTTCTGCTGCTTGCGGCCAAGGACAATATCCAGGTGGTGCAGCCGACCACGCCGGCCCAGATGTTTCACTGCCTCCGGCGGCAGGTGCTGCGGGTCTGGCGGAAGCCGCTGATTGTGATGACGCCCAAGAGCCTCCTTCGCCATCCAGGCTGTGTATCGA
>Ga0163148_10006417_pt1 | contig 11363 bp, 14 predicted proteins | sample OliLakLV19MP7P2_FD_148606 | JGI IMG/M metagenome (GOLD analysis project Ga0163148, IMG submission 148606) | Freshwater microbial mat bacterial communities from Lake Vanda, McMurdo Dry Valleys, Antarctica- Oligotrophic Lake LV.19.MP7.P2 | ecosystem: Environmental > Aquatic > Freshwater > Lake >... | reverse complement strand
TATGCGCGAATCCAAGGCTTTATTAGCACCTGCCGTAAGCATCAACTCAATGTTTTCAATGAACTTCGTGCCGCTATCAGCACCGAAAATCTATATGTCGCACCCTTCGGGTGCTAAATAGTTACATGTTTCATTTTTTAAAAAGAATAAAACATTGCTACACCATTTTTAATGGTGTAGCAATGTAATTGAAAAAATAATTTTCCTAATGCAGTTTATTATGCTTCGGAACATTGTGACCATTGCATTTCCATTGGCATGAAGATGCGTCAACATTTTCGTTTCTCACCTTTGCTAAAATAATTTCAGCTTTGTGAGGGTCAATTGCTTTTAGTAGAGAAGCAATTTGGGTTGCTGTGATTCGATTTTGCATATTTTTTGAATTTTAGTTATTAATGGTATTTGATTCCAAAGTTCAGACTTTTGTGTTGGATTTACTCCTCTGCAACTTGTTTTTTGGGAAAGTTGAAAAATATAGAAGTCAAAATTGGAACGAAAAAGATTGCCATTGTCAAAACAGATGTTGCAATGTCTGCTGTATGACTTCCCAAAAATTTGCTCACTGCTGTGTTTGGCTGGAAATGTTCATATATAGATAATGTTAACTTAATTCCTAAAATACCGATTACCACAAATGCGCAAATTTCAAGGAAAACGTATTTCTCCATCAATTTTACAAATGCCTGTGCTACAAATCTCATTGCTAAAATGCCGACGAATACGCCCGCGCAAATCAAAATAATATTTGGCGTAAATGCTACTGCTGCAAATACATTGTCTATCGAAAAAGCCATGTCCATCAATTCAACCAGTACGACGGTTGCCCAAAAATTTCCTAATGAACCAACTGTAATTCTGTAAAGCCAATTGCTTTTCTTGTCAATAAAATCATCTTCCTTAGTTTCTGTTTGTCTACCTTTATACCAGTCGTAAACAAGGTAAAGGAGATACAAACCGCCTAGTGGTTTTAACCACCAAATAGTGATTAAAAATGCAGCAAAAATCATTGCAAGCCCTCTGAAAATGTAAGCGCCCAATATACCATAACGCAACGCTTTCTTTCGTTGCTTCGGCTCTAAGTCCATTACCATTGTAGCTAAAACTGCTGCATTATCAACTGAAAGCAAACTTTCAATCAAAATCAGGTTTCCTATTATTGCAAAGGAAGCACTTGGATGGCTTACTATGTCTTGCCATAGTATACCAAACTGTTGAATAAACTCTTGAATCATAATTTTTTTTGTTGGATTTAATTGGTTATCAACTGAACTATTATAAGTCGTCCACCGTCTTCCTTAGAAAGCAGAATTTTTTTACTGTCAGTCAACTCCACGCTGGAACCGATTGGAATTTCTTTATCCGCGGTTAAATCTTTTAATTGTGGCAGTTTTCTATTTATCAAGATCCATTTGCCATTATGCAAATGAAAATCTGCAACTGGCTTTATCTGCTCTGCTGTTAATCTCTCACTTGGGAAAATATTTCTGTTTACATGCCATTGATATATATTTTGCCCTGTAAAAACCATTAGTCGCAGATTTTCAGGAATGAAACTTCCTGCTTTTCTTGACCAATACAAATTCAGAACTGGTAGTTGCCCTTTATATGGTGTTCCGCAAAACGGGCAAAAAGGTTTTGTGCTGTTATCAAAGATAAACCATTTCTGTTCGCAGCTTGGATTTTGACAAGGTTGCATGAGGTCAACGGTTTTAATCAATGCTTGTTCCCAATCGGCTGATGTTGGTCTTGCAATTGGATTCTGGATGCCATCAATAAATGCTTTATCAAACAACACCTTTAAGTAAGGTCCAACAACAGTATAAGGAATCTTATTCACATCTGCCCAAGGTAATTGTGTCGTCTTAATTTGATTTAGTTTCGGTCTGTTAGATTTGTCTGTTGGATGTTCAATAAATAAAGCCTTGGCACCCATTCCAAGTTCTTCATCTTTCTGTGGGTCTGAATGGTAAATTTTTCCACCTCTCAATGGATGCCGGTATAATAGATACATATAAATCATAACTGCCAAAGCATGGCGATCCGTCAGGATACTCGGTAATTTTCTATTTGGATCTGTTTTGTCCAAATGTTTGGTTTCCATTACTTCCGGTGCAATGAAGTCAGGTGTGCCAATTACATCGGGAGGAAATCTTCCTGGAACTACTAAGCCGTCTATATCAATGATTACCGCCCTGCCTGTAACGGGGTCAATCAAAACATTTTTGTAAGACAAATCGGAATGTGCTAAACCTGCCGCATGCATCCGTCTTACTGCTCTGCTTATTTTGATGCATACTAAAAAATATTTGAACCAGTCCCCCAATTCTGCTTTGTCAAGATGTAATCTGAATTGTTTGTTTCTGAACTGTGCAGAAGCAAACCATTTTCCTTCTTTTTCTTTTCCTTTGATAGAAGCAATTGCATTTCCGTCTTCATTGTAACCTGTTTGAAAAAAAAAATGTTTCTGATACGCTGGTACAACAATACCTACCTGCCCATCGAGTTCAAACATATCATAAGGCCAACAAAATAAATCTTTCCAATATTCGCCACCTGCCTGATTAAAAATTCTTTCACGAAATAATTTTACAATATTTGTTAAGCGTTCTTTTGAATTATAGTCCTGCTTATCACGAAATAAAGCAACTACATAAGATTTGTCGGGGGCAAAATAAACATCCTTCATACCTCCTTGCATAGGTGAACCATCATCAACGTATTGATATGTTTTGCCTTCTGCTGTTTTTACTGTGATGGTCTTACTCATAAATTCTAAAATAAAATTGCAATAGTTCTGTCGTCATGGTTTCCAGCACTCCAGAAGTCTAACCAATTCATTAAGTCAGTTTCCACTGCTTCAAGCGGTTTTGAAAAATCTACTTTGCAGTTATCTTGGTTTGCTCCTTCAAGGTCTGCCCACAGCTCATTCCATTTCTCAATTCTATTCAAGTTATTATCAGTTTGAAATTTTGGGTCTGTGATTCCATCAGTCATTAAAACTAAAGCCGTGAAATCCTCTACAATCTTAAACTTAACACGGGTTGCATAAGCGCCATCCGTAAAAATATCACTCATGGTTAGAAATCTTGTTTGGCCAGCAAACTCACCACTATCAGGAGTGCCTAAAACAAACACTTCATTTTTCTCTTTGTTAAAAATCCCAATACCCCCGTCACCAACCCAAAATGAAGCAATTACAAATTTGTTGTCATATTTCTTTACTAAAGCAAAAATCAGAGTGGTTGAAAAATCTCTCATTTCTGCTAAATTTTTCGTTGCTTCTTCTCTGATTTTATTTTGTGCTAAAAGTGCTGCTGAACCTAAATGAGTGATAAATTGGTTATTAATAGCTTTTAGGGTTTCCTCATTTTGTACGGTTAAGTATGCTTGTATTATTGTATCGATTTCAACAAATTTTTCTGCATCCATCAAAGTGAAATACTCGACAATTGTAGCGCAAGCAATGAGAGAACCTTTGCGGCTAAACTTGGCAGAACCAGCACCGTCAGCAACTGCAACTATTCCCCAACCAGTGTCTTCATCAAAACGGAATTCAAAAGCATCATCACGAAATTTAGCTTCGTGTGCATGACTTCTCCCTCGTTTAGAACCAATGACTAAATTTTTTGAGCCAAAATTGAAGTTTATTGAATCATCATCCTTACTCCAATAAGGGTCAGACTTATTTGAAGCAAGATTTTTCCAAAGTGATTTCGGGTCGGGATTTACAATTAGTTTAATTTCTTTTCTATGAAAATATTTTTCATCCCTTGCGTTTTTAAGCTTGAAATTAAAAATCAATGTGCATTCACCATCCGCTGTAAGCACTCCAGAAATTTTGTTTTCCGATTTATTAAAACTCAAACCAACCTTTTTATCAAATTCCAAATTGTAATCCCCAATTTCGGTTAATTTGAGTTGCGTAAAATCAAATTTGAATTCATAGGGCTTTCCAACAGTCCCATTAGGCAAAACAATTTGCGTTGTTTTGACATCCTCAATTTGCGTTTTTTCTTTCCAATTATTAATCACCGTAAGTTGTGTATTTTGGATTTGAATGAATGCTTCAATTATTCTTTCATCTTTCAAAAAATCATCAAATAAAGGCAGGTGATGCTTCGCAACATTTAGGCTGTACTTTTGTAAAAGATGTTCAATATATGGTTTATACTCACTCATTTTATCCTTGTGTTCTATAAATGGTTAATGGATTTCTACCTAAACCGTATTCACCTTGACTGCCACACCAAGGGCAAACTGTGATTTTTTCGTTGCCTGAACAATGTAGTTTTCCACAAGTACAAACGCTAAACCCCCACTGATTACCACAACAAGGACAAGCGGGGAAACCCTCTAATTCTTCGGTAGTTATTTTCTGATTTAAACTTGCTTCATTTGAAAGTTCAAAGTATGAGTTTTCAACTGGGAATGCACCATTCAAGCGGTAATATATTGTTCCAAAATCTAGGTCTGAGCGCAAATCTTTTTGCGTATTGATATGTTTATACTTTATCAAGTAGGGCTTTTTAGTATTTTGGCATTTTGCCAAAAAAACTGCAAAGTTTGTATCGATGAAATTTGGTTTTGATGGTGTCTTGCTTAAATCTATTATGGCAAGTACTTCATCATTCATTTTTGCTAACTCAAATCCTGAACCATTGCTGTCCACACTTACACTACTTGTTTTAATTGATTCTGTAACCCAACGGAAAAATTCTTTGTAGGACTGTGCCGTTGTGTTTTTGAAAAGCAATACATTGTCGGTAAGTTCTTTTAGCAAATGCAAGTCAGATACTTCACCGAAAGAAACTGCAACTAAGTTTGTTTGCCTTTGCCAATTCTGTTTCCATTCGCTGAATGCCGCTCTTGTGTCGTCTGTCGGCACTCCGTCTGTAAATAAAAATATGATGGGCTTCCAATCTCCTTTTTGTTCGACAGTTGTTTTCAGAATGTTCTTTCTCATCTCAAACATCAACTGTCCTAAGCCGTTGCCTAGTGAAGTTCCTCCACCAATTGGGAATCTTGGCGGATAAAAGTTTATAATGTCGGTTAATGGAACTAATGTCATTGCTTGCCCTGCAAAAGCAATGATTGAAATGTAAACTGTTTCTAAAGCATAGGGGTCTGATTTTAATTCTTTAATAATTGTGGCCAGTCCTTCTTCCACAAGTTGAATTTGTTCTCCAACCATTGATTCAGAAACATCAATGAGAAAATAGATTGGTAGTCGTCTGCTCATGATTAACCTATGAAAAATTGATTAATATTATACACATTGATTGGGTAACTTTTTCAAAATCGGTTTGAGATAATACTTCAATGGTTGAAAATAATTCGTTTTGAAATTCATCAACCATGTATTTATATGTCAAATAATGTGTAAAATGACATACTTTTTATTATGGCAAGTGATTAAATAGTTTATTCCACCGCAATGCTTCTGAAACTTCATTGTCATTTGTTTTTGAACGCAACAGGGGTTTGAAATTTATTTTGTATGCGTTATTGGTCGTAACTACATAAAGGAAAATTTTCTTTATAAAAACTTCTTGAGCACCAAATAAGTTTGGTGAAGTAGCTGCACCGATTGCGGCACCTGTTAGGATAGCTGTCGCATTTTTACCGCCTATCAATCTTCCTGTCAATGTCCCAATTAAAGTGTTGGGCAATGAAATTGTCCTATTTGTTTTTCCTTCAAAAATTTCTACCACACATTTTTTAATATGGGTGGCATGATATAAATCAACTTTGCTTTTGGAGATTCTGAAAAACGCAAATTTTTTTTGTGAAGCATCATACGACAATACCCAATTAAGATCGCCACTTATGTAAGTGTCGGTAGCATAAAATTTCACTTTCAATAATTTATTACTAACCCAATTAGCAATAAATTTTTTACCGAAGAAATAAAAAAATATTAATCCAAAAATGAAAATCCAAATAATTATTGAACCAGACATTGTTTAAAGAATTTGGTTGTGAATAACAGTACTAAATTAATAAAAATAATTGAGTCGTAATAGATTTACTCATTTTTAAACTGAATATGACGTTTTTTCAGCAAGTTAAATGTCAGATAAAAAACACTGTTAAAAGTTAATCAAATTTATAAATCTAGAATTCATATTATTTTTATATGCATTAATTTTGAATATAGAAATATATCTATAATCAGAAATCAGAAGGTTTTTGAGCATGTAAAAATTGTTGAACATATTAGATAACCAAATGAACCTCTTGTGGTGGTGGTGGTAAAACTATTTCTTCCGATGTGCCGACACTTCTGTTGCCTATCCCGATGGATGCAGAAACCCATTTGAAAAAAGACATTAGAGTTGAACTATCAGCTGTGTCAAGGTGAACAACATTATCTGTTAACTCTTTTAAGAAACTATCTTTTGCTTCTGCACCTGCTGCACATGCAATAACTGCAGCAAAGTTTTTTGCTTTCACTTTTGGAATTGCTTCTCTGAAATCTGCTAGGTCAGATGGCTTGCCGTCTGTCATTAAAATAAGAAGTGGTCGCCAATCTCCTTTTTGTTCAAATGTGCCTTTGAGAATTTCTGTATCCATTTTATTGCAAAGCATCAACAAGGCAGCACCCATATTTGTCGGGCCAGATTCAGGTGTAACAATTTCGGGAAGTTGCAGAGATTCCAGCTCTGTCAATGCCATAACTTGTTTCACCTCTCTATCAAAAGTGATGATGCTTATAGAAACAGATTCCAAAGCAAAAGGGTCTTGTCTAAGTTTTGAAACCAATACTTGTAAACCGTTATTAACGGCTTGGATTGGTGTTCCACTCATTGACCCTGATGTATCTAATAAAAGATAAACAGGTAATCTCCGCATGTTTATTAATTCAACAATGTATCCAGGTTGGCAGGAAAATTCTTTGAATTCTTTTTCAAGTTTAGCAAAAGATTTTTCTCAACTGAATCAATTTGTCCGTCACCTTTTACTTTATTGTAAAGCCATTCTGCTTCCTGCGCATCAATGTCACCTGCTGAATTTTCATCTTCTAACAAGTAACTTGTAATTGCTTTAATAAACAATGTTTCCCAATTGGCATGATTAGCTTTGCCCGAAACAGCATTGTTTAAGTCAAACAGAAACTCTGCTTCTTCGGTATCAATTTTACCGTCAGCAAACAATACTGTTTCTAACTCTTTTACTTCTGTTGCGTCAATTACTCCGTCAGCAAGTAGTTCTGTTTTTAATTGTGCTAAATTTTTCATTTTTACAATGATTTGAATTGTGTAAGAATTAATTTGTTCAAGTGGTCTTTCATTATGGATTGTTCATGATTGTTTTATGCTCATACTACTATATTAACCTCTGGCGGAGGCGGTGGCAACTCGTTAAGTCCTCCAACCTCTTTTCCACCGCTTTCAATTTTTTGGCTGCCCGTGCTTATAGATGCAGAAACCCACTTAAAAAATGCTTTGATGCTTGCTGAATCGGCTGTGTCAAGTTGTACAACTACTTCTGTAATTTGTTTCAAAACATTTATGTCGGCTGATGAACCTGCTGCACATGCAACTGTAATTCCAACATTTCTTTTTTGAAATTCTGCAAGTCCACTTTGCCATTGATCCGTTGGTCCTCCATCAGTCATAATAAACACAAGCGGTTTCCAATCTCCTTTTATTTCAGAAGTTGACTTTGCAACCTCTCTGTCCATACACTCGGCCAAAAGGTTTAACCCTGCGCCTAATGAAGTGCCACCACCTGCTGAAAGTGTAGGTTGCTGAAATGATGAAAGGTCAGTGAGTGGTACAAGTTGTTGTGCGTTGCTTTCAAAAGTGATTACACTTATGCAGGCAGTTTCAAGAGCATAGGGGTCTTGTCTCAAAGTAGAAATCAAAACTTGAACACCGTTTTTTACGGCTTCAATTGGCTCTCCGCTCATTGAACCTGAAGTGTCAAGCAATAGATAAACCGGTAATCTTCTCATGCTATTATGTGTTTAGTGATTGCTATTGATAAATATAATTTTTCAAAATATCAATGAAACTGTCATATTGATAAGGGTCTCCAATTGCTCTGAATTTCCAAGTTACATCTTTGCGATACACTTCCGCAAAAACCATTGAACACATACCATTATATGTAGCGTCACCTGACAAATTAAATTTCACAATCTCATTCCCTTTGTTATCAACTGCTCTGATAAAAGCATTTTCAATCATTCCAAAATGTTGGTTGTTTTGTCTGCCTTGATAAATGGCAACTACGATTAGAATTTTTTGATACTTATTATCAAGCGAATCAAGTCTTACGATAATTTGCTCATCGTCTCCATCACCTGCACCTGTGCGGTTATCGCCTGTTAACCAAATATGACCTGATGGGTGGTTCATTGAATTGAAGAAAACAATATCACCTTCATACAGTCCTATACTTCCTCCATCTCTTGTTTGAACCGTACTACCTAAGTCAGCTACTTTATCATTACTGTCAAGCAAAAATGCAATTGCATCCAAATCGTATTCTTCTGTTTTGCCGCCACCAAGCAAGCCTCCCAAAAAACTACTTTGTTTTTTGCGAACATCCCATCCTAAGCCGATTGTTACTGTTGAAAGGTCGTAAGTATCACCTTTGTCGTTTTTGCGGAGGTCAATGGTTTGACCTTTTACTAAGTTGATTGCCATTTTTATTTTTGTTTAGCAGTTTATTTAATGATTTGTCCTTTGAAATATTTGGCTAAAAAGAAAGATAAATCTTCCTTGTAACCGATACCTGATGCCTCAAATTTCCATTTGCCATCTTTCTTGTAAAGTCTCCCAAACTCAACTGCGGTTTCGATTGAAAAATCCTCGCCCAATTCGTATTTCGCAACTTCTTGTCCGGTGGAATCATCCACAATTCGGATATAAGAATCACGAACTTGTCCATAATTTTGTTTCCGTTGTGTCGCTTCGTGGATCGTAACGACAAATAAAATTTCTTGAACATCGATGCTCACTTTTGATAAATCTACCTGAATAGTTTCGTCATCACCTTCCGCACTATTTCCACCTGTAGGATCATCACCAGTGTGATGTAAAGCACTATCGGGTGAATCGGTATTTCCGTAAAAAACGAAATATGCTTCTTCGGGAATCACCCTAGTCGCATCAATCATAAACGCTGATGCATCTAAATCAAAAGCGGTTCCAGTGCCTTCGTTTGGTTTCCATCCAAGTCCCACACTCATTTTGGTAAGTCCGATGTCAATTTTTTGTCCTTTTTGTAAATTGATTGCCATATTGAAAATTTATTTTAGTGATGGGTTCAAAAATATGAGATTTGATTCAAGTTTAGGCAACTGTATATCAGTTGCGCCTACCAAATATTATGCCAGATGCTGATTAGCATGGTCCATGGGATGTAAGGGTTTAAATTTTAATAGTTTGCTTGACATCACTTGATTTAAAGGTCAATCAAGCTGCCTTCGTTTGGTTCTGAGCAAAACAATTTTTCGAAACTCAAATCCGTAAACGGGTTAATCAATTTGTATTTGATCGCAACAGAAGAATCCTTTAGGAAAAAAAATATAAATTCTTCATGAACGTAAAGTAATATTTTGGGTTCATTTTCTTTGCTTTGGCTATTCTCCTAAGTTACAATGGCTCATTTTTGATTGTGCAAGCCTAATGCAAACTCAAATAGCCGACTTTGCTATTTTTTATTTCTGATCGCCACTTTCGGTGGCATATGCGCCTGTGCCGCCGTGCGTGGGCTTTGAGCGTTGGCTTTCGGCGGCATGTGCGTATATGCATTGTTAGCACCATTTATTTTATTTTACTTACTGTTAATCAGGCAGTTGTAAAATGTCATCCTCTTCCATAATTGCTCGAAGTTTCTGCTCCAACTCATCCCTTTTGGGTAAATACAACTGATATTTAGCAACAAAAAGATTGGCATTTATATTGGTGGTAGCATATCGCACCACCAATTCACTTTTTTCGCGCGCTAAAATTATTCCGATTGGTTCATTATCACCTTCCGTATTTTCTTCTTCCCGAAAGTAGTTCAGGTAGAAATTCATCTGCCCAATATCTCCATGCTCCACCTCGTTCTTTTTCAAATCAATTAGCACAAAGCATTTTAAAATTCTATGGTAAAAAACTAAATCCACTCGAAAAAACCTGCCTTCTACATGAATTTTATACTGCTTTCCGACATAAGCAAAACCTTTTCCTAATTCTAACATAAATTCTTGCAACTGCTCAATCAGCCTCTTTTCAAGGTCTTTTTCATGCCAAATTATCGGTTCGGGTATCTTCAAGAACTCCAAAATGTAAGGATCGCGTATTAAATCCGCAGGACCCTCTATCAATTGACCTTTGTGTGCCAATCTAAGTATGCCTTCTTTATCCTTGCTTGTTGCCAGCCGATGGAAAAGCATACTTTTTTTCTGTCTTTTGAGTTCTCTAACCCCCCAACCTTCGTGTTCTGTCTGCCTCTGATAAAACGAGCGCTCCAAAGGATCGGAAATTTTTAAAATCTCGAACCAGTGTCCCCAACTCAATTTTGGAGACACCGTCTCCAAAATTGGATGCGCCTGAAAAAACATCCTCATATAGTTCAGGTTGGAATGGCTATATCCACTCCCCAACCTGATTGTCAAGTCGCTGGAAAGTCTTTTTAGCAACTGCGAACCATACTCTGCTTTTTCTTTGCCTTCTTGCTCGTACTCAACAATATGTCGCCCAACACCCCAATAGGTCGCCACCATAACTTGATTAACAGCCATTACAGCTTTGTTTCGACCGGCTTCTACCAAACTTTCGATTTGTGAAATGAGGTCAGCGTATGATTTGTTTTCGAGCATCATGTGTTTTGATGATGGATAGTCATTGTCAGGTTGTAAAGTTACCATCTAATCCTCTTATTTTAAAACAATTACCGTCAAACCATGCCCGCAACTCGGTCACGCGGGCAGATGTCCCCGAACCTTGACTGTCAAGCCGCCCACCATCTACCAAAATCTGCTGACAATCAATATTTATATCTGTCGCGTCGGGTTTATCTGCCAAGATCGAAGCGCGATCTTCCGGGCGCATAGCCCTGAACTTTTGCCCGCCAAGCCTTCCCACTGTCCGCCAAAACCTCTGAAAATCAATATTTTATATTTGTCGCGTCGGGCTTATCTGCCAGGCCCGAAGTGCGATCTTCCGGGCGGATGCCCTGTCGAAAGTCAATATTTTATATTCGTCGTCGCGCTCGGCTTCCCCTTCTTGTTGGTGCTAACGTGAGCATGGCTGCACACCGCCGCGTTTAGCGGGCGGTTGGCAGCCATGCAGAGTTCTTGCCTATTTATTTATCTTTTCGGGGGCGGTGGAGCTGGTTTTGGTGTAGGAGGCTTTGGCTGCGGA
>Ga0163148_10006412_pt1 | contig 11366 bp, 8 predicted proteins | sample OliLakLV19MP7P2_FD_148606 | JGI IMG/M metagenome (GOLD analysis project Ga0163148, IMG submission 148606) | Freshwater microbial mat bacterial communities from Lake Vanda, McMurdo Dry Valleys, Antarctica- Oligotrophic Lake LV.19.MP7.P2 | ecosystem: Environmental > Aquatic > Freshwater > Lake >... | reverse complement strand
GAAACATTTTTGGTGACATGGGATGGTCGGATTGACATTGAGCAGTTAAATCAATTAGTTCAAGTGAGAGGGCAAGCCACAAATAATGTTGTAGAACTGCTAATTCTCAGTGCCTGTCAAACCGCGCTTGGTGATAAACGTGCGGCTCTAGGTATGGCGGGAATGGCAGTAAGAGCAGGTGCGCGGAGTACGGTCGCTTCACTATGGTCGGTCAGTGATGATGCTACGGCTTCTTTTATGACTGAGTTCTATCGTAATCTCGCCAGTGAGAAGCTCACAAAAGCCGAAGTAATGAAGCAAGCCCAACTCTCGCTGATTAAAACCCCAAATTACAAACATCCCTTTTTCTGGGCTCCTTTTGTTCTCCTCGGAAATTGGCTATAATCATAATAGAAACTTCAATAGAAGCTTATACAAGCCCGAATATTTAAGATCAAAAGAGATAAAGCAAATAAACTATGGGCAAAGATCGATTTCATGATGTTGTTAAAACTGCCCTAGAAAAAGAAGGGTGGCAGATTACTGATGATCCTTATGAACTTAATGTTGATGGTGTGGATTTGCGATTAGTCATTTATAATGTGCAACAGGAGGTAATTGAGCAATGGCTGTAGAACAATATAGGCAATATATTCAGCAGATTTTCTTGGATCGCGCTCAGCTCTCTTCAATGCAGAGAAATCTGCAAGAATATGAAATCCAGACTATCTTTGATACTGAACGAGACCACTATCAATTACTTTATGTTGGTTGGCGTGGAAACAAACGCGATTTTGGCTGTATTTTACATCTTGATATTAAAGATGGAAAAATTTGGATTCAACATGATGGTACAGAGATTGGTATTGCGAATCAACTATTTGAGATGGGTGTACCGAAGAAAGATATTGTTTTGGCATTTCATGAGCCATATGTGAGACAGTTTACTGGCTTTGGCATGGGTGAAACAGAATTTGCTCTCCATTGATTACGCATATTTTAATCGATAAGAAATTAGCTAACAAACTATTATGATAATATGTTATTACATTAGTAATACAAGTAGCGTAAGTGATGCAGCAATGGGGCTGTAGAAAAAGTTAAGTGTGATTTGCGTCTTTATTTAGCAATTTTTGAGTATGCCAGGAGGATTTATGACAGTTCTTAATCTTAGAGTTCGTAGAGTAGGAAATTCTCTCGGTGTAACCTTCCCGAAAGAGGCATTAATGAGCTTAAACGTAAAAGAAGGTGATGAGCTATTTCTGACCGAAACAGCAGGCGGTTTTTTAATCACCGCGCACGATCCAGCTTTTGCAGATGCGATGGCAGCTTATGAGTCTACGAAAAGACAATATCGTAATGCACTCCATGAGTTGGCAAAATGACTAGCTATACGTGGATTCCCGAAGTTGTAATTAAGATTGCTCATGACGATCAGATCAAAGAGCATGGTGGCAGCTATGGAATCCTGAACGAGAATGCTCTGCTCTCAACCTTAAGCAAACCGCAAAATCTTCTGGCGTATGGGGAAAATGTAACCCTGTTCGATCTTGCTGCTGCTTATGGTTATGGGTTTGCGAAAAATCACTGTTTCGTTGATGGCAATAAGAGAATGGCTCTTGTCGCTGTCAACGTTTTTTTAATATTGAATGGGTCTAAACTAACTGCATCTGAAGAAGAAGCTGCATCATTTTTTTTGGGTTTGGCTGGGAAATTTGAAACACAAGAAGTAGGGCAAGCAAGACTATCACAGTGGATTCGAGAAAACAGTCAATCGCAAGCGGAATTGCAAACTTAATTTATCCATATGCTTCGTTATTTACCCCTAATTGTTGGAATTGTCAGTGGTTTGGCTTTGATGCTAAATCGAATCACAACTCCAGTGCTGACGACAAATCAATCTCGCTCAGATGCTCTGGGAATTATTGAGAGCGCGTTACTGATTTTGGTCAGCTTATTGTGGCAACAAGTGCAGTCCAAGACTCCTGAATCTGTAATTTTGATTGGTGAAGAAGGATTGGAAATAGAAGAGACTTTGCCTGAGCCAGTTAAAGCTGAATTAGCTTGGGCATCTCATACGCTATTAACGAATAGTGCAACCAAGGTAGTCGTGATTTGGTATGACGGCAAAGTCTTGTTGCGGCGGGGGATTTTGAGTCCGATCCAGTTTAGTCAACCAGGTTCGATCGCTCAGAGAGTACTCAAAACGCAAAAGCCCACCTATTTGGTCAAACTCGCGCTCTATCCAGGTAAATTTGAATTTGATTATCTGCCTGAAAATACGCAAGGAGTGATTGTGCAGCCACTGGGCGATCGAGGCGTGATGGTATTGGGAGCAAATGCGCCACGCAGCTATACAAAGCAAGACGAGAAATGGGTCGAAGCACTCGCCGCAAAACTTCTCTATACTCTCAGTCAATCTCCCTGATCATCCTAAATCGATCGACGATGCAAATAAGCTTTGTAATCTGGATAATTCGGAACTGGCTTGAAAAAGTAAATCGCCTTTACCGAGCAGATTCGCCGCCGTAGTTTGTTTGTTGCCTAGAATAATTGCCGAGTCAGCTTCACTGGCGGTGCGAAGTGCGACTCTGCCTGGCAAATTGGAACGAATAATCGGGGTCACAACTTTAGCTTCAGGTCGCTGAGTGGCAATAATCAGATGGATACCTGCGGTGCGTGCCATTGCCCCAAGGTGTTTAATGCTCTGTTCTAGCCCACATTCCGCTCGTAATAGAAGGGTAAAATAATTAGTAAAAGGCAAGCCCAAAGGCAAAAGCAGGAGGGAAATCGCCGATTCAAACTTGAATTGGCGAAGCCAAAGATCAGCAGTGTCATTAGCGGTAATAAGAATGCCAAAGCCAAGGTCAGTCGATCGCGGCGAAACTGCGCTAGTTCTTTGCGACATTGCGAGAGAATTCTTTTCATGATTTACTATGATTTTTCTGATGGAATTATTTGGTAAATAGGATGTGTTAGCTTATATATCGAAAAAATTCTCTTCATTCCCAATTTGGATAGTGCCATCCAGCTTTTGCTAGATCAAATCTTTAATCTCATGAATTACTGAGAATGAATTTAAAGTCCCATTAAACTAAATATAGTCACCAGGTCTTCTTAATCCGATAAACGGATTTGCAGATTCAACTGTATATGTAGGATGTTGAATCTTTGCTTCAGCGATCGCGTTAATCCAATCTGGATGATCGTCAGTCCAAAGGGGATGTCGCAAAATACGGATATTGTTGCGTTGAGAAATCCCGTGAACAAATCCAGTTAAATTTCTAAACTGTATTGGATCGCCATAGCCCAAACGATTAAAAGTGGCAGGAATTGAACCCTGAGTCACATTTTGCCAGTGCGAATTTAGATCGACTGTGGCATTAGGGTTAGATAAAATATTTGCCATGTCTAGTGCTAAACGCCAGTCTAGTAAACCATGATACGCAAGGTTTCGATAATCGCGAAGGCATAGATTGCAAGAAGTATCGCAATTATTACTATGATTTAGCCAAAGGCTCGCAATACTTTTAGTAATACTAGGATTTGCTTGTTTCAAAAGCTTTTTAAATTCATTTGGTTCGGCTAAAAATTGACAATATCCAGCACCATTTTCAAGGGTGTCACATAGGAAAGCTTCGCCGATCACTTTACCATTTGCGTCTACAGAAGAACGGAATCCTGCTTGTAGCTCATCAATATCAACATCAAGGTGAGCTGCCGCCGCTACTCTTAGCCAAAATGCAAGTGAATATAAAGCGGCACGTCCTTCTATTGTTTGCGGATCGGCAAATATTCCATTACTCCAATTAGAAATGCCCACGAGTAAAATATCTGTTTTTCGGCGGGCTAATAACGCAATACGATACGAGTCGCCAGAAGTGCTAACTTGACTTCCTGTCGGTTGTGAAACGGCATAAGCACCATCTCTAGGTGTTCCAAATATGGTTGCTGCTTGGAAATTAAATCCACCCTGATCGCCATTTTCATTGACGGAAAGAATATGATCGTTAAAAGCAGCGATAGAAGCATTTAGGACGGATTGTCGTGAAATAATCGCCGAGTCAAAACTTATAGATGGTCGTGTTGAACGTGGTTGCCATTCAAATCGTCCATCAAAATCTCTGGGTTGCAAGTTTGTAAAAAAACCTTTTGGCTCTCTTGCATCTAAGCATCGTAACGAATGGTCTTGTTTTCTGCAAACAGGACATTCTACAACTGGTGTTGTTGTTGCTCCTAGTGTAGGAGAGACTAATGTGGTGTAGGGATAAACAACCGCTTGACAGTTTCTACATAGTCCTAATAGAGATGGATTTGGATCTGGTAAAGCAGGTGTAAATCCTGATGTTGATTGAACTCTGTTTCCGTTACCTAAAGGACGTAGCTCTACCACACCACAGGCTGTATGAACCGCCTTGTCTTTAACCGTTTCAGAGTTAGGGGCAAATTGACTAATGGCTGTATCCAAGTCACGGTCAATTGTTCCATTGTTAGACCACTTTGTATGCAGCAGCCTTACTCTTGTTGGGAAGCCGAACATGGGAAGTTGTCCTGCATTGGCTAAACGTTCACTCAAAGTGTCTTGGTTATAGGTAGGATCGCTGACTATATTTTGAATGATAGGAATAAGGTCAATCCGAAAATAGCTTAATATTTGCTGATCTGTAGCATTGGGAAGTATTGTTTGAAATCTGAGAGCATTTAGGATAGATAAAATATTTGCTTCATTTATTGGATCATTCAGCCAATCTAAAATCTGTGATTCATAGCTAGCCCAATCATCAACAGTACCAAACTCTCCATGTACATTATCTGTAGATGAGGTAACACCTATATCAGTAAAGGCTTGTCTTAATATTTCCTTTGTCAAAACCCTCTGGAAAATTTCTTGGCTACGCATATCAACGTAGGGGGATGGTGGTGGATCGCCTGTAATACTTTCTGGGCGTTGAAAATAGAAATCATCATGACTCCTACCTCGACAGAAAGTAACCGCTAAGGAGACACCCGCAGATCGTCTGCCTGCACGACCTACACGCTGTTGATAATTAAACCGTCGAGGAGGCATATTTGCCATCATGACAGCAAGTAAAGCTCCAATATCTACACCTGCTTCCATTGTGGTTGTGACGCTTAGTAAGTCAATACCCTGAACTTGTGGAACTTCACCTTCGATAAAGATATCTTGAAACCATCGTTGGCGCTTTAGTCTTTCTTCTTTGTCTGTTTGCCCTGTCAGTTCAGCAGCATTCATCCGAAAAGCTCCGCCTGACTCTTGAGCCAAGTAGTTGTAGTAATCAAAATCTGTTGTTATTGGGCTTGTGACAAGAGATATATTCGGTGTACTTATATCTCTTCCACTATTACATTCTGGGCAAATACCTCCCGCAGCATGGAGATAAAAAGCATTGCACTGTTCGCATCGATAACCTGAAACTGAACCATTATTGTCTACTCTAGGTGGTGGAACTAGATAAAGGTGGTCTGGATTGAGAATGAGATTATTAAAACCGACTTCAGCAACTTTTAACCGAATGAGTTGTTGTTGTATATCATTAGAATTAGTACTTGTCCGATTGATATATCGTTCTGCAAATCCAGGTAAATTAGAATTACTGCCAATAGGTCTATAGGGCGAATAAATGTGTTGTTTTCTTACTCCTAACATCCGAATTACTGCATCTGTAATTGGAATGAGGCTTAGAGAATGATCGGCTTGAAATAAACAACTAACCCAACCTTGTCCAAATCCTTCTAAGTGTCTAGTAGTATGTCGAAATAGAGTAGCCATCAACTCATTAGCTAACTTAGCTTCTAACTGACTTTGATGATTACTCTGTTCTGTGGTAAGAGTTCCTCTTGGGTTTACTGGGATAGATGTCCAGTCGTAGAAGTCAAACCAAGGGTTCAATCTCGCTCCTGCATCAATTCCTGACCGATAATTTAGAGATCGAAACTCAGTCCCACCAGGGCAAATTCCATACTTTAGCAGCGCATCTCGAATTCGACGGCGTAGGTCTCTTAAAGGGATTCGCTCTGGATATGTTCGCAGTGTAGTAATCCATTCATTCCTAGCTTGTGGATTTGCTGGCTGCATATTCATTACCCAAAATAGAGCTTCAGTTGTGATGCTAGGATTAGCGGCGGCAAATCGATCACGTCTTATCATGTCATCGGTATCTGAAGATACACGGCTAATGATGTTTGCATGAAGCTCAGAATTTAATGACTGTAATCTGTTAAGACTATCTGAAGAGACACAAGCAAGACGGAGAAACGATTCTAAGTCTCCCCAGTAGGTGTTGAAAGATTTAATCAGTAACATCCAAACCATGTCGCGATAATGGTCTTGTTCCATTCCTGCTGCAAGCTTAGCGGCATCCTGACGACTATCTGAGAAAATTACTAATTTACGTGAAGATTGGCTATGAGGTGTAGGTATAGGCATCTCGCGAAAAAGACCTCTAGCAATTACTTGACATGATTTCTGGAAACCTGTGCGATGGATACGAAGAGGAGATGGTAATACTTCTCGTCTACCATAGTCAGCATCACATCGAGGACATTTTGTTGGAAGTGCCGCCATGTTGGGATGATCACCTGCAACCCGATACAACCATCCAGGGATTTCATCAGTATTTGGAGGCGTAGGAGTAGGATCAAGCACACCTGTAACTCGATTGAGTTTGGCACGTATCCATTTGCGATTGATCCCATCTACAGTCCAAGCTGGATCTTGAGGTTCAGTATTCCAACTGGGATTGTCATGGGGTAAAGACCAGAATACTCGATAGTTTCCATAACGTTGATCGAGTGCAACCTGATCGGGAATACCTTCTAAATTAGGCTGATCGGGAGTAAGGATTTCAATAACTTTTCCGTTATTTCCAACTTTGCGTTCCGCTTTATATCCACCTAATAGAACTTCTCCACATACTTCGCATATAATGAGATCGAGTATGCGAGAACCACAAGAACAGGACAAGCTATGATTTGCATGGACTGCGCCAATTGTGGGCGGGTTAGGATCGCTATTTCTGCGATCGCGATTAACTGAAGGATCGGTACAATCAGGATTAGAACAAGCCCAAAGTTTTTGGAGGTTATGGAAAAATAGATGTCCACGTACAGGCTGAGGCGATCGCCCATTGGCTAGAGTAGACATTCCCAATGATAGAAGAAAACCTCGCATCGAGTCAGAAACCAACTCATCCGCTTGTCTTTGACTAGGAAATAATTGGTCATCTAGATCCCTGACACTGGTAGCTCGAACAGTTCCATTAACTGCTTGACAAGCATCTCTTAAAGCATCTGAAGCTTCGATATGCTGTAAAGCCTCTCCTAGATTATTAGACATTCCCAAATTCTCTGCTAAATCTGCCATTGCCAATCGCGATGATTCGATGTCTGGTGGCTGCATGGGCTGAAATGGATCGGGTTGCACAGCTTGGGCAAATTCAGCAAAAGATTGACCAAAAATTGACAGGTTAAGTCGTGAATCTGGTCTAGGAAGCTCTTGCTCACCTGCAATAAACTCAAAATTATCGCGCCCAAAAAATTGACGTAAAAAATCTCTGCCTTGGGAGTTATTGTCAAGACTGGCTGTAGTAGTGAGAATCTTTAACTGGGGTGAGTCTGGTGTTAGTCCTATACGGTGATAGAGTAAACGCAAAAGATAAGCAACTTCTGTTCCAGGTGTGCCGCGATAAGCATGAAGTTCATCAATAATCAAGAAAAATTGATTTTCAGGATCGCTCTGAAGCCAGTCACGAGTAGCATCAAAGACATTGTTTTCAATACTTCGCATCATCATGATGTTGAGCATTGAATAGTTGGTAATCAGAATGTCAGGGGGGCAATCTTGCATATCCCAACGCGATCTCATTTCACTACCATCTAAGCGTGGAAAATAATAGCGCAAATCATCATCCGCTAAAGGGTTACTTGCGATCGCATTTATGACTTGAGCATACTGAGCTTCAAGTGTTTCTAGCTCTTCTTTTAGCCTTTCGAGATTGGATGGATTTTGTATCCCTGAAATAGGCGTTTGTCCTGTGTAACGCCCAAATGTAATGCGATTACCACCTCTTGTTTCATTTAGCCATTGATGTACTGAATCACCTTCTAAAACCTTTCGCAGTCGTCGCAATTGATCCTCAACTAAAGCATTGAGTGGATAGAGAATTAGAGAGCGAATCGCTTTTGGGCGTGGCTCATGCGCTCGTTGCGATATCCATTTACCACTAGGATTAATTGCCTCATCCCACCAACGATGATTTGATGGTAGCTGCGTGTTAGGAATCCATGAAACGGATTCTTTGGCTAGTTGGGCTAATAAAGGCAGCAAGAAACATTCTGTTTTACCTGAACCTGTACCTGTCGTAACGACGATATCTTTTTGATTAACAATGGACTGCCGTAAACTATCCCATTGATGTTGATATAAATTTATACTCGGATCAAAAATTGGCTTTGCTAGGTCTTCCAAGCCTCGATATTCATGTGGTAGTTGACTTGATGCTGCCGCCAGATTCATTCCTGATGAAGGATAAACTGGAACTGGTTCAACTAATGGCGGTAAGCTCAAAATAGGATTTTGTGGGTTACTCAGATATTCCAAACGTCGATCGCGTTCTTCGGCAAGCGATCGATAACGAAGTGGAAATGCACTCTTGATGTAGAGTTGATAAATTCGATCGAGTCTTTGATAAGCGCCTAATAAGTCATGCATTCTGTTTTTCCTTAGTGCAAATTTATATTGAGTTTACTTGTTAGCAATTCTGCGACTTCTGCCTGTATCCCCTGATAGTGCAGCAGAGTTCGCCCAAAATCTGTCTCCACAACATTTGGTAAACATCCTGATGCTAAAACTAAGGCTCGTTCATAGATTTCTGACCAGCGTTGTGACCGAGGTATATACAGGCTAGCTGTTTCGCGATCGTAGTGTGCGTTAAGTGTTTGATGATCATGTTGCAATGCTAAAAATCTTAATCCATACCAATCACCCTGTAACCAGAGATTTTGAAGTTGATCAAAGAAGCAGACGCGAGGAGGTAACTGTAATCTTTCGTGAGTCAATTGGTACATTCCCGTGCGATTTGGAAAATCACATCTAGCAAATCTACTGTTTTGAACATTATAATATTCATATCTATAGCCAAGTATAGGTGCAGAGATACGCGGTAATGTCTGCATCCATTCTTGCCAACTTGGTAAAGCTTGTGCAAATTCAAAAGATGCATTGCCCTCATTGTGAATAGGGAACCCATGACCAACCAACGCATTGACTAATCTGCTTATATCTTCAGTGTGTGGCAAACAGACACGAATACAATGCGGGGCGTTTCCTTGGGGTTGCTCAATACAGCTAATAGCATATTGTTCGAGTTCAAGAAAGGATAAGAGATTTAGACTTCTTTGCCCACATAAAATGAACTCTTGTTGGTTGGGATCTGAAGCTCTAACTGAGACTAATGTGATAGGTGTTCCTGACCATCGCGAACCGTCGGTTGAAGTTTCAATATGTCCGAGCAATTTAAGCCGACGCAATACCCGTTTAGGCTCAGGAATTTTGAGCGCATTACAAGCTGACCTAAATGATTCCCATGAGCCACACCCCAGACTAGACAGCCAATATAGCAAGTGATCATAAGTTTCTGATGGAATAGAAGTTTCTGATGGAATAGAACTTACTGTTGTAATAGATGTTTCACTCGATAAGTTAAATGGATCTGGATCATTAGAAGGTACTACAGGTTGATAAGGTATTGTGATTCTAAAGTTATGAATTCTTGATCTATCAATTGGATGTCTGTGTTTTTGACTTAAGAAGCTTAGAATTTCATCATAGTATCTAAAATTTAAATTTTTGGGAAATATTATATCAAAGCGATAGCGATAGCGATTCTCCCGAAGCTCTCTCATTAGCAAATTTTCTACTTCATGAGAGAGCTTATAGAGTTCTTCGCTCTTGATCAGCAGGAAGATATAACAGTCTTGATTTGAAGCGCAAGAACGCTCTATATCCATAAAAAGAATATACTCTGAAAGATTTCTGACAGTTATTAGATTTTGGATTTCCCTTATAACGCGCTGTCTTCTTGCGTAATCACCTCTGATTAGAAGTGCTTTGTACCATCTCAATCTAACACGCTCGCCACTTGGGTTTGTCACGCAAATGATTTCACTTCTCATAGATACTTTTCTCCACTACCTAGAGCGTAAATCTGACTACCATTTATATTCCAATTACTAACTTGGAGTGTCTCTTTCCGAGCTGGTTCTCTAATTTTTAAAGCTTTCCAATCTATAAGCTTTACACTTTTGCTGCCAGAAAACTTCCCGCAAGCCACTTGTACTATATAATCCCCTACTTGCACAATTCCATCCTTCTCAAAGACATTGGCATTAGGAGTATTTGTATTCACATATATTTTGCTTTTGGGCTGTCCAGTTACTGATAAATTAGTTATCGTTATTTCTGCTTGATCAGCAAGGCTACTAAAAACAGTCAATATTGGCACATCATCAATAAGCCAAGCTCTTAAATGAGGAACTCGAAGTCCGCCTACCAGAGAAATTGCAATATCTTTGGGTTGTAAAGCATTCTTGATCTCTTCCCCTTCACAACCCAAATCAACCCCTTCCCAATCTTCAGACAGAATCATGCATTGTTGAAATTCAACCCAATCAGAGTTCCTCTCAAAAGCATCACAACGCTTATTGAATTTTAAAAGTCGCTCACTTTGTAAGCATTCTACTACTTTAATCAATTCCTTTCTGCATAATAAAATAAATTGCTGACCTAGAATAGCTTTGCCAAAAGAGGCATAGATTCCAGATTCTGGACAGTCTGGATCTGGTATTAGTACCCAAAAATTGCGTTTATTCAAAGTCAGATAACTGGAACGATCGTTGGAAGACGACCTCTTAATTTCATAACGTATTCCTTGAGATAGATCCATTGGGTTGATGGAATGCTCAAAAACTGGTAAATACCAACCTTCTAAATCACTCTGTTGCAAAGTTGGCGAAGGGCTAACTCCATTAATTGAAATTTCAGCCCCAATTAAATCTATTCCTGTTTTCTGTTTTGGATATAAGTAAAAGCTAGGATACTCACTAAAGAAGCAATCACCTTCATAACGATATATTTGTGCAGAGAGATCGTCATTAAAAAGCTTGTCTGCGTTGTTAGTGGGTAAAGTTTTTGCTCCAAAATTATTTTGGGGAAATCTAGATATGACTTTCTTGACTAAAGGTTCTTGGATTAATCTTTCCTCATCTAAAGCATCTTGAACTGCTTTCTTGATAACATCAAGCCTTTGCTTATCATCTGTTCTCTCAAGCAATGCCCTAAGATGTGGAGTCAAATTTTGAATGTTATT
>Ga0163148_10006410_pt1 | contig 11370 bp, 9 predicted proteins | sample OliLakLV19MP7P2_FD_148606 | JGI IMG/M metagenome (GOLD analysis project Ga0163148, IMG submission 148606) | Freshwater microbial mat bacterial communities from Lake Vanda, McMurdo Dry Valleys, Antarctica- Oligotrophic Lake LV.19.MP7.P2 | ecosystem: Environmental > Aquatic > Freshwater > Lake >... | reverse complement strand
TGCTGCCACAGTTGGAGTGTGGGGTACTTATACTTGCAGTCAAAGCCGGCTTGGGCACGAAATAGCTGGAGAGACTTAATGAATTCGTTCTCCCTGAGTGGTCGCTTGGCACTGGAGGGGCATCCCTCACCACGGACTTCGAATTTCCGAACCTCCTTGATAATGTCATTGACTGGAGCTGACTTGGTAGGATTCCGTTGCCCGTTGCACCATGGAACAGTGTGGTGGGGCATGTAGTAGGAGAGAGCCTTCTTGATTGATTCGAGGTTCGTAGAACGGCAGAAGGTGGGCCGATGACTCGTTGGAGGGTTGATGTTGTAGTCTGGGTCATTGCAGGCTTGAAGTCCCATGTAGCGTTGAATATCTTCCGGTTGAATGAGAAGCAGTTTGGCCCAACTGAAGTGACATGTGTGAATGTCATACGTAGCAGAGTACCCGTGATGGAACTCCATGAAATGGGCAAGATGTGGATGGTAGGCATGCTTGCACGGCATGAGCCAACCCGTGTCGGCGTTCGCCATGGTGGATTGATTAATTCAAATGTTGTTGGAAACAGAAAATAAAGACAATAATTTCTGCATGGATTAGCTAGTAACTCAAGATTATGAGCCAATTCAACCAAAAAAGTGATTTCTAGAACGCAGCATTTTCGTGTTTTTGGCAACATTCTCATTAGCGATGACATTTGCCGTTGGAGTTGGCACGATGCCCCTACTCTTTGGCTGATGCACATAACATGAAAAATCTTATGACTAAATGAAATTTGTTTATCACATATGTCACATGCCTATATCCAGAACTCATTTGGTTACACTTGATAGAATGACTAACTCCAGGGTAACACAAGCAAGACCAAATGTAGCACTCCGGGTGTTGCCACTTATGAAATTTACCTGTGAGTGGTCGTATTCTTCTACGCCTAACCGGTCATGCAAACTATGTACATCTTGATGGTACAAGTCAAATCATAGTGACAACACACCTGTACACCTAGTGGTCATCAAACGCCAGGCGTGTTACCCAGGGTAACATTTTGTATTTGATGCATTAGTTTGTGGATTTAATCTGACCGGGCCCGCACATTGGTTCCTCGTCGCACGAAACGAACGAGTCGCGGATGGCAATCCCATTTTGGAGCCGTTAGATTCGCTTCCTCTCCTAAGAGCTCTTAGCTATGCACAACTCTAGCTAGGTCTAGTTGCGACCATTTAATCGACAGGAGGTGCTCGCGGGGAAGTCCGAGGGAAGGATTTTGTGGGGTTCGGTTGACCGCGATGAGCGGGTGAGGCTTGCTTTCTTTGCGCGCGGTAACAAACAACAAGGACAAACAGCACTAACCTAAACCACACTGCTATTATTGTTATCCGAGCTGTCTGGTGCAGGGCTACTACTACTAGCTAGACTACTACAATTGTAGAGCAACAAGCATAAGCCGCGTACTTTACTAAAGCTTTCGTTATATAGCTGAATAATCAAGAGAGTTGTGGAGCAAGGACGGAATTCTTGATACGCGACATCTTTTGTAGGATTTGATTCGATTCATCCACCAGCAATTGTTTCTCCAGAGGACTGCACCTAGCAATCAATTTCATTCACTGCTTTATTAATCACAAGCTATTCGATTGAACCATTAACTGCACGACACGACAACTAAAAGTATGTGGAACTCGTGGGCTGAACAAGCCAAAAAGGGCTTTTCTGAAGCCATCGAAAAGACAGGAGACGCCTTGGCGAATACAGGAGATGTGATTTCCAAAGCTGCTTCGAACCCCCGGTCGCGTGCCGCGCCAGCCAAACCCCGACCCGTGGACTTGACGACACCTCGCAATTTGGAATCCACGCCCCTCGACGAGGCCTCACCTTCTGGAAGCAGTGTGGGGGGTAGTAGTCCTGCCAGCAGCAGCGGTATGCCGTCTCCCAATGACATTCGGGCTCGAGCCGCGGCGGCCCTAGCACGTGTCCAGGCCAATGAACAAAATATTGCCAAATCGGCGTCGGCCAAATTGCAATCTCCTGTGTTTCAAAATTTGTCGAAAGGGTGGTCGACAGTCGTAGACTCTGCCAAAAAGGGAGTCCAAGCAGCGCAAGAAGCCGTGGAAAAAGAGCAAACCCGCTTGGAATTGCTCATGTTAGCTCGCGATGCTCCCAAGTATTTCAGTCGCGATTTGAACATGTCCTTGGATGTGCCAGCCTTGAAGGATGCGGAAGTCGTCTATGTTACGGATCGAATTATCAGTATGTCTCATCCTGCTTTGCCGTCCAATACGGATCCTACGATTCCGGGGGAACGCAAATTAGCGGCGGTTTGTCATTTGCTCGAAAAACGTCATGGATCTGGCAATGTCATGATTTGGAATTTAAGTGAAGTGACGACGTATCATCAACAAGCCAGTGCTGTATTGGACCGCGTGGGACCCATTCTGGCCTTTTCCTTCCCGGGATCGCCCGCTCCGCCTCTGGGACTCTGGTTGCAGCTGCTATTGAGTTTGGAAAAGTGGCTGCAAGCGTCACCGGACAATGTGGCCGTCGTCCATTGTCTGACAGGCAAAGGTCGTACTTCGACTGTATTGGCAGCCTTTTTGTGTTGGATGGCGGAAGCAGGTTTTGAAAAGACCAATATGACTTCGGCCTTGCAGTATATTGCTCAATGCAAAAAAATGTCGGTCGATGAATTGACGATTCCCTCCCAACGAAGATACGCTCAATATTTTACAAACATGCTAGAGGGAATTCGACCCAGTCAGCCGCCTCTTGTCTTGAAGCGTATCATCATGAGCGAAGCACCCCATGTAAGTACAAACACACAAAGAATTGCCTGTCCGCTGTGTTCGATTTTTCTCATTCCTCACTAAATCATTTGGGCATAATTTATGTTTCTAGTTCGCACTTGGACCCCCCCTCGGCGACAAAAATAAGAAATCCGATGACAAGTCTGGCAACAGCAACAACAATGCAGAGGGCGATGGGGCGGATGAAGGCGAAAATAGAGACCGTATGGGATGCGCCCCTTATCTGCAAGTATTTCAGGCGGGTCAATTGTTGCACACAGTCGCGGCTACTCTTCATTTTCAGCAACAGCCCGATGCGCTGCCCTTTTGCCAGGTGGCCGACGGCAGTATCACTTTTCAGGTGGATCAAATTATTCAAGGTGATGTATTGATCCGTTGTCGACACTTGGCGCATTCCACCAGACAAAAGATTAGTATGTTCCGGGCCGCCTACCACACGGGCTACGCCCCACCCAATGTCTTGCGCTTTACCAAGTCACAATTGGACGGAGCGTGCAACGACCCTCGCTTTCCAGACGACTTCTTTGTTGACCTCATTCTCGAGCCTTGTAGCACCGAGCAGGCGAGTGAATTCTACCACAAACAGGAAGAAGAGAGCAAGCGCAAGGAAAAGGAAGCCGCCGAAAGTGATGAACATGTTGTCAAGGATGCAACTGTCTCGGCGTCGACATACGATTCCATGCTCCACAGAGACTCGAGGTTTTGGGAGGTCATCGCAGAGCATTTGAAGGTACCGGAGGAAGACAAGAAAGAAGGTGAAGGTGCAGGCGATGCTAAATCCCAAATGTGGGGACCTACCGTCGGGAAACGAAGGGTGTTCACGTCCACCCCCAAGAATAGCTCAACCGACCCCAACTCAACACCCGATGGAAAAACCAACGCCGATGGCAACAGCACACAATCACAGGGTCCGTTGCAAACCTTTTCGATTGGTGGAGAGCTGGACTTCTTGCCAGAACCCGAAAAATCGACGCCAACCTCCAAGCCAAAACCAAAACAACCCCCAAAGAAAGATTCGCTGATGGAAGCACTGATGGGAGCTCTTGGCGATGAGCACGACGTACCCCATGAAACCGAGGAGATTGTTTTTGAGGACACCCCGCCTCCAGCTCCTTCTCAGCCACAGCCCCAACCTACCATTGTTGCTCTCCCGCCCGCGCCTGCGTCGCCCCCCGCTGGAACGGACGGGAAAGGACCGAAAACTCCCTCGGGTGGTGCCGCTGCAGCTGCCGAAGCGACTACAGAAGCAACTCCAGCCTCTGACTCAACCACACCAACAACGGCTACCACCACCACAGTTCCACCACCAGAAAAGCAGGAATCTTCGGCGACGACCCAATCCATGAATGAAATGAAGGACTTGTTGGCGGCGGACTCTGACGATGTTGATATGGATGCTCTCTTGGCGGACGATGGCGACGATGACTTCAATTTGGATGACTATAATGTTGACGACGACGATGCAGAATTGGAAGATCTGGAAAACTTTTTGTCACAAAAGTAGACGTTATTCTTAGACCATATAGATCGTGATTAATTTTTTAGCTTCGTTGGTTGTATACATGAGTAAAATACCTGGAACTGAATCAGACTGCGCATAGGTCTTCTGTTAACCAAGAAGCTCGTTGCTCCGCCATCGAATAGCGTTGTACACGATACGCCTCCAATCAGGTGGTTTGCTTCCAAAATAGTTCGACGAGCGGACGTCGTTGTTTTCTTTCCGAATTCTATTGTATCAATAAGTCGTTCCCTCTACTAGCCCCCGGTATCATTGTTCAACCAGTGCCTCCTCCAAAGCATTCGCTAAAGAATTCCCCAATGTCTTCAAAGGCCTCGCAGATGTCATTAAAGTAATCCGTAAAGCTCTTGAGATACGCATCCACGGGCTTAATGCATCGTGCCTCTGCTTTTTCGAGTCTGTCTTTATCGATACATTTTTTATGGAATGTACCATTACTTTCACAAAATACTGCATAAGAATCCACTGCCGAGTCTGGAAGATCCCAGCATAGAGTCTGGTTAAAACTTTGCGCGCCGAAAAACATTCTTTCGAATTGCAGCAAATTGGTAGGGTGCCAATGATTGAGATCATTGTTGAAAATGGCATTTACCCGAAACCTACCAGCATACAAATCCGCGGAATGGTGAGTAAGTACAAAATGAATGAGTGGGAAAATTAGTCTGAAGTTGCATACCCAGGGACCTTACATTTCGACCGTGTTGCCAACGTTGCTAACATCCCAACCAGTTACATCTCCATTATATTCCATCTCTGCAAATGTCTGCTCCATATTGTAGACATTTCCAGTGTAAAACTGCGTCAGATCGGCTTTGAAGTTGATGGCTCCTAGGAACATTCTTCCCATATCTACCAAGTGCCAAGCATTCCAAGGCAAATTTTGGTTGAAACTCAGGGCATAGCTAAACATTGCATTCATGTTTGTGACTCGATGCACATTCCAATTCGAAATCGGTTGGTTAAAAGATGTGGCACTGTGTTGTTTGTGGCAAAAGACAGGTGCATATTGACGAATCAAATTGTAAGCTTCATTTTATCATCCGACTGTCAGCTGAGCGTTTGGGAAAAAAGAAAAGAACTTACCCCCAGAACATTCTGAAAGGTACGTGAAACAAGTATGACATTCGATGTGAGACACCAGACAGCAAGGTCTGCAACACAACAACGGGATAACCCACACCACTCGACATTCAATTTGTTCGTTCAACTTCAATGCAACACTATAGTCCACAAAACACTTATACAGTTATACTCATAAAGGGCATCACACACATGTACGTACCCCTCCATGGATGACACACAGGAAGTGTCCCATGCGGAAATATCATCATTGAAAGTGGATGCATCCTTGAACAGATGCCACATCCACGTGACGCTTGATGTGTCCCACGTTTCGATGGACCCGAAACGTTGTGTTGCACCTGTTCGATTAAAGAGCCATTGGTCCACTGCCGTTTGAATGTTAAAGTTATCCAGATGCTCTACACCATGGTCGTCCTTGTATTTGCTCTTGTATTTCTGGTGTTCCTTATATTCCCATTCTTCACTAGGATAGATAACAGTACAGTCATCGTCATCTGAGTTTGACTTGTCGTCGTCGTAGTGAGAAGCTGCAGGTGAACTTAGAAAACCCACCCACAAGATTAACAGTGTGGTCGACAGCCTCATATTGGTTGGTCAAAAGCTTTTTTTTTCAATTTGGTTTTGAACAGACGGATAGTGTTGTGCTTGTTCTCTTCGAAACTAGCTGGCTAGTACTGGTAGCTATCTATTATGCTAATAGTAAAAAGATCATGTATTTTGCGTGGCTTCTTCTCGTTGGAATGTGCTTATTTGCGGGACTACTAGTACAATTGTAGTAGCTACTACTAGCTACTGGTAGTAGGTCTAGCTAGCAGCAATGCAAGAGGTCGATACAAAAATGAAGCAATCTGCATCCGACGCGGTTTTGCGTTTGCCAGCAATTATGGTACTTAGACAACCCAACGTCTCTATTATTAGAAAACTGTTCTCGCCGAAGTGGCATCGCCCCGCGACAACTTACGATTGATTAAGTTGTCGCACAGGTGCCCCGATTGCCAGTAATTAGTCTTTTGGACGCGCTTTTCTTCGCGCCAAATGCGCAACACACAGTACAGTCAGTTGAGTGAGTCTTAGCCCACACCGCAACAGTATCTCAACAATTACGGAATCATCAAGTAGTCTACTATTTCGATTGTTGCACTGTCGCCATTAGCCAACAACTCCAGTAGTTTCATTCCTTCAACAACTAACAACGCCTTCAACACCAGCCGCAGCAGCAATGGATGACATCAACAAGGCTCCCGAGAAATCTGATGTTGGGGCTAACAAAGGCCGAGTCCACCGCCACTGCCAGCCAACTTCGAGTGAGTCGTGGGAGATCCACGACAATCCTAATTACATTCCTCCAGATCAGCAGGACATGATGCTCTTGGATGTCACCTCAGAGATCCTGCACACCAGGGTCAGTGAAGAATTAGGAGTAAAGTACTTGTCGAAAGTCACCGGAGACCAGGCTCGTCAGAGCGCCCCCCTCTATGGAGCTCTCTATTCCATCAACAAACGTCGCATGGTCAACGTTGTTACTCGCCGTAGGAGCCATCGCGGAGCCACTGGACCTGACTACCAAAGCTACAACATCATCTTTCTCTGCGACACGGGATGCCCAAACACTTTCATATGTGAAGAAGGCATGCTTGCTCTCCTGGGAACGTCGGCCGAGCAAAATGCACCCACGACGATGTTTGTCCAAATGGCGAACTTTCCCGTGGTGGAGGCCCATCTGTCTCCGAAGGACGGCAAATTCTATGATGTAAACGTCAGTGGAATGGACCTTTTCTGTCAGTTGAAAACCACGATATTTGGCAAGCAGCTTGAGTTCGAGCTGGCATCCATGGAGGACAACGAGTGACAGAATTGTATTGTTTCATGGTTCGGGACAGGAGTAGGGGAAAATAAACTGCGGGCAAAATGAAGGCCCAGTGGGCTAAAGACGGTACTAGTAGGTTCAAGGGCCTCTCAACCACAAGGGGTAAAGAGTGATAGAAGAAACCTATCAACCAACTCGCAGGGTTGCACGCTTGCATTCACGGCCAGGCCATCATCTAATTCCGCTTCGGGGCCTAGAACCGCTGGCACGTGGATGGTGTCGTTTCATAAAAATTGCTCTGCCCTGCTCGACTAGGCCCCAAAGATGACAAGAAACACCACTCCAATAATAAGTATAACAATCAAACTAAAACGCAATTAATATGTAATATGTATCGATAAGTGTGTAATGTACCCACGCCCGAACGGCCAACGACGCAAGCCAAGAGCTTTAAACCCAGACTTGATCTTTTGTCGATTCACTCAAGTCCGCATAGTCCGCGAGTGAGTCTGCAACTGAGTCCACCGCCGTTTCCGCAACCGAGACTTGGTCTGTTGCTCCTTTGCCTGTGGACTTCGTCTTTTCCGCAACCGCGTCCTCGACTTCACACTGGACGCTCTCCTCATCCTCGATTGTGTTCTGGGCTCCACTCTGGACAGTCTCTCCATGGCTCATATGGAAGCGGCAGACATAGTCTTTGACAAGCTGCTCTCCCTTGTCCTCCCATTCACGGCGGTTGGCTTGGGCATAACTCAAATATTCATGGCTGGAGACTCCAAAGACACCACAGGTCTCAAGCTTCTTTGCAAGTGGGATGATGTAGTAATCGAAAAAACCAAGCTCGCCCTTGTACCAGCCCTCAGATGGATCTCTCTCACTGCGTCCATCGACGAAGGCATGATACATCTCATTGAAAAGACGCTCGTTCCACTTCTGAAAGACAACCCAGTGCTGCATGGTATGTGAAACATCTGATGCCTGCATCAAGTGCTCCAGCACAATAGTAGCCTTGCGGTTGATGGCAATAACTTTGGATTCCTCCTCATCAGAGACTTCACTGAAGGCCTTCTCCCATCGAGCCTTGCGCTGCGATCCAAGATCTTTGTCCATGATGTCAGTTGCCATAACAACGTTGACAATGATCTCACGGAATCTTCTCAATTCGTCCTTTGTCCCACAGATGTACGAGTGAAGTGCGCGGTACTTCTCACTCATGATGATATCCCAAGCCAGATCCACAGAGTTCTGCTCAGCCACACTCTTGTTTTCATACTTGGCTGCCAGTGGATCTTCCTCCTTCACAAGAGTTGAATTTGGAACGCCCGGATGATCAGCGTCATGAATAAGGGCCGAGATCAAACACGCAAACTGAGTAAGAGGATCTGATGTAATGCCAAAAGTGTAATCATGCATGTTGGCTGCAAGTTGGTCATCAGAAGTGCTATCCCTGGCTGATAGTTCATTTGGATTCACAATTCGGCTCAGTAGTTTGTTCACTGACATTGTGACATGGCTGGCATGCGCAAATGAATGAAAAGGGTTGTCTCTGTAGAGTCCAGCAATTCTTGCAACCATGTCCATCAGCTGTGACAGAATTTCATCCGGTATTTCAACAGTGTTGGGGTCAACTTGATTCTTGATGGCATTGGCATCAAATTGTGGCAAGGCTATGACTTCCTTAACCTCATCCAAAACATTAACACGTTTCTCCATCATCGTCTTCGACTCCCGTCTGCTTGGCTCCTTTGCCCTGGCCCCAAGCGCTTGGCGACGGGCAACGATTTGCTTCATGAAACCTACAAGCATTTCCACATTCCAGGTAACCAAACGTCGGTTCTTATCAGAGAGCAAGCTGAGTGCAGATTCCTGTGCATCTGATTCCTTGCCTCCGGGTGTACGTCTCGATTCCAACGCCCTGTTCATGGCAAGCGTCGCTCGGGATGGCGCCGGCACAACCTCACCCACCCGACCGCTATTGCGGCTGGAAGTCCCAGTGCCAGCTGATTCCGACTGGATTTTGAGCCAAAATGTCTGAAGAGCACCTTTGCCTAAACATCCATCAAACAGAAGGGGAAAATACGTTAGCTCATGGTGATTTCCGACTTCGCTGGCTAAGCTGAGAAACAGGATCTATTACATACCTTTCGCAATGACTTGATCCTCTCTTTCAGTAACCCATTTGCCTTTCCCAGCAGCTTCCAAACAAGCGGCGGTGTCTCCAGAAATATGGACCCTACCTTTGCCACCATTACTTTCCATGCGGCTCGCGGTGTTCATAGTGTCGCCAAACAATTGGAACCTTCCCTTATCTCCCCGGAGAACACCTGCAGTGACAGGTCCTGAATGAAGCCCGACGCGCAAGTTGAGGTCGCCTGTGTCTGGGCCAAGCGACGTTTCTAGCCTGTGCACAGTTTCCTTCATCTTGACCAAACAGTCAGTCGCAAACTTGGCCATCACGACTGCGTGGTCCTTGCGGGGGACAGGAAGGCCTGCCACGGCTACATAGCAATCGCCAACAGTTTCGACTGACAGTAAACAACAACAACAATGTAAGCAGCTGGTCGTAAAGAGGAACACTTCAACTTCCCTGAAGAAGTATTAGAACATACCTTTGAAGACTCTTCTTCTTTTGGCAATCAAATCAAAGGAGTGGTACACAGTCTCAAGTAGAGTAAAGACCTGAGAGGGTTCCCTGACTGAACTCCAAGCTGTGAAGCCAACCATATCGGCAAACATGATAGTCGTAGCTGGAAACAAATCTGCAATGGGTTTGCTTCCAAAAATAGCTTCGCTGGAGTTTTGGGTTTCGCCAGCCTGCTTGTTGGCGTTCTTGCTGGTCAAGAACGCCCCGGATGGATCCGACCAGGAGTCTCGGCGTTTGCCAGCACTACCTGGCTTCCCAGACATCGGCCCACCTTCATTGGTTGCTTCGTTCAAAAGCCGGTCCCTCACGTTTTCAGGGAACAAGGACGATACGATAGCGTTGGTGCGAGCTGCCGATTTCATCACTTTCTTCTGCCTGGCCTGCACAAGACAGTCGTACATGATAAAGCCAAAGGCAGTAATGATAAAGCAGCACATGACGGCTGCCGCATACGTGTAGGGATTCGAGGTAAAAAACTTGGAGCGCCACACTGGAGAGGGGTACACATGTGCAATGTAATGACAAAGCTTGTGCTTGCCCTCTTCGTCTTCCTTTGCTGTTTCCGGTGAAAATTCAAAGGTGTCTTCCAGGTTGTCCTCGTCCACTCCAGTGTCATGGAGATTACCCTCGCCCTTATACACGGGTTCGTGGCCAAAGATCTCATACGTATGGGTTTGCCCACAGGTATTCTCCAGAACAACATAAATGTCTTGTTCATGCGCTGGCAAGACATCCGTGAAAAAGACACCCCAGCGAATAAAGGCTGATATAAAGGCAACAGCGCTCCTGTTGTGGAGCAAACTGTCGTAAACAGGATGCAACACATAACTGTGTGGCTCTGCATACTCTTCTGGATCGAACCTGTATTCGTAATTGGTCTCGAGGTACGTAGCCTCCACCACATGCGTGATTACTGGATGATCCAGAGCCAACATGGCGTCAATAAACTCTGTCATTGCTGGGTACGATGCCAAGTTCATGTTCACTTGGGTCGCATAATCGCAAGGGGGCGCTCGTTGCCAAATGGGAGTGTATACGAGAGCCTCGTCCACGGGTTCACGGATGTACCGATCCGTGGCATTGTACTTCCACATGAACGGGCTGATTCCGGTCACGTTCCATCGGACAGTTTGGTCGTGAGGGTATTCCGAGTCATAATGTTCCATTTCATAGATCTCCTTGTTGACCTCCTTGTCGTACATGTGGGCTTGTGCCATCCATTCTTGGTTGTTCACTGCGAATTCGTTCCAGGCCTCTAGATCCTTGTTGAAGACCAGTGGGTTGACGGAGAGTGTGTGCGCCCCTGTTTCTTCATTGGATAAGATCCCGCGTACTTGAAAGTCTGGAAAGACCACAAAGGGCCATGTTTGTTCAGCATCATCTGCATACGATGTGATTGTCGCCCCAAAGGATTCCAAGTTAGCCAAGACCGCCCTAGCTTTGATTTGTGAGAACTCCTTGATTTCTTCTGCGATGTCATGAAACTAGCAGGCAAAAATGGCAGACAGATAGCAAGTGAGCGAGCGTG
>Ga0163148_10006409_pt1 | contig 11372 bp, 8 predicted proteins | sample OliLakLV19MP7P2_FD_148606 | JGI IMG/M metagenome (GOLD analysis project Ga0163148, IMG submission 148606) | Freshwater microbial mat bacterial communities from Lake Vanda, McMurdo Dry Valleys, Antarctica- Oligotrophic Lake LV.19.MP7.P2 | ecosystem: Environmental > Aquatic > Freshwater > Lake >... | reverse complement strand
GGCCCAGGTCGTGCAGCAGAGCCTGACGACGGCACCCGCCACCCGTCCGGACCTCGCCGTCCTGCTCATCGACCTGGACCGGTTCAAGGAGATCAACGACACCCTCGGCCACCACGTCGGCGACGAGCTGCTCCGACAGATCGGGCCACGCCTGGCGGCGGCACTGCGACCAGGCGACCTGCTGGTCCGCCTCGGCGGCGACGAGTTCGCCGTCGTCCTGGACGGGGTGGACGCCACACAGGCCGAGCAGACCGCCGAGCGGCTGCTCGTGCAGCTGACGGAGCCGTTCGAGCTCGACGGCGTCCTGGTCCGAGTCGGCGCGAGCGTGGGCATCGCGGTGTGCCCGCTGGATGCCGATGAGCCCAACGGGCTGCTGCAGCGCGCCGACGTCGCGATGTACGTGGCCAAGGCCGCCGGTGGCGGTGCCCGACGCTACGACCCCACCCGCGACCAGCACAGCCGTGAACGGCTGCGCACCATCGAGGAGCTCACGGTCGTGCTCGACGACACCAAGGCCAGCGGGACCGCCGGGAGTCAGCTGGAGGTGCACTACCAGCCGCAGTGCGACGTCCGGACCGGGGCGGTCGTAGGGGTCGAGGCGCTGGTCCGCTGGCAGCACCCCACCCGCGGGCTGCTGTACCCCGACGTGTTCCTGCCGATGGTCGAGCAGACCGGCCTCATGCCCGCCCTCATCGACGCGGTGCTCACCCGCGCGGTCCAGCAGTGCCGGCAGTGGCGCCAGGACGGCCTCGACGTGGGCGTGTCGGTGAACCTGTCCGCCAGCAGCCTGATCGACCAGCGCCTCCCCGACCACGTCGCCTGGCTGCTCGCGAGCAGTGACCTGCCCGCCTCGGCGCTCACCCTGGAACTGACCGAGAACACCCTGATGGTCGACCCCGAGCAGTGCCTGGTCACCCTGCAGCGCCTCAAGGAGCTCGGGGTGTCGCTGTCCATCGACGACTACGGCACTGGCTACTGCTCGCTGTCGTACCTGCAGAAGCTGCCCGTCGACGAGCTCAAACTGGACCGGGCCTTCGTCACCAACCTCCACCTGCCCCGCGACCGCGCGATCGTCGCCTCCACCGTGGGGCTCGCGCACGCCCTGGACCTACGCCTGGTCGCCGAGGGAGTGGAGAACCAGGCCAGCCTCGATCTGCTACGCCAGCTCGGCTGCGACACCGCGCAGGGCTACCACCTCAGCCGACCCCTCACCGCCACGGCGATGACCGGCTGGCTGCGCCAGCGAAACGCCCTCTACGGCCCCGACCTACAGGGGGTCGTCCCGTGCTGACGTTTGTAGGGGCACGCCCATCCTCTGTACAGCGGACAGCGGTAGCTCCCGCCCTCGACATGACCCTATACATGACCCTCGACATGACCATCGACGAGTTGGTCGACACGACAACCTCGACCGGCGCGGAGGACCGCCCGCCACTCCCCGCTGCAGGGGAGCGGGCAGTCACGCCGGCTGGCTTCCCTGGGGCCTTTCATGGTCGCCCCGCGTGCCTCTGTGCGGCCGGAATGCTCCGTGCATCTGTTGGTCTGCCGTGAACGCCGCACCGACATTCTTTCAGCAACGCGTCGAAGGCGTTGTGACGCTCATGACTCGAGCGTGCACGGGCGCGTCGGTCACTCAGGCCCTGGAGGCGGTGGTTGACGGCGCGTTGTCCATCCTGGCAGCGGACAATGCTTCCTTGAGCAGGGTGGAACCCGAACTTGGCTTGGTTCGGACGCTTACAACTCGGGAAGACTCGCTCCTGGCGAGCGTCGCCGTCCTCAGCAGGAGACCTACCTGTTGATTGACTATCCGCATCTGGACGAGCTGGTAACCAGCGTGACCTCATGGTCGGTGGACATCCAGCTACGGGAGAGCCTGAACTCTCCGGGCATGTCGGCCGAATACGCGTTGCTGAATAGCACCGGCCGTGAGGCAGCCGCCGCCGCAGCCGTCGTCGTCGACGGGCGGGTGTGGGCCGAGCTCTACGTCAGCCGCGACCGCGCTCCAGGGTTTTCGGCCGACGATGTAATTCTTCTCCGTCTGTTGGCATCGTCTATCGGTTTAATGCGTTCGGCCTACTCCCTGGCACTTTCAGCGGAAGCAGGAGGAAAGGATGCCCTGACCGGTCTGTCACTTCGGCCCGCCATTGACCAGGCCATCAACGGCGCACCCTCCGGCGCCGGGGTCATCGTGGCCGCTTTCGACATCGACGGACTCGAACGGATCAACGACGAGTTCGGGCACGCCGCGGGTGATCGCCTCATCGTCACCGCCGCCGACGCGTTACGAACGCACGTGGGTGCACTGCCGGGCGCCACCGTGGTTCGCTGGGGTGGCGACGAGTTCGTGGCGGCCGTCGTCGCGACCGACGTCGACATAGTGGTCGAGGCCTGCGCCGAGGCACAACGAGTAGTCCGCTCGGCACTTCCACGAACCGATCTGTCGTGCGGTGTCGCCAGCGACCGGGACCTGCGCGGGCCGCTCGGCTCGGGCCGACCCTTGCTGCGGCTCGCCGACGCGACGTTGTACCGGGCGAAGAGGTCTGGGCTGAATGTCCCGCTGAGGTCGTGGTCCGGTCAAGTCCATTGGGGTGGTGTACGAGGTTGATCCTTCGTCGGGCGTGTCAGGCGGGGATCGCGGTGACCTCCTTCGTGGGGGTCGGCGGGGACGCGTCAGCGGCGCCGTCGATGAGGGTGAGGCGGGAACGGGACAGCACGTCGAGGCCGAGGTAGCGGCCGCCCTCGATCCACTCGTCGTGCTGCTCGGCCAGGACCGCCCCGACGAGGCGGATCAGGCTGTTGCGGTCGGGGAAGATGCCGACGACTGGGGGCACCCCCGCTTGCGGGGGACGGTGCGGCGGCGGATCTCGCGGTTGAGGCGTTCCTGGGGGTTGTTGGACCAGATCTGCCGCCAGATCTCCTTCGGGAAGCTGGTGAAGGCCAAGACGTCGGCGCGGGCCGCGTCGAGGTGGTCGTGAACCTTGGGGAGGGTGTCGGCGATGGTGTCGAGGAGCTTGTCGTACTGGGCGTGGACGGCGTCGGCGTCGGGCTGGTCGTAGACGGAGTGCAGCGCCGCCCGGACCCCGGGCCAGGACGACTTCGGGGTCGCGGCCATCAGGTTCGCTGCGTAGTGGGTGCGGCAGCGTTGCCAGGCCGCGCCGGGCAGCGTGGCGCCGATGGCTGCGACGAGGCCGGCGTGGGCGTCGGAGGTGACGAGCCGGACGCCGGTGAGGCCGCGGGCGACCAGGTCGCGGAAGAACCCCAACCAGCCGGCGCCGTCCTCCGCGCTGGAGACCTGCAGGGCTGGGGGTACCCCCGCTTGCGGGGGCGGATCTCTCGGTGCCCGTCGGCGTTGACGCCGGTCGCGAGCAGGGCGTGGACGTTGACGACCCGGCCGCCCTCGCGGACCTTCATCACCAACGCGTCCGCGGCGACGAACGTGTAGGGCCCGGCGTCCAGAGGGCGGGTCCGGAACGACTCGACCTGCGCCCCCGCAAGCGGGGGTACCCCCAGTCCAGGTCTCGGGCCATCACCGAGACCTGGGACTTGGACAGGCGGGTGATGCCGAGGCTCTCGACCAGCTTCTCCATCCGTCGGGTGCTCACGCCGAGCAGGTAGCAGGTCGCGACCACGCTGGTCATCGCGGCCTCGGCCCGGCGGCGGCGCTCGAGCAGCCAGTCCGGGAAGTACGTCTGCTGGCGCAGCTTGGGGATGGCGACGTCGATCGTGCCGGCGCGAGTGTCGAAGTCCCGGTGCCGGTAGCCGTTGCGCCGGTTCGTGCGCTCACCGCTGCGGGCGCCGTAGTCGGCGTTGCAGACCGCGTCGGCGTCCGCGCTGAGCAGCGTGTTGATGAACGTGGTGAGCATGTCTCGCAGCAGGTCTGGGGAGGCCTGCTCGAGGTGCTCGTGCAGGAAGCGGGTGGGGTCGATAATGCTGGGAGCGGTCATCGCGGGGTTCCTCTTCGAGTCGGTTGTGGAAGATCACTCGAAGGATCTCGCGGTGGCCGCGTCCGTCTACGACGACGCGCTCACCGCGGGGGCCTCGTACACCACCCTGGTGGACTCCACTCGTGGTCCACGCCTGCACCCCACAACCTGGCACGACGAGCGACGACCATGACACCGACCGTCGAGCGGAGGCCGGCAGCGAAAGAGCTGACGGTCGCGACGGCTTTGACTCGCACTCGGCTGGCCATCAGAGAGCTGTGCGCCGCCGTAGACGGAGCTGCCTGGTGGATCAGCGGTGTCGAGGCCGGATCGCGGATCTTCCACGTCCTTGACCGGGAGATCCGCCGCGACCGACGAGGTGCGGACGACGACATCTACCCCATCGGGGACGCCTGCGAACTCGACCACCTCCCATGGACCGACCGGGCCCTGCGCGGTCACCACTTCTGGGTCGGCATCAACGACGCCGACGTGGACCCGCGTGAGCAGGCCCGCCTCGCAGAGCGTGGGTACACCGGAAACCTGGCCGCGGGCTGGTCCGACGCAAGCGGTGAGGGTTGGCTCGTCGAAGTCTTTGCCGACCCGCTCACTGCACCGCTCACACACCTCGGTCCCGAGCTCAACGCCGTCCTGCGCAACCACCTCGACCGGGACCACGTGCATACAGGCCCAAGCAGCACCGAAGACTCCACCAGCGCCCCGTTCCCGCCGCCCCCACCATCCAATGAGCACAACCGATGAGCGACGCTGGCATGGCGCACCGTCCGGTCGCCTTTCGTTGGTCAGATGGGTGCGTCTGACCGGTGGGCTCAAGGACGGGCTGCCCGGGTCGATCTACGTGGCGTCACTGCCGTCGAAGCGAGGGTTCATGCGCACCTTGTCCGTCAAGACCCGCGTCGCCGGGACCTCGGTAGCGATCCTGGCCGTCAGCCTGGGTGCCGTAGTCGTGCTCATCGGTGCCTCCACGGGTGACAGCGCGCGCCGAGACGCCGAGCGGATCACCACCGAGACGGCCGCCCGCTTCGCGGTGCAGACCCAGGCCGACCTGGACGGGGCCTTCGCCACGGCCCGAGACCTCGGGACCACCCTGTCGGCGCTGCGCGCTACGGGCGGCACCCGGGAGCAGGCAGACGAGATCGAGCGCACGTTGCTGGAGCGGCACGAGCCCTACCTCGGGGTTTGGTCGGGCTGGGAGGCGGACGCCTTCGACGGGCAGGACGCGTCGTACGTCTCCGACCCGGCCTCGGACGTGTCCGGTCGGTACATCACCTACTGGTTCCGGGACGGCACGAACATCGAGTCCGCGCCCCTGGTGGACTACGGCACGCCAGGCGCCGGCGACTACTACCAGGTGCCTCTGCGCACGGGGCAGGAGAAGATCCTCGACCCCTACGAGTACGACGTGGCTGGCACCACCGTCCTCATGACCTCCGTGACGGTGCCCATCATCGACGAGGGCGAGGTGGTCGGGGTGAGCGGCGTCGACATCGCGCTCAGCCAGCTGCAGGCCACCATGGCCGAGGTCCAGGTGTACGGCACCGGCTCGGCCACCCTCATCAGCACCTCGGGTGCCGTCGTCGCCTCACCGGAGACGGACTCCATCGGCAGGCCCGCCGCCGAGGCGGTGCTGACATTGGCGAACGAGGCGGACGGCGGGGTGGTCAGCACGACCGCGAGTACGGCCTCCGGCGAGGTCCTGCGCGTCGCGGCACCGGTGACGCTGACCGACCAGGACACCTGGGTCCTGGTCGTGGACGTGCCCATGACCGCAGTGGTGGCCGACGCGAACCGGCTGCGTAGCACCATCCTGCTGGTCGGTGGGCTGTTTCTGCTGCTTGCCGCCGCAGGTGCGCTGCTGAGCGCGCGGCGGCTCGTCCGCCCGATCGACGTCCTGCAGCGACGCCTGACGGAGATCAGCGAGGGCGACGGCGACCTGACGCAGCGCGTCGACGACAGCCGCGACGACGAGATCGGGGCCCTTGCTCGCGCGTTCAACCGGTTCATCGAAAAGGTCGCGGGAACGGTGCGGGAGATCGGCACCACGTCCCTGGAGCTCGGGGCCTCCGCGACGTCCCTGCAGGACGTGGCCGCGCGACTGCAGCGCGGGACCAGTGACACCGCTGCCCAGACCGCTGCGCTGGCCGCAGCGGGCCAGCAGGTCGACGACAGCGTGCAGACCGTGGCCGCAGGGATCGAGGAGATGGGGGTGAGCGCCGGCGAGATCGCCGGCAACGCCACCCGTGCCGCGCAGATGGCGAGCAGCAGCGTGGCGGCGGCCGCCGCGACGAGCGCGACCATCACGTCCCTGGCGACCTCGAGCGTCGAGATCGGCGAGGTCGTCAAGCTGATCACTACGATCGCCGCGCAGACCAACCTGTTGGCCCTCAACGCCACCATCGAGGCGGCCCGGGCGGGTGACTCGGGCAAGGGCTTCGCCGTCGTGGCGGCGGAGGTCAAGGACCTGGCCCAGGAGACCAGCCGGGCGACGGAGGACATCGCCGCCCGCGTCCGGGCGATCCAGCAGGACGCATTACGCGCCGGCGAGGCCCTCGGCCAGATCTCGGGGTCCATTGCGGTCGTCGACGAGGAGCAGACGGCCATCGCGGCCGCCGTCGAGCAGCAGGCGGCCACCGTCATGTCCATCTCGCGCACCATCAGCGAGGCCGCAGACAGCACTGCGGAGATGAGCACCGGCATCGGTCAGGTCGACCAGATGGCAGCCGAGGCGTCGACCGCGGCAGCGGCGACCGGCGCAGCGGCTGACGGTCTCGAGCGCACCGCCCAGCGCCTGCGGGACCTCGTCGGCGACTTCCGCTGCTGACGAGGGCGGCGGCTGCTCCTTCGTGCCGGTTCGCGCGCGACCGCTTTGTGCATAGCCCCCTCATGCCGGTCGCGTACCGGGAGCAGGAGACCACCGACGACATGGACGCGGATGCGTCTGTCCCCCCATGGCACAACTGCTCCCCGGGGGACCGCCCGACGTCTCCTGCCCCCCGGTCTTGGTGTGGCTATCTATGAACCAACGCCTTGAAGGGGCGGTGTGAGGGCACGACCGCGGCGTCAACCGGCAGCTCTGCGACGCCAGAGCGACCACTCACCGCCTCAGTTGCGGCGGCTGCAACCCCCGCTCTGGAGCTGCACGGGGCCGGAATCGCCCCGCCTATGAGGCGGGCACCTGTCGCCGTGCCTGAGCAGTGCCCCATCCCCACCGGATTTCGAGAGAATGTGCTGCTCAGGGCCGGTACACCTGCCGGTCTAGAAAACCGTTGAGCGGTTAACCACGCCGTTTCGTGGGTTCGAATCCCACGCCCTCCGCTGAGACCAGCTCTGCCGCCCTCCCTGGGAGTCGTCAACGCGGGGGGTGCTGTTATCCACAGCTAGCGGAGGCGCGGCCGTCGGTTCAGCTCTGACGGTCGGGCCACGCGTGATCCCGGCCTCGGGTGATGAGTCTGCTCCCAGGGTCTGACAGCTCCGGTGTCTCATGTCTCGCCGATCAGGGACCTTCCTGCGGGACGCTGCGTCCATGCCTCGCACTGCCACACTGCCGGATGACCGACGCGCAGGAAGTGGCCGCCGCGGTGACCACAGGGCTGGTCGAGGAACTGGGTCCACGCATGCTCGGCTTGTATCTGCACGGCTCGTTCGTCGGTGGGGACTTCCTGCCTGAGCGCAGCGACATCGACCTGTTGGCCGTGCTCGACTGCGATCCCGATGACGAGCTGATCAGAGCGCTGCAACCCGTGCTCGCCAGCGCCGAACGGAACCACCCGTACTGGGCCGGGCGCATGGAGGTCGAGCACGTCTCCACCGTTGCGCTCGCCGCCGGTGCGAGTGGCGCGGATCTCGGGATGCACTCCATCGCCCGCATCAGTGGCGGGGAGGCGTTGCACCTGCTGCCCGCCACGAGCCACCGGCTCCTCACCTGGGCCTCGGTTCGTGACAGCGGGCTCGTGCTGTCGGGGCCGCCAGCCGCGGACCTGCTGCCCCCGATCAACCCGGCTCTGCTGAGTTCTGCACTGCTGGACCACGTGCGGGACTGGCCGACGTGGGTGCGTGCCATGCACGACGCGGGCGGCCAGGCGTACGCGGTGCTCACCATGTGCCGTGCGCTGGTCCGGTTGACCGACGGAGTCCAACTGTCCAAGCGCGGGGCCGCCGAGCGGGCGCTCGACCTGGTGCCACAGGATGCCGGTCTCATCCGGTGGGCCGGCACCTGGTGGTACGCCGGCGGCGCCGACGACGCGCCGCCACGGTCCGCGGAGGTGGTCGATTTCGTTGACCGAACCTGCGCCGGCCTCCTCTCGCCGGAGGCCTGAGAGAGCGCATCGACGGCCGCTTGGGTCAGTCATCCCTGGCGTCCCTGCCACTGAGCGGCTTACGAAACGCCGCCTGAGCACGACCGGCCCGCTGTCAACTGTTCGGACACCAGCCCGTGGGCCGGACACCGAGCTGCGCGCATGGACCATGGTCGAGGCCAGCCTGGTCCCGTCGACGTCGCCCTGTCCGCATGGGCCCACCCCGACGAAACCCGGTACCTGGCCGAACTGCTGTCCATCGCCTTCGCTGGGCTCGACCACCCGGCCGAGCACCTGAGCCGTGGCGTCACGGCTCCCAGTAGCCGACGGCGCACAGCAGGCGGGTCTCGTCGTCCGCTCCGGCGGGGGGCTCGACCACCGGGGGGAAGACGCCCCACTGCCGCCACTGGTCGGCGTGCGTGACGACGTGCTCCTGCAGGCCGGCGACCAGCTCGGGCGAGAGGTGGAAGGAGATGTCCAAGTGCTTGGCGATGAGCCACGCCTGGAACGCCCGGTAGGTGGCGAGGTGGGCGAAGCCCTCCGTCGCGGGATAGTCGCCGTACTGGAACCGGAAGACAGCGTCGGGCGGGACGCCGCGGCGCACGGCTGCGGTCGCGGCGTCGTGGAGGGCGTCGTAGGCGCAGATGGGGTCGTCACCGAGCAGGTCGGCCCCCCGGAGGTCGTCGCCGTCGGCGATCGACCGGCCCGCCAGCACTCCGGGTATCCAGGCTTCGTCGTAGGCGTGGGCGAAGACGATGTCACGGAACGTGGGCTCGGGGGTCCTGGTCCACTCCTGCGGTGCCGGTCTGCTGAGGTCGGCAGGATCGATGCGGTCGACGACGCTGCGCAGTGCGGCGTCAGCGGTGAGGAAGAGCTCGGCGGTGTCCATGCGGGGACCGTAGGTCCGGCCTCCGACAGTGCCTCGTGGCTAGCCCCGCCGTGTCACCGACCAGTGACGGGTCGCCCCATGAGCTCGCCACCCCACCCAAAGCAATGGTGGAGGCGCCTGCGGGCGCAGCACAGCACCCTGCATGATCGCGCGCAGCGACCACACCACCATCGACTGCGTCAACAGCTACACCCTCTCGTAGTGGTAGAGGGCCTCTCGTCAGGTGCGGGACCAGTCATCGAGCCTCTTGTCGAATCCCATGCCCTCCGCTACGAACGACTGCCGCCGTGACAAGGAACCGTCAACGCGCTGGGCGCTGTCATCCACAGGCGTCCGCACCAGAACGGTTGCGACGCACAGGACGAGCATAAAAAAATCTGCTCTGCATCAAGGAAGCTGCTCTGTGTCGATCACCGCATCGACCGGTTGCTCGGCGTCGCGGTCCGTGGCCGCACGCCACCCGAGCACGACCGCGAGCGGAAGCAACGCCGCCACCGCGACACCGATCCACACCGCTGCCCTGGCGTCGTAGGTGGCACCCACCGTGTCGCTGAGCTCGACGTAGCGGACGACGGCGGCGGCGGCACCGACCACCCATCCCGTCAGCAGCCAGAGGCGGAACTCCGCCGGGTGCCCGAAGGCGACGACGACCGGTACGGCGGCCACGGTGAGGGCGGCCCAGGCCGGGATGACCCAGTACAGCGCCGCCCCGTCGTCGCGGGTGGCGCTGACGGCCACCGCCGCCGCTCCCGCCGCGCCGACGGCCAGCAGCGCCCAGACGAGCCACCAGGGGATCTCGGGTTCCCCGACCCTGAAGCCCGCCCCTGCGCTGACGGCCCGCACCACCACGACGCCCGCGGCGAGGAGCACCACGTGGCCGAGGAGCACGAGCCAGAATCCGGTTTCGAAGCCGCCCTCGCCGTCGGCGACCACCAGCCACTCCGTCAGCGCAACGGGGAGGTTCCAGGTGGACGCGACCAGCACCCCCAGCAGCAGACCCGGGCCCACGGTCCACCTCGTCCGCGGGACGAGGACGGCCGCCGCGGCCGAAGCGAGCAGCACGGCCAGCACGAGCGTGTGCCGGAACCACGACGGGTCGCGCTCCCGCATCTTCGCCTCCCAGCGCAGGTCGCCGAACGCTCCTAGCCCCAGCAGGAGGGCGCCCGCGACGGCGAGCCCGACGCCGACCGTCAGCCAGCGAGCGTGGTGGGCGCTGGGTTCCGGCGCGACGCCGGGCGTGGGCGGCTCATCGTCGACGACCTCGTCGGGCGCGTCCCGCGCTGCCGGCACGGCTTGCACCCGCACGAGAGCCGGCGTCCCGCTCGTGTAGTGGGGGGGCGGTGTCGCGAGCCGGGGCCGTAGGGCCACGGGTTCTGCAGGCCCGGACCCTGCGGCGGCCGACGGTGCGGACGCCGCCCGCGTCGGTCGGACCTGGTCCCGGAGCTCGTCACCCCGTGCGCGAACCGGCACGTCTACATCAGGGGAAGGAGTCGGCGACGCTTGTTCTGGGGCTGTGACCTCAGCGCGGACCCGGACGGCGTGCTCGCCCAGCGGCCCGCGGACCGTCACCGTGCCGTCGACCCGCCCCATGGACGTGGTGTCCAAAGTGATCGCCAGGCCCTCGGTGTCCGGCACGACACGGATACGGACGTCCGACGGCTCCACGGCGTACGTCTGCGCCAGGGGCGGCCCGGTCATCGTGACGTGCAGCGGAGGCGACGGCGACCCCTGCAGCAGCTGACCGGCGTCGAGCTCGGTCGGGTGGACGTGCAGCGCCGCGTCCCGGATAGCCTCCGCCGCGGCGTCGGCCACGTAGCGGAGGTCCAGCTCGGCCATCTCGGCCAGGCGTTGGTGCGCCCCGGCCGCCGCCGGCAGGTTACCGCCGAGCAGACGGTTCCGGAGCTCGCTCACCGCACCCAGCCGGCTGAACACGTTGGCGTCGTGGCTTGCCGCCAGCAGGTCGGGTGGAACCGGAGACGCTTGCACGCGCTTGCGCCGGCTCCGGGCCAGGTACAGCTCACCCTGCATCTCGACGTCACGGGTCGGGGTCTGCCCCGGCGTCGAGGTCCGCACCCGGTCGAACACGTACTCGTAGAGCTCGTTCAGCGACACCCAGCCGTCCTCGTCGCGGTCCGCCTCGCCGGTCGACAGGCCTTGGACGAGTGCCTCGGTGAACACCGACGGGGCGCTGTGGTCGTCGGCCAGCTTCTCGCCCTCGAAGGCGTACTCCATCGCGCTGGAGGC
>Ga0163148_10006405_pt1 | contig 11378 bp, 13 predicted proteins | sample OliLakLV19MP7P2_FD_148606 | JGI IMG/M metagenome (GOLD analysis project Ga0163148, IMG submission 148606) | Freshwater microbial mat bacterial communities from Lake Vanda, McMurdo Dry Valleys, Antarctica- Oligotrophic Lake LV.19.MP7.P2 | ecosystem: Environmental > Aquatic > Freshwater > Lake >... | reverse complement strand
CTCTAGAACGTTCAACAGGAACGTGACTGACATGACCTTGACATCGGTCATCCAGTCATTGGTGTCGAGTTCTGGTTAGGGATGTTCACCCTTGTGAACATCCACTGATACTTTTATAATTTTATAGTTACTATCGTTTGACCCAACGTGACTTTGTCCTAATTAGATCTTGATACCGAGATGACCGTAATGCTCGCACCCCTCCCACCAAATCAATTCACCCGTAGCCACCTTTTATGTTAAAAAAGTTGGTTTGTTTAGCTGGGTTTGCCCCTCACAAGTAATATTTAACTATAAAATTATGATTTGTTAGAGTAAAATCTTAGCTTTTTTTGCCCCTAATGCAGTGCAATAGCCTACCTATTTTGTTAAGTTTTGACGCCTTGCATAGTCCAGTGTCTAGATTTTAATGCATTTGTTTAGCCACATGTCGGTTGTGAGTTTCCAGTCTTAATGGTTACTCTACCCACATTTGTACCCCTGGGGTCATGTCGCATTTTCATGGGATTCCCCCTTGTTCTGACTATGTTAGGGCATGTTGGGGTGCAACAAACACCTTTTTTTACCCCAAGTGTTTGCCAAATGTTCGACTGTGCATTGCACCTTGTTTTTGTCTCTTGGGGTGCGTAAGGGGGCACGGGGTCCAATTGCCGATTTTAGGCACGTAGCCTAAATGCAAAGGGCAAGTCGCCCCGAGTGGGGCAAATTGGGGTTAATCGGTTTTTCAGACGGAGGTTGGAGCATTGTTAGGGCTATCATGAACTTCTCTGACAACGGTCTTTAGCAGGCAAAGCTCTGACCTAAACCTGCTCAAGTAGAAGATGAGAGTGTCTGTGTCTTGGGGGAGGGAACCCTGTCTTCCTTGTGGTCACTGGCAAGCTGAGCTTGCTTAGTTTGATGTGTCTTTGGTCTCATCAGTAGACTTTTTTAGAAGGTGATTCAGACATTCTTTTAGCAGTCAGACCATGGGTCTGGAGGGGTCTAATAGAGATGCAACATGTGATGCATTGTTCTCTTTTGAAAAGGATACAGGGTTTGAAGCCTTGGATGGGGCTGATGATGCAATTAGGTTGTTGAAGATGTTGAAAGAAACTTACTAACTTTCTTGACTGTTGGCGCCTAATGCTCATGTTGGACACTGAAAGAGTGTCTGAGGAGTTTGACAGCAATCAATCAAGGACCAATCAAGTTACTAGAAGCATCCAACTGCCACAAGAGGTTCCTTGTCACTGCTGAAGTCATTGAAACACAATGTGGTCAGTTTTACCAAATGAAATCAGTCATTGGCAGATGATAAGATGACAAAGAGAAAGGGTGCAACAGCATGCTGCTAGCCAAAGTGTCCAGTGTGAGATCTAACCAAAGCCTGGGAAATGGCCTATTCAGCCAAGCACATGACGGTCACAGCAGCAGCAAGAGCTACAGCCCAGTCAACAACATCATGGGTTGAAGCCGACCAAGTGGACTATGGAGCTACCTATGGCCACAAACATGCACAAATCAATCATTGAATGACCTACATGAGTCCTGAGTCGATTGAGTCGTGTGTCATTTAATTGATAATTACGATCATAAAGTGACGACCATGGCGAAAGGCTCCGTCATTGCAATTCGAACTTCGAAGCCGACATAAATAAGTACTAGTACACACATCATGCCCCACACTACAGCATTAATCATACCGAAATGGCAATGATAGCTCCCTTACTCTCCTGAACTTCTCGTAGCATTTTTTGATGCACGGGAATCAATGGCTCACATGCAAGTGGAGATGCGAAGACTTGTTCGCCGCCCTCATCAACAGACACCACCAGAGCATCTCTCATCCACAACAAATCCACGAGGGCATCATGGAGCAGCCGACGACGCACGAGGTTTCCATCAAAAAGTTACGCCTCGCCACCAGAGCTTTTCGAAACTCTGGCGACGACGATGCTTCATCGCGGCAATGACAATAACGCTGTCATTTTTTCTGTGGAAATGTCTGCGATTTTCCATTGCACCACCATTTTCACCACACGATCCCAAAGGATTCGACGTTTCTTCTTCAAGCCCCTACCGATACCACCGGCACGATAATCGTCCAGGAGTTTATCCTCGGCTTGTTCAGTGTTTGCTACATGACGAGAAGGACAATCATCATAAAAATAGAGTGGAGAAATTCCAGATACTGGATCCATCATTGGACTATTCTTCCAGGAAACATGGGCAGTTGAAGCTTCCCCGGTGGATGGTGGTGTCTCTTCAGCGCAAGGAAAAAGAAGATTCTCGGGACGTGAGATTAAACTTGGCCGATGCGTTTGAAACGGACGACTGCAAGGCACAATATTCCTGGCAACTTGCAACCTATCCTACCTGTAACAATCTACACGAGCTCGATATGACTCAGTTGAACCTTCCACAACAAACTCCTACTAGTAAGAAGGCGGCGGAAAGTCGAGTCAAGCATCTCTCCCATGGGTATTGGAGGGACATATGGGCCGTCAAGGAAATAAACTTTGACGAGGGGACAGGGGGAAGCAACTCTACAAGAAGCAATAGAACTCGTAAAGTTGTGCTAAAAACGATGCGTTACACCCACGACTTTTCAGAGAGGAATTATGATCGGCATCGACGGGATGCTTTGGCTGGTACGTGCAAGAAACTTTGTTCTGATACTGGACCGGTACACGATTCACCCTTCTGTTGCTCACTCTTTTTTAAAATCTGTATCATGCAGCAGAAAGATTGACACGTTCTACGTTTGTCATGGATATATTTTCGTTTTGTGGCAACTCTGGAATCTTCGAATACGGCGATGGGGGTGACATTGCAGATGCGATTTGGTCTACCAGTCACAATCTTACAAGAATAGAGAAACTCAGAATAGGTAAGTGAGCCCTTTTTTAGTTCTTTTTATCATTGCCACCAATTCACGGCAACTATGAAAAGCTAAGAATAATCTATTTCTTTGGTTGCAGCAACTCAAGCGGCAGCGGGCCTCGCAGCCTTTCATAATGTAGATAAGGAAGGACAAGCGTCTATGGCCCATACCGATATTTCCCCTGGACAATTTATCAAAGTTGGAAGCACTTACAAGCTTAACGATTTCAACAGAGCTCGGTTTATTCGATGGAACGAGCAGAAGAATGAGCCGTGTGGTTACAGTGTGGACAAAAATCCCGGCAGAAATCGTTCCCCAGAAGAGTACCAATATGAATTGCAATCTGAAAAGGTATGAAGTACTGTGCATCATGGATCTGGAACGACAGACTCAACGTGGTTTCCAGCTAACTGAGGTGTCTCCCCCCCCTCTTTCTTATAAACAAGGTGGACGTTTACAGTCTTGGCAACATTTTCTACATGCTGCTTCAACGGGACTGGCCCTTCTCAGATGTGGAAGAGAAAAAGGCTCAAAATATGGTCAGACAAGGCGCACGGCCGAGCTTTGATGCCGAGGTGTGGAATAGCCAAAATTCCATTGATATCGCTCTCAAAGAAGCAATGATCATGTGCCATGAACAAGGCCCTTCCAATCGCGCCACTGCTCGCCAAATTGAGACCTACTTGAAGGGTCAATATCAAGTGCTTGCTTCTAACACAATTACCTAGCTACTAGTAGTTGCAGTAGCTTCGGTGCCGTGCATCCCTTGCTTCTATTTCACACCAAACCTGAAATGATGCATCGATTTGATCTTAAACAGCGTTATACTATGCACTTTTGAACTTTCATCAATTGTATATTATCCATGTCATCTGGAAACGAAAGACATCGCCACACAAATCTTTCATCCCACAACACTGAACACAATTGAACCCAACGATAACAGCATCACCAGCAACCACAAAAGGAGATAAAATGACGGAGTCTCAGCCCAAGCTCAAACTTTATTATTTTGACATGGTCGGCAAAGGCGAACCAATCCGCTTGATGTGTGCCTATTTAGGAATGACGTTGGAAGACATTCGCTTTAAAGATTACAATGACTTTTTACAGTTGAAAGAGGCTGGAAAGCTACCATTTGGTCAGGTGCCTTTGTTGGAAGTCGATCAAGGAGATGGAAAGGTACACCATTTAGTGCAATCGTCGGCAATTCTGTCGTATCTAGGAAAGCTTGGTGGACTCTATCCTTCGGACCCAATTTTAGCCGCCAAAGTCGACGCTGCACTGGGGCACGAAGCAGATGCATTTACTGGTCCTACCGTCGTAACATACGCAAAACGCTTTGGTATTCACTTGGACGACGAGGCAACGAAAAAGTCAGAAGATAAGATCAAAACTGAAGTCGCCCCACGGCACCTTGCCTCGCTGGAAAATTTGCTGGGGACATCGACGACGGGATGGATTGCAGATACAAAGGATCCCTCTCCGCCCGACTTTGTTTGGTATGTTCGGTTGGCTTTCTGGATACCAAATAACGCAAAGTTTTATCCAGGACTGGAAGAATATCCTCACGTTACGGCATTTGTCGAGAAATTCAAAGCATTAGAGCAGATCAAAACTTACTATGCCAACAAAAAATAATTTCAGAGACAATATTCAACAACCTATTTTCTGAAAAAAAATGGTGCAGTTCATAAAACTGTGTACAATAAATGGACGGTGTCCACTGTAGTTATATTGGAACAGCAAAATGTCTACGAGCATAGACTTGCAAATCAATTCCAGAAGGTTGTGATTTAGTTATGGCAATGATGATATTCATGCATTACATGTTCAGCTTCCAACTTGAGGTGTGTGCGTGAGGGCTTTCGGATAGCACCCTTAGAGCTACAAAATAGCAACCGCACCGTTTTCGCTCGTGGATATCATAGTAACCGTCGCTAGTTGTTGTTGTCTTTGTCCGCTTCGTTGCTCTCCTCGCTGCTAAAAGGATTGTCGCATTTATCTAGAAGCAGTGGAATAGTTTCCCCCTCATCGACGATCATTTTGTTGATTGTTCATATCCTGTCACTTTCCCCACTCTCCCCTAGGTTATCTTCTTCAGCTTGGTTCAGGTCAATGTTTAGGTACTGCGACTCGGCTTGTTCCGCAGCATTTACAATCTTTGCGTGGGAGGAAACAGATTTAAAAAATGGTAAGACAAAGTTTAGAGTGGAAGATCACGGAAGAGAAGAATAACGAATGGACTAACCTTGTCAAGTTCAATTTTGGAGTAGTACGACGCTACGGAAACCCCAATGAAAGCAAACAAGAGACCTCCAATCAAGCTGACACGACGAGCCAGTTGGTTTTCCGAAGAAGATCCCGTGTCTGTCAGACTTGATGCTGTTGCTCCGACCATACAGAACATAATGGTACCTGGAAGTATTCCAACCAGTGCCAGTGCGTAGTCGCCGAAGGAAATGGATGTGATTCCACTGATATAGTCCAAGGCATTGTACGGAATCAAAGGAGATAGGCGTAGCAGAATCATAATTCTGAATCCATTCTTCTCCAGTGCTTTCGGGGCACGAAAATAACAATATTAGAAAACACTCAGCATCATCGCTAGTGTGGAAACCTTTGTATTGTTCCACCAAGGTTTTACAAAACGTACCACGATCAATGGCTCTCAGTACTGGGTAATGCGCTGCTAAACTAAGGACCCAATCTCGAAATAAGTACCGTCCTAGCAGAAAGGAACATAAAGATCCAAGAAAGGCCCCAAAAAACACAGCCACGGTGGCAAAGATGACTCCTTTTGTAGTGCTATCAAAGGCACTTCGAAAGGCAAAGCCACATCCAATGGTCAAAATGGCACCTGGAATAAACAGAATGGTGGCCACAATATACACACAAATGACCGCCAAGACGCCCCAAAGCGGATGGACTTCTACCCAATGAATAAAGTTCGTGCAGGCGTGTTCGATTCGACGTTCGGTCATGTAGTCTACCGCAATCGCCATGAATGCCATGGCAAAGAAAAAGACCAAGAACCCTCGTCGCCGTCGATCTCGAGAAGAATTTGCAGCATTTTGCAACACATTATTGTTTATTTCTTGGTCTTGTATTTGTTCGTCGTTCACATCGTCGCCGTAGGTATAATTAAGATTCGCCCCTTCGTTCTTTCTAGATATCATTTCCATGGAGTTCAGCATCTGTTGAAACCAGAACTACTAAAACGAAAGTTTCATCCCCTGCTATTAGAAAACCAGGTAAATGCATGCATGCATTCGACAGCGAATTTGGCTTCTTCTGGCCACAATTTGGACTCAATCCCTCCTTAATTGATGTCATTGATTGTTGAACGAGCACCGACCGTAATGGGAGGTTGTACATGAGCCAGGCGTCAGACGCTCAGCTTCCCCAAAAAACTAAGTGCGTACTTGGCTCACTTCTGGGCTCACTTCTGGGCTCACTTCTGGGCTCACTCTGGGCTCACTCTGGGCTCACTCTCGGCTTACTCTCGGCTCAACGGCGAACAATGAGCCCAAGAATGAGCCAAGTACGCATGAGTTTTTTGGAGCCACTGTGCGTTCAACTACTGGCTCACGTAAAACCTCCGGTAGTTTGCCTATTCATGGCGATGGGAACAGAAGGGATACTAGTTTAAGGGTCATTATGAGTCACGATTATAGGAGAGTCCCGTGGTCTAGCCTTAGTACTGGTGTAGCCTTAGTACTGGTGGCTACGTATTCAATGCATACGGTAGCTAGCTAGTTAGTAGCTAGCTAAAGTAGCTACGTAGCCGGGCACTCTCTTGCTGTTTAGCAAGTCATCAGGTACTAGCTAGTATGTGAGATGAGATTAGGGCTTCAAAGTGCGACATTGCACAAACGCGAATTCTGAGGAATGAGAAAGTCCTATGCAAAATGACGCACTAGTACGAGTTAAATACTTCACCACGTCGCAATTGTGATTAGCGCTTGAATTCCTGATTTGCAAAAGTCCTATTTGAAGTGGTAGAGGAAAAACGGCAAGTACGCGTGAATGATTGCATGTTACACGAGCGAAGTGTAGAGCGGCTAACTTTACCTACTAATTCTCGAGCTGGCGACGTTTCTACTAGATCAGAGTACCAACAACACCGCGAAATCTTGCTTGATAAGTCATTCAACCAATCTACTGTACCATATTGCACTGTGTCTTGGCTGGCCAACCCCGAAATCCAGTGACGACGAATGTCGAAGTTGACTTTGATTGACGACACGCACGTACAAAGTTGCCATTGAATGGCCGGTCAGCTAAATGGTCCAACGTGGAACAAATTGGTACAAACCTTGACATTCAGGGGCAATGACGAGGAATGGCGTACTTGTTGTTGGAATCGAACTTGAAAGCGATAGAAACGTGCGTATGTCTGATCAATCGCACACAAACTGACGCACTGGTGCCGTCTATTGCCCCCGGATTTCAGTCCCGACGTGGATCATTTACAGTGCATTTTTACTGTACAACCATACCGAATGCAACCGAAAGAAAATGTCACTCGAGATCCTTTCCCAAGACTACAAGTCTACAAACTACTAGCTAGTATTACTAGCTAGCCAGCTAGCTAGCAGGTAGTGGCTTCAGCTACTATTATTACCTCATGTTGCGTGTTTTCAGTCTCGATAGTGTCTCGGTCATGTTTGAAGCCGGTTAGTCTGCTGCCCGGATCCGTTACGTCTCCTGCATTCTTCACTTGCTATTGGTTATGCCGCCATCGGTTGATGTTGTGATCAGTGCAATCACTTGCTGTTGGTATTGATGCATCGCTTGCTGTTGGTATTGAGGAATCACTTGCTGCTGGAACTCGGACCGGGGCATCACATGCTGTTGGAATCCAGGCATCGTTGACTGTATTATTCGCTGCATCATGGCCGTTTGGAACATTTGTTGCATGCTGTCGACATGCCGGCATGGGACCCCATAGGAGCCAGCACCGTCGTCGTCATCGTGAAGGATGCTTGAGGAACTGTTGTCACCATCGTGAAGGAACCGTTTCTCGAGGAACAGCATGCGGAACCGTATCCAACAGCGCAATGGGTTCTTGAGGGACAGCTGCGGTACCACCCTGGACCACAGCATCAGAGATTCGCCGTCTCTGAACAGGTCTGGCAAAGTCACTTCCATGATCACGCTTTCGCCCTCTCATCTTTGATAGCGTCTCAAAAACACGCACACCTTCTTATGAACGCAATGGTCCCTGCAACTGGTCGTCCGGATGGCATTGGCGATGCTAGGCCTTCATTCAAAGTTTCGCTGAACTCCCTTGCACAGAAACGCAAAATATGTTAGAAAATTTGGACATTAACAACCCAACATAGTAAATTATTTGGACATTAACAACCCAACATAGTAAATTATTTCCCAACATAGAAAATCCTGGTGTTGTCAATTTATCCAAAATCACTTTCCCTGTTCTGCTCACTTGTTGCTTATTACCCATAGTTTGCTATTTTGATGTGTTGCTGTGTTCGTCGCGCTGCTGCTTTCGCCTTTGTTGCCATTGCATTTTTTTGTTTTGTTTTCTCAATTCTTTCCTTTGCATTAACAGCAACTTTGCTCTGTCATTTGCTCTTTCTGTTGTCTACCAACAATTGCTACTCTTTTGTTAAACCTTTTGCTTTCTCGCAGTGTCAGGAGAAGAATGAGCCACCAACGTAGCTAGGGAGTGATTGTCATTGGCGGAGCTGCTGTGAATGCTGTTGTGGGGTCATTTGCCGTTGCTCGTCACTTTCGCTACTCAGCAAGAATTTTGAACAAAAATGAAGATGGCAAACGCACTGTGGTGTAGTCATTTTATCCACAATCAGAACTACCCTGTTCCTACTCAGCTGTTGCTTCTAACCCCTAACATGTTATTTTGATGCGACACTGTGCTCAGTGCACTTCTGTTTTTGCCTTTCGTTGCGTTTTTTGTTTTGTTTTCGCATTCTTTCCTTTAGCAGCAACTTTGCTCTTTTTTCTGTTCTTTTCATTGTCCACCAACAATTGCTCTTCTGTTTGTCAAACTTTTGCACTTTCTTGTAGGACCGCGAGAAAGGAGAAGGAGAAGAAGCAAAAGTGGCTGGGGAGTGATTGTCATTGGCGGAGTTGCCATGAACGTTCCTGTGGTCGTTTGCCACAGTTGGTCCTGCAGGCAAATCGACCAGAATTTTAAACAAGAACAAGCATGCCGCAGGCACTGTGGTGTTATCAATTTATGCACAATGGGCTACCCTGTTGCTACTTGCCTGTTGCTTCTAACCGGTTGCCTACAGTAGTTTGTTTCTTTTGATGAGGCTGCACCAGGTTTGCCATGGTCGGACGGATTGAAGTGGTCAATCCTTGAATTGGGTTGGGGTTATGTCGCACAGTTACCACACGAACAAACACCAGTCTGACAACGACTTCGCACAGATAAATAGCAATGATGTTCTCTCTAGTAGTACGCAATTTGCGATTTCAGAAACATGCAGTCTGACGAAAACTGACGCACTTTACGTCACTTAACGTCAAGAACCAATTCGACAAAACCACTTATGGGTCAACTTGTACTGCCTCCGATTAGTTCACTAGCTCCTCTTCGTTGCATCAACAACTGAAAGCAAGCCTCAAATCGCCCGTTCGATCACTCCTCAAACAGCTGCTTTCACTTTCACCAACACTACACAACAAAAAGTATATTGAACTAACTGCACTCATACCAGAGAGTAAAAGACAAAAACAAAACACCCTGACTACCTATTTACATATTATACAAAGGCATGGAAGCGAGTGAAGATCAACAGATTGGCGCTGCTGCAAGGGGGCAAAGCAGGTCGACGGCAGCCGACGAGCTGTCGCGCAATTTGTCGCTGGCCCTGATAGCCGCAACCTCAGGAAGCCGGGGAGCCGTTCAATTGCCTGCTTCCAGTGTGAGTACTTCTACTACTAGTCAAACCATGCAACCGGAAGACAACCAAGACCAGAAACCTGCCGCAATACCTTCAGGAGGTGGAGGAGGGGAATCACTTCAAGCAGCAATAAGTGCTTCGCAGTCGTCTACAAGAGGAACGTCTGGAAGGTCATCGTCGTCTTCGTCCGACTCGACAGCGGAGGAAGGCGGGACGTCGTCCAAACCATTATCGGATGCAGCGTCTGCATCAGCAACTGATGATGATGGTGCAAGTTCCAGGAAAAAGGCGGGGAAGAAAGATAGATCCAAACTGAGAAAGGGAAAGTGGACGGTACGTACCATGCAGGAACGATGCGGCTAGTCGTAACAGCTTGCCTCCTGGCCAGCTGTCTTTGTGTGCTATGTAGTTAGGCTTTGAACTCATGGTGGTTTTCTTCTTCTGTATTTGCTGTTCAGGTCGAAGAAGAGGAGTATACAACTCGCATCATCCACCATTTCAGTACAGGGCTTTTGACGCTCCCAGAAGGGGCAACAGTGAGGTCGTTTCTGGCAGACAAGCTGAACTGCGACCCCATGAGAATTACAAAGAAGTTCGCTGGAGCTTCCTGCTTAGGGAGGCGAGTGTTTCACTTACGGAATCGCCCGCAACCTAGTTACGAGGAGATACAACAAGCCAAGGCAGAGCTCGATCACCTAGAGCAGCGCTTTCGTCTGCGCGTGGAGCATGGCTATGGTGGGATGCCTCTTTCGAATCCACCTGGAATGATGCTCAAGTTTGTAACGCCTGCTGAGCCTGCACCAGCACCTTCGAACAACTTCATGGCCCATCCCACTCCAGCACCTCAAGCCCCTCCTCCCCAGGCAGTAAACAATGATGCTGGTTCCAATGCAGCCGCACAGACATTTTTGCAGAACTTGGCTGCTGCCGCAGCGGCTGCAGCTAATGGACAACAGACCAACGGGACACCCACGCCACCTACCTTCCCGTTTCCCATGCCTTCGATGGCGCCTTCTCTAGCGCCAGCTCCAGGGCCAGCACCGCCGTCTCAGGTACCGTCTCAGGTACCGTCCTTGAATGGTTTTCCTCCAGCTGCTGCTCAATGGTTGTTCAATACTTCACAAGCCAACATTGGGATTCCGTCTGCTCCACCGGTGGCTCCACCACCGCCAACGTAAGTATCTATGCGGCTTCGCACCGACATGGTGACATGGATCAGTTTGGCGTTTACCTCACCATGTGTGTTGCTTTGCTTGCTAATCCCATTCTTCCAAATCCCAGTCAATCATCAGCGGATTCTTCCTTTCGTGCTGTCAATGATGCTGTGACCAGCTGGGCGTGGGCCCAGGTCGCCGCTTCCCTGTCCGGTGCATTGCCCCAGTTGACTGCCGCTAACATCCAGCAGCAACAACAGCAAGTGCAGCAGCAGCAACAACAGCAGGAGCAACAACAACAGTTGATAGCTGCACTTTCAAGGGTCCTCCCTCAGCTAGCCGCTGTGAACCTGCAGCAGCAACAGCCACTTCCTCAGCAAGTACAGCAGCAACAGCAGCAGCCACTTCCCCAGCAAGTGCAGCAGCAACCGCAACAGCCGCCCCCTCAGCAAGTGCAGCAGC
>Ga0163148_10006404_pt1 | contig 11380 bp, 11 predicted proteins | sample OliLakLV19MP7P2_FD_148606 | JGI IMG/M metagenome (GOLD analysis project Ga0163148, IMG submission 148606) | Freshwater microbial mat bacterial communities from Lake Vanda, McMurdo Dry Valleys, Antarctica- Oligotrophic Lake LV.19.MP7.P2 | ecosystem: Environmental > Aquatic > Freshwater > Lake >... | reverse complement strand
GTTATTGGGCTGTAGGATTGCAGGGCAGGGGACATAGTATTTCTGTTCTAAGCTTACGAGATGGGCCGAGAAAAAAATTCTTAGAAGATGCCGGCATTGACGTTAAAATTAGTGAACCTAAGGCCGATTTGATCCGAGACCAGCTCCTCTTAATCGCACCCGATGTGATTCACGCCCATGGCCCAGGGACTGTTCACGAAGGGGATGTTTTAGGAAAAGCCATAGAGTCACTTGATAGAAAAATCCCTGTGGTGCAGACAAATGTCTTTGGGCGTTTAGAAAACCCTGCGGAAAATTTTTGGACGGATTTCCGACTTTTTATTTCTTGGACGAGTTGCGTGCAAGCAGCCCGGCGTGCAGGGAAAAAAATTGACCTCACTTTTTTCAGGACACAAAGCGTTGCCGTGTATCCCGTCGATTTTGTCTCAGACGTTAAACTCCAAGAACTGCGCCAAGCTGCGGCTAAGCTGCGTCTAGAATGGGGTGTGCTGGATGACGAAATCTTGTTCGGACGTTTCTCCCGGCCTGAACCGAACAAGTGGACAGACTTGCCGCTACAAGGGTTTCTAAAAGCTTCGGAAAAAGATAAAAAAATTAAATTACTTTTACGTGAGCCCCCGCCTTTGGTGGCAGATGCACTTCAGAAATCAGAAATTGGGAGTCGTGTTCTTATACTTCCTGCCACAGCCCATGCGGAAGAATTACAGATTAGTCAGATGGCCTGCGATGCCGTTTTGCATGGGTCAAGTATTGGGGAAAGTTTCGGCTACGGTATCGCTGAGCTAATGGCTCTGGCTAAGCCTGTCGTGGTAAACTCAACACCTTGGCAAGATCAGGCGCAGATCGAACTTGTTTCTCATGGTGTTTGTGGTTTTCAGGCCAGCACCGTTAAAGCTACGACCAGAGCTTTGCTCCAACTGGCGGCTGATGCAACCCTCCGCCATCACATGGGGGAAGCCGCGCGGAAGAGAATTTCAGCCATTGCTGACCCAGAAACTTCTCTTGGTAAGTTAGAGCAAGCTTTACACTGTGCGGTCAAGGGAACAGCCAATCCAACGGCCTCCCAAGATCTGTTGGCGGCGCAAGAGGCGCTCAGCCTTTTAGATCGTAATCAGTATGGGCATGAACTAGATGAATATTTGGCCTTGTTCCCCTTTGATAGGAGAGTGAGATTTTCTCGTTGGCGAAAAAGAGTTTATGAAAAGCTGAAAAGCTGAAAGGAATGCGAAGATGGGGAGTTTGTCACGCGGAGGGGTACAGAGTAATACGGCGGGGCAGGCCGTGGTTAAAACTCTGGTTTTTTTATGTTGTTTAAGTAAGTCAGGCCGAGCTGGAAAGGGCTAAACTGGGAGATTTTGAATAAGTTCGCTCTCCGTTTCACCAATTAAGGCAGGGCTAATCCGACGGTCAAAGGTAGCCAGAGCCCCACACTTATTTTTACATAGCATAAGTAAATAAGCGTCGGTGGCCTGATTAGATCGGACGGAAAGCATGCTTTTTGACAACCAACTAGCCGTGGAGAAGTCTTCAATCCAGAAGTGATAGGTTTTTGAACTGCTTTTAAATTCCTCCAAACGTTTAGCGACATCGACGATGGGTAGTGCTGAATTAGGGTAGGCGGGATGCGATAGAATGCGTAAAAGGCCGTTCTCCGTGAGTGGGCAAGTCCTCCAGCCTTTGCATCCACTTTTTGAAAACCATTCATGTGCCTGAAGATGGTGAATATGGGCGGAATCGAAGAGTGCGATCAACACATTTATATCCAGCAAGAAGGGGCGAGACATAGTTTAAATTTCGTCCCGAATGTGGTTCACTACTTCTAGTGTTACTAGTTTGCTAGTTGGAGGTCTTAATATGATACGTAAGCCGTTGCGTACGGGTGCTTGAACTGATCCTAGTGGATGCTCAAAACTTTTTCTGACCATCACAGAAAGGGCTTTCCCAATGCTCATCCCTTGTGAGCTTGCGTACCCTTTGGCGAGATCCAGGATGTCGTTATCAATATCTAAAGTTGTTCTCACATCTGTATCATGACATCAAAACATCACGATGTCAATAGATGCGTTTCTATTGGATGCTCTACAATCTAAAAATGAAGATGAAGGCTCGGCTTACATAGTGAAAAACTGAAAGGACTACGAATATGGGGAGTTTGTCACGCGGAGGGGTACGGAGGGGGAGTTTTTTTACCACGGCCCCGCCCGTCCCGCCGCGGCGGGACGGGATAACAGGGATATCACGGATAGAGGACAAATGGAGAGCTGAGAAAACTTTTTTTCTTTTCTTCCATCCGTGTTATCCGTGTTATCCACCGCTTGGGCGGGGCAGGCCGTGGTTAAATCTCTGGTTTTTCCGTTGTTTAAGTAGGCGACATGGGCAGGCTACGGCGCACGGAGTAATAAGGAGGGGGAGTATAGCCGCAAACCACACGCAAGTTGCAGATACTCCCAACTTCATCATTCCTAATTCAAACCTCGTACTTTCCCTCATTCTCCTGCCCCCTCTGCGTCTCCGCGCGAGAAAATCCCCGTCTTCCCTCTATCCGTGTCTCCGCAGCTTCTCAGCCTTCCAATACCCATTCACTACAATTACTTGCTACCGAGACCGATGAATTGACATGCCATCACTTTGTGATATCATTCCATCATGGTTAAGACACAGATTCAGATCGAAGACTGGCAACACGAAGCCATTAAGCGAGAAAGTGCCCGGGCTTCACGCAGCATGTCTGATTTTATCCGTGAGGCTGTCACGGAAGCGCTTAAAAAAGGGAAAATCCGTCGGCCTTTGGTGGAAATTGCGGGGAAATACACGCCATTAAAAAAGGACGATCTGAAAGCGCACGATGCCGCCTGGGCGGAGTCGATCCGGTGAAAGAGGTTTTCGTCGATACAAGTGGTTTTTATGCGTTTCTGGATCGCACAGATCCTTTTCATGAGGTGAGTGCCAAGCTCTTTCTAACCGCTGAGAAAGAGAATTGGCAACTGATTACTTCCAGTTTTGTCCTTCACGAATCATGGGCCTTGATTCAAGCAAGGCTGGGCTGGGATGCGGTAGAAGATTGGCTGACTTCTCTTGTGATCCGTTGCGAAATCGTGTGGATTGACCAAACCCTTTATACTGCGGCCGAAGCCAGAACCAGACAGGCTCGCGAACGATGTTTAAGTCTGACCGATTGCTCTTCGTTCGAGGTCATGTTAGCCCGGGGTTGCCGCGAAGTAATTGCGGATGATGCCCATTTTGTCCGACAGGGATTTGCGATGCCAAGCCTGAAAGGCTGAAAGGAACACGAAGATGGGGAGTTTGTCACGCAGAGACGAGGAGGGGGGGCGTGCTATCCACCGCTTGGGCGGGGCAGGCTGTGGTTAAAACTCTGAGTCTTTTTCCGTTGTTTAAGCAAGCGGGATGGGCACGCAGCGTGAGAAAATGCCCCTCTTGCTTTCTCTCCCGTCTCAAAGGGGATTCAGGCTTTATTCTCACCGACTACTTTGTAGATGAGGCATGCACCCTATTGGTCGCACGAAACATAGGCCACCGCTGCGGGGATCTGTTTCAACTCATAAGGCACTCAAAGATCGTGCGTATGTAATGAGTTGGGACTGAGAGATTCTGGCAGGCCTAGGAATGGCAGAGAAAGTTTCATGATTAGGCATTCTCGTTTACCGATTGCACGAGCTTTGTTGTCATGAAAAGTCTCGGGATCTCTGAGGTGGCTACGAATGACACGCACTTTCAGGTAGCAGGATATCGCCCTCTGCTCGTAGACCCAACGTCCTAAGTTCTCCCCTCCCACCACGCTGTTAGAATCTGGCCCCGATCTTATTTTTGGATTAGCTATAGTCGGCGCTAAAAAATCTAAAAAGTTAATTTGCTCGTTATTTTAATAAGCGTGATACAGGCTTCAGCCTTATGAAAGCATTATTTTATAAGTTAATACGGCCTTTGCACCGCCCCATTACAAAGTATCTAAGAAATCGTTTAACACGAAACTTCATCGATTATCCAGAAATTAATTTACCTAATCCTTGGGAATTAGTTCAGTTGCAGGTGGAACGACATTTGCACAATTATTTGCATTGCCAAGCAGAGGAGATTAAAAACATTGTCATTGTCGGAGCAAACTACGCCGACGAGATTCCTCGCCTCAAGAGGATGTATACCAAAAGCCGATTTGTATGTTATGAGCCATCACCTAAATGGTTTGAGATGTTGGAAAAAAATTATGCAGATTGTGACTATGTCACATCTAAAAAACTGGCAATTTCTGATTTTAATGGCCCCGCCACTTTTTATGAGCTGCCCATGCCCGGCAATGGTTCGTTATTGAATCCAGATGTTGAACTATGGTCAAAATTCAATAACTGGGCTGATAAAAAAACACATGCTTTTGCAGTTGAGGTAAAGACGCTTGATGAAGAGATGGAGTCATTGGATTCCGTCGATTTGTTATGGGTCGATGTGCAGGGAGGGGAGGGCGGAGTATTAAGGGGTGCTACAAAGACCTTAGCAAAAACCAAGGCCGTACTTTTAGAAATTGCCATTTCAAAATCACCTTATGAAGGAGCCGTGTTGTTTGACCAACTTGATTCTCTGTTACGTAGTCAAGGATTTTCATGTGCAGGATTAGGTCTGGACCCGTGGAACTATACGGGCAACGCCTTCTGGATTAAAAATTGCTCCGACTTAATTTGTAAAAAAAGTTGATAAATTTTATTTTTTGTATAGTGAATTCTTTTTAGCAAAAGATATAAGTTAGTAAAATTAGAGTCTTGGTTTAAAATTTTTATGACAGAAAATAAGGAGTGCAGTTGGAAAATTTGTAATATCTGTGGGCCAAGAGATTACAGCGTTTGCTACCATTTCGATGATTTTTCTAATCATGGTTCTAACTACAAAAACATTGAAGTTATTAAATGTAAAAAATGTGGTGTTATAAGGCGTAAGCCAGAAGCTATTGATGAATATGAAGAAGACTATCATTCCTATTATTTAAGCCAGAAGGGTCAAGTTCATCCCCATACGCTTAGTATTTTTTCTGATCTTATGATGGAAAGATTAAGAGACTTCGGAAAACCAGCACGTTTTTTAGACGTGAGATGTTCCACCGGCAGAGCACTAAGTTTAGCTCGTTCTGTTGGTTTTGATTGTGTCGGCTTTGATGTATCAAAGTGTTCAATGGATAACGCGATTAAAATGGGTTTTCAGGCAAAGTATGGTTTGGATGTAGCAAATGCTTTTGAAGATAAATCATTTCATATTATTCATTGCTCCTACGTTATCGAGCATGTTTCTAACCCCATGCTTTTTTTAGAGAGGCTTCACCCTTTCCTAAGGCCAAACGGAATACTCATGCTGGCATGCCCTAATTACGCTTCGCTGCCTCGTTTAGTGAAAGGTAAAGCATGGGGTCTATGGTGTTTAGATTCACACCTTTGGCAGTTTACAAAAAATCAAATGGTTCGTTTGTTAAAAAAAAGCAACTATCGTGTAGCCAAAGTAAGGGCTCTCCATGGCCAATCTCCAGACAGCAACTTTAAGCGTTTGATTTTAGATATCGCCGCTTTATTAGGTTACGGAGACGGCTTGAACATTATCGCTAGGAAAATTTAGGAGCACCTTAAGGGGATGAAGCATAAAACGGTAGAAAGCGTGTTGATGATAGATGGATATGATCAGGGATCAATTCACAGAGCACAAAAGGATTTTATACTTAAATCTTAAGTTCGTTTGTTATTTATGCCAAAAATTTCCTTAGTCGTTTGTCTGTATAAAGAACGTGATTTTCTTGAGCGCCTCTTGCGTCACGCAGAGGGTTGTTATGATGATCTCGTTGTTGTGCATGACGGGAGGGAAGAAAAAGATGAAAGCGGAAAGGTTGAGACTCTGAAATCTAAAATTCTCTACGGAGATGGTTGGAAATCTCCGGAAGAACTCTCATTGAAGGAGCCACAGGCGCCGCCTATTGAACTGGCTCAAGATTATGCAGACTTACCCGCAGACTCTCCTATGCCAACGGGTTATCGGCTGGCAACGGGTAATCCTAGGATTGGCAGTATCCACGAACTGGTGGTGAAATACGGTGGGCGTTTTTATGAAGGGCCGCGTTGCTATCAGCAAGAACCGCATTGGCCTTTCGCTTGGTGGGCAGCCAAGCATGAGTGGATATTACGTTTAGACGCCGATGAGTTTCCTAGTAAAGAATTGAAGAAATGGCTAGAAGAGTTTCGAGATACAAATGCGGAAAAAAAGGAGTCAGGCTATCTAGGAATTTGGCCGTTGTGGGATGGTTACAAGGAGCTATGGGTTAAAAATGCGCCAAATCGCCTTTTTCTTTTTAACAAAAAAAATGCCAGTTTTTTCGGAATGGCGGAAAATAGTCCTTCCTGCACCTGTATTACCCAAGGACTTGATTTCTTAATACATCACCGACCTCGGAGAAAATCTTATGGTTTAGGTAACTTATTAATCAGGAAACAGTCATATCGTTGGCTGAGTGTTATTTCTAATTCCCTTTTAAAATCTCCCAGCGATTTACCGCGTTGGAATTATAAGGAGGAAATATGGCCTGAATTCTGGGAGAGGGTGAGAAGGGCTCCTCTACTTACAGGATTAACCAGTGGGTTGTTAACGCCTGTCAGGCATGCCGTTCATGTGGGGCGTCGAGGGGCAGAGTTTTTGCCAATTGCTTACATCGGTATGGGCTTGCACCATATGTTGATGTGCTTATTTTTTTTCTTGCGTCGTAGGAACGTTATGTGAAGATAAAACTCACATCTACCACTAAGTTTAATGCATTTGCGGGAGAATATCATTATTGATCAAATTCTCTTTGCCAATGCATCGCCAGTACGCTTTGGTATCTGACTCATGAACCAATCTGCTGTCGATACCGCTCTCCACGACTGTCTTGCTCACGCATCTAGTGCTGGAGTGACCTTAGACACAATGTTGGAACGTCTCGGGCGGGCGGGATTTTGCTTTGCCGCGCTCTTGCTTTCAGTGCCCTTCGTTCAACCGCTTTCGCTCGGGCCCTTGAACATGATTGGCGGGCTGACGTTTATGATGATCGGCTGGCAGTTGGCGGCGGGACGGGAAAAACCAAATCTTCCCAAAACGGCGCGCGAGCTGAAGATTCAGGGCAAAGGCTGGGTGGGAGCACTAAAGTTCTGTTTACGAATTCTGGGTTTTTGCCGGCGTTTTACCCGCGTGCGCTGCGAGACGTGGGTGACGGGAACGCATGGCGACCGGGTGGTGGGATGGCTCATCTTGTCCGGAGGTCTTCTGCTGGCCGTGCCCATGGCTAGTCTGCCGCTGAATAACAGTCTTCCAGCGTTAATGATTCTTTTTGCGTGTGTGGGATGGCTGGAGCGCGATGGGCTGATGGTCATCGTATCGCTCGTTTGGGGGGTTGCGACTTTGATCTATTTTACATTGGTTGGCTTGGCCTTGTTCTTTTTCGGGACAAAGGTCTTTTCGTGGATCGGCGCACTTTGGCCGTTTTAGCTGTCCACAAAATCTTAACTGAAAAGCTGAGAAGCTGAGAGGAAATAAAAACGGGGAGTTTCTCGCCCTTTCCCCATGCGGGACGGCTGAGAAACCTCAGGGTTTCCGTGTTTTTCTGAACACTAGCAACTGTAAATCGTCTTGGAGTTTATAAAATACTTTAGTTAAGTTAGTTTTTACTTTATCCGCTAAACACCAAAAAAATAATGAAGCTCTTAATCGCCACTGATTTTCCGCCTGACGCAGCCGGCGGTGGTCCTGCCGTCGTACGTCAGATGCTTAGGGGTTTCTCTGGAGAAATTCATTGGTGGAGCTGTCGATCTGCGGGATCAAGTGTTCCCGCTTTAGATTTTAAGGTTTTGAGTTTTGACTCGTTCCCTCCAGGCAAGCTGACACCATCTCGAAAATGGACACACCTCAAGGCATGGTTGATGGAATATGTGTGGGCACCGCTGGCGGCGCAAAGTTTACGGAAAACTATCAAAAGTGTTCAGCCCGACTGCATCTGGGTCATACCGCATTGCTGGAGTATTTTTCCTCTGCACACAGTGCTCGTACTAAAAAGATTGGAAACTAGCGTTCATCTGACAATTCAAGATTATCCCGACATACTTGGGTTAGAGGGAAAGTGCGGTAAAGAACGAGTCGCACAGATGGCTAAGTTACAGGAAGAACTTTATATTCTAGCGGACAGTCGGGATGCCACTTCTCTGCCCATGTTAGATGACTTGGTGTGCCGCCTAAATATTAAGGGAGCGCAAATGCTCCACCAAGGATTAGAAGCAGAAGATTTTGATTTTCTAGAGAAATCACAAAAGAGTAATGAGAAATTAGAAATGATCCGTATTGCTTATGCTGGAACGATTCTAGTCGAAGAGGAATTTGAGATTTTCGCCAAAATGCTGAGTGAACTAAGAGACCGCGGCTTACCTCTTCGCTTAGAATTCTGGGGAGCGCATTCGTATGCAAGCTGTTCTTGGTACTGCCAAGATTGGATGGGGGAGCACGGGAACCTTCCTGAGAAGCAACTATTAGCGGAGCTGAGAACGTGTGATTGGGGATTTATTCCTATGTCCTTGGAGAATGAAGAGCCCCGCTACAACCGCTTCAGTTTCCCGACAAAATTTATCACTTATCTTGCAGCAGGCCTCCCTATTATAAGCATGGGTCATGCTGAGACGAGCGTCATGAAAATGTCTGCAGCGTATGATGTAGGCTGTCGAATTTCGGATCCCCTATTTCCGATTTCTGATTTGGGAGAGATTTTGCAGGATATAAAGGCTAAGGAGAAATACCGTTATGAAATTTTGCGTTGTGCGCGTGAGCAGTTTGATGCGGAGAAAATGAGGAAGAAGCTTTGGGATTGTTTTAGAAAAAATGAGGATTAAAATACGGGGAGAACACGATATTTTTCCCACGCAGCCTGCCCGTCCGGCATGAGGGAAGGGAGACGCAGAGAGGGCGGGGCAGGCCGTGGTGGAAAAACTCCCTCTCCGTATTACTCCGTACCCCTCAGCGTGAGATATTCTGAATCTTCTCCATGGTTGATTAACTTTAAATCTTCTTGAGTTTAGCCCGCACCCGCTCTCCGTAATCTGCCCACGAAAAACCTTGTCGAGACTTGCTGGCGGCTCGTGGGCCTAGAGTAAACGTTTTCTGGAGATCGGCTTTGGCTTCAATTTAACTCAAACGTCTATACCATAATTGGTTCTGGTTTTAGTCGAGGAAGATAGTCCACCGTAGTTCAATCGCTAACGCTAAGCTTTATTACTTAACTATTTCTACGAGCTAGAATATTAAATTCAAGCGGAAGCCAAGGATCGGTCGCACTGAACCAAGAGGGAAGTATGTCGATCACATGTAAGCCTGCTTGCTCTAAAACAGTCAGCATTTGAACTAGTTTATCCCCTTCACGCTGCGCCTGCCGCATGAGGGAAACTTCTACAATAACTGCCTTTGTTTGGGCTAAAGCTTTTTGGGCGCCTTGTAAAACTTCAAACTCAAAGCCTTCCACATCGATTTTTATCAGGTCGATGAATGGTGAGGGAAATTGTGAAATGAGGTCATCTAAAGCTAAGACCTGACAGCTTGCTCCAGTGCCTGAATCGTCAGACTGTGTGTGACGTTTATAGTCATCGCTGAAGCCGACCAAGCTCGCAATGTCGTCGCGTAGCGGATCCACGTGTAGATCCATGGTGGAGGCAGATGCTCCTAAGGCTACAGGTTGCAATGTCCAGTAAGGTGCATGAGTTGCAACCCGACGATGCAGCTCGGGGTGGAGTTTGGAGAGAGGCTCAAAAAGCCACACGTTTGCAGCGGGGAATATGGCAGTGGCAGCTTCTGAAAAATCGGCGTGATTAGCTCCGATATCTAAAATAAAGTTTGCTTGAGATAGCTGGAGTTTATCCATCCAGCAGATGAATTGATTATAATGTTCCCGGTTGTGGGGAAGATTGCGAAATAAGCTTTTGGGAAGTGCAGGTATTCCTTTGATGTTCAGGGAGCCCAGTGCTTTAGCTGCTGCAAGGTAGTAACTAAGTTTCTTAAGGAATGTTGACTGCATAAGAAAGATATTTTATATCGTGGTAGCTCGGGGATGTTTAATAGCACAAAGCAGAACGTGCGATGCAGAGAGAAGCGGATGCGCCCAAGATGGCCCGCTAGATTTTTTTAGGGGAATATAAAAAATAACATCGGCCCACTTCTCTAGTTGAGAGAAGGAGTCATAAACGCTGTAAGAGTAAGAAACTCCGTCTCCTTCCGTATAATTATAACCTTTGCCTTTGGTCATGAGCCAGAAACCCCATGAAAAAACTCCTAGCTTCCACCATGCCAATTTAATCAAACGCCAAGGTAAGGAGCCACGGCCAAAACGATTTTCATCAGATAAAAAAATAGCGTGCTTTGCCACTCGCATCATTTCATCTACTGCAGGCTTAGGATTATTAACGTGATGCAGAACAGCAAACTCACAGACAACATCTAAGCTATTATCATCGAAGGGGAGTTTTTCTGCCGAACCTTGAAAAATTTGATCCGGAGAAAGTCCGTGTCTGTCGATGCCTATATTTATTAAGGCTTGTATTGGTTCCACTCCTTTGGCTTGGAAGCCTTTTTTTAACATAGATCGTAATGCTAAGCCCGTGCCGCAACCGACATCGAGAATCGTGGTGAAATGGTATTGCTGACAAAGTGAAAAAATGTAATTCAGCGCAAGGGCGTGTTCTCCAGATTCAGCATTATGCATCGTGTCATAGTCTTGAGCAGTTTGAGTGTAATAGGATTCTTGCAACGACTGATCATGGCTTGGGGTTAGCTTCATTATTTCCACTATCATGCAAGATGGCCTTCGACAAACAAGATGCTTTTTGGCAAACATAGGTATGGTATCCAGAAAAGTAGATTTGGTTGTTGAGCGTCAGTGGCATGTTGGCATGCACGCACGAGCTTTAACTCAGACCAACACTCTGGGCAACGTTTACGGGGGCTTTCCGTCTTTGCGTTACCACGCTCAAAGAATCGACCCCTTTGCGGTTAAAACTTTTCCATGGCCGGCGCTTTGGAATCATGGCGCATCACGGTTCTCTTTGCCTAGCAGCCTTCACTTAGATGAAGGTAAGTGCTTAGCTCACTACGTTCAGAACCAATCTGCGTTGTCTCCTTATGTCGCATGTTATGCTACGGCTTACCGTTATCTTTTTCCTAGCTTGCGGGATCGTGGTCACATTCTAATTCTTGAACGCGGTTCTACTCACCCTGAAAACTATTTTCATCAGATTGAAAAAGCTAAACGTGAGGCGGGTCTTCCTTGGACGGATTGCTTACCAATAAGTGTAAAGGAAGAAATAAACGCTGGTAAGATGGCTCACTTTATAGG
>Ga0163148_10006403_pt1 | contig 11380 bp, 9 predicted proteins | sample OliLakLV19MP7P2_FD_148606 | JGI IMG/M metagenome (GOLD analysis project Ga0163148, IMG submission 148606) | Freshwater microbial mat bacterial communities from Lake Vanda, McMurdo Dry Valleys, Antarctica- Oligotrophic Lake LV.19.MP7.P2 | ecosystem: Environmental > Aquatic > Freshwater > Lake >... | reverse complement strand
GCCCCAAAAGTTTTTTTTAGATCCACTCGATACTTCTTGCCAGCTAGCAACAGTATCTCGTCATACACACGCAGCTTCAGATGCGCGTCTGCAAGCGCTCTCTCAAGCGCAGATATCTTCTCTTCTTCACTCTTCATCACCACCTCTAAAATGTCGCGTTTAGGCTTGTACTTGCCGTACTCTTCAAGCCACATCTTAACACGGCCCACTGACGTGTGCCCTCGCTGAGCAGCCTCCCTTATCGATATGATACCGCTCTCAAGCTCCTCAACTATCGCTCGTTTAACCTCAGGACCATAGCTCATTCTTACGTTTTCCATCTCTACACATTCATCCTTTTCTAGGCGTTAGGTGTAGACTCAGGTCAGGACGGGACAAATTTTATTGGCACCGACTTTTGATAATCGCTATAGGCGTTCGACTACTACGACCTCTGCTGACTGCTGTTGGTTGCTCGTGCAAATTACTCTGCACTCAGCCATGTTCTCAGGTCTTTACCTCTCTCTCAACATCGGCCCAAATTTCAGAGTCCCTTCCTCGACAATGATTGCGCCCCGAGTTGGGCTAGAATTGCCAGCATTACCTGTAACTAATAGTACCAATCCATTTGCGGCATTCCCTAATGCGTTGAGTATGCGTTCGCTGATCTGAGAAAATAGACGTTCGTCTCCGTGTTCGGCTAGCACCAGTTCAGCAGCAGTTAACTCAATAGATGGAGCTCCTGGCAGAAGTTCTCGCACATCGCGGATCGCATCAGAGGTAAGCCTCTCGATAGTTACAGCATCTTGGACATTAAAGGGTGCTGAAGCTTCTCTTCGCAGGGAAGCAAGCGTTGCTCCACACGTAAGCTTCGCTCCCAGATCTCGCGCCAGCGAACGGATATAAGTTCCTCCGGAGCACTCTACTTCAAACTCGGCAACAGTTGAGGACAGTAACTTTAGATCAAAGCGCAAGATCTGTACCGTTCGCGCAACCATCTCGTGCTGTGAACCAGCCCTCGCAAGATCGTACGATTTACGGCCCTGAATTTTAATCGCACTGACTCTCGGCGGAACCTGCTGAATAGTTCCGGTTAACGACTTAGCGACATGAAGCATCTGCTCTGAATTAAAGTTAACTTCGCGCTCCTCAAGCACAGCGCCGGTAATATCATCACTGTCGGTCACAAGTCCAAACTGAATCGTACCGGAATAGATCTTATTTCCATGGGCGGCAAAGCTTGCGAATCTTGTCGCCGATCCGATTAAGCATACCAGTAAGCCAGTTGCCATTGGATCGAGGGTTCCGGCATGTCCGATGCGATCAGGATGAATTAAGCGTTTAACCTCAGAGATTGCCCGCGCCGATGTGATTCCTGAGCGCTTATCTAGAAGCAGGATACCGTGCTGAAGTTGAGCAACCATTACCTTGTCGCAGAACCAAGCGCATTAGTCATCGCCTCGCGTAATCTCGGCTGTAGATCAGCAAGCGATCCTCGCCAACGAAACGCCGCTGCCTGGCGGTGACCGCCACCACCGAACTGCTGTGCAACTTCGGCAACGTTTATCTCAGTACGTTTTGAACGCAAGCTGATCCGCCAGAGTGTTTCTGAGTCGCTGGAATCATCGCGCAATAACATTGCGGCTAGCACACCCTCAATATCCCGACTACGTTCAACTAGCCCCTCTGTATCATCCGACACAGCGTTGTTTCTTTGATACATCTCACGCGTTACTACTACCTCAGCAAGTCGCCCATCACACAAGAGATTCAAACCAAGGAGTGCGTCGGCATGAATCTTAGTTGAGGCCAAGCTATTCTCGCCAAATAATGCGTTAGCTACCTGATATGGCTTGACTCCACATTGAAATAGGCGCTGCGCCACAGCGAAGGTATGATCGGTTGTTGATGAGTAGCGGAAGGATCCGGTATCACCGATTATGCCGGCATAAAGCAACGTTGCAACATCTTCACTGGGTTCGATCTTTAACTGATCAAGAAGCCCGAGGGCGATCTCTGCGGTTGAACAGGCATTTACATCAACATAGTTGAGTTTGCCAAAAAATGTGTTGGAGGAGTGATGGTCTAGATTGATGACAGATCCAAATTTAACGAGCGCACCGCGCAGCGAATCACCAATTCGGCTAAGGTCTCCGCAATCACATACTAGTGCTAGGGTGGAGCTAAAATCTAGGTCAGTGGGGATCTGCGAAACGACTTCAGAGACCCCCGGGAAAACATGATAGCGAACTAGCGACCCGTTCTCATTTACACACGTTGTATGCTTGCCTACTGAACGGAGCGCTAGGGTTAGCGCACAGCTTGAGCCGTAGGCATCGATGTCGGGGTTATAGTGGCTGAAAATAATAACTCTGGAGTACTTCGAGATCTCACCAGCTATCTCGGCTAGGGTATTTTTATTAACCACTGTCATGCTCTTTAGGAAAACTCTGAGTCCTTGTTGATCCCTACTCCGGCACGAGCTAACAGCCGATCAACTTCATTGGTGGTATCGTAGGTATCATCGTAATAAAACTTGATCTCTGGAGTAAATCGAACACCTAGCTCCTTTGCCAGCAATCGCCGAAAGAATCCGTTAGCGGATTCAAAGCCAGCTTCCACTTCGGCGCGCCGCGTCTCCCCAGCGTTGCTAACTCCACCGCCAGTAACCATCCAATAGATCTTGGCGTAGCGCAGATCGGGACTGCTGACGACGGAGGTGATAGTAACCATCTCAAGTCTAGGATCGGAGACATGTTGCAGCTCGGTCGCGATTAATGCGCGGATCTGCTCAGCAACTCGAAAGGCTCTGCGTTGATTGGCCATACTCTAGATCTCTTAGCCTATCCAGTAAGCGTTCACGGGCATAGTTGGTCTTCCCTCTGCGTACCCCTGCGTCCTCTTTGGTAAAAAACTAAACTTTACGAAATTGCTTAGGGTGCATTTTAACCACGGAGGACGCTGAGGTACACAGAGGGTCTGAACGGTTACCCTATCCATCCAGAGTAGCGGCAACTTCATTGACCTCGAAAACTTCAACGATGTCACCAACCTTAATATCGTTGTATCCCTCGATACCGATACCACACTCAAATCCGGACTGAACCTCACGAGCGTCATCCTTAAAGCGTCGTAGGCTACCAACTTTACCTTCGGCCACCACCTTGCTGTCCCGTAGCAGTCGAGCTGAAGCTCCACGGCGTATGATTCCGGCGGTAACAAAGCAGCCTGCAATCGTTCCAGCCTTCGGAATCACGAAGGTATTGCGAACCTCGGCTCGTCCTAAGTTCGACTCCTCGCGGACCTTTGGCAACAGACCTGTCATCGCCTTACGCACATCATCCAACAACTCGTAGATGACCCGATAGAAACGCAGCTCTACACCAACTAGCTCGGCTTCGACCACTGTTCGTGGTTCAGCCCGAACACCGAAACCAACAACGATCGCTTTCGAGGCTACCGCAAGCTGGACGTCGCTTTCATTTACAGCACCGACAGCAGAGTGTAACACGCGCACCTTAACCTTAGGTGTGCTGAGTTTTTGTAGGGCTTCGCTAACAGCCCCAACAGATCCGTGCACATCTGCTTTGAGGATAACATTCAGCTCAATTGCTGCGGTGTTATTCGCACGCTTAGAAAACTCCTCAAGACTAATTGGGCCCGATGCCAACAATCGGTCCTTCGCCGCGCGCTTATCGGCGCGTGATTGCGCAACCTGACGAGCCTTAACTTCGGATTCAACGACAAAGAAATCATCGCCGGCTTCTGGCATGCCAGAAAAACCGGTGATTTCAACAGCGATCGAGGGACCAGCCGATTCAACCTTCTCTCCGAGATCATCGGTCATCGATCTTACGCGGCCAGACTCAGCACCGGACACAAACATATCACCAACCTGCAGGGTGCCCTTCTGTACCAAGACCGTTGCAACGGTCCCGCGTCCACGATCTTGACGTGACTCGATGACTGTTCCTGTTGATTTGCGATCCGGATTAGCGCGTAGCTCCTTAACCTCCGCAACTAGTAACAGCGCTTCAAGGAGCTCCTTAATGCCACTGCCCTTAAGTGCTGATACGGGCACAAAGATCGCGTCACCACCCCAATCTTCAGGTTGAACACCGTGCTCAGCTAACTGCTGCTTAATCCGGTCAGGATTTGCACCTGGCTTGTCCATCTTATTAATAGCTACAACGATTGCGACCTTGGCAGCCTTAGCGTGATTGATGGCTTCAATAGTCTGTGGCATTACTCCATCGTCCGCCGCAACTACCAGGACGACGATGTCTGTTACCTGCGCACCGCGAGCACGCATCGAAGTGAAAGCTGCGTGACCGGGGGTATCAATAAAGGTTACCTTGCGCTTGCCGTCCAACATTACTGTGTAAGCGCCGATATGCTGGGTAATTCCACCGTGCTCTCGGGATGCCACCGTGGCCTTACGGATCGTATCCAACAACGAGGTCTTGCCGTGATCAACGTGTCCCATAACCGTAACGATCGGTGGCCGTGGCAGCATCTGCTCGGAAAGATCAACGATATCGTCCTTAATGATCGTCTGCTCATTGAAGCTAGTTGACTCAAAGCTACATCCAAACTCCTCAACAACGATCTGCGCCGTATCTTTATCGATCGGCTGATTGATGGTCGCCATAACGCCGAGATGCATCAACTTAGCGATTACATCACCAACCTTCACGCTCATCTGCTTGGCTAGTTCACCAACCATTATACTTTCATCCATGCGTACAGTGCGCGACTGCGGATTCACCGCAACCTGCTCACTTGCACGCCGATCAGCTCCGCTATCCGACCGACCTCCAGATCGCCGCGGTCCGCGGCGCATCTCGTAGCCTTCGTAATCTACAAGGTCAGCTCTACTAATCTCGCGTTTGCGTCCCTTGGCTTTCTTAGCGCCAGGCCGTCCTTCGCTCTCGTCGACGATTACGGCACTCGGACGTACTGTGGCGACACCCCCGACAACTCCGGCCTTACGGGTCTCAGGTTTGGCGATAACTTTTTTTACTGGAAGCGCTATCTTGCCAAGAACACGTGGCCCAACTCCGGGCTTCTTAGGATCCTCAGGCTTAGCATCGACCACCGGGGACTCTTGTGGCACTTCACCAACGACACCCTCGTCTACTTCGGTGGACTCGCTCGCAGCTACTCCCTCATCCCCTGAGGGAACTGAGGAATCGGTTAGCTGCTCGTCAAAAGTTTGATCAGCGCCATCCTCTCCTGTCGCAACTAAGATCTCTGGGCTGACTGCAGACTCAGCTGACTGCGAGATAACTTCGCTCTCTGGTGCTGTCTCCGCTCGCCGGCGGCGAATAACATTACCCTTGCGCTTCTCGACAACATTTGAAGACTCGCCCGTAGCACGGTCAATTCGGGTCGTGACGGTTTCGCTCTCCGGCGCGACGCCAACTGCCTGGCGTATAATTGCGCGACGGATCTGATCGGCCTCGGTCGGATCGAGCGAATTCGAATGTGAGCTCTTGCCCACCATTCCTAATTCAGCTGCACGCATCAGAACGACGCGATTATCGACACCTAATTCTTTGGCCAACTCGTAAATTCTCATACCGATCTTTAATTCACAAACTTAATACACTCTTCAATAACGCCTGGGACACTCTGCGACGATAACTGAACCTCGCCAGCCCGAAAGGCTCGTCCGATTCTTCCAGCGTCGCCAAGCCGCAATACGCACTCCAACCTTGGATGCACATAGGCCCCGCGACCGGGTAAACATCTCTCGCGATCCCAAACCAATCTCCGTTCGACTACCACTAACCGCCACAGCTCACTATTCGGTGCCGTTCGATTGCAGGCGATACACCTCCGCTGTTGATGCGGTGGATCGCCAACCGTCTTAGTTGGCTTACGCCTCAACCTTTTGCTCACCACTCTCCGCTGTACTATCCAACGAACTCAAGGTTGGTAGGCGCGGACCACCACGAAACGTTCCCTTGAGGAATGCATCAGTTGCGGCACGAATCGCGCTCAACTCATCATCGCCAATTCCTGGAACGCCAAGCAGAATATTATTATCAGTCACCGCAACCGACTGAATGGTATGATATCCCCCGGCGATCAAACGATCGCGAAGTTCAGGGCTCATAGTCAGCTTATCTAGATCCGTAACCACGATCGGTCGGATCTCCTCACCATTCTGTTCGGCCTCGGCCTCCATCTTCTGCGCCAATTCGCGTGCACCGTTGTAGATCATTGAGGCTGTCTCTGGGGTTAAGCCCTCAATCTCCAGGATCTCCTCAAGGGTCGCTTCAGCAACCTCTGGCACAGTGCGATAGCCCTGCTGGAATAGCATCTCAGCTTGTACGAACTGTAGGCCTGGAATCTTCTCTAGCTCCTCACGAGCACGTCGGGCCTCCTCCTCCGCCATCGAGACTGAACGGACATCAATGCGCCATCCAGTTAGCTTGCTGGCGAGTTTAACGTTCTGGCCACGCCGACCGATCGCCAAGGGCAATTGATCATCGGCAACTATAACCTCCATTGAATGTTCGTCTTCATCTAACACTACGCGACTAACTTCAGCTGGAGCCAAAGCGCGCGCTACGAATGACGGCTGATCGGGGGTCCAGGTGATAATATCGATCCGCTCACCGCGCAGCTCCTGCACAACAGCTTGAACTCGCGAACCCTTAACTCCAACGCACGCGCCAACTGGATCGACATTACTGTCGTTCGAGTGCACCGCAATCTTGGCTCGCTCACCAGGCTCGCGGGCAACTGCCTTAAGCTCAATGACACCCTCCGAAACCTCTGGGACCTCGACAGCAAATAGCTTTTTAATTAGATCTGGGTGACTACGGGTGAGCACGATCTGTGGACCACGAGCAGTGCGATCTATATCTAGAATCATCCCGCGAATACGATCACCCTGACGATAACGCTCGCGACCGATCTGTTCGCGCTTTGGCATGATCGCCTCAGTCCGCCCTAGATTGATTAAAACGTTACCGCGCTCGTAGCGCTGAACGATCCCATTAACAAGTTCCCCCTTACTGTTCTTATACTCCTCGAAGATCACTCCGCGCTCTGCATCGCGGACCTTCTGAATAATCACCTGCTTCGCGGTCTGCGCAGCGATGCGGCCCAAGACCTCAGTTGGAAGCTTCTCTCCAAGCTCATCGCCGACCATCGCATCAGCGTCGATCTGACTAGCCTCTTCAACCGTCATCTGATTATCGGGATCTTCAACCCGATCAACAACGGTGCGAAACTTTAGCACCTCGATCTCTCCACTATCACTATTGAAGGTCGCCTCAAGATTGAGGTTGTGTCCGAAGTGCTTACGGGCCGCGGATAACATCGCGGATTCGATCGCTTCAACCAAGACCTGGCGATCAATACCCTTGTCACGACAGATCTGACTTAAGGCTGCATTCAAATCAAAAGACATAGACAATCCATATTTTTACTAACTAAAATGTCAGGTGCTCAAGTAGCACCATCAAAATCGAGTATCCGTTCACCGAGGGCTGTTACCAACATGTGCAAGTAACAAACTGTCAATGATAATCCGATATTTTTGTAATTAAATAGCCTCCTTCCTTTCTTGTCGCCCCTGATCGGGGCACTTTTGTGAACAGATACTTTTTGTCACCCCGATTTGCTTTCGCAAATTGGCCCCTGAGGGGCCGAAAGTAAATGTTCTTGGAGATTCGCATTTTTAATTAGGTTCCACGTGAACGTTTTCAAAATCGAAATCAACTCTTGCCGACTGAATCTCATTAAATCTCACATTGATATTTTCGTGCGGTAACTCGGCGATGCTCTTTCTTCGCTGGCCTTTCTTTACAGTAGTCTTGGCAGGGTCAGATCTGGGCACTATTAAACTTAAACTCAGATCTGCTCCAGCTCCCGATGCGCCAACCAACTGAGCCAAAACGGTGCGCGTCGGCCGCCCGTCGATTATGGGGGCGGGGTCAATAGTTATCCGAATACGCTGCCCTACAGCAGATTGAAAATGCTCGGGTCGTCGCAAGCGACGATTAATTCCGGGACTCGACACCTCTAACACAACACTATCTGGGACTAGCGCGCTGGATGCTACTTGGCCCTGTTCATCTAATGGGGCAATTAAGCGACTAACCCGCACGCAATCACTGATCTCGACCTCTTTAGCAACTCCTTCGTGGTTTCCGGCGGTAATAAACACGCGCATCACACCACCTGGTCCACTTGGCATCTCGATATCAAACAGCTCTAAGTTGCAGCTACGTACAATCTCCGCTACAGCTTGCCAGCGAGGATCACTTGTACCTTGAGCGGAAATTTGGCATGACGCCCCCACTCCGCCCATTGGCGCATCGTCAAGCTCCGCTAGCTCCATTTCAGCGGCGTCAGTATCTGCAAAACCCATAACTCGCCCGTTTTGGCCATGCGTAAATCACACAGCCAACGAAAATAACCAGACCAATGTAGCCGGAGATGACTACAACACAACGAAGAACCCGTTGTGCGAAACCGATGGAAGAACTCCGCGGTAGAGTCGCTAGGCTAGCATTTTGCGGGTTGGTTTTTCAAGGGGGCTGAGGGTCGGGAGAGATCTGGTTCCAGATTGCTTGCCCTGCCAATTGTCAGACGCTCAAAATAAAGCTACCTTCCCGCCGTCATGTCGAAGCAATCCCCAAATACCCCCACCCCGATGACCTACTCCCAAGCCGGGGTGGATATATCGGTCGCTGACCAGGCGAAGCTACAGATGGCTGCCGCGCTGGAGACTGATAATCCAGTCGTGCTTAACAAGGTCGGGGCGTTTGCATCGCTAATTGACGGGCGATTTCCGGGCATTGAGCATCCGGTATTGGTGCTAAAGACGGAAGAGCCCGGGTCAAAGCAGCTCCTCGCAGCCCAACACGGTCGGCTCGCTTCTGTCGGTTACGACCTTGTAAATCATCTTTTGAACGATGTTGTAGTAATGGGTGCGCGCCCGGTGGCGGTTCTGGATACTATTATCTGTGGCAAACTAGAGAAGGATCAGGTCGTCGGATTAGTGCGCGCAATGGCCGCCGCGTGTCGAGCGCAGCACTGTGAGCTAGTCGGCGGCGAAACTTCAGAGCAGCCGCGCGTAATTCCAAATGGCAGCTACATTTTGAGTGCCGCAGCGCTCGGCGTTGTTGATCGCAAGGCGGTGATCGATGGTAGCCAAATTGCGGTTGGCGATGTCGTGTTAGCAGTTCCATCAAACGGTCTGCACACAAATGGATATACCTTCGTTCGGAGCCTACTTGATCAGGATCCAAAGCTGACGGATCTAGAGATCATGGGTGAACGCTTCATCGATATCGTCTTGCGGCCGCACCTGTGTTACAGCAATGCGCTACAGAGCATTTTTAGTGCGAAACTACCCGTGCATGGGTTAGCACATATTACAGGCGGCGGAATCGCTGGGAACCTCATAAGGGTCCTGCCTGCTGGGGTGGAAGCCAAAATCGACCTGGACAAGTTACAGGTGCCCCCCGTATTCGCAGCGCTACAAAGAGCCGGTCAGGTAGCTGATGCTGAGATGTTGCGTTCTTTTAATATGGGTGCTGGGCTAATCGCTGTGCTGCCACGAAGTGCAGTGGAGGAATTCAGCCGAATCTTCACCGAGTGCATAAATCAAGGCAACCCACTAAAATGTTTTGAAATTGGGCAGATCGTAGCAGGTACCCAAGGGGCTGCTGGTACTGTAGAGTTCAGCGGGGCAGTTAACTGGGGGCTAATTAGTGAAGTTACAGTGCGTCGGAGGGCTGCGTCGGAGGGCTGCGTCGGAGGGCTCCCGATATCTCGCTGAAATAATTAAGGATTAATCGTAACTGGTCACCATGAGTTTTTGCTAGTTTTACTATTTCACACATTTTATAATGGCATATCATACTTCGCTTACCTGGGATCCTTTCTTGTCAGCCCCTGATCGGGGCAGGCCTTTTTGTGACCAGTTACTTGTTGTCACCCCCTATTTGCTCCGCAAATCGACCCCTGAGGGGTGGTTGTTGGGGTGGTTGTTGGGGTGGTTGTTGCTTACTGATTCTGTTTTGCTTACTGACTAGTTACGATTAATCTTACCACTGAGAACGCCGAGAACACAGCGAAAAGCGAAAAGGACCAATAAAATCAGCCTTTCTCAGTGGGCTCGGTGTTCTCGGTGGTGAAAATAATTCCTACGCTATAGGAAAGTTATAGAATCGGTAGTCTAGTTCTTTGATAACAGGTATAATTATTTGAATCCGAAGGCCCATGGGGTAACGTTCTTTTCACACTCCCAATCAACAATTGCTATATTTTTTTTAGAGTGGCGATGTTTATGCTAAATAGATCAATTATTAAATCAGGCAAACGAGCTAGATCCCAACGCGGAAGCGTAACCTGGATCGAGGGAATATTTGTAGTCGTTGCCCTGATGGCCGGAGCAACCATCTATTTTAAAACTATCGCTCCACAGTTAGCGTTGGAGGAGCGTGATATGAATATCTCCGCCACGTTGCAGGCTGCGATGGCGGTGGCACCTAGGATTGCGCTAATTGATAATACGGGAAGTCTACAGCCCGCGCCGCTGGTAGATATCGATACCGCGCTACAGAATTTTGCGGCGGGTCTAAAGGGCAATTCCGATCGCCCCGGTAGCAATCCGCAGTTTGAGGATTTCTGCGCAGTAGCTTATCAGTTAAGTCCACTGGCTCACCCAAACTGCGGGGCAGAAGCTCCAGCGCAGATCGGTGTAGTCCAGATCGGTGTAGTCAGTACTACTTTAAGTGAGAGCAATTGCGGTGAGATTGCCAATACTAATCTTGAAAGTGCGACCACTCAGTTACGGCAACAGGCTGATGCAAGCTGTCAGAAAGCCAAGTATGCTGTCGTCGCAACTTCCGAAGCTCGTACTGGATTCGGCGTTTATAATGTTAGTTATGATAGAGTTAGCTATGCCGCGGGGGGTTCTGGAGGTGGGAATCAAGGGTCGTCAGGATCTTCTGACTGCCCTAGTGGTAGCACTATGATTGACGGAATCTGCGATGCCGTAGTAAATTCGAGCAGTTCGTCTAGTATTCAGAGTAGCCAGAGTAGCCAGAGTAGCCAGAGTAGCCAGAGTAGCTCTAGCGTTAGTTCATATGAACCCTGTCCAGGAGGTCAGATCCCGAATGGATCGGGTGGTTGTTTGTGCGCCGACGGCTCTGTTCCTTCGGGCGGGCTCCAGCCCTGTCCGTGGAGCGGAGGTCCATGATTTGCGAGGTCCATGATATGCGAGGTCCATGATTTGCGAGGTCCATGATATGCGAGGTCCATGATTTACGAGGTCCATGATTTACGAGGTCCATGATTTACGAGGTCCATGATTTACGAGGTCCATGATTTACGAGGTCCATGATTTACGAGGTCCATGATTTACGAGGTC
>Ga0163148_10006398_pt1 | contig 11385 bp, 6 predicted proteins | sample OliLakLV19MP7P2_FD_148606 | JGI IMG/M metagenome (GOLD analysis project Ga0163148, IMG submission 148606) | Freshwater microbial mat bacterial communities from Lake Vanda, McMurdo Dry Valleys, Antarctica- Oligotrophic Lake LV.19.MP7.P2 | ecosystem: Environmental > Aquatic > Freshwater > Lake >... | reverse complement strand
ATTTTGACATGACTCATCAGGCAAAAAATGCACCTTGCAACTGGCCAAAAGTTGGCATGGGGTGCAGCTGCTGGCATGCAAGCTGACTGATTTGGGCAGTTGCAATCAATGCAACAGTTTCATGCAGGCAGCGCTGAATCTGCTGAACAGCAACCAACAGAAGCCACCTGCAATGAGTTGCCCTGCATGAGCAGCCAATGAGACTTTTTTCCCTGGCGCACCCTTTTTGTCAACCCTGCATGTCGTTTCAGTTGTTGAAGTGTTGATGCTGCTGCCAGCACGTGACAGCGCACTGAGTGCACAACAAGAGCAGCAACTTGCCAGAGCCAGAGGAACCTGCCAAAGATTAGGGAGCCTTTTTGTGCGTTTTTTCCGCGTGACAAGTCATGTTGAATTTGACGAAAACACAGTTTTTGTGAAAAGGGCGATCTGTCACCTTGAGGGAAAATGATTCCTTGGACAATGACCATTTCACCAAAGGAACTGAAAAAATCAACATTCAAGTGCCACGGACACATTTGGCTCGCATCTGAAAATTGGCATGCTCAATTTTTCTCACATGTTCTTGTTTGGGTGCATTGCTGCTTTTCCTCAAACCTCTTTTCTTTGAAGTCCCTTTGCCAGGACACAACAAAAATTTGAAACACTGTTTTTGTCCGTCTCAGTCTTGAGATTCACACTGATTTTTTTCTCAGAGATTCTCAGACACAACAATGACAACACTGGTTCTTTGCTTTCAAAAACATCAAAACCAATGTGTTTGATTGTGAACGTCATGCCTGAAAAAGATGGGCTTCTCAATGCATGTCCTCTGGCGGTCAAAAGAAAATGCAACGTGTTGCATCAGAGTGTCAATTTTGTGTCCCACAACTTTTGTCAATGTTCGCTGACGCAAATTGTTGTCACTGCAACAACAGATGAGACTTGCACACCAAAAGCTGAAGGCAAGTGACTTGCAGGTGGCAGATGCGACTTGCGTGCCCAAACCTCATCTGGACTTGTGGCGCACCAACTTCACCAACCCCACTGATGGCAGCAGTTGCTGACAAAACTTGTGAGTCACCCTTGCCCAGCTGAAGTTCACAGGCACAGACAATTCAGCACAGCTGCAGGGAAATGTGAAAAAAAACAGGCGCTTCTGGATTCACAGCAAGCTTGGTGCTGGTTGTTGTTTCTTCATGGTTCCCAAAAGGGATGCACAAACAAAGGCACCATGTCGCAGTCCTTTCACACCCCTTTTGATTGTTTTGACAAGCAAATCAATCTGGTGTGCTGCATTTTCAATTTGATGTTTTTCACATCTCCCTGCAGGTGATGAGGAAAAGAAGTCCAGCGAAAAACAATAGGCCCATAGAGCAGCACTTCAAAAGAACATGACCGCAAAAGGCCACGAAGGAACTTTTTGAGCAGAGCACGCGTAGGGAATTAGTTGAACTTTGTTTCATTGGTCAGCGTTCACGAATGTTCTTTTCGCCATTTTCGCCAGTGACGTAAAATAGCGACATTCTTGCCTGGCTACTCCGAGTAAATACATGTGCTATGTCGGTTCATGTCATAATCATAATCGGACCACTTTGGACCATTAAATCGTTTCTGTCTTCAACTCATTATTTTCCGCGCGTACGACAGAAAGGCAATTTTAATAATCGACAGGGTAATTCTCGTTCTGTAAGCAAGAATAGGAAACGACTGTAAATCAGCCGCATTCTTCGGAATTGAATCGATGTTCTTCCATACAGTAGGCCTTCTACAAGGTCCGGAAGCTAGTCTTGATGGACTTATAAAGAAGGACCCGAAGGCATCAGAAGTCAGAAACATTAGGATTACAGTACTGTACAGCCAGCATACAATGACTGCTTTTGTCAGTGTACTCCAGTAATTAGGTTAAAGTCTTCTGTAATTACGTCAAGGTCATTGTCTGGCGTAAGTGATAACCAATGAAGGCTAAGTATCTAGCTAGGCGTCGTACTGTATTTCGAAGCTACAGTAATTCTACTACTTTTTAGTACCAGTACCATTCACCTGGACCGGTAATTGCTGGCTACCAGGTACCTGGTAGTACAGTAGCTATCTACAATAGTACCAGAAAAAACCAGGTCAAGAGGCAAGACTCCGCAAGAGGCAGCCGTAACCTACTAGCTATCGGATAGCTAGTAGCTAGTAGTATGGTACCGTTAAGGAAAAGGCCAGTTAGCGTGGCGGTAGGAACAAGAAGGTGGGCCGGCCCTGGCATGATGGCCATTATGAACAAGAAGCACGGTTTTGAGTCTCCGAAGAGCAACCACAACAACATTAGCAACAACAACAACGACTACACAGTACACTTTAGTGATAACATGAATAGCAACGATAGCGGCAACAGCATGGCAGAAGAAGAAGAACAAGTACGAGAAGAAGTAGAAGTGAACGCGAGCGCTAGCGGAAGCGGTAGCGTAGGCGGTGAGGCGTCACAGTCCGAGGTCCCATCCCAATCCGAATCCCTTCAAGACTTGGAACGGCGGGTAGTAAAACATAGCGAAAAGTCGTTGCTCATGATGAAACAAGCCGGTGGCACTATAGGAGGAGGCAAGCAAACAAAAGAGGACATACTACACCAATGCAACAGTCTGCAACAAGCTGTTTCCGCCAGGGGTGTGGTGCGTACCCAAGTCAATGAATTGCAACAAGCCGCCATGTCCAAGGGGTTGGTGCATCCTGCGGGCAGCCATATGAGCGGTTTCAGCTGTGGTGGTAGCAGTGGTGGTGGCTATAGTTGCTCTGACGTTTACGATGATCCGGAGTCACGGGCGATGGCCAAGGCGGTGCGGGCCAGCGAAGCGTCAACTCCGGGAATCACGTATGTTTCCTCTCATGGCAGTACACATGTATCCAATGAAGGAATCACAACACACATGCAACACTCCGTTCGATCGAAGGACGTCCTTCGCACCTCCGTCGATGCCCTGCAACAAGCTGTAACATCCAAGGGGTTGATTCATGTCACTCCTCCTAGTTGTGATAGTAGGGGTGACGGTGGCGGCAACATTAGTTGTGCGGACGAGAGTGATGACCTAGAGTCACAAGCTATGGCAGAGGCCATAGTTGCCAACGAAGCATGCATTCCGGGAATCACATATGTGTTGGCAAATTCTGATCCAGGGGAACACCATCACCACCAACCACCACAACAACATCACGCCGTTATGGATGAGGGGGCGTCAGCAGTATCCAGAAGAACCGCCAGCCACCAACAGGATGACGACCTGGAGTCACAAGCAGATGCCATGACTTTATCTGGCAGAAGCCAGTTGTCAACGTCTTCTCCTGCTGGCATCGTACAATTGCCGGCCTTTTCGGTCTCCGAACACAGCGAAAGCAGAGCCTATACCTCCATGACTGTGCAAAGCGTAACAGACCACAGCACTCTCGTGGAGGCCGAACTGGCACCCGACTTGGAGGCAATCATGGCGGAACGCGATGAACTTCGAAAACGAATCGAGTCCATTCCCCACGCCGAGGCCAAAGCTCTGAGTCCAGACGATGGTGCACCACGCAGGTCATCATCGCGGCGAATGGCTGCTTGTTGTTTGGGAGGTAGGCGATGTCTCTTTCTTTTGGCGGCCTTGACGACAATCGCCTTGATTGTCGCAGGTGTCTGCATTGCGATTTTTCTTGGCAACGGCACCGAGACAACGCCTACCGCTGACAGCAGCAACAACAGCAACAGCACCAAGAATGAGAATCCCAATGATCCGTTTTGGACGTCCAAGCAAGTCGGTCAAACCATTTGGGGGGCAGAAGCCTTTGGCGAATTTGGAGAATACCTGTCGATTTCTGCCGATGGACAAGTTCTCGCTGTAGGCGGTGAAGAACACGGAGGATTCGTAGGACGAGTGGTCGTCTATCAATTGCAAGAGCAGGACAAAGAACAAGAACACGTGTGGAATCCCGTGGGACAAGAAATGCTTGGCCAGACGCCCGCAGAGGAATCGGCCCATGTTGCCATTTCTAGCAACACGAATCCACAAGCCGGCATCGGGACGTTGGCGATTGGCGGCATGCGGGCTACGGTGGGCAGTGAAGAACAAGCTGGCCTAGTCCGAACCTTTCGCTTATCATCTTCCAATGAGTCGTCGTCATCGTCATCGCCATCGTTTTCGTGGGACTCCATTGGACAAGTCCTCGAAGGTCGACATACCGTTCACCGGTTTGGCACAGACGTCCAAGCCTCTGCGGATGGAACCATTATCGCCGTGGGTTCAGCTGGTGCCAGGTTCACCCAGTCAAATCAAGGAAAAGGAACAGCAGGGGCGGATGTTGGAAGTGTCCAAGTCTTTCAATACAATGAAACGACGGATCGATGGAATCAATTGGGACAAGAGCTCACAGGTGACAATGAAAGCGATTTCTTTGGATTCGCCATCGCATTGTCCGCAGATGGACTCGTAGTGGCGGGTGGAGGGTATGGTTACAACGCGAATGGGGAACGGTCGGGCATTGTGCGTGTCTTTGAGTTCGATCAAGTATCGTCGTTGTGGAAGCAGCGCGGCAAGGATTTTTATGGCGAGGCTGCCTTGGACGAAGTTGGCCGTTCCGTGTCCCTTTCATCGGACGGACGAACCATTGCCTACGGAGCTTACCGCCACAGCACCATTGATGCAGAGGAGGTTGGCCGGGTGTATGTCTACAAATGGCCTGATGACGACGATGGCAATGGCAGTAGTGGGGGCGAGTGGCTTCAAGTCGGCCCATCGATCGATGGATTCGAGACTCTTGATCGCCTTGGCAGAGCTGTTACTCTGTCGGGAGATGGGTCTGTTTTGGCAGCCGGTGCCTATTGGAACAATGATGGAGGAGCCCGGGCAGGCCATGTGCGTGTGTTTTATTTGGACAATGCTACCACGGATGTCTCATGGGAGCAGGTTGGACCTCCTATAATAGGCGATACCGGCGATTGGTTCGGGAGGCATCTTGCCATGTCCAGAGACGGGAAAACGCTGGCAATTGGGGGACCGTTTAACACCAACCCCATGGGAGATAAATCCGGGAAAGTTGAGGTCTACTCATTGCCATAGTACGAAGGCCTAAGACCAGTCCTCCGGCCGGACCGGATTTTCATTGGTATTGGAGAATGCATGCTTCTCTCGTCTCTTTTTGCTGTAATAACAGTCATTCTCTTGTCGCAGGAACTGTTAGAGTTCAGCTAGACACGCCCCGCCCCAGCGCCTCTATGCTACCACTCTTCAGGTGCAATCGGAATGCCACGGTGTGAAAGGATACTATTTGCACACACACTACTAGCCAGCTACTAATGGTAGTGGGATTTATACTCATTCTTATCTTTTAGATGGTAGCGGCCGTGTCGATGTAGTGGCTAATGACGGTGTTAGGGCTGCTAGCTGCTAGCTAGCTAGCTCTTCAACTAGCCTGAGTAGCCCACTCCACGCCGCATTTTCATAAGTTGTTGGAAAGCCCGGTCAAATGTGGGTCGAAAGGGCGCACTCCCCATGTTGAGAGTGTGTGCACACCCTCACCAATTTAGTCATGATACGATGGGGGTGCTGCCACGACGATCACGACCGATCATGCACAAGAAGTTACAAAAACATATCAGTACTAAAATTGGGGAAGACAGAACGAAATGCTACAGTAGGTTTGGTGAGAATGGCAAAGCACAAACATCATGCTATTCCTGTCCTTTCACAAATTGTGGTCCCCTGGCTGCTACTAGTAGCAGGGGCGACGGCAACAGCGCCGGGCTCTTGTTCTGGAAACCCAGATTGTCCCTGTATTAACTCCTCCCAAATTATCGAAGCCGCAAGCAACTGTAGAGCCGAGGATGGGTCGGCGGGCATGTTCTTTGAACGAGGTGGAATTGTCGCATGTTATTCCTCTAGTTATGGTTCCAGCGTTTGTCATACTCATGACTTGTTACATGACCCCCTGTGTAAAAACAACTCCGGCACCAACCACACAGCTGCCCAGCCCCCACCAGCCTATTGCCACCAGTCCTTTTGTTATGTCGACCCTTCCAAATGCAAATTGGCACAAGAATTGTTCTACAAAAGTAGTTTCCAATCTCCTACTACCAAAAACAAATTGGATTTGTATTATTCCTACACAACGTGCAACTCCACCGAAGAACCATGGCAGAACTTTACAACGATGGATGTGTTTCAAAGTGCTTTGCACAACAAGCCCCTTTCCATTGCTGTTCCGATTCTTTCGGTACCTGGTCATTGGAAGGCGAATATTTCTGACGCGCCCCTCGATGGAGATGAGCACTACTACGACGATAACATTGCGTTTCAAGGATGGATGGTGGATTATATTTCGGCCGTCTTGTCCATTGCTTCCGCCAATTTTGTGGGCGTCAAGTTTACTCATGTTTCCGTGGGAGCGTCTTCTCTTCTGACAGCAAGTGACGCCGAGACGAATCGTTGGACACAAGCCGTGTATGATGTCAAGGCTGGTATTGTCGACGCAGCCATACCCATGTGGGCCACTAGTGACTTGTAAGGTCAAAACATATCTTTCTATCTATAGTGTTCGTTGGGGCAACGTTCATTTCCTAACATCTACTTCTGTTTCCTTTTTCAACAGATTACAATTGACACCCTTTACGATACCCGTGGCGTTGGATACATTTTATTTATGGATTGATCAACCCCTATGGAATGGGGAATCCCTCACAGAGGATGCCCAAAAGGTATTGGCTCCCTTTTCCACGAGTCTATGGCTTGCCATTTTAGGTTGCGTCATGGGTTATGCACTTCTTAGTGTACTACTGGCCCCCCTGCCTGACTGGCACGAGAGTGAATTCCACAAACTCAGCACTCGAAAAAAAATCAAAGTCACGGTTAAAAGTGCCGTAGACTCAACCCTGAACAGTTGGTCCTTTTTCATGGGTGGTGGCGGAGGGGGCTACGACATGGAGACTGCCACCATGGCACAAAAAATATTGACCTTTGGATTTAGTTTCATGACCTTTGTCGCTGTGACGGCCTACACGGCCAACCTGGCTGCCTTTCTTACCCTGACAGGAGCGCCCCAGTATGTAGCCACCATGGCGGAAGCAGAAGAGGCTCGCATGCCCATTTGTACCTTGTCGGCGGTACAAACGGAATTGATACTGATGCACCCGGAAGCCAGTTTCATTTTTTGTGAAAGCTTTACGGACATGTTGGAACGCTACGACAAAGGCGATTGTCAGGCCCTTCTCATGAGTTGGTTGGATGTTCGTGGTGTACCACCCACTGCGCAAGAGTTTTGTTCAAGAGACTTGGTATCGACTGGTGCTCCTGTGTTTAAGCAACCCGTCGCCTTTCCTGCTAATCCCGACATTGTCGGTGGTTTGTCCTTTTATATTGCCGAAGCTGAAAGTCGTGGTATTACGTTCGATTGGTACTTGGAAAAAGTCCATATACCCTGCAATCTCAATATCGAACTGAGTGACAAGGACTCGGACGACTTGATGGCTCTGACGCCCACCGAAATGATTTTGCCTCTGTTGGTGTTTGTGGCATGCAGTTTGCTTGCCATGTTGTCACGAATTTCATCCGTTATGCACGCGAAAAGGAAGAAAAAACGAAACAAAGAATCCGCAATCTATCGCGCTCAAGAGCAAGAGCAGTTACAAAAGGGAGACGACATAGCATCTGGTGGTGGGCAACAGACTGTGCTGGGAAAGAGGGAGGAAGAGGACATGACTATGGAAATGATGAAAAATTTATTGGAAAGCCAGAATAAGTTGATCACCCAACTCCTGGACCAACGATCACGGACGAAAGACAAGGGGCCAGAAGCGTTTTTAAATTCCGACAGGTTAGTGGCCTTGCCAGCTACTACCGTTAACCAGTACTGTAGTGGTGTTGGGTGCGAATAGTGTTGTTTATCTGTGTGCTTGTCGCAATTCTCAGCCACTGTTATGTTCGTGCTTGAATTCTATTGCAGAGATTTTTCCACGTAATCAAGATAATGCTCTCGCGCATCATTCATAGATGGATGCCAAAGTAACTCTCAGCAAGGCGGCTCTCGTCGTCGAAATTCCAGAATCGGATCACGAGTGGGTGGTAGGACACCGATTCCTTGGCGCGAATAATCCACTCCCACGTTCGCCAAGGTTTCTTCTTCGGGTGCCAATCGCAATTCCAGACGCGACAACATCATGGCCAAAATGGCCATGGTTTCGTAGGTGATGAATTTCCGTCCCGAACACAAATGACCTCCACCCCCAAAGGGTTTGACATAATTCACGAGTGGTTTTCCATTCTTGGTAACAGACACGTCTTGAAACCGATCGTACTGGAACTGTTGTGGATTGTCAAAGATTTCGGGATCATAGTGCACCAGGGTGGGGCATGCCATTATGCGGGTACCCTTTTGAACGAGAAACTTGCGACTGTCTTTGGGGTTGAAGACAAAATCCGAAATGACTATGCGGGCGGAATAAATCACTTGCTTGAGTCGCAACGTCTCCCAAAAGACGGAATACAACAATGTCATTTCATCCAGTTCGTCCAAGGTGAACCATAAACTGCTGCTGTCGCTGTTGCTGATCTTTGATTTCTTTTGGGCAAGAACCGATTCTACTTGCTCTAAACACTTTTCATAAGCAATGGGATTCTTTAGCAAGTGATAAATTGTCCTGTACGAGAAAGATGGTTTAGAACGCAATGAAAATGTAAGCATGAGTGCCATAATAAGTTTTATTTTTTGTAGGCATTCCATAAATAGAACGGACTTATATATATTTCACGTACCAAAAGACTCCCGGCATGCTGTTGGCAACCGACACCCAAAGCTGGGACAAATCCGTTCTTGCATGGGATTGCCTGGAAAGCTTGCTATAGTCGGTACCAGGGGCCTTGATGATGGAATCCCGCTCATGCGCAAAGGGTAGTTTGGAAGAGGATTGGAGGTATTGGTCGGAGGCAAAGACTTGGACCAAATTTTCTCTAGCTTGTCGTGCCTTGGCCGTCAAAAAGGCGGGAGCATTGGCAAATAATAAAGGAAACTTGGAGTCAAAGGTCATAAAATCCTGGAGACATTCATCGTTGGCCAATGTCTCGCCCACCACAGAAGTTGCCGTGGCCTTGAATACCATGTCACAAGTCAATTCCAACAAGCCCCTTCGATTCCACTCTGATGATGGTGGTGGACTATCATTTGCATCCAAACCTAGCAACAACAACTTGTCAATGTTTTCTCGCAACACTGTTTGTGCGACATGAATACGATCCGCCAAGGATTCCCGTTTCAAAAAGTGTTTCCGAAACATGTCCATAGTGGCGTGACTGGATGCCAAATGGGCCTTTAGTTCCTGCCCAGGGGATATACCCATGACTCCCGTCAGATATATTTCACCCAAATGACCAAAATCCAATTCGGGTCGATCCTTGTAAATAATGGGGACCAACTTGGGGTCGGCAAGGAAACACAAGTGTCGCCCGCAATCGCACAAGAAAACATGGCATCTTGACCATTCCGAGAACATTTCAAAAGAAACTCGCGAATGGGCATGCTGCCCAATTCCAAAGCTTTGCCCAAGAAGGGAATCCAAGATGGTCGGTGGGGTGGAACTTCCGCCCCTTGTTTATTGTGGGCGTGGTTCTTGTACAGGATGTAGCACGCATAAGAGCCCGAAAGGGCTGCCACAGATGTCCATAGGGGCCGATTATCAAAGATGCGCAAGCTCATTTTAATGTCGTTGAAGTCTTTTGAGAGAAAAAAATACTTGCCGTCAGAGTGCTGAGATACACTTATATACTGAGTGAGTCTTCCTCGTGACACTTTTCATGTACTCTCAGTTTCTAGTTAGCCAGCTAGCACACTCTATCATAGACATCTTCTGCTCTCTACACTATTCCGACTACCTGAAGTGGGATCGTAGTAGTGAATAATAGCAGCGGTGGGCACAGTGATAGAACAATAACTCAACTGAATGAGAGAAAGATATGGGTTGTGGTCGAATGAATGAGACCAAACTGCCAGCATGATACATCAACATGTTGTTGTTACGTATTTCTTGAGAATGTGTGCTACAATACTTTGTGGGACTGGTTTTTGGGACTCCCTTTTTACGTAACTTACGCGAAACAAACAACGTGTTGGATATTCTGTGCGTTTGTCTTTCATTGAAGGGGTGGACAGAAGATCTGAGGTGCGTGTCGCACCTCGATAGCCAAACAAGTACTAACCAGCTTTTAGCTAGCTAGCTAGCTAGCTATGTAGCTACTAATATCCGGAGGCTATTATCGATTGACATGATCGACACAGCTATTACACACACTGTACCCAATACTGCCCACAGAGACACTTGCTGTCAACCCTGATATCTCTATTCCTTTATTAAATAGCTAGCCAAATATCCCATGCCATTCGCCTAAACTGATATCATAGACTACTACTGCTAATAATAATAATAATAGATAGAAAGAACCACTATGAGGCGACAACCTTTCACTACATCATCGTCATTATCCACGAGAATATCTCCCCTGACGAGTGTTTTGCTTGCCTCATTATTTCTTCTTGGAACAATCTGTCATGCCTTTCCTGTTCATCGTTGGGATCAAGTGGGGAGCTCCCATCACCATCGCCGTGGATCATCATCACCGTCGCCCTCCGAAGGGTCGCAACGTGGATTGGTACCACTGCGCGTGGGCAGTCCGTTGGACAAGGATGACGCCCTCACCATTGCACTGGAAAACATGAAGAACCAATCTCAAAAAGGAGGGAGTGGGAGTAATTCCCAACTCAATCTGTTTAATCGGCTACGGAGAAACAAAGAGAGTGAGGCACAGCAACAGCAACAACAATTGCCGCCAGAGGAGGAGGAAGAAGAGGAGGAACGATCGGGCGATGAACCCTTCCATCCTCCCTTTCCAGAAATGTCCAACCGAGGACTGTATGAAATCAAAACGGAAGAACAATACAAGTAAGTTGGAACACAAAAAAACCAAGAAGAAGAAGCTTGTTTGGGATTGGTGCTATTGTTTGTTGGTCCGAGAACAAGCCAGCAAAGGATACCTATACGTGGCTAGCTTTTAGGGCAGTTAAAGAAGGTGCATCTCACTTGTTCCTCTTTTTCCTGCTCCCTACCCAATTCCAAAATACACCACACGACTGGATGCTACACATATATATACTACAGCGAGCTTCTCAAAGCCAACCCCGACAAACTTGTGGTCATCAAATACTTTGCCGGATATTGTCGTGCTTGCAAGGCCTTGGAACCCCTTTTTTTGGCGGTCAAAAATGACAAACAACTTGCCAAATTGCCCATTGTGTGGGCCGATTTTCAATCCCAGCGCAAAAACAAGGACCTCTTTCAGCGCTTAAACGTGGTGGCCTTGCCCACCGTTCAATTTTACGATGGATCTCGTGGCCTCGTGGAAAACTTTC
>Ga0163148_10006394_pt1 | contig 11386 bp, 9 predicted proteins | sample OliLakLV19MP7P2_FD_148606 | JGI IMG/M metagenome (GOLD analysis project Ga0163148, IMG submission 148606) | Freshwater microbial mat bacterial communities from Lake Vanda, McMurdo Dry Valleys, Antarctica- Oligotrophic Lake LV.19.MP7.P2 | ecosystem: Environmental > Aquatic > Freshwater > Lake >... | reverse complement strand
TTCGACGCCGGCGCCGAGGCGGTGTGGTTCGACGACGCTGCGCTCGACCTGTGGGGCGCGCAGGCGCCGCCGATCGACCTCGGCGATCTGCCGCGCGAGCGTGTCTGGCTGCGCCATCCCGCCTCGGTGCGGCCCAGCCCGCACCTCGCCGCACTGGGCCTGCCGGTGGTCGCCGGCAACCTCGGCGCGCTCGCCGCCGCGCGCGCCGCCGGCCTGTCGGCCATCGCCGACGCCGCCTGCAACACCTTCGGCTACGCCACGCTCTCAGCGCTGGGCGCGCTCGGCGCCGCGGCCGCGGTGATCAGCCTGGAATGTTCCAGCCGCGAGGTCGCCCGCCTCGCCGCGCGCTGCGGTACCGCTGAAGCCGCCGGCGAGACCTTGCCCGCGATCGCCCTCACCGTGCACGGCCGCCTGCCCGCGATGCTCACCCGCCAGGACCACGGCCTGACCCCGGGCCAGGAAATGGACATCCGCGCGGTCGAGAAGGAGGGCGGCCTGCCTTACCGCATCCAACGCCGCGCCGGTGGCGAGACGGTGATCTGGGAGGGCCGCCGCCTGTGCTGTCCCGAAACCGTCGCTGACACCGCGACCCTGGTCGATGCCTGGGTGCTGGAACTGGGCGACCTCGCCGCGCCAGCGGTGGCCGAGCTGGTGGTCGCCTACCGCGCGCTGCGCGACGGCGGCGGTGATACTTTCGCGCTGCGCGAGGTGGCCGAGCGGCATGCGCCCGAGGGGCTGTTCACTGGGCACCTCGTCAATGGCAGCCGTGAATTGGACTTGGTGCTGGAGCGGCAGGAGGCGGACGCGGGCGGGTGATTCCAGCATCGGCCCGAGTAAAACTACTGGATGGAGGTGGGTAGCTTGGGGGTGCGATGATGTCCGCAGCCGGAACATCCGTGGTAGGTACTCCACATGCCGAGCCCAGCGAATGTCCCATCAGGGCCAAGTCGGATGGTCTTTCCAGCAGAACCCCTATCGCTGCGTTCGGTGACGATGGTGAGTTTCCAGCCATCCCCGGCGGGCCGCGCCTCGATGGCCACCGCCTTCGACAGATCCGGCACACCTCCCCATGATCCATCAGAACGCGCATGGCTGATCGCCCAGGCCAAGGCCTGCTCGTGCGCACTCGTCCAGGCTTCAGCAGCGTCCGCAGGCATGTGAAGGCCATCGTGGTCCGCTGCCAGAGCTAGAGCTAGAGGTTCGTCGGTGATCAAGCCAGCCGGGTCGACGCGGTAGTACGTCCGCTCAGAGCCATGCACGAGAGCGATCACCACGGCGCCGTTATCTGCGGGTATCGCCGCCAGCGAGACATCGTCTGGGATTACGAAGCCAAACTCGGTCGAAAGCCCACCAGCCGGAATGGCGGTCGTGGGCATCCGACTCAGGAGTTCAAGCCGGGCGATCGCCTCGGCGCCGGTTCTGATGATTGATTTCCCTGGTCGGCTCAGGTCGACCGTTCGCCACGTGGCTGCGGCAGCGGGAACAGGGGAAGGGGCTTGCGGTTGCATGACGGTTACGGCCGCGGTGGTCGTTTCGACCGGCGGCCGGGCCGTGCTCACTGCGAGCAGGCTCAGGGCAGCGGCGGCAAGCAGGTATGGGCGCATGGTCGGGTGAACGTCACCGGCAGGGGCTGGTTCAGCACTGTGATCGTCATCGGATTCATCTCACGTGCCCACCGGCGCAAGCCGACGTTGAAGTGAGATGTCTCCCCTGGGATCGCCGAGTTGCACTCGGCCCGCAGGTGAGATCAGAGACGCATGCAGGCATGCTGAAGGCAATTCGGCGAAGCGTGAGCCGCTGGCCCGCGCAGCGAACCACGCGCTGTCATTCGTGAGATGATCGATTCCGCATCCACCGAGTGCAGGAGGTGCCAGGCTGGAAACCATGTGCGTCGATCGGCAGCCCATGAGGGGCATGCCGTCGTTCCTCCCAACGCTCCCACGTCGGCCACTGATGGAACGCATAGACCGTCAGGTTGGTACCAATGCTGATGATCCGTGCGTGCTCCACACAGAGCATGAACCCATAGCAGCCCCAGCGCCCGACCTCGAGCCAGTCCGCCCGGTAGAAGAGTATGCCGTGATCAATCCGGCCGACGATGCGGTCCGGCGGTCCGAGGTTTCGCAGAAGCTCGGCCAGTCGCAGCTGCTGGCCCTTCCAGGCAGGAATCAGCAGGGCCCTGCGCCGTCGCCGCTCTGCGATCAGCGTCGGCCGACGCACGTCTACTCCCCAGCGCCGAGGATCCGCTGCGTGACCTCCGCCACCTCGCGCACCATCGCCGGATCCTTGACCAGGCGCTCCTCGGCCTGGCGGATGCTGTAGAGCACCGTCGAGTGGTCGCGGCCGCCGACCATGCCGCCGAGGGCGACCAGGCTGTGCGCGGTGAGGCGGCGGCCGAGCAACAGCGCCATCTGCCGCGCCTGGGCGACTTCGCGCAGGCGGCGCTTGCCGGCGATGTCGCCGGGACGCAGGCCGTAGCGTTCGGCGACCACCTGCAGGATGCGGTCGAAGCTGGCCATGTCGCTGCCGGTGGCGACGCGTTCGCCTTCGGCGAGGCGTTCGGCGAGGCGCACGACCTGGTGCATGTCGGGGGCGAGGGTGTCGACCAGGCGCGCCAATTCGCCGGCCGCCATCGCCTCGGCGGCGGGGCCGGCGAGCTGGCGCAGCAAGGCGAGGCGGGTCTCGGCCTGGGGCGGCTCCATCGCCGCGGCGAGGCCCCAGGACAGCCGCGTGGAGAGGCGATCCTCGAGGCCGGTCAACTTGCGCGGCGCCGGCGTGCCGGCGAAGACGAGCTGCTGGCCGCGTTCGAGCGCGCTATTGATGAGGTGGAAGAGCTCTTCCTGCGCCAGGGCGCGGCCGGCGAGGGCGTCGACTTGATCGAAGACGATCACCGCCGCGTGCGAGATGGCGAGGCGGAGGGGGTTCGAGCCTCGTTCGCTCAGGCGCTGCGCGTCGCGCGCGACGAAGCCGGGTCCATCGAACTCGACCACCGCCTGGTCGCCGAGCATGTGGCGGAACTCGCTGGCGATCGCCGCCAGCAGGTGGCTCTTGCCCGATCCGGGCGGACCGTGCAGATAGAGTGGGTTATGTTCCAGGCCGGGCGCCTCGACCACGCGCCGGCTGGCGGTGAGCGCGACCTGGTTGCCGGGATCGGTGAGGAAGCTGGCGAAGCGCTTGGCGCCGGCGCGCGTCTCGACCACGGCGTCCTGCTTCGACACCGCGCTCATCTCGACCTGGCGCTGGCGCAGGAATTCGCCGGCGGGTTCGGCGACATGGATGTGGAAGACATCGAGCCAGACCTGGTTGGGCAGCACCGCTGTCAGGCGCGCGCCGCTGCCGCGCCAGCGCAGTGTCGGCAGCAGCACCTCGGCCAGCACGGCGGGCAGCACCTCGGCGAGATGCCGGGTGAGGTCGGCGACAAGGGTGTCGGCGGGGGCCTTGGCCATGGACCGACCAGCGGACGCGGCGGGCGTCGGCGGGCAAGCGGTGGAACCGGACCGCGGCGCTATTTCGCCTTTTCAAAGCCCTGACGCGGCGACCAGGTGAACTCGCCAAGCACCTTGGCCGGGTCGGCCAGGGCGACCACGGTGACGCGAGCGCCGTCCTCGCCGGCGAAGGCGCGATCGAGCGCGACGCCGGCCACGCCGCGCGGATCGAGGCCGTCATCGGCTGCGACGCGGAGCGTCAGTTGCTTGAGCTTGCCGGATAGGGCCGAGGACTTGTCGAGCACCCGCAGCGGCTGGTCCGGGATCACCACCTTGTAGAAGAACTCGAGCTTGTCCGGGCGGATCTTGGGCGAGAGCGCGATCAGGCTGCCGATGGGTTCGTAGGCCCGGGCCAACTGGCGTTCGAAGCCGCGCAGGACGTCGGCGGTGCTCTTGCCCGGAGCGGTCTCGGCGAAGCCTTCGAGGTCGACCAGCACCGCGCCCGGCTGGCGGGTGATGCGGTATTCGCGCAGGACGACCGGGCAGGTTTCCGGGCTCTGCTGTTCCGCGATGGCGGCGAGCAGTTCCACGGCGATACGTCCGGCGCGACGCTCGCTGTCGAGGAAGGCGAGCTGGCCGCGGGCGAGATTGGTGCCATCGCGCAGCTTGGCGATCTCGTCGGCCAGCGTCTTTGCCTTGGGCACCAGGCCGGCACCGCCGCCATCGAGGATCTCGACCGTGCGGTTGGCGCTGGCCAAGGCTAGCGACTGGCGCAGCCCGGCGAGGATTGCCAGCGTGACGGCGATGGCGATGGCGACGCGGACCGCGCCATCGCTGAGCCAGAACGCGGCTTTGCGCGCGCGCTCCTCATTGATGGCGTCGAGTTCGAGGCCGGCGTCGGCGCCGAGGGTGGCGCCGATCGTCACCGACCACGGCGACGGCAACGCGGCATGGCGGTCGAGGGTGGCGGCGTCGAGACTGGAGAGGACGCCGGCGAAGGGGTTGAGGATGCGCGTCGGCAGCTGCAGGCGTTCGCGCAGGGCCTCGACGAAACCGTGCACCTGGGCACCCGCGCCGGCGAGGTAGATCTGCTTGGGCTCGTACTGGTCGAGTTGCAGCTGGGCCTTGGCGAAGCGGATGTTGTTGGTGATCAGCCCCGCGGTGGCCTGGGCCTGGCGGCGGATGAGATCATGCAGCGCCTCAGGCGACCCTTTGCCCAGCTTGGTCATCAACTTGACCGCCTCGGGTTCTGGCAGGCCCTGGGCCTCGGCGATCTGCTTGGCCAGCTGTTCCATGCCCGGGCCCTGACTGCGGACCATCAGCAGCTCGCCTTCGCGGACCAAGGCCAGGTGCACCTGCTTGCCGCCGATGTCGACCAGCATCACATCGCCACCCGCCACGCCGACCTGGCGCCGCCAGGCGTGGTAGAGCGCCACCCCAGGATGGATCAGCCCATCGAGGCGACCTTCGTGCGGGGCCAGCGCCTGCTTGACGCGATCGATGAGCGCTTGCTTGGTGATTAGCGCCAGCACCCGCATGTCGCCGCCGCCACCGCTCTTGACGAGATGCCACGAGATGGCGATCGGATCGCTGTCCTCGCCGCGCGCGTTCTGCAGTTCGAAGCGGACGATGCGATCGAGCCGCTCCGGCGGGCAGGGCGGCTGAAGCATGGTGCGCAGCAGCATGTCGGGATGCTGCATCACCACCGTGGTGCGACCGAGCGGGCGTGGTAACGGGGCCGCGGCGAGCGCGTCGAGCGGGTCCGCCCCGTCGGCCACCGGGTGCGATTCGATCGCCACCAGCTTGCCGCGCTGCTCGCGACAGAGTCGGATGGCGCTGCTCGTGACCTCGATGGTCGTCATGGGGCCTGACTTGAAGCGGGTAGTGCGGCATTGCTAGCGTGCGCCGTGCTGGGAAATCCGCCACCACCCGCTTGCGCCATGCTGGCTTGATGCCTACCATGCCCGAACCGGGCACGCCGTTCGGAGTGGAGTTTGGCCATGCGCATACGTTTATGGGGAGTGCGTGGTTCGCTCGCTACCCCCATGACCAGCGCCCTGCTGCGCGCCAAGACGCGGGCCCTGCTCGCCGAGGCGACGCCGGCCGATCTTGCCAGCGACGCCGCCATCGACGCCTACCTCGATCGCAGTGCGCACAGCTGGACCTATGGCGGCAACACCAGCTGCGTCGAGGTCGCCTTCCCAGAAGCCACCTTCGTGCTCGATGCCGGCACCGGGCTGCGCAATCTCGGCCTGCAGCTGGGTGCCGACGGCCGCCTGGCCAAGATCGACCATGACCTCCACTTCTTCTTCACCCACTTCCACTGGGATCACATCTGCGGTTTCCCGTTCTTCGGCCCGCTCTACGTGCCCGGACGCCGCCTCGACATCTGGTCGGGCCGCAGCGACGCCGAACGCCTGCTGCAGATCCAGATGGGCGACGCCCACTTCCCGGTGAAGTGGGAGATGCTGAAGAGCACCATCGCCTGCCACCAGCTGCCCGAGGACGCTGCGACCACCATCGCCGGGGCCGAGGTCCGCATCCTGCCACTGATCCACCCCGACAAGGCCTTCGGCTACCGCATCAGCCGGGGCGGTCGCACGGTGTGCTACCTGACCGACACCGAGGTCTCGAAGCATCCCAACCGCGTCGCCCAGCAGTACGCCGACTTCGTCGCCGGCGCCGACGTGGTCATCGTCGATGCCATGTACGGCTTCCTCGAATACCATGACAAGATCAACTTCGGCCATTCGACGATCTTCAATTTCATCGATTTCTTCAAGGATATCGAGCTCGGCGAACTGGTCATCTTCCATCACGATCCGATGGCCAACGACCCGGCGGTGACCAAGCTGTGGAACGATGCCAAGCGCTACACCGACCTGGTGGCGCCGAATGCCAAATGGAAGCTGTCCGCTGCCCGCGAAGGGCAGGAGTGGCAGCTATAGGGCGGATTCTCCGCGCCTGCGCACGCCAGCGCCGCCATTGCGCTGCCTGCTGACGCCCAATACTGCGGGACAACCAGTCGGCCCGGAGCGCATGCCCACCCTCAAGGACCTCCTCGAGACCCATCTCGCCCAGCGTCGGACCACCGCCCGCGCGCTGGCCGAGCAGACCGGGATGAGCTACGCCACCCTGCTCTCGTTGGTCAGCAAGGGCCATGTCCCGCGCAAGGTCGAGCACCGCGAAGCCCTGCGCCAGGCGCTCGGCCTTGACCAGGAGTCATGGGCGCATGCGTTGGCGGCCAGCAGCGGCGTCGAGATCGACGGCGGCGGACCGCCCACCCTGCAGCAGCTGGTGGTGACCGCCCTTCATCGCAAGGGATTCAGCGAGCAGACCTTCGCCAAGGCCAGCGGCATACCCTACCCGACCGTGCTCGGTCTCACCCGCAAGGCCGCGATTCCGCGCACTGATACCCTGGTGCGCCTGGCCCATGCGCTGTCCCTGGGCGTCGACGAGGTCCGGGCGGCGGCCGAGCGCAGCAAGGGCCAGCGGCGCGAACCGCCGCCGCCGGCCGCGATGCCAGGCACGCAGAGCCTGGCGCAGCTGGTCGCGGTCGCTTCCCGCCGTCAGGGCGTCAGCCTGGGCGTGTTCGCCCGCTCGCACGATCTGCCGTATCTTTCGCTGGCGCGACTGGTGGCGACCGGCGTACCGCCCGCCGACGACACCATGCATGCGCGTTTCGTCGCCGCCCTCGGCCTCACCGCCGACCAATTCGCCGCCAGCCTCACCAAGAGCACCTCCCACCCGGAACCCGCCCAGATGGACGCCGACGCCAACGACCAGGGGACCCCCCTGCAGGCCGCCTTGCGCGCGGTGATGGAGCGCAAGGCCATGACCATGAAGGCGTTCGCCGAACTCAGCGAACTGAGCGTGCTGACCGCGACCCGCCTGGTGAAGCACGGCGCCTTGCCCAGCCGCGCCACCACGCACCAGAAGCTGCGTTCCCTCCTCGGCCTGTCGAAGACCGATTACGAGAACCTGATGCGTCGCTCCCAGCCCGCGGGCGAGCGCGCGCCGACCGCGGCCTTGGTCGCCGGGTCGGTGGTCGCCGCGGTCGGCCATGACGAGGAATTCCAACACCGCGAGACCGAAGAGATCACCCCGCTCGGCGAGGTCCGCGAAGCCCTCGCGCCGCGCAAGTCGACCACCACCATGCACGCGGCGTCTCCAGCGGACGACGAGCTGGGCGAACTCATCGCGCGGTTGAACGCGCGGCAGAAGCAGGCGCTGCACCAGTTCCTGTTGAGCGTCCTCTAGCAGCCTCTCGCAGCTGCTAGGCGTCCGCGCGCAGTTCGCGCGCGCCCACCCCGCCGGGTGGATCAGTCCAGCGCGCCGGTCACGCGCAGCGCGGTGACGATCTCGGCCGCGGCGGTGCTCTGGTTCAGGCAGTAGATGTGCAGCCCGGGCGCACCCGCGGTCAGCAGTTGCCGGGCGAAATCGATGCTCCAGGCGATGCCGGCCCGGCGCATGGCGCGCGGATCGTCGGCGAGCGGTTCGAGCAGCGCGCGCAGACGTTCGGGGACGGTGGCGCCGCAGATGCCGCAGAAGCGCACCAGCGCAGCCCAGTTCACCACCGGCAGGATGCCGGGGATGATGCGCGGCTGCTGCCCGCGCGCCGCGAACCAGGCGCGCTGATCCAGGTAGGGCTGGATTTCAAAGAAGCACTGGGTGATCGCCGCGGTTGCGCCCTTGGCGAACTTGCGCTCGAGGTTCTCCCAATCCGCCTCGCGGCTGCCCGCGTCGGGATGCCGTTCAGGGAAGGAGGCGCACAGGGTGGCGAACCGCCCATCGGCGCGGATCAGGTCGATCAGGTCCGCGGCATAGGCGCAGCCGCCGTCGGTAGGGACGAAACGCGTCTGGCCCTTGGGGGGATCGCCACGCAGGGCGAGCAGATTCTCGATGCCAGCCCCGGCATACTCGTCGAGCAGCGCGCGCAGCTCGGCCGTGGTGGCGTTGACGCAGGTCAGATGCGCCATGGCGGTGACGCCAGTCTTCTGCTGGATGTGTTCGACGATCTCGCGCGTCTTGGCGCGCGTCCCGCCGCCGGCGCCGTAGGTGACCGACACAAAGTCCGGACCGAGCTGAACCAGCTGACCGATGGTATCCTCGAGGGTGTACCAGGTGCGATCGGTCTTGGGCGGGAAGAACTCGAAGGACAGCGTGCGCGGCTTGGCGGCGAGAAGCGTGTCGAGGCGCATGCGCGGATGGTGTCGCCGGGCATCGTTCCATCAACATGAAACGATGGATGGTGATGTCGGTTGTCGGCGATCCATTCCGACCCACCGTCCGGCATGGGCATCGCTGGCACCGTCATCCTCTGCGACCACGTCTACCAGGCCCAAGGCGGCAAATATGTCATCGCCGGGACCTACACCACGATCGAGGTCCGCGTTCCCGATCTACGCGTTGCCGAGCACCGCCTGGACAACCTCGCCGTCTACGTCCGCCTGCGCCCCGAGCAGCTCGGCGTCCTGCCCTGCGAACTGCTGGTGCGCGACGAGCAGCACCCGCCCTGGCACGAACCGATGCTGCGCCTGCGCTGGGACTCCACCGTCACGCGCGAGAACATCCGCCTGGTGGAATGCGCCTTCGTGCTGCCGTCATTCACCGTCAGCGTGAAGGCCAACGATCCGACGGCGGCCTTGCCGCCGATGGTCGAGGTGCGCTACGCGATCGAACTGCGCGCCGCCGGCGAAGTGGTCGGCGGCACGCCGCTCGACCTGCGTTTCGTGCCGGTGGTTCGGCCAGCCTGATCAGGGGATCGCGTCCGGCACTACCGTCGCTGGCGACAGGGTTGGCATGACAAAACGGGCATGCATCTCGAAGCGCCTGCCGGTGCCGACGTTGCGTCCGATCCACGAGAGATCCCCGAACAGGCTGAGGATCTCTGCCGTGCCGGCGACGATCTGCAGGACCTTGTCCCGCTCCTGATCGCTGGCGAATAGCGGCTTGCCAACGCCGACCAGCCGCTGCGGATCCTCGAGCAGGGACCGATAGGAAAGCGCCAAGCGTGAGGCGGCCTCTCCGCGTATCGTACCTTGCAGGTAGGCTTCGGGGTTGATGCCGGGGCCTGGTCGGGCCGCTCGGATCGCGGCGCGGATGCGGTCGGTCAGCGTCAGCGACGTCGAGAGGACGAACCATCCGTCGACCGTTGCCGCGTGGATCATGCTTTCGCCCGAGGCGCGAATGCGCCATTCGGCGGCGATGGCGTCGATCCAGCCGCTCTCCAGGGCCAGGCCGGGGATCCCGCCGGGCGTTGCGATGGATTTGGTCAGCGTTGCCGGTGCGATCTGACCGCCGATGCGGTACAGGGGGGCTATCCCGGCATCGGCCAGGCGAATGAAGAAGTCGGCGCCTGACTCGGCGGTACGTGGCCGGCCGATCAGTGCGAAGGCGGGTACCGGCACATCCCGGGCAAGGAATCCGCTCTCCTTCGGCTTGGTGCGGACGATCTCAAGCTGGTCGAGGCGCCCGCCGGTCTCGCCGATAAGCACCAGTCCGGGCAGGAAGAATTCCGCGTGATGATCCATGACCAGGGTACGCAGGTCGCCGAATTGGCGATAATAGGTCGCGATGATCCCCTTGATCCCCTCGGCGTAGACTTCATTTCCGCGAACGGTCGCCTGCATTGATTTGCGATCGGCACGCTCTTCGAAGGCTGTCAGTTGGTCGCCGATCCAGGTACCGATGTCTGCCGCGCCCTCGTAATGCACATAGGCTGAGCCTTCAGGGACAAGGGTCGTCAGGCCGCTTGCGCCGATCGTCGGCGCGTTCATCGGTTCGCTTCCGGTCGCTACGAAAGTGAAACCATCACTGGAGATAGCCATCGTCGCCTCGCCGGCGGCAGCGATTTGTTCCATCTGGGCAGCAGTACGCCGCAAGGATCCGATCAGGTCCTCGGTGTCGGCTTTGGCCGCGGCGATGCCGAGCGGAGTTCCATCCCAGGTGTTCCACCAGGTCTGCGCTGCGACAACCGCGGTGCGCAGACCGGTGACCTCCCAGCGCACGGCGAGGAAATCCGCCTTGGCCGGCGCCGGCACGGCATCGGCCTGGATCGGCCATGTCCCGATCGTGATCGCGATCCCTGCGGCGCGCGGACGCAACTCGAGGTGAAGTTGCTTTGCAGCCAGGATCCGGCCTGTCTCGACGGCGATCACGTCGTCGAGGGCATCGGTGAGTTTGAGGCCAACCGCCATGCCCTGGAGAACCTCGGGATCGACCAGATCGCCGAGCGTCGAGCGGTACGTGGTCGTGTCGCCGACCCGGGACTCCGCGAAGCCGGTGCTTTTCAGGTAACCGCCAACCATCATCCCGATCTGCTGACCCATCATCGGATTGCGGAAATCGATGACGACGCAGAGCGGCGGTACGCGCATGGCCTGGAGTTCGGTCAGACATTCGGCGCGTAGCCGCTGAAGGGACTCATCGTCGGCATGGTCGGTCGCCGACTGCAACAGGCCCTGGCGCACCCCAAGGCGCAGGCAGGTTGCGAGGTCGTCCCATCCCTGGCGCGGCATGCCCAACGCCAACCGCATGGGTATCGGCAGGGCGGGATTCTCCACTTTGGCGATGATGGTGTCGGCACTCGTGCCCGACCTGGCCAGCCAGGTGGCGAGGATGCCTTCCTGCATCAGGCGCTGGGCGTGCTTGGAGCGGAGCATGGCAATGAGGTGCCCAGGAATATCTTCGATGAGCAAGGCATTGTCGCAGCCAGTTGGCAGCACCGCTTCGCGAACTGGGTTGGGATCGGCAGCTGCCGCAGGCATGGCCAGCGTCAGGAAGAGACAGATATAAACGCTACGTCGCACAGCATGGCTCCTGAGCGGGAATGCTGATCCAGGCCGGCGGTTTTCCACGGGCATCTTCAGACGCGCATCGCGCAGCGGCTGCTGCTGCGCGGCAGCCGGGATTCCAGTCCCAACGCCGATAGTCGGACTGGGCGACAGGAAATACCCGGA
>Ga0163148_10006390_pt1 | contig 11392 bp, 10 predicted proteins | sample OliLakLV19MP7P2_FD_148606 | JGI IMG/M metagenome (GOLD analysis project Ga0163148, IMG submission 148606) | Freshwater microbial mat bacterial communities from Lake Vanda, McMurdo Dry Valleys, Antarctica- Oligotrophic Lake LV.19.MP7.P2 | ecosystem: Environmental > Aquatic > Freshwater > Lake >... | reverse complement strand
GCAGAAGTGGGAACATCAATTAAAGATGGAGAAAGAAATGAGTCAGGAGCAAGGCATTCCAAAGGGGAATTGAGAACAGGAGAGACGTCCTTCCCCTCATCCAAAGGATGTGCGGAGGGCTCAGCTGCAGGTGAAGGTTCAAAACACGAGGCAAGGCAGTCGCTGTGTGGGATGATGTCATCAAGGTGACGTCCATTCCAAGAGGGAGCAAAATGCCAGTGGGTGAATTGAAGTTCCAATTCTATGATGGGAGGTCCAGTGTTGCCAGTCAAAATGTTGTAGACGTTGACAGCAGCAGGACAAGTTGCCTACACACAAAAGTCTTGAATCGCTTCAAGCAAACTCGCAGCAGAAGTGACAGCTTCAGCTTTGGCTAGCACAGTGAAGGGAGATTCAATCAGTTGTTGGATGCGGTGGGCACGGTTGGAAGGGCCCACAGTGGACATGAATTCTTGTTCCAAAAGTGGGTAGACAATGAGGTCTTGAATGACTTCAATGTGTTCATCCACAATTGTGCATTGTAGGGGCTCATTGGCAGATGGAGTGGAGAGAGCCAAGAGGTGCTTTGCATCCACAAGGTAGGAGAATTTGTTGAGCTTTCCAAGTGGGTCTCCAAGTGGGGATGAAATGGAGAACTGCATGAGGAAATTCTCATGGATGTGAGAGTCAAAAGACATGGTTGTTGGTGATAGGTTACAAGAGGTGTTCTTGCTTTGATAGGTGTTGGAATCAGCGTCGATGGAGGTGGTTCAATCGTCGCGTCGGTCGTTCTTCTTGCCGATCTGATCGATGGATGGAACGTCTTGGAGTGAATGACCGGTGTCACTGGCACGGATGTTTTTCTTCTTGAGGCAAACGTTGGATCTTTTTGGCAAAGATCCAATCGATTCTTTAAGCCCTTTGACAGAATGTTCCAACGTCGATTGATCGATGACTGATCCGAGCGTTCGAACGTTGCGATGCAGTCTTCGTTTTCGTCGTGCCTTGTGCCGAATCGATGACAGCCGCGTGTCGTGAGAGCGAGAACAGATGTCTTCGTCGGCACACCGCCGATTGATTCTTCTTGTTCGGCACGCCACTGATTGATTCTTTGGCACAAACCAATGGGTTCTTTGAGCCCTCCGGCTTGACGAGCCGATGCGCCTCGGAGCCTTGACACGGGTCGAAGTGTGCTCCGGTGTGGGCTTGTTAATGTTAATGAAGGATTCGTCGATCGATTCGTCGATGACTGAGATGAGATCTTGTTGTCGATCCGATGACAGCTGGTTACAGGCGCAGCATGTTGGGCAGCACAACCTGTTGTCTGACCCTTCCTCTCTAGTCTAAAGCTAGAGCAAACTCAACATTGTGTGACAACAAGTGTTAAGCAAAAGGGAAGAGTGGGAGGATCCCTTGTCATTCATCTAGCTAGTGCTGTTGTTGAGGCTGTGCCTGGGTGTGTGACTCCCAGCTAATGACCCGTCTGTCCTTCGCCTGAAAAAAATGAAGTCAACCCAATTGAACCAATCAAACCAAACTGATGCATGCATGTTGATGGTTTCAACTGTTGATTGTTGTGTCTGGGTGTCTGGATGTCATGGTTAACAATTTTTCAATCAACTCTTTTCAACTAGAGCAACTTGCAGCCACTTAAATTCAATCAATTAAACCTCTTTGTTTTAAAGCATTTTCAACCAAACTCAACCATTGTGTGACCAAATCAATCAGGAATTCGTGGAACCTCCCGGTGCCTGGGGACGCACCCTCCTTTTCTCATGTGAATGGAGTCGATTCATTCATCCATGAAGCCCATGAATGGCTGCATTTTCCCACAAAGCAGGAAATCTGCCAACCCTCCATCCCTGTCCATTGAGAAACTCACAGCACAAGATGCCAACCTTTTCCCATTTGTTTCTTCTGTCATCTCCAGGCAACCTGTTGGAGCACAATTTCACAGTCAGAATTTGCAAATCAACAAAAACAGATCTAAACAAGAAAATCATCAAAAAAGGAATGCAGCAATGTAAATGTCAGCAGATTTTTATTTGTGTCTAAGAACCAACTACATCAGTTTGCTCATCAAAGTGCCCAAACCTGGAGTCTTAGCTGTTCACCTGTGTTTGCACATTCTTTGGAGTCGATTGGACGGAGTTTTCACAAGCTCATGTCAAAGGTGTTGGCTTCCTTCAACACACAAATAAAAATCTTGGTTTGGGCAAAAAGGAACAAAATCAAACAGTTCAAAAAAGGAAGAATGCAAAATGAGTCAACACAATGGTGGAGGTGGATGAGGCTCTGCTGGTGGCAGAGGCCAGAGATTTGGTGGCAAGGGTTCAGGCAGAAACAGCAGAGGAAAAAATTGTCCCTCATGACAGGGAACTGTGCAGAGCTCGACAAAAGCCATTTACCCCTGTGGAGATGACAAACAGTCTGAAAGACACACGAAAACAACAGACAAGGTTTTGAATTGCATCTTTGCCAAATCTGAACACCAAAAACACACAAAGGAACATTTTGAAAAACTGCAAGCCTGTGCCATTGAGCAATGGAGACCAGAGAAGATTGAAGATGGAACAGAGCTGGGAGAAGTGGAAAAAATGACACTTTAGCAGGAAGTGAGAGACTCTGTGCAGTGCAGAAACAAGTTTGAAGACAGCATGTGCAATGCTTTTGGGCTCATCATTGGGCAGTGCACTGCAAGACTTGCAAACACCCTACAAACCAGGAAGGATTGGAAAACAATTGAAGCAAAAGAAGATCCAATCAAGCTCTTGTCTGCCATCAAAGAGATCACTCAAAACTTCCAGGACTCAAAGCATCCCATTGCCACAGTGCACAAGCAAATTACATTTTTTTTTTCTGATCAAGCAAGGTGAAAAGGAAGGATTGCCTGCTCATGCAAAAAAGGTTCAAATCAATGTGCACAGGACATGTCAGAGCAGTGTTCTAGCAAGATGGCATTGTGTGATGTCCCAAGATTCATGTTGGTCCTCAAATTGGTGTGCGCATGTCCTTTGTCCATGCACTGTTGCTACCACAAGGTCATGCTTTCCTGGCATTTTGTTTTTCGTGAAGCACATGCAATGGAAACAAAGAAACGGAGAATGCGGAAATTGCGCAATTCAACGTTCACAAATTTGATCTTGACTGCTAGTGCATTGGATGTCTGTCACAGTTTTGGCATCCTTTTGAAGGCTTTGTTCAGATCACGTTAGCTAGCTAGACAATCACCTCGCACATTGCATTGTAGCCTTACTTCGTTTTGCCCCCAACTAGTCAAGTGGGGTCTATCCAAATTGCGTTGACAAAAGGGATTCAAAAGTGACTGAAAATGGCGTGGTTGCATGCATGTCACATAAGGGGAGGTGCCCCTGGGACAGCAATGATTTAAAAAAAGGTGCCAGTGAGACAGGGATCACATAAGAAAAGTTGCCAGTGAGACAGTTCTCAAAATGTTGGGGGCTAACCACATCAGTGGCATCCAGTTTGTGCTCTTGCCGAATCAAATGGAATGGATTCGAATTGAATGGAATCACACGTGATTAAACCCATCTAATAGCCTGGGTTGAAGCCCATGTGCGTCGGTTCCCCGAGCTACAAAAATCGCATCGATTCATTGAACGGTGCAATTAGTAAGATTCAAAGCAGAAGCGCCGCGGCCGACGACTCATCCTTCAACTGCATGCGCGGCACTGGTACTTGTACGACCAACTATCTTGTATAGCTACCGGTGCTGCAGCTTCGAGCCATCCTCTGCTCAAAAGAAACAAAGACTCACTCTCTCTCTCTCTCTCTCTCTCTCTCGCATCTCTCACAACAACAAGCCTTCACAGCACGACGAAAACAATGACGAAAACAAACGAAATCAACGACAAGAAGAACAACAGCGCCGTGGATCCCGCAACTGGGACTGGGGTTACTGTGGTGGATCCTGTCACATTGGCCGTGGCTGCCGCAACAAACAACAACGAGGACGACCTCCATGAGGACCGTCCTGATTCCATCCTCCTGGATCTTCTAGGCATTCCCGAAGGAGAAAAAAAACTTAGCGTCCTTTTGAAAGATTTGTCGACCGTTCCCAAAGAAAGCCACAAACCAATCATCGATCAATGGATTTCAGCCAACATCCCCGAGGCCACTGACCTTGACACGTTGGTTGTGGAAAGCTTGTTGTCGAAAGGGGACTGGGACATGAAAAAGGAAATATTCAAACAAGATTTCTTTGCCGATTTTCTTACGGCTACAATGGTCACGCCTGCTATGGAAGCTGGGCATTCCGACTCTGTCTTCGTTCCTGTGGCTACGATGGTCGCGCTTCTTACGGAAGCTGGGCATGCCGACTCCAATGGTGGCCAAGAAAATGCGACGAACAACAATCTGGGTAACGATCTTGGCACGGAACCAAGCCCCTAGAACAAGCCCCGTTTCGGATTATTGAATCACTCAATTATGTTGGTGCAGAGGACAAGACCGTCGGCTATTTGACAGTAACGTTTCCAAAGAAAATGTTCTAGTTGAGAAGCACTACAAAAACCGTCTTTTCACCCTGTTGACGAAGATGTCAGCATCGACATGATGCTCTCTACTAGAGTGACTAGGTGGCTTCATAGGCATCTTTCTTCATACGATTCTATAGGCCCTAAAACTTCTAAGATACTCAAATTATTTCCAACTTAATCTTCAGGTAAATATCAATTAAATTATTTCCTTAGTGATAGCCGACCTGACCTCTTCGTGGCGACATCCGTCACATGCCTTGCCGAATGAACACTTTAAGAGTAGATCGGAAAACAACCACTCGATTGCCGTTTTTCGTCCTCCACTTTGTTACCTCGAACTAGCGTGTCCCCACAAGACCGGTATTGGCACAGGCCTGTAAGATTGCAGCCTCTTCCTCTACGCTACTAGCAGAAAAAGCCCAACCTGTCACCAAGTGGTAAAGAGATGACTTGACGTCCATTGGCCCCGTGTGCCGATACACCTCTTTCCCAGGTTCATCTTGAAAGTCCAAATTCATTTCCTCCAGCTGCGTCTCCCAAAGTTTTACAATGGAGGTAAAATGCTGGAAGGCGAGGCGACGAAAAGGTATCACCATGCGCTGTCGACCAATTGACAGCATCGCCCCGCCAACAAAAAAACGGATGTCGGCATTTCCACCCAAAGAGACACAGGCACTAGTCCACTCGCCTCCGCTGACACTTGCGCGCATCGATTCTTCCACCCATTGCCAATGTTGACAGTTTAAGCCAATTGAAACTTCGGGTACGCCGCTTCCGATGACAAAACGAGGAGAAACGACTCGAAAACAGTAGAGGGTGAGATCGGCTAAAAAGTAGCGGAGGCACTCTAAGCTCTTGAAACTGGCATTCAGATTCTTCAGAATAACAACCTTGACATCCCTCAACGTAGTCAAAAGTATAGGCCGCAACAACTCCAAAAAGTACGGAGAAGTGGAAGTACTTGGCCGGGGCTGCATGATACACAGCTCCGAAACACCACTGGTTTCTGATAGTTCTGGATTCTGCTTTGAGGCACAAGCCATCTTCACTGCAGTTTCTTTGAATGCGCCCGGTCCATTGAAAAGCAGAGTGACGCGCGATGGATTGGACCGGAGCAATGACTTTATAACCAGCGCGATCCCATGCTGACTTGGCATCCAATCTCTGTCAAGCTCAAGCGTTACACGCTTAGGCTTATAACTCTCAAGGATCGAGACAATGTTCGGCGTAAAGGGACCAAGGATTGTTTTTTTGATCCCGATGCCGTCAAGGGCTTGATTCAGGTGCTCTAATGCCCCCTTTAAGCATTCGAGCTTCTCCACAACAGTTTCGTCAATATATCCAGAGAGATCCAGCCACAGAGACGACAACCCTTGGAATTGGCGTGGCAAATGTTCAAGCGTCGGAAGTGTTGCACGGCCTAAATCCAGACAGATGCGGTTTGATGACGACGTCGAATCAGGGAGGGTGGGCAAGAAGGGATGGCGGTCTGGGCTAGCCCATTTACTGGTGACTGGATGCGCATTGGAAGACTCTGAGTCGGAATTCGTAACTGTGTGAGGTAAGGCAGTTTGATATGCGAACGCTTGCTTTCGGGATAGGGTGTGGTCAATCAAACGTTTTGGGGCGAGGGAATAACGTTTGGGTACATTGCCAGCTTGCGTGGATTCTTCAAAGCGACGATGATAAAGTTGTTGCCGCCCGTGATGCTTGTGTGGTTGTTGATATTGGTTTGCAGGAACGCGCGGATTGTCGAAGGCGTGAGGATCGAAATTCAAGTACCCCCATGATTGTTGATAATCGTGCTGATGAGCCATGGCTGAGGAATATGCAAGTTCAATGGCTGACGTATTTTTGTTTATTAGAAGAAGTCTCACCGAGAGGAAGTGAAATCTATAAAGAGAAGCAACGCTCTTTACCGATTACACGCTTCCGCCAAAGAATCAATCTTGCACGATGATTACATCAAAAAAAGTGGCACGCGGGACTTCTTTCGCTGGATCTTCCACGATCCACGCTTGTGATGGAACGTACACGTTTCTGCTGAGCTTGCAACTCCCCTCTAGCTTCAATCTTTCGATCGTGGCACTGTATTTATCGTGATCATTATTCTTTAGATGCTCCCCGCGCTCAAACGGTTGAGCCAAAAGGATGCACACTGTTCCGCAGTTGCAAGTCACATACTGGCGAAGTCGGGCATTTTTGGGCGATTTTAAAAGCCATGAACCTAGTAGCCACTTCATCTGAACAGCTAAGCCCTGCATCGTCGTCAACTATCTTCTCTTCGACCTTGGTAGTTAGTTAGCACCGATGTCTGGTACGCTAGCTAGCTAACTAGCTAGCTAGCTATATTGCGTTCCGCTTGTCGGACGCCCCAACAGTCTTCATGATGCCATACAGAATAACACAGCTTGTTTTGCGAGGATATGGACCTATCTAAAATAGCCTTTGCCTCCCCCAACCCGCCGAATAAGGGCCGCTTAGTAGGCTGCGGCCGAGACACGAAAGAAGCGAACGCGATAACCCAGCTTGGCCTTGGGCTGATGCTGCAGCCAGAGAGAATCAACTCGCGAAAACGCAGCGAAACCGCCGAGCACGCACCGTCTCGCTTATTTTCCTACCGTCTAAAGTACATAAAGTAGTTCGCGCCAGAGGTTAGCAATGAATGGAGACGGAGGCCAGAAGTGGGGCAGACACTGCGTGACCTGCACCTGCAAGCATGACTGCAACCAAAAACTACATTCAGAAACGGGTTTCGAGACCATGGATGGAATATGATATCGAGGCTTCTTCGTTTGCCGAACGAGCAATTCCGGGCAGAAAGCCATCGGAAATGTCGGGATGTCTTTCAAGCCGGTTTCGGGTTTGTCCCGCGAGTAGGAGAACGCAGCGCAACCATATAATCATGTTGATGTATAAGAAAAGAGCTGCAGCATGGCATCATCATCATTTCTCGGCAATATGACCCCCATTTCGTCTTGTCCAACCGTCGTAGAAACTAGTCCACTCAGAGGACATTGAGGTCCAACCTTGATCGATAATGAATGAGGCGCCCCCTTGGATTTCCTCCGTAACCTTTGCATTGTTGACACAAGACTCTGGCTTCACTCTGGATTCTCATGTAACAACACCCACGGGGGCGGCCACGTCATGAGTAGACGACGCAGACATTCCGCTGTCAAGCTACTGAGCTACAGGAAGTGGAGAGCGTCGAAAAAGATGAAGGAGTGGTAATGCAGGTCAACGGCGCAAGCTCGTCGAGGATTAGCGCGACAAGCACCGTGAATTGAAATGGAAACAAGGTAGATGCACTGGAAGCTCGAGGCCTTGTATCTTGACTTCTTGGGTGCATTTTGTTGAATATTTTTTTCCCAGCACTGCATGCTGATTGATTCAAAGCACCATGGCCGGGTTGGATAGCTAGATGATGTTGTCGCATTCACAGCCGGGACCAACAAGATTGCTCGAACAAGTTGAGGCGGAAACTTAATCAAAGCAATACTTTAAGAGAAAACATATTCTTTGTTTTGTTTTGACCAGTGACGCTGCCACCAAGAAAGCGGACCTTGTTTCTAATGCCGCCAGTAGAAAAGCAGCCTCCGAACGTCTCGTCTATTTATCCGTACATCATCATCTTCTAGATACTCGTCTAGAAGGAAAAGGGAGCCACACTAACGGAAATAGGAAACTCCAAGGGACCCGTGTTAACGATACGGATCGAATTGGTCGTTTGATACTGTCCAGGAGCAGTTGTTGTGTCAATGACGGTATAGATGGGAAGTTCCAATCCCTCTTCGCTGTATACTTCCATACTTTGAGCTGCATTGTTGGGCCCGTTCAAAAGCTCGATGCGAGCCTTGAGGGGACGGCCATTTTCGGATTGCAGCAAGACAGCCACACTGCCGTCTATTTCCGGGTCCACCGAGTAGGTCCTGACACCACCATTTCCTTGCAAGGATTCTGTTGGGTAATATCCTCGCTTAATGTCCTTGAGCCCCGCCGAAATACCTTGGCCTTGGTCAGGTTCCACTGAAGCTTGAAGGGGGAATTCCATGGTTCCCGTGTTGCGTACCGAAATGGAATGCTGTACGGTTCCACTCCGACCAGACGGGGTCGGCACACCCAGGGCAAACGTCTGCAAACCTCCATCTTCCAAAAACACTTTGACACTGTGAGGAGTATGTCCTGGCCCTTGCCAAATCTCTACCAAAGCATTCAAAGGTCGTCCTTGGGTCTTGAGCAAGACTTGGTGATCCATACCGGATGCCACCGACCACGTCTTTAACGAACTTCCTTGAATCTCTGTGGGTGCCAGACGAGTCCGAGCCCATAGCTGACGGCTTACACTACTGTTGGCGCGACGACGACGAAGCGTTCCTGTTATAGTTCCATAGTCAGAGATGTCTTCATAACTGGTAATGCCTCGAGCACGTCTTATGGATCGAGGCAAACCGCTCACGACTTGTCCATATCTGGCTGCTTGGTTATTGTCGCCCACCACGACTTTTCGTCGTGGTCGTCGCAATTCTTCTTGGGCATAATATTGTGGACCTGTAGATATTTGTGGTCGTTGATTATCATAATAATACGTATTACTGTACCGGTTGTTGTAATACTTGTTTCCATAGGGGTTGTAATAGTCGTATCCCGAAGGGCTAGTCGAGTAATAATAATCTCCTCCCCCATAATGATAGGGCGAATAGTAACTCCCACCATAATAACTTGTATAGGGCGAATAATAACCTGTCCCATAATTGGCATAGGGTGCCATGGGAGAAGGGCGCATGCTGCTACCGCCATAGTAATAATTGTTGCTTTGAGCGAGAGCTGCAGTATTTGAAGAACGAGGCTCGTTGGTACTGCCTTGAACCGTTAAGGCTCCTCCTGGTTCTCGTATAGAAACCGCTTCACTATTACTAGTAGCATCGCCCTGATTCATGGACCGCAAAAGATCCCTGTAGCTCTTGTGTCCCACTTGGTTTGACAGCGTACTTGTTCGTGGAGGCTCCTCTCGTAGTTGTACCATGTTGCTTCTGGTATCAATCATGCTGTAGTCGTTGTTGCTGCTACTTCCCGCCGTGGATCCCAACGAATCTGCATAACTCTTGTACAAGTCCAATTCCGAATCGTAATTACGAGATGCCATGAGTCGATGAATGGGAAGGCGAGTGCGCGTGGTAGTACAACTGGGAAGAACAAATGCCGTCGCCAGGATGGTCCAGGATGGTTCAAAGGTGTTTGTAGAGAAAAGAAGGACAAAGAGCAGCGAAATCATCGAGACATTCTGAAGCTGCAAAGGACGGACCCTTCTGTCTTTTGTTGGTCTGGAATCAATGCGTGCCATTCCGGTTGTTCTATTGCAGTCTTCTTCCTTCTTTGGTGGCAAATATATTAGTCGTCTGGATGGGCTCTTTCTGGAGGGATTTCAACAGGCAAAAGCTAGCTATAAAAGATACCAAACGCAGCTGCTCTACCTACTAGTTATAGCTCAGACTAATTAGGTACTAGTACCAGCTAGTTAGTGGGGTTTGAGCAAGAATGAGCAGACAAGAAAAGACGCTTCAATTCCTGGCTTCATTTGTTGCAATTGTTCTTCAATATCGAGAAACCGAAAAGATGAGCGTGGTAGCATGGGCTGACGTGGTCAAAAGTCAACGTATGCAAAAAAGATCGTGAGACAACAGTAGGACGTCATGCAGCCAACGCACAACGGCCAAACGGTAGCAAAATGGCCTCACACTTGTTTGTTGGAAACTCAGTGATGGTAGCTGGGAATAACAGAGCAGCAAGCTGATAGAACACCAGGTCCATGAGCAGGTGCTAATTGAGGAAGACTTAGTAGGGGTTACTGGACAGAGCTAATTAAATAGCTGCAGTGGGACTGGCAACAAGGTGCTCTGCAGCTGTCAATGACCCTAACCCTACCATTTCCGAACCCATGTTTTTGCGACAGACAGACACACACACAATTGAAGCATGTGAGAGACACTGGCCAACAAGTTGGACCTGGTGTAAAAGGTTTCTCACAAGTCACACTGGAGCGAGTCAAATGAACTTATTTTAGCTGAAGCAGATCAATGAACAAGTTAGAAATAGCCACAGCATGTCTGCATGACTGCTGTGTTCTAAGCTTTCTCTTTTGAAGAAAACTAGTGACACTGTCTGCATTCAATGGGCCAGTGCTTAAAAGCACAGTTTTGAAGCCTTTTTTTGCTCTGTGGAATGCAACGTTCACTGGATGTCAGACAAGTCTGTGACAAAATGGGAACCCCAGTCTAGAATCTCAGTCATGGAATTTGGTTCATGTCGTTGTCCACCAAAATGGCCATTTTTGCACAGCATGAGTGGAGAGACAAATGAATCAACTGAACATGAAACCTGCACCAATGAATCTAGACATGTTGTTGCACACTGACACAGCACATTAGTCACTGGACAATCCAACAGTGCAATTTTGCTACCATGCGAAAAAGTGGCAACTGACAGCGGAAATGATCGAAATCAAGTGAATTCTTTTGTGCAAAACCTCAGAATTGACATCTGACGACTGACAATCTTTGCAACCACACTCAAATTGTTAGTTGTCAAAATTCCCATTTTTTGGATGTTCAATGATCATCAGAATGGCAGCAGTTCATCACTGTTGAATGCATGAGATCATCAGAATTGACATCACACCATTTTCAAATTCTTGGACAAACTGACATTCCAAGGATTCACAATCCTCGGATTTAGGTTCCACTTTCAAAATGATCTGTGTGGCACTCCAACTGTTTACCAAAACTTCAATAGAATTGAATTTTACACAGTGAAACAGCACACTTACAGTGCTAGCTACTAGCTAGCTAGCACTGGTGTGCTTGTACAGAGTTTTGTTGTCAAATGAGTTGTTGATTTGCTAGTAGGGCCAGGGT
>Ga0163148_10006382_pt1 | contig 11400 bp, 7 predicted proteins | sample OliLakLV19MP7P2_FD_148606 | JGI IMG/M metagenome (GOLD analysis project Ga0163148, IMG submission 148606) | Freshwater microbial mat bacterial communities from Lake Vanda, McMurdo Dry Valleys, Antarctica- Oligotrophic Lake LV.19.MP7.P2 | ecosystem: Environmental > Aquatic > Freshwater > Lake >... | reverse complement strand
ACCCAGCATCGCGACCGAGCAGCCCGCGGCACCACCGGTCGCGGGCGCGCCGGCTGCCGCCAATGACCGTCCCGCCTGGGCGTCGGCAAGCGGGCGCGACGACACCGGCCGGTGGGCCGACCTGAGCGTGGTCGGCGCCAGCCAACGCCTGCGCCTGGTGCCCGCCGGCGACTGCTGGATCGGCTCGCCCCCAGGTGAAAACGGTCGCGAGGAGGATGAAGAGCGCTTCCTCGCCACCATCAGCCGGCCCTTCTGGATCGCCGACAGCGAGACCACGCAAGCCCTGTGGACCGCGGTGATGGGCAACAATCCGAGCCAGTACCGCGGTGCCGACCTCCCGGTCGACCGGGTCTCGTGGACTGACGCCAACCAGTTCTGCGCCAAACTCTCGACCCTGGTGCCCGGGCTGTCGGCTCGGCTTCCCAGCGAGTGCGAATGGGAATATGCCGCCCGCGCCGGCAATAGCGGAACCGACGCCATCGCCGCGACGAGCGAGCCCGTCGCCTGGGATGCGGTCACCAGCGGCCAGGCTACGCATCCCGTGCGCCGCCTGCGCGCCAACGCCTGGGGATTGTTCGACTGCCACGGCAACGTGCTGGAGTGGACGGCCGACGCCTACGCCCCCTATCCGCGCGAAGCGACCACCGATCGCCGGGTGGCGCATGGGGCCCAGCGCGTGGCGCGCGGGGGTGCGTGGAGCAGCCGACCCTCCGACTGCCGCAGCGCCGCGCGCGTCCACCTGATGCCACCGGCGCGCACCTTCTATCTCGGTTTCCGCTTCATCGTCGTGGACTGAGCGGCGAGGAGCCTGTCGGGGATAGCGAGCGAGGCTGGCGACGCGGATGTGATGGCAGATCCAAGGCGGCGAAACGGCCCAAGGTAGCACCGCTACCTGGTCGTTTCGCCAAACGAGGAGATGCCGTCCGAGACCGAGCCCGCGCGACGCTCGCTATCCCCGACAGGCTCCTAGGCATGGACGGTGGGATCGGCGGATCCACACCTATTCATCGCGCTGGCGCCCCCTTTCGACTCCTTCGTCGCCTGCGATGATCCGGCATCATGGATCCTGCCCTGGCTCCGGCGCGGTCGACCACCCTGCGTTCGGTCATCGTCCCCCTGCTGTGGCCACATCGCGGCAGCCTGGCGTTCGCCGCCGGCCTGCAGGTCATCCACGGCTTGGCGCTGACGGTCTTCACCCTGGCGCCGAAATGGCTGATCGACGACGTGGTGACACGCACCGACATCGACCACCACCGCCAGTGGACGCTGTTCGCGATCATGGCCCTGGTCTACCTCGTCATCTCCAATGTCTTCCGCATGCTTTTCTGGCACATCAGCTACCGGATCTTCACCTCGGTGCGCGAAAAGTCGGTACTGAGCCTGCGCGCCCAGTTCTTCCGTCACGTCAACCACCTCTGCCTGCGTTTCCATGGCAAGCACTCGTCCGGCGAACTGTTCAGCTTCCTGTTCGGCTCGCCGCTCGGCAACATCATGCAGTTCTATCAGCACACCTCGATGTTCCTCGGTGGTGCGATCGTCACCGTGATCGCCACCCTCGTCACCACCGCGACCTGGGACGCGGCGCTCTCCGCGGTGCTGGTCATCACCGTCTTCTGCAGCGTGGTGATGATGCATCGTTCGCGCAAGGCGGTGCAGGCGATCAGCAAGGATTTCCAGAACACCGAGACCCAGGTGGTCGGCGAGGTCAACGACCTGCTGCGTGGCAACCGCGCGGTGAAGCTGTATGCGATGGAGGAGCAGATCGCCCTGACCTTCGCCGACCAGGCCGGACAGATCGGCCGCAAGAGCTATGAGCGCGACATCAAGTCGCACCTGCAGTGGATGAAGCAGGAAAGCTTCGGGTATCTCGCCTTCGTCGCGCTCACCGCCACCGCCCTGTGGCGATACCAGCAGGGTGCGGTGACGGTGGGCGAGATCAGCGCCGTGATCATCGCCTTCGGCGCCCTGCAGGGCCCGATGCAGCAGATCTTCAGCTGCATCACCCTGTGGGGCTCGGCCCAGGCCTCGATCGAACGCATCGGCGCGGTGCTTGATGCGTCGAGCACCACGCCCGATCCGCCGCGCGATGCCGCCCCGGTGGCGCTGCCGCCGGCCGGGGAATTGGCCTTCGCCGGTGTCTCGTTCGCTTACGCCGACCAGCCCGTGCTCAAGGACGTGTCCTTCGCCATTCCCTATGGTCAGCGCGTCGCCTTCGTCGGCCCATCGGGCGCGGGCAAGAGCACCATCTCGCAGCTGCTCATGCGTCTCTACGATCCCGACCAGGGCAGCGTCACCTTGGCCGGAGCGGATCTGCGCCGCTTCCGCGGCCAGGATCTGCGCCGCCGATTCGGCGTGGTGCCGCAGGATCCATTCATCTTCCGCACCTCGATCCGCGATAACGTCAAAGTCGCGCGACCCGACGCCGACGATGAATCGATCCGCCGCGCCCTGCAGCTGGCCAACGCCTGGGAGTTTGTCGATCAGTTGCCCGCCAAGCTCGACACCAAGGTCGGCGAGAGCGGTTCCACCCTGTCTGGCGGTCAACGCCAGCGCCTCGCCATCGCCCGCGCGCTGCTGGCGGACACGCCCTTCTTCATCTTCGACGAAGCGACCAGCGCGCTCGATACCCTCAGCGAGGATCTCATCCAGCACACCCTCGACACCGTCCTCAAAGGGCGCACCGCGATCATCATCGCCCATCGCTTGGCGACGGTGAAGAACTGCGATCGCATCATCGTTCTGCGCGACGGCTGCGTCGAGCAGGATGGCAGCTACGACGCGCTGGTGGCGCAGCCGGGCCTGTTCCGTGAACTGGTCACCGGTCAGCTGCTGCGTTCGTGATCACCTGCCGCAGCTGGTTTGCTATCGTCGGTTTCACTCACCACGCAGCTCGCAGGTGCCGTCGGCGCGCAGGACGGCGAGCGTGCGTCCGTCGGGCGACCAAGCCAAGCCGATGGCGCGTGGCGATCCCGCAGGCAGCCGTACGGACGGGATGCGGACGTCCATATCCCATACCTCGACAGCACCGTCTCCGCCAGCGACGGCCAGCAGCGAGCCGCTGCGATCGATCGCCATCACCCGCACCGGCGAGCCAATCTCCAGGCGCGTGGGCGCCGCGGTTCCGGGCAGTTTCCAGGCCAGCACCAACGTCCCGCACGCCGCCACCAGGGTGCGTCCGTCGCCGCTCGCGATCAGGCGTGTCGCTGGCGCCGGCGTCGCCAGCGTGCGCGACCCGGCAGCGCCACTGAGCACGATCCCGCCGCCCGCGCGCGCCGCCGCCAGCCAGCCCTGCTCATGCCCGGCCGCCAGGGCGATCACTCCCGCCACCTCTTCACTGCGCGTGCCGCCGCCCTGACCGATCGCGACCACGCGGATGGCCGTCGGCGTGGCCAAGACGATGGCGTTGCCGCCCTCGGCCAGCACCAGGGCATCCGACACGACCAGGCCGAGCAGGTCGGCGCGCCGCTGACCACTGGTGCCGTCGAGGACACGGATGCCGCCGCCAGCCAGCGCCAGGGCGAGGCGCCTGCCTGCTGGATCCGCGTCGGCGGCGATGGCCTCGCGACCGAGGTCGAGACCGTGGAGCAGCCGCCCCGAGCGGTCATGCCAGCGCACCCGGCCATCACCGGCAATGAGGACGAAGCCCTCGCCGGCGGGCAGCACCCGCGCCGCCGGCGCGTCGCCACTGGCGCGGATCGATGCCACGCCACCACCCGCGGCCAGGGCGTGCAGGTAGTGCCAGCACCAGTCGCGATGATCGATCGGCGCCACCTCCAGGCACCGCTGGGCGGCGGCCGCGTCGCCACGCGCCAGGGCGGCGTCAGCCTGACCGATCGCCGCCAGCGCCAATCCTCGCGCGCTGCTCTGGCCCAGGCGCTCGGCGTTGCCGGCCAGGGTCTGCTCGCGGCGGCGGCCGCTGTCGAGTTGCACCCGGCGCGCCTCGGCCGCGCGCAGCGCCTCCTCGGCGCGCTGGCGTTCGGCTTCGGATGCGGCGCGCGCGCTGGCCGCTTCGCGCCGCTGTTCCTCGGTGCCGTGCCAGCCGAGGGCGACGCTGGTGCCGAGGGCGGCGAGCGCCAGACCCAGAACGGCCGAGGTCAGGCGATGACGACGGACCAGCTTGCCCAGTGCACCGATCAGGGAGCCCCCCACCGCGGATACCGAACGGTGGTCGAGCCAGGCCTGCAGATCCTCGCCCAGTTCGCCCGCCCCGGCGTAGCGGTCGGCGGGATCAGCGGCCAGCGCATGCATCGCCACCGCCGCCAGATCGCTCGGCACGCGTCGCCCGGCATGATCACGGATGGGCCGGGCGATCTCGTGCGCGCGCGCCTTGCGGATCACCTCTTCGACGCTGTCGCCGGTCACTGGCGGTTCGCCGGAGAGGATCTCGTAGAGGATGGCGCCCAGCGCATAGACGTCGCTGTGCTTGCCGACGAGATCGATGTCGCCGCGGGCCTGCTCGGGCGGCATGTAGCACGGCGTGCCCACCACCGCGCCATCAAGGGTGACGACGGGCGATGAGGTCACGGTGGAACTGCCCGCCTCACGACCGTCCTCTTCGCCCGCCCCGTCCACGAGCACCTTGCCCAGGCCCCAGTCCATCACCATGACCTCGCCGAAGTCGCCGAGCATGATGTTGCCCGGTTTGAGATCGCGATGGATCACTGAGCGGCTGTGGGCGAAGGCCATCGCGTTGCAGACCTGGATCAGCACCCCGAGCAGCCTCGCCAGCGGCCACGCGGCGGCGGTGGCGGGATCGTCGCGGCGGCGGCTGAGCACGTCGCTCAACTCGCGGCCACGCACCAGCTTCATCGCGAACCACGGCCGCCCATCAAGGTCGAGGCCCGACTCGTGGACCGGCACGATGTTGGGATGCTCGAGCTGACCGTTGATCTGAGCCTCGGTGAAGAAGCGCGCCTGGCGCACCGGGTCATCGCTGGCGCGCAGCAACTTGACCGCCACTTCGCGCTGAAGATCCGGATCGCGCCCGCGCAGCACCACGCCCATCCCACCGCGGCCAAGTTCGTCGATCAGCTCGAAGCGCAACGGCGCCGGGCGGGCGACCATCCCCAGTCCCCGGCGGACGACCACCGCCGACGCAGCGGACGAGCTGGAAGTGCCGGCCAGTGATATGGTTCTGACACCGTGCCGGGAATCTGAAGCCGAGCCCGAATCGATCGGAGTGGGGTGGCGCGAGGAGGGCTGCGAATGCACGCCCGCAGGGTGTGGTGGTTTAGGAAGATCCGGTGAGGTTCGGATTACTTCTGACAGCGGCTGGGGTTAGACTCAGCGTCAAAGACCTATCGGAACCGACGGCCAGAACTCGGGCCAGCCGCTCAGGCCTTGGCGGGCCGATCGAGCGCCTCGCGCACCTTGCGCAACAACGCCGCGGCGGTGAACGGCTTCTCAAGGAAGAGGAAGCTCGGGTCGTTGACGTCGCTGCGCACGATGACGCGGTCGAGGTAGCCGCTCATGTAAAGCACGCGCGTGCCCGACTTGAGCCGTTCCAGCTCCTCGCCGAGTTCCGGCCCGTTCATCTGCGGCATGACCACGTCGGTAAGGACGAGGTGCACCGATTCGCCGAGTTCGCGGAAACGCGCCAGGCCCTCCTTGCCGTTGGCGGCCTCGATGATGCGGTAGCCTTCGCCGCCGAGCATCTCGGCGATCAGTTCGCGCACGTCGACCTCGTCCTCGACGAGGAGGATGGTCTCAGAGGAGCGCCCAGCGACCGCAGGCGAGGGCGGCGGGGCTTGCGTCGCTCCCTCGCCCTCGACGAGCGGGAAGTAGACTTTGAAGACGGTGCCCTTGTCCGGCGCGCTGGTGAACCAGATGTTGCCGCCGAGCGCCTGGACGATGCCGTAGACGGTCGCGAGACCCATGCCGGCGCCCTGGGATGCGTCTTTGGTGGTGAAGAAGGGTTCGAACACGCGCGCCTGGGTCTCGGCGTCCATGCCGACACCGGTGTCGGCGACCGACAGCATGACGCAGGACCCCGGCCGCGCGGACGGCTGCAGTCGGGTGTAGATCTCGTCGAGCTCGACATTGTCGGTCTCGATCAGCAGGGTCCCGCCGTCAGGCATCGCGTCGCGCGCATTGACCACCAGATTGAGCATGACCTGCTCGAGCTGGTTGCGGTCGACCTTGATTCGTCCCAGATCCGGTCCGGGCCTGACGGTCAGCCGGATGCGGTCGCCGAGCAGGCGGCGGAGCATGCCGTCGAGCTCGCTGATCACGGCATTGAGATCGACCACCACCGGCGTCAGCACCTGCTGCCGGCTGACCGCAAGCAACTGCTGGGTCAGCGAGCCGGCACGCTTGGTCGCCTTGAGCATCTGCTCGACCGACTTGCGCCGAGGGTCGTTGCTGGCCAGATTCTTGAGGTGCAGCTCGCCATAGCCGCTGATCACGGTGAGCAGGTTGTTAAAATCGCTCGCCAGTCCACCGGAGAGGCGCCCGATCGCCTCCATCTTCTGGGCTTGGCGCAGCTGCTCTTCGAGCACGCGACGATCCTTGAGGTCAAGCACGGTGGCGATGACGCCGGCGCCTGCGTCCTGACCGCTCAACGGCGCGGCGCACACCAGCACGTGACGACGCTCGCCGCCGGTCGAGATCAGATCGGCCTCGTGGCTCCAAGGCCGACCATCGCCACGCCGCGTCCGCTCGCGTCCGAGCGCTTGCACGCTTTCCGGGGTGAGGAACTCCTGCATGGCCCTGCCATCCAGTTCGGCAGCCTGACGTACGCCGAGCAGGCCCAGCATCGCCGGGTTGGCGAACCGCGTCTTCCCGTCGTGATCGAATTGCCAGATGCCGACCGAGGTCGCCTCGGCCAAGCGCAGGAAGCGTTGCTCGGCGGCGGCCGCCGCGACCTCGGCACGCACGCGCTCGGACTGGTCGCGAAGCAGCAGCAGACGGTCGCCGGCGTCGTGGCCCGGCATGGCGGTGACCATGAACTCGCGGTTACCCACGCGCAGGAGTGAGGGATTCGCACCGACCGCCACGGATTCGTCAAGCAGGCCGGCCGCGTCGCGACCGATCACATCGGACCCGAACAGCGCCACCGCCGCCGGATTGGCCGTGGTGATGCGACCCCCGCGCACGAGGAGCAACGCGTCCGGCAGGGCCTCGACCAGCGCCAGCCGCTCAGCCGACTGCTGCTGGGCCACCACCTCGGCGCGGTGCTGGCCGGCGAGATCGACCACGATGGCGATCGCCCCGTCCGCCACGCGACGGCGGGCGACCCTGACCGGGATCAGCTCGCCGTCCTCGCGCTGGCACCACGCCGCATAGGGCGTAGCCGCGTTGCCTTCGGCGAGGTCACGCAGCGCGCGGTCATCGGCAGCGATGTCTTCGGCGCGCAGCAGGTCGCGCCAGCGGCGGCCGACCAGCGCATCGGCCGCGACACCAAGCAGCCGAGCCAGCGCCACGTTGGCGGAGGAGATGCGTCCATCGGTACCCGTGGTGAGCACACCGATCAGATCATGGTCGGACAAGGCCTCGGCACGTTCCCGTGCGCGCGCCAGATCATCGACCAAGCGTTGGCCATGGGTGGTCGCGGCCTGGGCATCGCCGCGGGCCGCCAGGGCGGCCCGGCGCGCGCGCCAGGCCACGAGGACGGCGATGACCGCAACCGCCACGCCGCCAACAGCCACCACCCAGGGCGTGGTTGGCGCGGGCTCGGCGGCGGCGAGAGGACTGGCAGCGAACAACAGAAGCATGAGCGCGTTATGCACGTGGGTACTTGTCGTACACCCCCGAGGCAGGGGATTCAATGCCACCTGCCGTCGGTTGTACAGTCCAGCGCGGCAACCAGCGTCAGACGACTGGGCCGCGACCACGCCGGAACATGCCGGCTATCAGAGAGATGACGAAGAGCACAACGAAGACGAAGAAGAGGATCTTCGCGATGTCGCCGGCGGATTCCGAGAGGTTGCCGAAGCCAAAGAAGGCTGAGACCAGGGCGATGACGAAGAAGACGGCGGACCAGTACAGCATGGGATCTCCTGCAAATGGGTGGGCATGCCCAAGGCAATTGCCAACCGGTGATCAAGGCCGATCTTATAGGCCACTCCGAGCCGAGCTCGACCGTCAACCCGCAACGATTGAACACCTCCATGACCAGCACCTCCGCCTCCGCCTCCGTGGTCAGCGATGGGCTGCCCTCCCTCGCCATCGCCAACCGGCTCGCCACCGCGCGCATCTACCTGCACGGCGGCCACGTCGCCCAGTGGCGGCCGGCCGGTCATGGCGAGGTGCTGTGGATGAGCGCGCGCAGCCTGCATGCGCCGGACAAGCCGCTGCGCGGCGGCATCCCGGTGTGCTTCCCCTGGTTCGGACCGCACCCCGAGCGGCCCGAGTTGCCCGCGCACGGCTTTGCCCGCCAGCGCGCGTGGGCGCTTGATGCGGTCACCGATCTCGACGACGGTTCCACCCGCGCCGTCCTCGCCCTGGTCAGCGACGCCGCCAGCCGCGCGCAGTGGCCGCATGACGCGGCCGTGACCCTCACCGTCACGGTGGGAAGCACGCTGAACGTCGAGCTGGCGATCGCCAATCGCGACCCCGCGCCCCTGGTCTGCGAGGCCGCGCTGCACACCTATTTCAGCGTCGGCGACATCCGCCGCACCACCGTCGAAGGCCTGGCCGGAACTCCGTACCTGGACAAGGTCGGCGGCGTCGCCCGGCGCATCGAGGGCTCGGCGCCGATCGCCTTCAGCGGTGAAACTGATCGCGTCTACCTCGGCACCACGGCGACCGCCACCATCGTCGACCCCTTGCTCGCCCGGCGCATCACCGTCGCCAAGCGCGGATCGCGCAGCACGGTGGTGTGGAATCCGTGGATCGCCAAGGCGGCGAAGATGGCCGACTTCGGCGACCACGAGTGGCCGGGCATGCTCTGCGTCGAGACCGCCAATGCCGCAGACGACCGCATGACCATCGCCCCGGGCGCGATCGAACGCATGGCGCTCGACGTTTCCGTCACCCACGCCTGACCACGAGGGCAAGGACCACGGCGGCAACATGGGCCGGGGGCCGGCGCTGTGGTCGACCGACGTGAAAGCCGCCAAGCGCTGAGCCTCAGCCCCGGCGGGCACCGCCGTGGCCGACCAGGAACAGCACCAGACCGACCACCAGCGCCAAGCCGCCGAACGCCACCAGCGCGAAACCACCGCCGACCGTCTGTCCGTGCGCGCTGACGTGATCGTAGACGATCACGCGCGGGTCGCGGCCGAGGACACCCTTGGCATCCGCATCCAGGGTGCAGCGCACCCACACCCGGCCGTCGGCCGGCGCTGAGAACTTGGCGAAGCCGTGCTCGGCGACGAAGGTGCCGCCCTCGGTGCTAACGGTGTCCTGGGTGATGGTGCGGCTGCCACGGTTGGCGGCGACCGCGGTCGTTTCAGAGACCAATTGGCGTTCTTGGGCATCGACGACGGTGTAGCGCAGCGGGAAGTCGTACTCGGCGTCGAAGCCGCCACTGCTTCGGCCACGCACCCCACCGGGCGGCACCGACACCGTCATGCGCACGGCGATTTGGCACAGCCGGTCGGTGCCGACCGTGGCTTCGACCAGCTGTTCGCGGCCGAAGGCGAGTTCGTGATCGGTCACCGCATGCGCTTGCAGCGCGCGCACAATGGCGAACCCGAACAGCGTCGCGCCGCCGGCGATGGCCAGCAGGCCGAGGATGCCGGCAACACAACCGACGCGCTTCAGGTTCATGGCTGAGGAGTGTAGCTCTGGCCAGCGCCGGGGCTACTTCACCCGCGCCCGCCGCGGTGAACCACTCCCCGCCACGCTCTGCCCGCCGTCGCTGCCATCGGCGGCATCCTTGGCATCGGTGAAGATGTCATCGATCGCGGCGCTATCGACGGCGGCGGCATCGGTGCCGATGGCATCGGGATTGACCGCCCCGCGTTTGACGCCTTCGCACACGCCGGCACCGGCAGAGAGCAGCGCGCCGGCGCGCAGCGTGGCGACGTGCCCGTCGGCGAAGCCGACCATGACCTGATCCTGGTGGTGGTCGCTTGAACGGTCGGCGGTCAGGGAGCGGAAGGCGGTGCAATCGACCGGCGCCGCCCAGTCATAGGCATAGGGCACCTTGCCCCGGCCCCACGCATCAGTGGCACTGGTGACCGAAGCCGCGGTCGCCGGTCCGGCCAGGGTGCTCCCCCGACATTTGAACAGCTTGTTGGGCAGACTCATCTGCGCGGCCAGCAGTTCGAAGGTGCGGTAGGTGACGGTGGCGGCGCTGGCGGCGGTGGTCACGCCCACCACCGGGTCGATACCGGCGACGGTGGCGAGCGGACGCCCGCCCTCGCTGCCGTCGTAGGCGATGATGGCGATGGCGATCTGCCGCTGGTTGCTGCCGCACTCGACCAGACGCGCGCGGCGCATGACCATGGTCACCGCCGGGACCAGCAATCCGGCGAGGATGGCGATGATCGATATCACCACCAGCAGTTCGATGAGGGTGAAGCCGCGTTGGTGGCGGACGGGGTCGGACATGAGTGCCTCCTGCCGGCCGGGAGGGAGGAAGATGAATCGGCCGGACCCAGGGAGGCTACGCTCGCCGCGGCGAGGCGGTGCGATGCTTGCGACGGCAACGTGCGCACTCGGCGCACGGGCGTGCGCCGGGTGGGAAAATTGCACGTTTCGGACAGGGTCTTGCCAGGAAAGCCAACCGCGGCGGATGAGACCATTCCGCCCGCGCGCCGCCCCGGTCGCGCACGGTGGTCAGATGGCGGGCAGCGCGCCGGCGCCGAACCAGCGCGGATAGCCCGGGTGGTCAGCGTCGATGCAGCGGATCGCCGCGTCCATCAAGCAGGCGCTGAACGCGCGCCGGGGTTGGCCACTGGTGTTGATGTCCGAGGCATGCAGCACCAGGTTGTGCAGCAACACCAGTTCACCCGGTTCCAGGATCAGGTCCTCGCAGGCTTCGGGCGGGCAGTGCATGCGCTGCTGGTCGGCGGTGATGGTGTGACCGTACTCCGAGAGCAGCCCGAGGCGATGGCTGCCCGGCACGATGCGCACGCAGCCGTTGGCGCGGGTCGCGGGATCGAGCGCCAGCCAGAGGGTGATGAGCGGCTGGCCGGTGAGGCGCCAGATGCGCCCGCCATCCTGGTGCCAGGGCAGGACGGTGCCCTTCCCCGCCGGCTTGTTCATGAACATGCTGCGGTAGATCGCGACCTCGGGCCCGATCAGACGGGTCGCGATCGAGCGGATGAGCGGGCCCTGCAGGTAGCGGCGGAAGATGGGATCGAGTTCGAGCTGCTCAATCTTGCGATAGGCCAGGGTGGCGCCCTTGAAGCCCGGGGTCTGCGCTGGCATATCGTCGTAGCGGCCGCTGTCCGAATCGAGCTGCATCATCATGCCCTCGTAGCGGACTCGGCCGAGCATGATGTCGTCGAT
>Ga0163148_10006379_pt1 | contig 11403 bp, 11 predicted proteins | sample OliLakLV19MP7P2_FD_148606 | JGI IMG/M metagenome (GOLD analysis project Ga0163148, IMG submission 148606) | Freshwater microbial mat bacterial communities from Lake Vanda, McMurdo Dry Valleys, Antarctica- Oligotrophic Lake LV.19.MP7.P2 | ecosystem: Environmental > Aquatic > Freshwater > Lake >... | reverse complement strand
AATAGTCTAGTAATAATAGCTTTACAAGTAAGTAATGTTTCTTGAGTAGGTATAGAACATATTATACAGCAACTACAAGATGTTGTTGTACTTCACGGTAAAAATATAAACAGTTTTTCAGAATTACATCAGTTTTTTTTGCTTCATTTAGTTGACAATAAAACACTCTCTTATAAAAATACCGTTCAGATGCAAGAAATTGATGTATACAGTTTCACTATTAATTCTCAGTACGGTTACTCTGATTCTCATAAAACTGCTTTTGAAGTAATATCTAATCTGATGCAAGACTTGTATGTACAATGATATATTTCTGATTTACTAATGTTATCAACGATGAGTTTTGAGAAGTCTGATGAACTTATATTTTGATGCCCTGCTCTACCTTATTTTAAAGATTTCTGGAACATATTAAAAGTGTATATGAGACTATAGATCTTGTATTTAGTCGTAAATAGTTAAAGAAAATCGCTCCAAACCGACCGTGACAGATAAGATTGTGCGAAAAAGTATGCTTTCTGGTATTAGTGATCGAAATAGAAGATATCTTCATAGATACCCTCTCAACAAGTAAGTACTTCTTCATTTGTATATCTGATAGTAAGTATACCAAGTCAGGCAAGATATGCATCTCTTTGTCTATCATACATTTTTTTTCCTGTATGAGAACGCTCTTGTTCCAGATAGAAAAGAGAGTTGGTATTTTTTAAATTTACCATTCATATATTTACTCTACTATCTATAGTAAACACTTTATCATAACTTCTTTACTATAGAGATGAAGTATACCGTTGTATAAAGTCCAATTTCTATTCCAAACAAGACTTTTTCCTCAGTTTTTGCGATAAAATTGCATTTTTCTCTTTTGAGGAGTATAATTTGGTATCTTTTATCGAAAGGTACTGATGTGAGAAACATTACATAACGAAATAGATGTCTGAGAAGCTGATCCATATGATCAGTATCCTTTGTTGTTGGAAGAGAAAGTGAATGAAGATGATGAAGACGATGAAAATTCGCCTGATTATAGAGCTAATCTGATAAATAATGTCTATGGGAGTGACGAGCAAAATGCTGAAAATGCTTGGAAAAATGCTAAAATTAATTGAACTCATCTGAATTTAAAGTCAGAGGAACAGTTTAAGATAGATTATATACGTGTTAATTCAATCGAGAATCGTATCGATACTGCTTTATATGCGCTTGATGATGCTCTTAGTTTTTTGAAGGGGATGAACATATGGAAAACGTATGCACCTTATACCGACAAAGCCGAATTACTGGCGATTATGAGTAAAGAAAGTAGTCTAAAATTACCAGAAGGAGCGTCAGCAGCATGAGAAACTGGATACTTTCAGTTGACTCCTGGAGCAAGTAGCATAGTGAAAGGTATTATCGGTTCATTTCCTTCTGGAATGACAAAATAAAATCAAGATTGCTTGATGTGATTGGTCTGATTTCTTGACTATAAGAAGCAATCGATAGAACGCCTTGGTAAAATATCATCACCAAAAATAGAAAATCGAATGGTTAATAAACTCGTTTGGTTATGTTATAACAAATGAATTACCAATACGGAAAAAATTATTGATCTTAGTTACCAAAATGCAATTAGAAATAACCAAGACCGAAGTTTTGAGCAGATAATCATAACTTTGTGCACAATTGCTGGGTTGTTATATACTTCTCCTTCTCGAAAAAAACCGCTAACACCTTCGACACAATTTCTGAAACTACAGGTAAAAGACTACTGAATAAATAGAGATTCGGTAAATATAGAGCACAAATATCTTCTCAGTCCATTTCAGGCATCAGTAGGACTACAATATATGCTCACTATGGAAGAACTCATTAAAAAAATTAAGGTATAGAAAATTATTTTACTTATGCTTTATTATGAAAAAAATGAAAAAGACGGTATACTTACTGCTTGTGACGCTGTTACGGTTACTCGTTAGTTTTGTATTGCATGTTGTGTTTCTTACCTATCATACGGCATGGGTAATGCCTGCGTGATCGGTCTGGAACGTATGGTCGGGCATGCTCCTTCTCGCTCAGCTTTCTGTACTGATTTTCGGTCTATTTTTCGGATATCTCATCTGACAACGTCGACGAAATATTGTCTATGTAGAAAAAAGACACTGGTCAAAGTGGTGGAAGAAAATCAAAAAATAATTTTCTAGTTGTTTAGATCTTTGAAAAAATCCCAGATGTACTGCCCTGCTCCATCTGGCCATTTGTGTGGATAGAAGACACCGCGATAGTCGATGTCGTCACGGTGTTCACACCAAATTACTGGAGCATCAGCAAGACAGTTGGTATATTCGACACATCATCCTCGTGATGGTCATGTGGGCTTGTTTTCTGGACCACAACCATTTTGTTTCAAGAGTTGATCACGAGCGGTGACGCCAGCAGCATATGAAGAAAGGTTATCCTGAGGATGTTGCATGATGACGGCAGCAGCAGGTCAGGTACAGTTATTTTTTGTAGTTCCTCATCACACAGATCAGATCGCACGAATTATATCTCCACGTGCACAAGCAAGACTATTCGTGAACCAAGCTCATAGAGAATGTCCTACGACATAGATCTTATCGAGATCTACACAGTACTGGTTTCAGATATCTTCGACTATTTTATCAAAAAGCGCAAAATCTCTGAGTGCATCAGATTTATCTCCAGGACTGCTTCGTGTGCGTGATGGTCATCCTTCGGGTAGACCACTAGGATAGATGATGATTGCTTCGCCATTCGTTACACGATCGAGTTTGTAGTATTGACGAACCATGGTATTGCTATTTGTACGTCCATGAATTGCAACGATGAGCGGTACGGGTTCTTTTGGTGTATATTTTTTTCCAATTGTAGTGAGATACGAACGAGTGACTCCATCAACTATTGATATTTTTGGCGTGGTGTTTGGACTGTCGCGCATTTCACATCATGCACTAAGATTGCTACGTTTGCTTGTGAATAAAACTGTTTTTTCACTATTGAGTATAAGTTTATGTACGAGATGTGCCATACGGCCACGACTCATTGGTGCATGAGGATGAAGAGCATATTTTGAAAAAATATTGTTGTCATGCACGTAGTCGATATATGGCACATATCGATCATTGCCTGCTCATTCATTGACGTTACTTGCAAATGCATTGATTGCTATTTTCAACGCTTCAGCAATCGTGACTTCATTGTCTGGTTTTGCTGTCCCATCAGGATATCACTTGATGATTCCTTGCTCTTTTGCAAAGCAAATGTAAGGAGCAAATCGATCTGATGCTTGTATATCAGGAAAACACGCTTGTCATGATCAGAGTTGATCAGCTTTTGTTGCTTCGAGAACTATCTTTAGCAGTTCTGCACGAGTGATGCTACGATTGATTCCATATGAACCGTCAGGATATCATTTCACTATGGAGCGTTCAGCGAGAAATTCTACTGCAGGACGGTATTGATATCATGCTATATCATTGAATTGTTGAGCGAAAATGCTTCATCACATGAGTACTATTATGCTAACTATCATACCAACTACTTGTTTCATCAGAGAGGAAAAAGTAAAGAGAGGTAATGATAGTAGATATTTTGATCGGAATAGCAAATTTGAAGGAGTGTAATAAAAAAAACAGGATGAATAATATTGTCGAAACAATACTTCATCCTGTTTTTTATCTCATCAGTCCTATGATTTTTTTATATGTTTGAATGACGTGTGTGCGATTTTTTGATCCTAGATCAGTAAACGTGATTCATTTTTTACGCAGAGAGGTAATGGACGACCTTATGAGTTCTCGAACAGAACCGATATTGTTTTGTTGAAATGCTTCAGAAGTTTTGTTTATGAGAGCTATTTCTTTCATTAGTTCAAAATGCGTCTCAAGAATAGTATACTTTTCCTGTATAGACAACGATTCATCATAGACATTTGTAGGTATTCATCACCCAGCATTGCATTCTATGAGACGTATTTCTCACGCAAGCAATCAGTCGAGATGTTTAGCTTTTAGATCAAATCTTCAGATAGAGAGTAAGGGAAGCTTTGTTAATAGTTTTTCTAAAAGGGTATGTAATTTTTTGTATTGTGTTTCAGTTAGCGTGGTAGTACTATCACTGTACGTAGTTCAGAAATCTATACTTGCCTTGCGAACTACTTGTATGCGTTCGTCTTTTTCTGGTATATACGTGATCGTTTCTGGTTCTTCTGCTTGAAGGGTGCTGTATATATATTGGTGCTGTGCTGGTGATATAGGTAACTCTTTCATGAGTTCTTCAACTGTATGTATTTCATTACCGAGCACATAGGGTATATTTCTTTTTACGAGTGATCATATCTGTATACCACGTTCTGGATGATGATAAAACTGTAAACACCATTCCTCTGGCCAGTCACAAAATGATTGTAAGGTGCTTGGTTGTCGTAAAATGAGTTCTTCATTATATCTTTTCATAAGTTCATCTCGCTTTTCTGGGGTAGATATATAGTAAATTCACACTCCTCTTTCTCCTACATTTGCTTTTATCATACAAGGAAATTGTATATTGTTCTCTTTGTGGTGGGTGTTCATTTGCTCTTTACCTGGAAAGTCTGGTTGGAGAATATCAACATAGGTAATAGTGTATTCTTTCGGGAGATTTTTGTAGATACTGTGCTTATCGTATTCGGTCAATCATCCATTACGGATAGATGGATTGACTCGGTTGAAAAGGGTAATATCTTTTCGATATTTGAGGAATAAAGGTCAAAATTGCACCAAAAACGGTAGTTGTTGCCAAGCCATCGGCTGTTTTTCTGGTGAAAGTTGTGCAATGTGAAGTTCTATTGCATAGGTTAACTTTTCTGAGAGCAGGAGTCATTCTTTTTCCAACAGTTCTTTTAAGACAGGTATTGATCTTGTAATTTGCATCTTATTTGATCTCTTTAGGTAAAAAAGAAAGGTAGATGAGAACAATACAAGCACCCGTAAGATATATATCAGCAAAATTAAATACTGGCCAATAATGAAAATCAATAAAGTCTCTGACTCATCACAGCAGTATTCTATCTATGCCATTTCACCACGCGCCAGCGATGAGAAGAATGCCCCATCGAGGAAATGTTTTATTTTTTTTCATCCGAAGTAATACACCTCCTCCAAACAAGACAGCTACAGATATCGTAATCCATAATGGTACAGGAATACTTCGTCAGATTCACGTGTTCAGTACGGGAGTTAGTAACCAATTACTAGAACCTCGTGCGAGCGTATAAAAGAAATATTTACTTATTAGATCGAGTGCTATCAATACAGTGATACTGCATAAAGCAAATAAAAACGTGGATACTCATGACGAAGGAGTAAGGTGATTGTTTATTGTCTGCATTTTTTTTAACGTTGTATAAAGTGTATGTGCATCATATGTTCAGTAGATTCTGCACTCTTCCAATGAAATCAATCAAATACGATGCAACCATTGGGTAACGTGTCTCAGGTTTTTTCATGAAAAATCTTGCCAGTATCCTCTTTCGAAATCTATGAAGGAGATACTCGGTTGATGAGTATTCATTTTTTCTCTCTCTACAAGAATATTATTCATTGGTCTATCTAGTTCACCATGAATGATGCCGAGACAGTCAAGAGCATACGCCTTATCGATAAATTCATGGGTGAGTTGCTTTTTGATTGTTGGTGATTGTTCTGCATATACTTTATCAAATGCTTCTCAGGGGATTCGTGTATATGAAAATCGACCATCTCCTGATTCACCTACTTGAGGAACGAAACTGATCCCAGATGCGTTCAGTTTTTTTAATATTGCAGCTTCTTTGCGTACTGCTCAGTAACGGTTTTTATCAAGTGCTTTTTTGGTTGCTTTCCATGGAACTACAGAAGTATCTACATCTACTACTCCTCTCCATCAGTGAAATTGCATATCTGTTAATAAAATGAAATGATGCGATTTAGCTACAGTCGCGGTTGAATTTTGCTTTTATTTATCTATACAGAAAACATACGTTTTTTTTAGCTTTTTGCACGACCAAATATGTATGAAACATCACCTCGTAAAAATTATCCAACTGTTATCTATAGTGCACTCATCGTTTCATGGATCATAATTATTTGATGAATTTGGCGAGTATTCTTTCATCAAGACTATACTCCTGTTGAAGATACTCTAGTTGATGAACAGGCGACGAGATATTTTATGGGTGAACAAGTTCTTCTAGAATGAGTGCTCGCTATGTCAGATGATATCAGTCAGTTCTCTCATATATTGACTACAAAAGAAAAACAACAGTTTGGTCTCAAGAGTTTTGATATTGCTTTAAATTGATTTACCTGAAGTGTCCAGGTAAAGGGTGAAGTAAGTTGATTCAAACAGCAAATGCCTATCATTCAGGTAGCTGATGTAGTATGAGTAAAAGGTGATGTAGTAGTTGATTCATGACTAGGAGATACATTCGCTAACTGATCATATACGTACATAGCATGAGCTGATCTATGAGTTGATCTTTCCGTATTTCCTGGATATTCACTCACGCAAATGGGTAACGATATACAGTTGTATGATGGAACCAATACGAAATTGATGACTATTACTCCATTCAGATGTACCCCATGAGATGCAACAAAAGATTGTACGGTCTTGAAAAATGTTTTGGAATGATCACAACGTTTTACCAATGCTGCTGGTATGGTATTTTTCAATCTACCTGAAACTGAACAATGGGTAGCATTCAATGGTAATTCGCAAGGGTATTCACTAACAGTAGAGAAAGATGTTCAGATGCAAACATATGCTTCGATTTTTGAAATAGTTGATGCTACCTCATTTGATACTCGCCTAGATGAGATGAAACCATTGTGTAAAGATATAAACTCTCGCCTTGCAACGATTACAACTCATGAAACTGTTATAGAAGGAGATGGTACCGTAAAGATAGGTATCGATGGAACAACAAGTGATGGAGTTGCTGCTTCTTGTATCATCGGTAGTTCTCTGTCTGATCCTACGTTTATCAAACTCACTTCGTATACTGGTCCTTCAGCTCCAGAAAATCCTACTAAAGAAGAAAATCCTACTAAAGAAGAAAAACCAACTCCTCCAGAAGAAAAGAAATCTCCTGAGTGAGAGAAAGCAACAACACTACCTGCTCCACAGGGATATGCTGCATGGACGACGTACCCTTCAGTCAGATGATGGACGATGTATGTTGAAAAAAATATCGTGAGTTACGATGGCGCGTTATGAACTGGTCAAGCATGATGTCCGTACAGACTTGATCTTTCATATCGAAGTAATGCTACGTGAGCTGCAGCTGATAGTATTATCTATGAGTGTTTACCTTCAGGTGTTGATGCATTGAAATCATCTTGATACAAAACTATTGGTGTAGCTACATGAGTTGAATTTCTAAGAAAGGATATAAATGACACCTTGAAATGAGTTGATGTCTTTATTCAATAGATAGCCGAGTAGCTTATTTTTACTCTCATCAAAACAATCTTGATGAGCCTAAGAGATAATATCGATAAAGGTATGAGAGGTGTTGCATTAGGATTGCTTACTGTCTATCAAGCAACTATCTCTCCTGATAAATCATTTTTGTTTCGTGGACGACTTGGAGGTCGTATTTGTAGCCATGTACCACATTGTAGCGAGTATGCTCGTGAATGTTTTCAGAAATACCATTTTTTTACTGCACTACACTATACGATGGAAAGAGTTAGTTCTTGTGTTCCTCGTTACGAAACGCAGTATGACCCTTCGTCGTATCGTGTGGTTTTTTTTTCTAGCGCTCCAATATGAGTTCCGTTTATGCAAGAGATTGCAAAAGATCCGAGGTTTGACCTTGTCTGAGTTGTAACTATGCCAGACGCACCTGTAGGCAGATGAATGAAACTCCAAGAAAATATTATGAAACAAGAAGCAAAGAAACTGATTGAGAGCTGAGAATTGAGAACAGATGCACCTGTGTTAAAGGCTTCAAAAGTCGTTTTACTCCATGGGAAAGATGCTACACCAGAGGATAAGCGGTATCCTTGGTTTATCGATGAGATGAAGAAAAAAAATATTTCCATTCTAGCACCCTCTCTACCAAAAAAAAATGATCCTGTATTGGAAGAACGACTAGCGGAAATAGATACCTTATGCATAGATGAACATACTCTTGTTATCGGTCATTCACGTGGGTGAGTTGCGTTGTTGAGATGGATAGAAACGAGAAAAAAAGCAGTATGAAAAATCGTGCTTGTAGCAACAAATGATTCGGTATCTAATGAAGATAAACATTGATTCTTTTCTCATAGTGATTATGCATATGATGAAATTAAAAAGAATTGTTCAGATATTACGGTTTTACATTCTCTAGACGACACTACTGTCCCGTTTGCTCACTGAGAAAAAATTGCTGCGTGACTATGAGCAAAAACTTGGTTTCCTAAGTGACTCGGACACTTTTGAAAAAATTTAGGATGAAGATTTGAGGAATTGTTGCCTTTCGTCTTTGTGAACAATATACACACTCCTCGTTCACTACGTCTCGATTCCAAGAAGTATGCATCCGATGCGCACACGTTTAAGCAACGAGCTAGTGATGTACAACCAGATTTGTTTGTCGTGATTGCGTATGGCCATATTATGCAACAGCGAGTACTTGATCTTCCACGTTTCTGATCGATCAATGTGCATGGATCACTCTTACCTGAGTATCGCGGAGCGTCTCCCCTACAGTCTATCTTTCTTGATGGAAAAGAAAAAACTGGTCTTACGATAATGCATATGGATGCATGAGTAGATACGTGAGATATGATTGATACACTTGAGACTCCCGTACCTTTATCGCGGACAGTGCGTGATCTGATCGAATGGATAAAAGACAAATGACCCCTGTTCCTTACTGAGACTCTCCGAAATCGAGGTAAGTGAACGCTACCTAGAAAACAACAAAACAACGAGCTAGCTTCGTGATGTAGGAAATTTGAAAAAGAAGACTGATTGATAGATCCGCTTACTGATAATATGCTTGAGGTACGACAGAAACGACAAGCATTTGCTCTCTGGCCAAAACTCTATTTCTTTTGGTGAGAAAAAAGAATTTCGATAGATTCGATTGTTCTGAAGCATGGTGTTTCTCGTGACGATTTGTGAGGGAGACTTATAACGAAGAGCGAGAACTCATATCTCCTCCACTCTGCCGTATGAGATATACGTCTTGTTCCAGAAGGTAAAAAGTGAGTACGTTGGGACGAGTTTGTGAATGGATATGGAAAATTATAAATGGTATACGAAGAACTGGTCAAATACAAAAAAACTCGACTACGTGTCGAGTTTTTTCTCTAAAACTGATACTGACTTACTTAGTGAATCCTTCAAGAACTTCATCAAGATTTGTAGGTCATACAACCTTTTTTACTTCATTCATACTTTCGTCTATATAGACGAGTGTGTGTTGTGAAGTTACTCCGTATGTTTCCTTCATATCATTACTATTGTCATAGTCTACTTTGTAGATCATAGTATCTGCAGGAATCTGAGCGATATTAGTTTCTATGTTTCCATTCAAGGCTACACAGCTAGGACATCGTGATGCATGGAAAAATAACGCTACTTTTTTTCCAGAAGTAAGTGCATCTTTGACAAGAGATTCATTGTATGTTGTATATCCTTCAGCAGCTTTTTTTACCACCACTTCGTCTCCTTCTTCTTTTCATGAAGCGACTACCTCACCGTCGTCATTTTCTTTATCTTTAGCATCCAAAATAACGTCTTCTCAGCTAGTATCTTCATTTATTTGTAACTTTTGTGAAGAAATATAAGTGACTGCTTGCATGAGTATAGGCTGATTTTCAGCATTCTTAACGAGTAAGCTGACTCCAAGAGCAAGTGCCAAACAAATAATTATCCATGTATATTTATTCATAGGAAAAATGAAAAGTAAAAAAAATACAATCAAACCGTAATGATCTGATTGTATTTTGCAATATAATTTACTCCTGAATTGAATTACTGAGTAACTTCAGCTTCTGGAGCATTTTCGTCAGCAACAACAGCGTCTACTACAACTTCGTCAACAATGACAGCATCAACTACATTTCCTGTATCTACTACAGTACCAGAATCTACTACAACTTCGTCAGCTACAACAGTGTCATCAGCAACTACAGCTCCTGTATCTGCCACAGCACCAGAATCAATCATAGCTTCGTCAGCTACAACAGCTTTGTTCATTCTCATGTAATTGACAGCTTGCATAATGAGTGGTTGATCATTTGCATCTTTAATCAATAGTCCAGCTGCAATAGCTAAAACAACTGCGATAACCATCCATGTGTATTTATTCATAAGAAAAAAAATATATAAAAATATGACGGCATACTAATGATGTCGTCATATGTTGCAAGGGAAAATTACTTTTTTTATAATATATCTCCAAAAAGATCTGAAAGTTCTTTTAGAAGATCCTCTTCTCAGAGTTCTTTTTCAGCTGTTGTGGTTGTTTCTATAGACTTATTTGGAGTAAGCATATTTTCTTTTTCACTTTCAAAAGAGTCATCGCTTTGTGTATATTTTCCATCTAGTGTAACGATATCCATTGTTCAATTTCCATAGGTAACATAAACTTCTCAAGGATTTACTGACGATTCAAATACTACTTTATCGCACTGTTGATACATACACCGATAAAATGCACCATGATCATTATGAAAATCTGCTAACTTTAATGTTCATGGGTTTTGTAATGTGTAGATATAATAGGTCTTTCCATTGTACTCTTTTACCTCTTTTTCGTAGAGCGTATTGTCACTCTTTTTTGTATAAGCTTTTTGTGAAGTATCACTGCTATTTGATGTATAAACTGTTCCTAAAGTATCTTTTTCAACCATGTCGCGTATTCATTTCAAAATTGCTAACGCAATATTCTTATCTACGTTGTATGTTTGTTTTACCTTTTCTGTACTCATTTTTTCAAGTTGCTCTACGGTATAAGAAATACTGAGTAAATGATCTTCTGCTGGAAGGTCTTCAATTTGGTTTCTTAATCATTCAAAAAATGCTTTGTTTCATATACTGTATGCAGCAGATGTCGATCGCTTTGGTTGAAGATTGAGAAACTTATTTAGATAAGAAAGCACAGGTGGAGTTGTTGTGTCTTGTAAGTAAATTAACTGAGCATGAGCAGTCCCACTTGCTGTGGTATAGAGAATAAATACGCTTACTCCAGCAAGGAGAGTTCGCATGACTGTTTTTATTTTTTCTTTTAGTCAAACCGCGTATCACAAAAGAAAGAATGTCATAGTAATAGTGACAAGATAAAATTATAGTGTATTATATATCAAAAATTCTTATTTGTCAAATATAATTGACTTATCTTATATTATATCTTTCATATACTAGAAAAAAGATGCTTACGCATCT
>Ga0163148_10006375_pt1 | contig 11407 bp, 13 predicted proteins | sample OliLakLV19MP7P2_FD_148606 | JGI IMG/M metagenome (GOLD analysis project Ga0163148, IMG submission 148606) | Freshwater microbial mat bacterial communities from Lake Vanda, McMurdo Dry Valleys, Antarctica- Oligotrophic Lake LV.19.MP7.P2 | ecosystem: Environmental > Aquatic > Freshwater > Lake >... | reverse complement strand
AGACCGCCCTGGCCTTGATCACCGCCAGGGCGGTGATCAAGGCCAGGGCGGTCTTGCCGCTGCCGACGTCGCCTTGCAGCAGCCGGTACATGGGTTGGGCCGCGCGTAGGTCGGCCCGGATCTCGGCCAGTGCCGAGGACTGCCCGGGGGTCAACGCAAAGGGCAGCCGTGCCAGCGCCCGGCGCTGGACGTCATCGCTCCATGCCCAGGCCTGACCCTGGACGGCGACCAGGGCGCGTCGGCGCTCTTGCAGGCGCAAGGCCAGTGCCAGCAGCTCGCGTGCGGCGAGCAACCGCCGCGCGCGCTCGTGTTCTTCCGGCGTCGCCGGCCGGTGCAGGCGGGCGAGCGCAGCCTGGTAATCGGCATCGGGCAGCAGGCCAGCGGGGTCGCGCACCGACGGCAGCGCCGCCAGGCAGGATTCGATCAATGCCTGGAATCCACGCTCGGCGAAGCCTTCGGGCAGGCGATAGGCGACCCGGCAGCCTGGCTCGACCGGCAGAATGGTCGTGGCACCGCTAGTAAGATGGACGAAGGCGGGATGGAGGAGGGTGTTGGCGGCGACCTCGTCGGCGCGCCCTTCGAGCAGATACCACTCGTTGGGCAGGAAGTGCTTGCGCAGGTAGCCGGCATTGAAGAAGCGCGCGCGCAGCGGCGTCCCGTCAGCGCGGACGAAGGTGGCATCAAGCCCCATGCCCCGGCCGCGGCCACGCGCAAAGCTCGGCCTGGCGTTGAGCAGTCGCGCCCGCACGCGCGCCACCTGCCCGCGCGCCAGGGTACCGTCCTCGATTAGGGGCGGCGGTTCGCCCAGGCAGCGCGGTACCGCGTGCAGCACATCCCACACCGTCTCTAGACCATGCTTTGCCAGCGTCGCCGCGCGCGCCTGGCCGATGGCGGGCAGGAAGCGGAGCGGACTGTCGGGGTCGACGGGCATGGGAGGGAACCCTACCACTTTCTCACCTTTGAACAGTTGCGGGGGACGGTTCTGGAAATGCGCGGGGGGGCGCTATCATCGCGCGTTCGTCACGGAGGACACTTCAATGGCCCGCGTCACCATTCTCAGCACCAAGCGCACCATCACCGATGCCGGCGAGATCGCGCGCACCCTCGCGCCGGTCGGCATCACCTACGAAAATTGGGGTGTCGGCCGCCTGCCTGCCAACCTGCGCGACCGCAACCTGTCTGACGCCGAAAAGCAGCAGGTCCTCGACGCCTACAAGCCCGAGATCGACCAGCTCAAGGCCAAGGGCGGCTACGTCACTGCCGACGTCATCAGCCTCTACCCCGACACGCCGAATATCGACACCGTGTGCGCGAAATTCGACAAGAAGCACATCCATACCGAGGACGAGGTCCGCTTCGTCGTCCAGGGCAAGGGCGTGTTCCGTGTCTTCCCCGAGGACAGCGCTGCGCTCGATGTCGAGCTGCACCCCGGCGACTACATCTCGGTGCCGGCCAAGTACCGCCACCTCTTCTTCCTCGGCAAAGAGAAGCAGATCACCTGCATCCGCCTGTTCGTCGACACCGCTGGTTGGGTCGCCCACTATGTTGAAGAGGGCAAGGCCCAGTTCGACCTGATGACCGGCGCCCAGACCCCGGCCTAAGTTACACGTGCTTTGCCGGCGACCGGGCGGCGGGGATCTCCCCGCCGCCCGGTCATTGGCCGACGGCTTCGACCACCACGTCGTCCATCTCCAGCGTCCCCGCCGGGCCGCAGACGGCGAAATGGACCTGCGCCACCGTGGCGCCGCGGGGCAGGGTGAATTCGCTCGTCATCGTCGTCCACATCGCGGTGTCCCGCTCGATAAGCCCGGTCGATCCGCTCACCGTCGGCGTCGCGCACATGGATGAACATCCCGGGCAGGTGCCAGTCCTCGTCCCCGCGGCTCACTCGGCTCGCGCCTAGGCGGGCGGCGACGCGCATGGCGCGCACGTCGCGGGGGATCGATACCACGCCGGTGGCGGTCGGTTGCCCAACGCCCGGCGCGCGGGTGATGGCCAGCCAGCGTCCGGCTGGCGCCGCCGCGCAGGCTGATCCCGCTGCCGTCAGGTCCGCCCGCGGGGGACGCCATCGGCGACGACGTCGAAGCCGCCGTTGGCGATGAGATTGACCACCGCGACCGGGGTCTGGCCATACCTCGCCGTCGGGACTACGGCAGGGGGTGCGCTGCCGTCGGCGTAGCGGCCGGGACGACCGTGGCCGGCGCCGGCGCCACCGTCAGGCGTTCGGCCAGGGTGGTGGGCGCCGGCGGCTTCTGCCGCCGCTCGCTGTCATGGCGCAGGACGAGCGCCACCACCACCACCAGCGCCAGCAGACCCAGGCCGATCCACAACCCAGCCCGGCCGCCGCCCACCCCGGTGCGCGTGGCGCGTCCCGCGCGGCCGTGGGCGATGCCCCTGGGCCGGCTTGACCGCGACGGCGCCACCCGGCGCCAGGACGAGGATGGCCAGACTCGGATCGGCGGTGCCGCGCGGCGGCTGCACCAGTGGCGCATGCCGCGGCCTCTAGCCGCTCAGCAGCAGGTCGAGGTCCTCGCGCAGCGCGGTGGGGTTCGCGTAGCGCTTGGCGCGGTCCTTGGCCGCGGCGAACAGCACCACACTGGTGGCGGCGTCGGAGATGATGGGCCTGGTCATGGACCCGGGATCTCGGTCACCGCCCCGGCGATCGCGGTCAGCGCCTGTTTCAGGTCGGGTCCGGTGTGGTCGCCGGGAATGGCGAGGAACTGCGGCTTCCCCGCAAGGACGACGTGGTAGTTGCCGCACGACCAGCAGAAGCTGGTCTCCAGGGCCAGCTTACCGTCGCGGTAGCAGCGCAACCCGAACCCCGGGTGGTGGCAGAATGCCCAATTGCCCGGCTCGCGGCTGGAGAGCAGGGCAACCAGCGTCGTCCGCAGCCTGACGACGTCGGCATCGCCGCTGAGGCGGTGCACGCGGACGATGGGAACCTCGCTCTCGTAGGCGGCGATGGGAAAGCGCGGCCGCGTGTCCGAAGGGTCCGGCATCGGCCCGGGGCCGAGGACCGCGATCTCGATCGTGTCGCACTGTTTCACCGCGGCGGTCATCCGGCGGCGGGCTGCTTCGACCTGGCGTTGCTCACGCTCCCATTCTCTTTTCATGCGCTCATGCGCTGCGTGCGAGGAGCGTACCGCGAACTCTTTCTTGGAGCATGCAAACGAAAGATCGGCCAGGCGGTCTTGGTAGATCAGCCGGATGACCTCGGCCAGCGGCTGGTCATGGACGACGAGGGAAACCCTCACGTCAGGGAAAGAACCTCCGCTCATCTGGGTAATGGGGGCCTGGGCGGCTTCGAATGCGGCCCACAGGGCATCCTCGGGAGAAAGGTCGCTGATCGAGACGGTCACGTGCATGGCAAGCAGTCGGTCGAGCTCATCAGAGCGCTCGACCTCGAGCCGCCGGCCCCCGCAGCCAGTGATGGCGACCAGCACCAGGATTCCCACCAGCCAGGGCGCTATCCGCCTCATGCCGACCCCACCGCCGCCGGTTTCCACGGCATCCCACGGCGGGTGCCGGACAGCTGCCGGTAATAGGCACGCACCAAGTGATTGTTGGCTGCGACCAGGAAGGTGACGCGGATGGTGCGATAGACCTCGGCGCGGGTGATCTTCACCTTGTGCCCGGGTTCGAGCAGGCGTGGGTCCTGTGCCGCCAGTCGCAGGGTGCGGATGGCGAAGAACAATGGAGTCAGGCAGAACAGACGGACCCGGTATTGGCTGCGCGGCAGGCTGATGCAGTAGGTAAGGGCATCGTCGAGGTGGTGCTTGGCCTTGGCGATGAGCGCCGCCATCACCTGCTGGGCTTCGGCGCGTCGACCGGGTTCCAGTAGTTCCTCGGGCGTGATACCGGCGATGCTGCACAGCTGGCGTGGCACGAACGACCATCCGCGCCGGCGGTCGTCGGTCACATCCTTGATGATGTTGGTCAGCTGCAGGCCAAGGCCGAAGCTGGTCGAGAGGGCCTTCAGCTTCTGGTAGTGGCGGTCGGTGACGCGGTGATGGTGCAGGCGGAACAGCTCGGTCAGCAGATGGCCGACCGTGCCGGCGACGTAATAGCAGTACCGATCGAGTTCGGAAAGGTCGCCCAATGCCTCGAGCCGGTCCGGGCAGGCGAGTCCGTGACGGCGGGCGAAGTCGGCCATGCCGTCGCACATCTCTTGCACCCAGGGCCTAATCGCCGCGCGCTGCGCGGTGGGCAGGCGGCGGAACTCGTTCAGCGTGCGCTGCGCGTCGCGGGTCAGCGTCTCGTCGTCGTCGCGTGGGGTGGCGAATGCGATCGCCAAAGGCGTGGCGTCAGGACCGCCCTCGGCGAGGCAGGCGCGGAAATGCGCGAGCAGCCGCTCCTTCTCGGCAACCGGCAGGTCGGCGGTGTCTTCGACGGTGTCGGCGATGCGGCACAGCAGGTAGGCGATGAGCACCTGATGCGATAGCGGCGAGGGCAGCAGCTGGATGCAGGCAGCGAACGTGCGTGAGACCTTGGGCAGCATCGCCGAGCACCACGCCCGATCGTCGACGGCGGGTATCCCCTTCATGGCACGGATGGCGGCCACACCACCGTCCCAGGCAGGATGCGGATGCGGATCAACTCGAACGCCATCTTCATGCCGCTGAATTCGACGCGATAGACGGTGCCGCGCGCGTCGCACCACGATGTCGCGCGCGGCTTGCCGTCGACGGTCATGGTCACGCGCAGCAGGTCCATGCTGCCAGCGCGCGTCGCGATCGGTTCCAGGGCTTCGACCGCGTAGACGCCGACCCGCTGGCGAGGCGTCATTCCGTCGAGGTCGAGCACCTTGGCGCGGAAGCGTTCGCCAGGTTTCAGTCCGGCGGGCAGGCTGAGCGACCAATCGAAGCCCTGCTCGCTGCCGATGGCTGGCAGGGCGAAGTCGTGGCTGGTGCCCTGGAAGCGGTAGTTGCCGGTCAAACCACGGTGATCGACGGTGCCGGCGAACGTGCCGCGCATGCCGCCGAGGTCGCCGCTGCCCTGGATGGCGGTCAGGCGCAAGCGGTCGTCGAATTTCTGGGATGCCTCAATGTGCAGGGAGGGTCGCATCGCCCGCGCCGCGGCGGGAAGCTGGATCGGCAGGGTCGACCCGGGCAGCAGGTCGAGGTCGAAGCGGGTGTCGAGGCGGAAGAAGCTCTCGTCGCGCTGGAAGGAGATGTCGCAGCTGCCGGTGCGTCGAGGCGGGCCGCCGGGGGTCGCCGACGGCTGCAGGATGTCGTAGCTGAGCGAGCGGTCGAGCTGGGTCGCGATCGCGGAGGCGAGATCGCGACGCTCGACCAGTCCCAGTCCAGGCAGCGCGAAGCGGGCGACATGGTTGGCGAACAGCGCCAGCCACGCCACGACGATCAGAAGACGGATGGCGAGGCCCATGGCGGGGGAATCGTGGTGCGGGTGGTCGCGGGGGACGCTTCCCGGCACCCTAGGCGGGCCGACGACGATGTCCATGCGGGCGCCGGAGGTTGTGAGGGAAGGTTTCCGCTCAGGGCGTGGCGAACGACACGCCATAGCGCTGTTCGTAGATGTCCCCGTCGGCATCGCGCACGAGGTCGAAGTCGAAGCTCAGTCGGCCATCGACCATCGAGCGCCCAAGCTTCGCCCGCCAGCTGTCGACCTCCGCGCCACCTGGGCGCAATGACAGCCCGGCCACGAGGTCGTAGCGGTTTCCGCGCAGCTCGAAGCCGGGGCGCTGCTCCCACGCCTGGACGTCGGGAAGGGGATTGTAGCTGACGGTGTGGACCAGCGTGACGCGCGACGGCACCACCAGATAGCGGGCGCTGGCGTCGAAGCGGGTCCATTGGTCGAAGCGGGCGTCGTACACCGCATCACCGTCGAGCTGTAGCACCGCGAGCGGACTGCCACTGGCGGTGGCGGCGACATCGACCAGGTCGTTCTCGGAGGTGCCGATGGCACCCGTTGCGTCGACGCCGGTGCGATCCTGCTCGCGCAGGGCCCAACGTGCCACCGCCCTGGCGCGGAACAGATCGCGCCGGCCGGTGATGCTGGTGTCGAATCCAGTGGTCAGGTAGCGCGCATCGCTGTCCAGCCGGTCGCGCGGGTCGCCGAAGCCATACGTGTCGAGCGGATCGTGATAGGTGCGCCCGAGGACCTGCACGCCGATGCGCGGGGTGATGCGATGGACGACGCCGCCGGCGAAGACGTTGGACAGGCGCAGGCTCACGCCGTTGTCGAGGTACGGAACCACCTGCCACTGATCATCCTCGCGGTCGACACCGGCGATGCGGCGATCGGCGTAGAGCAGGCCGCGCGCGCCGACGCCAGCGTCGAGACCGACTCCGCCGAACCACTCCAAGGCGCTGATCCCGCCGCCGCCCGAGAGGCGACTGGCCTCGGTATCCGTGTCGGCGCGGCGTAGGCGTTCGAGCCAGCCATCGCCCGCGATGTGCAGCGGCCCGAGCAGTTGGACGTCGGGAACATCGGCTTGTACGCCGAACAACCGATCGCTGCGCAGGATGTCGGGATTGGGCCGACGTTCGCTGTCGACCACCACCGTGCCCAGCGCACCGCCCCAGGCGAGGGCACCGCCCTGGCGGGCGAACGGTCGGTGTTCGAGATCCTCGCGCAGGAAGTCGGCGCGGAAGCGCTCATCCGGCGGCGTCCCATCGCCGAGGTCGGCGTCGGGGATGGTGATGTAGCGGCCGTAGACGGCGCCGCCTGGCAGTCGAGCGCGGTGCTCGGCATCGACGACATGCGCATTGCGGTGGGTGAGGGCGGTGCGGTTGTCGGTGCTGCTGATCACCCGTTCGGGTTCGATGCCGTACCACAACGCCTGGCCTTCGCCGAGCACGTCCTGATGCCATTGTCCGAGCACGCCCCAACCCTGGCCGACACGGCTGAACGTGTCGAAGCGCCCTTCGATGCGCGAGTGCAGGCCGAACACCTCTGGCAGGCCGGTGCCGACCTGGGCGCGCAGGAAGGTGCCGACGCGCGAACTGTCGCCGAAGCGGAAGCGGGTCCACGGGTAGTCGATGACGAAGTCGCGGTACAGCCAGGGCAGCCACAGCACCGGCGCGCCGAAGACGCTGACGTAGGGGCCGGTGACGGCGATGCCGCGCACATGGCGGGCGGGTTCGGGGCGTGAGTCGTCGGGGCGCTCGCGCAGCGCGACACGGATCGTGCGCGCGCCGAGGGCGAGGATGCCGCCGTGGACGCGGCCGGCGCGCACCCCGCTGAAGACCAGTTCGCGGCGGTCGAAGCGCACGTGCTCGGCGCGGACGGGCACCCGGCCCTGCCCGGTGTCGATCCACGCCACCACGCCCCAGGCCTCGCCCGCCTGACGTTCGAGGTGCATGCCGAGACGCTCGGCGTGGATGCGCACCGCGGGCAGGACCAGCACCACCCGGCCTTCGGCGTACAGGTCCTGGCGCTGGAGGTCGTAGCGCAACGCATCGCCGAGCAGCACCACCTGGTCGTAGCGGGCGACGAAACCGTTGGCGTAGGTGGCGGTGAAGCCTTCGATCGCGCTCGGCTGGCCTTCGAAGATCACGCTTGGCCGGGCGACCGGTTCGGCGGCGGTGGCCGTCGCCACCAACGCGACAAGGGCACTGGCCAGGCACAGGGATGAGCGACGGTGGTCAGCGATGGCGGGCATGCGCGGTGCGCCATCCTGGACCGATGCGGCGGGCGGCAAGGGCGCCACCGTGGCTCTGCAGCCGCGCAGGCACGGTCGGGTCAGGCGCGCGGGTAGGCTTCGATCTCGGACTGGCTCAAGGTGCCCTTGAGTTCGCGCGCCTTCAGATCGCGCGCGGCGCCACGGGTGAGCGGACCGACCCGGCGACCGAGCACGGTGATGAAGAAGGTGCGCTCTTCGACAGGCGCGGGCGCCGTGGCCGGCGGAGTGGGAGCCGCCGGTACACTGATCGGCGAGGCGCCTGACGTGGGTTCGGCCATCGGGCTGTGCTGCTCGGCGCCGTCGATCCGGCCGACGCGGATGGTGACCGGCTTGATCTTGGGCGGCGGCCTGGTTTCGGCGGTTGGCACGCCTTCGAGCCCGGTGCGGACTGCGGCCGGGGCGTGGGCATGGCGCGGGGTCAGCGCCGGCCCTGATTGGGTCATGGTGTGCGGCGCGATGATGGCGCTGATGGCCGGGTCATCCGCGGGCACCTTCACCTTCACCGGCGCGGCGATGGGCTTGCCGCGGATGATCGGCAGCAGGGCGCCGGTCTTCTCATGCGAGGCGGAGGCCGGTTCGGGATCCCAGTCGCTGCCACCGGAGGTGGTTCCCGGGCGGACTTCGTCGGTATCGTCCTCGGGCATCGACTCCTGTTGCAGGGTGGGAATCTCGCCGCTGGTGCGCCGCAGATCGAGGGCGGCCGGCGCTGGCGGCTTGACCGGGGCGGGGCTGGCCTTGGCGGCCAAAAGATCGCCAGCGGGAAGCGCCGATGTCGCATCATCGGCGTCCAGGGCGGCGACCGCGAGGGCGGTGGTGCCGGCCTCGATGCGGGCGCCCACGGCGAGGGGGGCATTGCCGACGATCTGCTGGCCGTTCACCAGGCAACCGTTGGTGCTGCACAGATCCTCGATGCGCCAGGCGCCGGCACTGAATTCGATGACGCAGTGCTTCCGACTGAGCTTGAGGTCAAGGATGCGGATCTCGCACGACGAGCCGCGGCCGAGGTGGTAGCGCCGCCCCGGTTTGAGGTGGTAGGTGTCCAGTTCACCATCCGGACGCGTGTGCTGCAGGCGCATCAACATGGCAGGCGGACCTCCGGCCCGAATCGGCCGGCCGAACGCTAGGTGCGTGAGCGTCCGCGCGCAAGCGAAGCGCATCCCCGCCAGGAACGACTGTGTGGCCGCCTCCCCCGCTTGGCGATGGACCCCCCGCCTTTTCGCTGACGGCCTGGCCCGGCCACGCCTAATCTCTTCCAACCATGGCGATGCGCATCGATCTCGCCTTTCCGCGTCCCCTCAGCCGGGCCGAACGCATGCGCCTGGTGCTCGTGATCGGAACCCTGGCCAAGGCGGAACGGGTACGATTCGGCCGGGGTGATCGCAGCGCGGTGGTGCTGGGCGAGGGCCTGGCGACGGCGCGCGTGCTGCACCTGCTGACCGAAGAGGGCTTCATCTGCGAAACCATCGGCTCCAGCCTGAGCCCGGACGAGGACCAGCGCATGGACGACGTCCCCACCGGCGCCACCGAGGAACGGGTCAAGCCGTTGGGGCGGGGGTAGTTCCTTGGCCGATGGTTTTCGGTTCACCTAAATCCGGCGAGAGCGGCCCATCTGCGGCGTTGGTCGACCTGGGCAGGGCCCCAGGTGATTCGCGCAAGCAGCGCAGCTGCGCGCCAGCACTGTGGGCGCAGGCGCGTAGCGCCGAGCATCAGTGCGAGAGTGTCTTCATCAGTCCGATCACCTGGGCAGTTGAGTTGCCTCTGTTTCGAGATGAGTGGGCTCTTGCCGGTCAACAAGGCCATCCGCGACTGGCCCGAGATGCTCGCTGGCGACGAAACCCTGGCCGCCGCCATCCTCGACCGACTCATCCACGCCAGCCACGTCCTCGCGATCAAGGTCCGTAGCTACCACCAGCGCGACGTTGAAGCCACCCTGGCAGCCCGCGCGTGATGGCGCTGACAGCCCGCAATTACAGAAGACGATGTATGGGCTAAGACATCCCCCACCGCGCAAAGGTTCCAGTTCGCTAACTTCGTAAAGGTTCGGGTTCGTTGAGAAGCTCATCTATGACCTGTCCATAACCGCCATGTCCATAACCGCCATGTCCACCAATAACCGCCATAATAACCGCTGCGTTCCATAACCGCCGCGAGGCCCCCGTCGTATTACGGTAGGTGAGCGCATCGCCAGCTGCCTGCGCGATCAGCTCCGGTAGGCACGGCGATCTGCCGTGCCTACCGGTTATTTCGGATGCTGGACGCATCGTCGACGTGAACGCCTACGCTGTCGAGCTCAGCGTACCGCAGTGGCCCAGGCGTAAGTCAGTTCGTGTTCGCGCCAGATGCGCACCATGATGCCGTCGATGTCGGCACCGAAGTCGGCGATCGATGCCACCGCACCGGCACAGCGCGAAACATAGAGGGTATGCTGCCCGCCACGCTCATCGGTGAGCCGCACCTGGGCGGCGATATTGCCGGCGATCGAGCAATACCTCCCGCCCTCGACGCGCCACTCGGGTAGTCCATCGCGCTGTGGCAGGCGCAGGGTGAAGTCCAGTCGGGGCAGACCTTGGGCGATGTCTCCGATGCGGGAGGCAACGATGTCATCGGCCTTGTGATGTTGAAATTGTGCTGCGACCGAGGCGGCGATCTCGGTCGGGCCGGCGTGACGCACGTCGGCGATCGACCACCACACCAACGCCGCCACCAAGCCGGCGGCGGCGAGGCTCCCCCATAGATAGCCGCGCCCCCGCCGACGGAGATCGACTTGATCAACCGTCAGTGCCACTAGGCGCTCACGCACGGCATCCGGAGTAGAGAAAGTCCGGTAATGGTTGCGGACTAGGTGGTCGAGATCGTCACCCATGGCGTGGGTCCTCCAGGCGAGCGCTTGCCGCCATCCACTCGCGCAATTTGAGGCGGGCACGGTGCAGGATGCTGAGCACGGTGTTGCGGGGCCGCTGCTGGTGCGCCGCCACCGACTCTACCGACCATCCCTCCACTGCGGTGAGGAACAACGCCTCGCGTTCATCGTCGCGCAGGCGCGCGAGTGCGTCGGCGAGATCGCCTCCAAGACGCTCGTCTGGCTCTTCCTGCGGCTCAGCGTATGGCTCAGGCAGAGCAGCGGGGTCACTGAAGACAACCAGCCTGGGTCGGCGCGCCTGATCGCAGACCCGCGAGCGGATCGCGGCGAAAAGGTAGCCGGGCGCAATATCACCGCCGGCCCGCAGCATCGCCACCCAGGCATCTTGCAGGACATCGCCGGCCCGATCACGGTCACCGGTCATGGCCAGAGCATAGCGGAATCCACGGTCGATCAGCACAGCCAAGGTTTCGGGGTCGGTAGCCACGCTAGATGAACGAGGATGCCAGCCAGCGATTGCACACAACCCCGACACAGAAACCTGCAATCGCCGGGCATGGTGTCCGTTCATCCTGCACGCGGACATCAACCACCCCGTCCGTCCGGAGCCATGATATGAACCTCTTCGCCACCACCGCCCTGCTCGTCACGGTCGGGGTCAGCTCACTGACCGCCGCACAGGCCCCGAGCCTGGTTGTCGCAAAGTTCCACGCTGATTGGTGCGGCGCGTGCCGCGCCATGGGTGATGTGGCTACGGATCTGGCCAATAAGCACGACGGGCAGCCAATCCTGTTCGTGACCATGGACCTTACCAATGCGACGACCAAACGGCAAAGCGAAATGCGCGCCGCGGCCCTCGGCCTTGGCGACCTTTTCGATGCCAATCAGGACAAGACCGGGTT
>Ga0163148_10006374_pt1 | contig 11409 bp, 6 predicted proteins | sample OliLakLV19MP7P2_FD_148606 | JGI IMG/M metagenome (GOLD analysis project Ga0163148, IMG submission 148606) | Freshwater microbial mat bacterial communities from Lake Vanda, McMurdo Dry Valleys, Antarctica- Oligotrophic Lake LV.19.MP7.P2 | ecosystem: Environmental > Aquatic > Freshwater > Lake >... | reverse complement strand
ATACAGTAGTTAGCTACTTGTTAGCAGCATCTACCTTCCATCCCAAACCGTGCCAAGAATAAGAGGCAGCAACAAAAAGGAGAAGGAAAACAAAAACTAGAAAAATGTCAAAACTGATGATATTATTTAAGATGCATAGTAGGTTGGTCCCTACTTTCGTATCTTCTTCTTGCAAGAGACCCTTGGCGCGTGTGGTGGGAATCAATCACCCATCTCCTGTCCGCGCCGTTTCTGGAGTATCATGTCGATGGTTTAGCAGCAATAACAACACCAAAAATGATTATGTTTCTATTGGAGATGTTCGTGTGGAATCCGACCAAGTTCCAGTGGGCAGTCATCGACCCGATTTAGTACCAAATTTGTCATTATCCAATACCACCACAGAATCACAGTACATTCCATCGTGTAACATGTCGCATTTGCGATGGATGTTGCAAAAAGATTTGGTCTTGAAACAGGACTTTCTGTTACTGGGACCACCCGCCTTGGCACGCGATCGACGGCATTTGTTATTCTTGTATGCCGCCTTGGTGGAACGCGAGGTGGAATATGTGGCACTCTCGCGAGATACTTCCGATGCCGATTTGAAACAACGCAAAGAAGTGAGCGGTCATACGAGTGTTTATGTCAATCAAGCACCCGTGCGAGCCGCCTTGGAGGGACGCCTCTTGATTTTGGATGGCTTGGAAAAAGCCGAACGCAATGTGTTGCCCACCCTCAACAATTTACTGGAAAATCGAGAATTGAGTTTGGATGACGGAGGATTGTTGGTATCATCGCAAGTGTATGATGAACATAAAAACACGAGCAGTGAATCTTCTATTTTGTCCACCATTCATCGGGTTCATCCCGATTTTCGGGTCGCCGCTTTGGGAAGTTTGGCCACGGGAGGAGCGGCCATGCTCGATCCTCCTTTGAGATCACGATTCCAAGCACGCATTTCGACGTACATGGATCCGGGAGAAATGCTGCATGCCATCAGTGCTTTGCCCGATCGTACCCTGAGTGCTGACCACATCAAGGAATTGGTGGGCCTTGCTGCCAATATGCCCGAGGGTATGGCACTTCAAAGTGTCCAGGATGCAGCACGGTATTTAGAACAACAGCCCAATAAACTGTCCTCCAAAACAGCCATGAAACCTTATACGGCCTCGGAAATGATACGTGTCAAAGATATTTTTGGAAAAGGAGGACAAAACAAGAATACCAAACCTGACACGACATCATCATCACAGTCATTGTCATTTGTTGAAACCACCACCACACAATCGGTACAAGATCTGGTCATGGCTGCCTTCCAGAGTCATCACCGTGCCGTGGCTTGTGTGGGACCCAAAGGTTGTTACAAGAGTGCTTTGGCAAGACAATTGGCTCTCAAGGCAAACAAAATGGTGGAATTGTTTTCCCTGTATTCGGATTTGACAGCCCGCGATTTATTGTTGACGCGAGGAACCGATTTGGAGGGCAACACTGTCTGGCGAAGTACCCCACTGACTCGAGCTGTAAAAAATGGATCGTGGGTCATTTTGGATGGCATTGATAAAGTCAGTACCGATACGCTCACATCCCTCGCCTTGTTAATGGAGCAAGGGCAGGTTGATTTACCAGACGGGACACGACTTCAAGCCGGGGAAGGCTTCAAATGCATTGCCTTGGCCCATCCTCCGGATTCCAATGACTGGATGGCACCCGAAGTGGCAGGTATGTTTCATTGGATTCGGGTAGACCCACTGCCGAGCGATGAATTAAAAGACGTCTTGACGCGGCTCTATCCTTCCTTGGACTCGACGGCCCTGGAACAAATTGTCAATTTGCGAGATCGACTCGACAGCGCAATTACAAGTGGTGCAGCGGATACGCTCGATGAACAAGAAAGTTTGCTTCTTTCCTTGCGAAAAATAAAACACATTTGCAAACGAGTAGAACAACGAGGGAGTCATGATCTGTCACGTCTTGTTCATAACGCACTCATGACAAGCCTCATGCCAGAACGTGAGAAGCGCATTGTACAGCAGTGTATGAGAGATTGCGGTATCGACGACCAACCAAAGAAACGTAAACGATCAGACAAGGTTGAACTGGATGAAGAGTTGGTCGAGTCTTGTAAGCGGACACCCGAACATCCACTTCTGGTTCCCAACCCAGTGTTTGAAGAAAACCCTGGACATCGCCATGTGCTCATGGATATTTTGGAGTCTCATAGTGTTGGTGAGAGAGCGCTTCTCATTATGGGTTTTCAGGGAGTCGGTAAGAACCGAGTCGTCGACTATCTCTTGTCCCGCCTTCAATGCGAGCGTGAGTATCTGCAGTTGCACCGAGACACCACCGTACAGTCACTGTTGAGTTCGCCATCCGTTGAAGCCGGGCGCATCGTGTACGGAGACTCTCCACTGGTTCGAGCTGCCAAAAATGGTCGCATTCTCGTTGTCGACGAGGCGGACAAGGCACCAGTAGAAGTGGTCGCATTGCTTAAGGGTTTGATAGAAGATGGCGAATTGGCACTCCCGGATGGACGGACTCTGCGTTATGAGGAGTCTACGGATTCAGACACCGTTTTAATACATCCAGATTTCCGGGTTTGGGCGCTTGCCAATCCAGCTGGATACCCGTTCCATGGAAACGATCTTGCTCGCGAGATGGCGGATGTCTTTTCATGTCATACCGTACCTCCACTGGATTCCGATAGTCAAAGAAGAATCTTGACCAGTTATGGGCCACAAGTGTCCAAAAGGACAGTTGACACTATTATTGACATTTGGCAGGATTTGAGAGAAGCTCATGAGAAAGGTGTCATGGCCTACCCGTTCAGCGTTCGTGAGGCTGTTTCTGTAGTGAAACACCTGAACAAATTCCCGGCGGACGGACTGGATGCAGCCATTGAAAACGTCATTGCATTTGATCGCTTTGACAATGTGGTCTTGAAGCAAATCGCAAACATATTTGGTCGCCACGGAGTTCCCGTGGCCGCAATCAGAGCAGGTACCGTGAGCACGGCTGGAACGGAAGGAGGGGTGTCAACTCCTAGAACTCGCACAGACATGCCAAAGCATGGCAAAGTTGATGAGAATAACGACCCACACGTTGGAGGAAACACATGGGCCGGCGGAAGCGGTGGATCCGACACAGCGGGCCTCGGTGGTCGAGGTGGACCCTATCGTTTGGATTCAGGCCATCCCGTCCATCAAGTGTCCGACGAAATGAAAGCACAAGTGTCCGAAGAGGCACAGAAACGGGCAAGGGAAATGGCAAAAGAAGGTCTGGCACAAAAACTAAAAGACCTTAATATGGGCGAGCTTGATTGGGATCGATACAACAGTTTACACCAGCATGTCGCTGTACAGATCCAACAACTTCAAGTCTTGCTCAAAGACATCAAACGTCGTAAACAGGAACGCGTGTGGTTAAAGCGTCAATCTACAGGCGAACTGGACGACTCCCGATTGGTGGACGCGCTTGCTGGCGAGAAGGACGTGTTCAAGCGACGCGGCAAAGCCACGGAATCTAATATCAACTCATCACAGGTTACAGAGCCCATGTCCATCAAGCTTGTGGTAGATGTCTCAGCCTCAATGTACAGATTTAATAGCTACGACGGGCGACTGCAACGACTTTTGGAGGCTACACTGATGATCATGGAAGCATTGAAAGACGATGACAGATTCAAGCTTACGATTGTCGGTCACAATGGCGACAGTGCCGAGATCCCACTCGTCGAAAGCACGACGCCTCAAGACCCTGCTACACAGCTCAAAGTGTTAGAAAGCATGGTAGCTCATACCCAGTACACATTTGCTGGGGACAGAACGTTAGAGGCAATTGAGCTAGCCACCAGTACTGCCAAAGAAGGCGATCTTGTTTTGATCATTAGCGACGCCAATTTAAAGCGGTACCGAATTGACCCTGACGACGTGAGCCAGCTTCTGCGACGTAAAGATGTCCACACTCATTTGGTTCTGATTGGGGGTTTCGGAGAGGAGCCAATCAAGCTAGCGCGCTCGATTCCCAACGAACGAGCTCAGGTCTGCCTGGATAGTGAAGAGCTACCGCTCATCGTCAAGAACATCGTCGCATCAGCTGCGAAGTAAACTAAAAATCCGGATTTTGAAAAACTATGCCTACTAGAGGTCGTCGTGTTTCGCAGGTTGACTGGCTGCTACTAGTAGGTACAGGCCGAGAATTTATAGGCATCCAATCCGATATTGCCTCCTTCATTGCTGCCTTGGAGCCATGATGGGACCTCTGGCGTGGATGGTGTTATGAGACTTCACTTACTACTAGTCTTTGAAACCAATAGATTTACCCGCCTGCCTTCAAATGGCCTCGCCCGGACAAACTCATCTCAAGCTATTGTGAGCGGGTGGATAGCAGGGACTAATTCTAATAATGTAACACGTGACGGTTCGCCTGCCTCTCCTTTCTTTGTTCTCTAATCCCATATCCTACCGTTGAGGTGCACGCTCCCGTTGCATCAAAAACTGCCGCCGACTTTTAATTTCAGCTGATGTTTTAGTTTTTGATTTTTTTCTCTTGGCAATCCACAATGTTTAGTGGCTTGTGATTGTCTACTAGTAGGTAAACAGGGCTGCAACACAATAGTAACTCTAGTACCCAAGAAAGTTTGGACCAGCAGGAACTAAACTTCAACAAAATGAATAATCACATACAACTCTGCTTACTTTTAACATGTTTATCCACCGTCGTGGCACACAACAACAATCAGACTTATATTCGTAGTAGTGGAGTATCCGACAGCGACAGAGATCTTTCCGAGCAACAACCACCGTTTCAATTCAGTACGGGTTATATTGTAGGAGGAGCTGAAACAGCAGGGACTGACACTCCTTGGTTTGTACATTTTGGAACTGGTATCTGTGGAGCATCCTTAATTGCTCCCAATCGAGTCTTGACTGCCGCACATTGTGTCAGTCGAGGTCCTCCTGCCACCGTTCGTGTCGGCGCGACATCTCAATCCTCGGGGGAAGAAATTGAAGTTCAATGTGTCAGTCTGCATCCCAATTACAATGGCAACGTGGCCAATGATTTGGCTGTGATCAAACTCAAAACCAATGCTCAAGCAACACCCGTGGAACTGAATGCTGACGCCAACAATCCATCAGTTATTGGACAGAAATTGACGGTCGTGGGTACGTGTTCTTTTCTTCTTCTTCTTTGAGATAGTGCCACCAGCAGTTCTTTCGATGATTAATATGTTTGCTTTCCATTCTTCCCTTTCGGTTTTGCAGGCCTTGGTCGCGTCTGTACCGACTGTCCGGTTGCATCCACTCTACTAAAAGTTGATTTGGGCTATGTCTCGAGAGAGGAATGTGATCGAGGCTATGGAAGCGTAGGTACGGTCAATGCCGAACAGCATCTCTGTGCGGTCACATCCAGCGCAGGGTCCTGTAATGGAGACTCGGGCGGACCCATGTTTGACGAATCGTATCGACAGGTGGGAATTGTTTCGTTTGGATCGTCCAAAGGCTGTGCCACGGGTATTCCGGATGGTTACACACGAGTTTCCACCTACATTGATTGGTACGTGCACTTTACAATAAGTTTGGTTGGAATCTGAAGGATGCGTGTGCAACCAAACTAATATCTTAACTTGGTATATCTTTTTGCTTTGCAGGATCAACGAAGAAATCGCGAGTGAGGACTGCAAAGGATGTGATATGTTTGCAATATTTCGGGGATGTGAACAAGCGATGCATTTTGTTGTCAGTTTCGCAAAACGATTATTCGGTGTAGATTCGGTGTAGAGCCATTGCTATAATAGACCTACATATACTATATAAATATACGCTCTGACACATCAACCAACTTGAACTTTCCATGTACTACTCTACTAATTATATATTCTAAAGAGTCGAGCTTTGATAGACTGCAGGCAAGAAAACATGCATTCATTTTCGCAGATATCTCGTTGGCTGGAACCGCAGAGTATAGCTAGCTAGCGGCAACAGAGGATGTTTGCTCTGGGAGACTTGATACTTGATCTTCATTCACAAACATTTTCACATATTGTCGTTTCTCGGCAGAAATATCGAGTTCCATGGATTCTCGTGTCCAACCTTTGGTTTGAATGGCCTGGATAAATTTTGCAACCGATTCTCCCACGGCAGATCGCACCCATGCAAACTGGTGATCGGACGACAGCGATGGACATACAGGGGGGCATCCATGATTCGTAAAAATGCAGTGGTTTGGCGCGCCTTGTGGATTTTCAAGTTGGTACAGAACACGGCCATGATCTGGGCTACTCAACTCGTATGCCTGGTCCGCTGCATTGCCAATCGTCACTCCACAAGTGGTCGTGCTCAAGCCCCATAAGAGTGACGGAATGGAAATCTTGGCCATGCTGCTAGTGATTCGAAAAGGAGATAATCCAATCAAGCCATCGGGAATAAAGCTTTTTTGAATCATGGGAAGGGCAGAACTATAGAGGGCTTCACCTGAAGCTGAATGCCCACCAAGAAGGAACAATGGGTTTTCCTGTATTATCAGAGATCCATTCGTCGTTGTTTTTTTTTGTCTGCAGATGGGTACTAGATCCTCAAGATTGTCAGCAATGGTCATGACCAGCTTGGCATATCTCCTCGAGGAAAGCTTGAATGGATTTCCAGGTGCATGATCCATTACTCCACTGATTACACCTGGTCTCGCTTTTGCGATTTCAATGGCAATGTCATCATAGTCTTCGACTCTCATGGTGGTTCCTACACCAACAAGAACGACTGCAGAGCAGGAAGAGGACACCGATCTCTGATGCATCATGGAATCATCATAATGATAACGAAAGATCCCCTCTTTTATATGAGTCGTGTTGGAGACGATTGTCGCAAAGGCTTGATGGCCCATCCAACAGTGAAAACCGACGAGCAAAACAAACCATTGAATGTTGGTGGTATTCCTTGCCCTATTCCTTTTCGAATATTTCATCTTGGTAGATCGGTCTGTTAATGATACATTTGGGCTCCTTTATTCTAAAGGAATGCTTGAAACCAATCCACCCCAGTTTCATTCGATAATATAATATGTGCTAGTCTCTTGATGATCGATAATGTTCCTTCGCCTTCATTTGCTACTGATACCAGTAGCAGATGGCTCTCATTCTTGTGCTGTGACTGACATGTGGAAAGAACTTGTTCGACATCATGATGGGTAAAGGATTTCGCTTCAGTCCCGTTTATCAGGATTTCGTGACTCAACAATATCTTTCAAACGTGTTTGCTTCGATCAGTGAATAGTGAGTCGTACGTACATGAAAGGAAACCCGCTCCATTAATATGTATCTGGAAGCATCAAGGATAAGAGGAGAATTTAATTTAGGTTCTTGTGATTATCCAACTAAAGTGATCTGAACAAAACAGGGACAAACAAAAGGGAGCTCCGAATCAGAAGTGTTGGTGGTGAAGACGATAGAGACCTTCTCGAGTTGAGAACTTTTTAAAGCGCTGGTCTTTCTCGTGAAACCCTCTCATAATACCGGTGTGATTGCTAGAAGAAGAATTTTGCAAACATGGAGTCGCCCAAGAAAGAAGAAGAATTGTTATTGTTTGAACGAGCCGCCCAAGCCATTGTGGATGCGGATGTTCTATTGCTGGTAACGGGAGCCGGTTGGAGTGCCGATAGTGGATTGGCGGTCTATAACGACCTTGCCTCTGTTCCTGCCTACAATCAACGAGGATTAACGTATGGGGATGTTTGCCAACCAAAATGGATGGAACAAGAACCAGGCTTGTTTTATGGCTTTTGGGGACAGTGTTTTACCGATTACCGAACGACCAAGCCTCACGAAGGGTATGGTATTATGGCACGTTGGAGAAAGGACAAAAACGAAACATCTGTGAGCAACCTTATTCGATCTCGTACCAAGGACAAAATGACAGCGGATCGACCTAGTCGTCCCTTTGAGGAAGTACGTTCGGAAGAAACCATTCGACGGCATACTCCTTATGATGTGGTGGGTGAACCAGCGGGGGCATTTTTTGCATTTACTTCCAATGCAGATGCTCACTTTTACGACCACTTTCCAGCACAAGAAATTCATGATTGTCATGGAAGTGTGGAACTATGGCAATGTTCCGACAGTGAGTGCGACTCTGGCATTTGGCGTGCTCCAACAGACTTTGAGTTTGTGGTAGACAAAACCACCATGCTGGCTCCACCTACCAAAGAAGTTGCCCAGAAAGAGGAAGCAGATGAAGGTCCCCTATCCACCAAGGATGACGAGATTGCTGCAAATGTAAGTTGTATTGGACATGTCCATGGACAAGGACAACGCACGAACCTACTCCAAAACATGCCGTCTCCCACCAACCCAAATGGCTGGTATGTAGAAGAGAATGGCAACTGGCCCAAGTGCGGGGCTTGTCATAGTCTGGCACGACCCGCCATTTTCATGTTTGGCGACTTTTGCTGGAAGTACGACATGGCACAATCGAGCCGATGGGATGTGTGGTGGGAAGCCGTGGTGGATTTAAGCCAGGACGAGAACATCAAAGTCTGTGTGGTAGAGGTGGGATGCGGGGAGCGCATTCCAACGTGCCGAAATACATCGGAGCAAATGGTATTGGATGTACTGGAAAAAGGTGGCGAGGCCAAGCTTGTGAGAATCAACCCCGAAGATCCATCGTCGTCGCCCAATGAAGTCGTGGCCGGACATTTGATGGAAATCAAATCGCGAGGGCTTCGAGCGATCCAACACATTGATCAGCTGTATTCGCAAAAGTTTTTTTGCTCTCTGGTGGATGGATCATCTGTTGCGGCGAGGTAGTTCTAATGTTTGTGTAACAGTAATATATAAAACTAGTCAGGTTGATAATATGGACAAAAGGTTATTTACAGTATTTACAGTCAAAAACAAAAATGCTTGTTGGGAGGATGGATTCATTCGTAGCAACCACTCGGGCTATATAGCTACTAGTCTAGAGGATTGAGTTAATGTTGTTGTGCCGCTTTCATATTTTCGCTGTGGAGTAGCATTTCCACCCACGCCGTATTCACATCCAGCTTTTCTCGCGTATGCGCCACAATGGTTGGTTGCTTTTTGTTGCTACGAGAGGAGCTAATGGTCAAGACATCTTCCGACCGGCGATTGTACCGAATGACTTGCAACTTTTTCTTCTTGTTGCCATCAGTTGTTGAAGGCGTGCTGCTCGTGGCAGCATCTGTTTCGGGTGTTTTCTCCTGCAAGGTCGTAAAGGCAATGGCAGGCATGCTGTCCCTTCTTGCGTCTTCTTTGGATGCTGCATTTGCGACAAACGCCGGCGAGGGGTATTCTCGAGTGGCTTGATGTTCCATGCAGTCCAGATACTGAAAAGCTTCTTCGTGTGTCAAAGGCAGGCATGATGGAGCTGTGTTGGTTGTACTGCCTTTTAGTACGGGAGGGTTCCTGCCAATGCCAAGCTGGTATTGTGATGTGGCCTTAGGTGGCGACACTACAGGAATATCCTTGGATTCTTCCTTTGGCACAGGTACCGGACGTTCAAATGCAACGGGGCGAGGAGAAGGATCTACCCAGTTCTTGCGAGGCGATGCAAATATACCCGCTGCAGCGTAGGCATCCACAGACGTCGCCGTCAAGGCGACCGAGCCCATCAACATCATGCCCAGAAGGTGTAACGACGAGCTTCGATGATTCATCTTGAAAATTTGCTTGACTGATTTGATATGTGGATTGGCAAAGGTTATCAAGGCAACAACAACAGCTCTATCTTTACTGATGGTTGTGATTCATTGATCCAGAGAAGGAAGTTTATCTTCCCAAACAGAATAATAAATGATTCGATCATCATTGAATAAGAACATGTGGTCGGCTTTTCTCCTGCATCAGAGTTCCATTCTTATGGAAAATGTGAGGTCTGAGTGGTCGGCGATGAGAGGTCGGAGGATGACGCAAGCATTGTACTCACCAAGAACCTAAACGAGTCATTACTTCCCTGCTGAGCAAGTTTGAGTAAGCGCCTGTACAGTAGAAGTGTACAGTACTACGTACTACTACTAGTGGTGCGAGGTACGAAACCAAGTAAAAAAAATAGAGAGGTCCTTTCTGATCTTCATCTTCATCATTTCGATGCGTAGAGGATGTTCTGACGACGACAGGCTGGATTGTGATGATGACAGACCAATTGAATACATTTTACTGCTTCGAACGCACACTGTCTTCTTAAATTCCCCCCAGAACATCCCCACGCGTCTACAGCTCCTCGTCACAACCCACATTTTACTAATCGGTAGACGAGTAAGGATAGGATGTCCCGATAGGCCACGAGAAAGACTGTATAGTTCTTATGGTGCTACAGATCTCCTTGAGATCATTGGTGATTTTGGTGCTTCCTCTCGATCGTCTAGTTCCGATGAGCTTTGCTACGACGGGCCAACGTCCTAGTCATGGCACCTCTATTCCGAGCTCTTACAGGCAAACCATTGGTTTACTTTGGGAGAGACACCTTTCTTTTTTTGTTCCGAGGACGTCTTCCGCTGGTGTCCAGCCTAGCAGCAGCAGTGGAAGTTGTCGTGTCTTCTTTGTTGTCGTCGTTGTTTGTAGCACGAGGGAGGAATACTTGTGGGTTTTCGCTGATCAAATGGAAACAAATGCTGGTGTTGTCTTTGTACTCGATGACCTTGTCGATCCAACGCGCGCGGTCTCCAAAGTTACTGTAGAGATTTTTTCTTCCAGCCTCATTCAATTCCAACCAAAACTTGCCCTTGTCAGACAGAACATCACAAGGACCGGGGCAGAAACACGTAAATGTTTCCAAAACAGTGTTCCGAGACAAAGCCGCCTCGAATTCAGCAAACTCCTTTCGGCAGGATATAGTAATTTGATTCCCGTCTTCGTCGTTCCCACCTTCTTCATCTCCGTTTTCGCCATCGTCGTCCCCGTCTTCGTCATCCATGTCTTCGTCATTCAACGCGTCGGGTACTACGGCAAGACGAAACCACGCCTCACGGATTGAGTGGCTCTGGGCTAAACCTCGGAGAAAAGGTCTGATAGTAGTTGACGACCGCAAGGAGCCACGGATGTACAAGCGCTTCAAATGGCTGACATTCTTTATTGCGTTGGCAATATCGGAGCTGAGGCGGCATATTTCTTTCTTGTTATCCTCAAGCCCAATTTCGAGGAATTCTAGAGTTGCATTGTCTTTGAGTGCAGTCAAAATATGGAGAAGCGACGAAGGCCGCAGCTCGCTTTCCCAAATTCTCAAACATTGGATTGTTCGATTCGTTTGAAGCCCCATTGAGATTTCATTTATGTATCCATTGATATTGGGAATGCCAGACAAAGATAAAGATTGGAGATGAACATCCGTGCTGCATAGTGCCGGCAACAAAGGACCAGAAATCTGCATACCATGAAACTCCAAGCCTTCCCTCTGTTTGCAACAAAGCCAGTAAAGAGCAGAG
>Ga0163148_10006371_pt1 | contig 11412 bp, 11 predicted proteins | sample OliLakLV19MP7P2_FD_148606 | JGI IMG/M metagenome (GOLD analysis project Ga0163148, IMG submission 148606) | Freshwater microbial mat bacterial communities from Lake Vanda, McMurdo Dry Valleys, Antarctica- Oligotrophic Lake LV.19.MP7.P2 | ecosystem: Environmental > Aquatic > Freshwater > Lake >... | reverse complement strand
ATTTAAAACATTGAATATTACTCGTGCACGATGGTCAGGCACACTCAAATCAATCTTATCTGTATCGTAAGACCAAAGACAAGCTTTAACTGATTGTGGTAAAACTTTCATACTTGTATTATAACATAAAAGAGAAAAGGCCTTTCCCGAAAATTTACCCTGTGGACAACTCCATTGACTAAAATTATGAATAGGGGTACGCTTTAGGGAGTGGGGTTCTTGGTATAGTTTCCTACTGAGCAGAATGACAGATACGCCTTATATTATAAGGCTGGATGAATGCTAATCCTAGTAAAGCCTATTAAAACTACAATAAAAGACTCAAACGGCTCTTTTGCTTACACAAAAGGTCAGATGACGAAAATATCCTTATATTATAAGCCTCTTACTATTAAGGCTTCTTTTTTAGTCATAATCCTTCTATCTCTAGCCACTATCCCTCTCAAAGCCAATGCTGGCTTTTTTTCTGATATAGTTACTACTACTAAGAAGGTGATAGGCGTAGATGGCCAGATAGTCAACGCTTCTACCTTTGACGATACTAAAGTCACTGGCAATTCTCAAACCTTAGCTCTACTCGAGTCTTCTGTGGCACCCGATAATAATAAAAAAGAATTACCTGTAGTAACAATAGATGAAGGAGAAGCTCTTGTTCCATTAATTGGTCCTCTTGGTCCAGCTACTGATATTGTGCAATATGTCTCAACCGCTAAAATTACTACCTATACAGTTAAGAAGGGGGACAATCTCGGTAATATTGCCAAGAAGTTTAAAATCACAGAAAATACTATTCTTTATTCCAATTCGGACTTAAAGAAAACAGATTTATTAAGAATCGGTCAAGTTTTGGTTATTTTGCCTTTGAAATCACAATCAGACATTAAGGTAATAGATAAAAATATCGCCAAGAGTACTCCTACTATTGTGGCGGAGAAGCCAATCGTTAAGAAAATTAAGCTTGAACCAACAAAAGAGACTAAGGATGAGACAGAAGATACTTTCTATACTATAAATATTGGGACGACAAGAACAGCATCACAACCACCTCTTCAAACTTCTACTATTATAACTCCAATCGGAGATTCACAAGCAACAGAACCTTCTACTCCTACAGGTCAGCCATCGGGTAACATAACAGGTGGTTATATGTGGCCCTTCCCAGAGGGTGTCGGTCGAGTTTCTCAAGGACTTCATGCTGATCAAGCTTACGATTTCGCGGCCCCAACTGGTACACCTATATATGCACCAGAAGGCGGGACAGTTTTAATAGCTCGCCCTACTGGGTATAACGGAGGTTATGGAAAATATGTTGTTATTAATTTTACTGATGGGCGTCAGGCAATCTTTGGCCATATGAGTAAGGTTTCGGTACAAGAGGGTGATATCGTAAAACAGGGTGACACCATAGGCAATGTCGGTTCTACTGGTCGTTCTACTGGTCCTCATGTTCACATCGGTTTCCACGGGTCACTCGGTAATCCATATCTAGGCTTGAAAGTTAATAGTAAAGATTTAGTAATAAATGATTAAGAAAATAATATTACCATTTTTTATAATCCTTTCTTTATTTATTGGCTACCCGAGTAGTATTTTTGCTGTAACCACAAGCCCTATTAAAAGCCCTACTAAGACAATTGTTACAGCTAGTAAAACGACAACTAAAAAAGTGGTAGTAAAGAAAAAGAAAAAAGTTGTTGCAAAGAAGAAGGAAAAGTTAATAGCTATCCCTCCTCTTTTTACTCTTGATACCGCTCCTCATTCGGCTAAGCCCGTTTACCGGTCAACCAAAAAGAAGACAAGTACCCCAGTTAAAAAGCCAGTCGTAGTAAAAAAGAAAGTCTAAAAATCCCTGTTCGGCAGGGATTTTTAATTTATGAGACTTCTTGTTGATAGCACTGCTCACAATAGATTACTTCTTTTCTGTCTGGTGAGTAGGTCGTTTCAAATTTTTCTTGGCAACTTACCCTCACATGGTTGTTATGTTTGTTGTTTCCACACATACAACCTCTTTGCCATAATTTTCTAGGATTACGCTTCTTTATTCTGTCTTGATGTCGAAGCTATAAGATTAGATAAAGAAATTTAACTAAATCTTTTATAATCAACCTACGCTATCGCTTACTATGAGTATAACCCTTAGCAAGTTTAAATGTTTTTATTGAATCATCAAGTTTGATCTTTTTCACATAAGAAATAAATTCTTTGGGTAACGGTGAGGGTCCGACCCAAACGCTTTTCTGTATCATATTATAACCAAATTTTCTAAGATGCCTCCTAAGCCATTCCCTCTCAATCTTTCTATTCTCAATAACATCAAAAAGTACCAATAGATTTTTATCAACTTTTTTACCAAAAGGTGATTCAAAAGTTTGTAAATAAGATTCTTTTCTTTTTAAATAATTCTTACCATCTTTTGTGATTGAAAAATAACTACCATCACGGGTAATAAAATTTTTAGATTGCAGTTTTGAAAATGAATTACGAACTGATTGTTTATTATATGCACTAAATAATGGCAACCCAAAACAATTCACAGGTATTCCTTTGTACCTAGTGGTGGGTGTTATAAGTAATTTTAATATTTTTTCGGTTATACTCATAGTATGCTATCGCTTAGTATGATTATATGGGAAAATTTATATTTTGTAAATAATTAACTTTCTCTGGGTCTATATTGTAATGCTTCTAATATGTGTGGAGATTCTATTTGATTTGAGCCTTCGAGGTCGGCGATGGTACGAGCGAGTTTTATAATGCGATGGTAGGCTCGAGCGGAAAGTTGGAGTCGCTCGGCGCTCTGGTTTAGGAGTTGCTTTGTTTCATCTTTGAGTGGTGCAAAGATTGCAATTTCTTTCACGTTCATCTCACTATTAGTATTTATTTTCCTTTGCGCATTTTTAAATCTCTTGGTTTGGATTTCACGTGCAAGTTTCACACGATTCTTTATTGTTTCTGTTTTCTCTCCTTCCTGCGTATTTGTAGATAGTTTTTCGTAGTCTACTTGTCCGACTGTGACCCAGATGTCGATGCGGTCCATAATTGGCCCAGATAATTTTCTCTTATAGCGGTCGAGGTCGCTTGGTCTGCAAATACAAGGTTTTTGCTTATTTCCCTTGTTACCGCAAGGGCAAGGATTCATCGCCGCAATTAAAATAAAGTTCGATGGGAATATGGCTGACCCACGAGCTCTTGATATAGAAACAATATTATCTTCAAGTGGCTGTCTAAGAGATTCAATGACGCGTTTTTCAAATTCTGGAAATTCATCCAAGAATAAAACTCCTTTATGTGCCAGTGTCACCTCTCCGGGTTTTGGATTTGCTCCACCGCCAATCATAGAGACATAGCTTGCAGTATGGTGAGGGGCTCTAAATGGTGGTTCTGTGACAAGCTCTCCTTCTAGACCTCCAACAACGGAATGTATACCTGTAATTTCCAAGCAATCATCAGTACTTAGCTCTGGCAAAATATGAGAAAATACTCGAGCAAGCATTGTCTTTCCTGTGCCTGGGATTCCAGACATTGCAATATTGTGCCCACCAGCGGCTGCAATTTCAAGTCCTCTTTTAGCTCCTTCCTGTCCTCGAACATCAGAGAAATCAATATCGTGTTTTTTATCTTTATGCTCAATTATTGTTTTTGGCTCTGGTTTTATTTTTGATCTTTCTACTTCCAGAGGGTTACCTTTCTTGTCGTATTTTATTTTGTAGATATGATCCACAACTTCACGAAGATTTTTGGCTCCATAAACTTTTATACCTTCTACCAGTGCCGCCTCACGAGCATTTTCTATTGGTAAAAATATTTCTTTATACCCAAGAGCTTTTGCTACTTCTGTAAGAGGCAGAGCCCCTTTGATGGGTTGCAATTGTCCATTAAGAGAAAGCTCACCTAAAAACACCCTACCTTCTCCGTCAAAGTCTATCTCCTCAGCCGAAAGCAAGTACGCGAGTGCAATTGCTAAATCGAAATAAGGGCCTTCTTTTTTAAGGTCCGCAGGCGAAAGAGATATGACTATTTTTTGATTTTGATTCTTAGGTGAAGCGAAACCAGAATTTTTCAAAGCTGAACTCATTCGGTCTTTTGATTCATCGACGGCCTTATCGGGAAGGCCGACAAGTGTAAAAGCGTGCAAAGTCCCCTTTGTAATATCAACTTCCACAGTCACAATTTTACCTTTCAGTAAATGTGTTTGCGCAGAATAAATTCTAGAGAATGACATAGTTTTTAAAAATTAATCAACTTTTTCCATACAAGCCTTGCAAGTGTGAGCGGCAGGATTGGCTTCAAGCCTATCCTCTTCTATTTCTATTCCACAAACGATGCAAATTCCATATTTTCCAGATGTGATGTTCTCTAAGGCAAGATTAATATCATCAAGTCTTTTATTTAAAACTTCTGTAGTGCTCACACGCTCCTCGTAGTCTTCTGAACGATCAGCTAAATCATTTTCATCAGCTTCAGGACTTGTTTGTTCTTCTGGTGTAGCTTCCCACTCACCTGTTTTTTTGTCTACACGACCCATTCCCGATAGCTCTTCTTCCAACAGCTTCTTTTCTTCCTCAAGTCTTTTTTTATTTATTTCTGTATTCATGGTTTTAATTTTAACAAGTATTCTTATAAATAACAATCATACTACTATAGTGGCTTTGTACCTTTGATGATTAACCTGGTTATTATTTCTCTTATTGTGTCTTGGTTGTCTGTGATGACAAAGTAATTCTTGTTTAGGAATAGATAATAAAGGATAGGAATTCCAGTCCCGTCATATAAAACACGAGCATCTTTGTTGTTTATAACGATATCTTTCCATGGTACTTCAAAAAGCTTTTTATTGTCTCCACTCACGTTTATATTATAGATAGCAAACATATCATCAAGTATCGTTTTTTCCCAACTAAGCATTGAAGCATAGGCTAGATTGTAGTTTTTTATATTAAACATTAAAAACAAATGAGATCTATCGTTTGTTTCCCCAGTATTGTAACTTCCAATCATATATGAATCAGACAAAGAATTGACCAATCCTGAGGGTGCGGTAGCTCCTATTAAAGACAAAAAATTTGAAGCTGTTGTCATTCCCACTTTGCCATTTTCTTTTGTAATTAAGAAAATTGCCTTTATAGAGTTTGGCTTACTCGCTTTACTTGTCTCTCCGTTAATAAGGCTAGACATATCACTGTTATTGAGAACATTGGTTATATCTATGCTTATCGCTTCATCATAAGCGATAAAAGTATCAACGTTTTTTGTTACTTGTAGAGGGGTATTGTTTATCTTTGTTTTCCCAAAAATAAAAAATGCTGAGACAAGACCCAAAAGAATAAAAACAATCCCCCCAACTAACCAAATAGTTTTTGAGGTTTTCGTCCCAGTAGCTTTCTTGTAGGCATCTTCCTTCTCGTGCTTTCTCTGTTCTGCCATTGCTATCCTTACAACTGACGCTTGGTCATTATGAATAGCATCAGCCATATCGGAAGAATATGTTCTAATTCTTTTTAAATCTTCATCTTTATTATTTTCATCCATATCTAAGCTTTGGGTTTAAAGAAATTAATATCAGCTTCTTTAATTGAAAGGTTTAGGCGACCCTTCTCATCAACCTTAATTATTTTTACTGGAACTTTGTCTCCCTCCTTAAGGATATCAGAAACCCGCTCTACGCGGAATGGGGCAATCTCAGATACGTGGACAAGTCCTTCTGTCCCGGTAGCAATACTAACAAAAGCTCCAAAATCCATAAGTTTTACAACGGTTCCAAGAGCGCTGTCTCCAACTTTATATTCGTGAGTCATAGATTCGATTATTTTGAAAGCCTCATCTGCCCCCCCATTTCCTCCTGTGATGAATACTGTACCATCTTCTTCTATTGTTATTTCAGTCCCAGTCTTTTCTCTAATCTCATTTATGTTTTTGCCTCCTGGACCGATAATCATACCAATCTGGTCTTTCTTAATTTTAATAATCATAATTTTTGGAGCATATGGAGAAATACTTAGGCGTGCGGTGGCTATCTCTTTAGTAATAGCTTCAAGAATCTGCATTCGAGCAAGACGTGCCTGAGCTAGAGCTTTCACAAGTATAGGAATATCTATCCCGTCAACTTTCACATCGAGCTGAATAGCAGTGATGCCGTCTTTTGTACCAGCAATTTTGAAATCCATATCACCGTAGTGGTCCTCTGGTCCTTGGATATCTGAAAGAAGTACATACTTACTTTTGTCTTTTTTATCAACCATGAGTCCGATTGAGATTCCAGCAACTGGAGTTTTGATCGGTACTCCTCCATCCATAAGAGCTATAGTTGTCGCACAGATAGAAGCTTGGGAGGTGGAACCATTTGAAGCTGTAGATTCAGAAACAACTCGAATAGTGTAAGGAAATAAAACTTTATCTGGTATTACTGGAGTTAACGCTTTTTCTACTAAGAATCCATGCCCCATTTCTCGACGATTAAGTCCTCCGACACGTCCAGTCTCACCTCCTGAATATGGTGGGAAATTGTAGTGGTGCATAAAACGCTTTTTAAAAGAAGATTCCATCCCATCCACTGCCTGCATGCCTTCTGGCCCAGCCAAAGTAAGTATAGACATAACGTGGGTTTCTCCTCTGTAGAAAATACCCGATCCGTGTAACACTTCTGAAATTCCGCCAGCTTCCGCATAAAGTGAACGTATTTCATTTGGAGCTCTTCCATCAACACGCTCTCCCCTTAAAAGGGCTGCCTCATGGAATTCATTATCTAAATAATGGTACATATAATCATGAGCCACAAATTTGTCTTTATCATCTTCCATCGGATATTTTTCGTTCATCATTTCTCCCCAAGACTTTTCAACTTCACTTGTAATCTTTTTACTTTCTTTACTAAATAAACCTTTATCTAAAATTGGTTTAATCTTTTCATTGAAGAGATTGATAATTTCACTTGGAACTTCAACTTTTGGGAAAATTAGTTTTGTTTTACCAAACTCACTTCGCAACTTTTCTTGAAATTCTTCCCATTTTGTAATTTGGACGGAAGCAAGTAGGAAACAATCACCTACTTCTTCGTCTGATAATTCGTAAGCCATAGCCTCAATCATGTTGACGGTTTTATTCTTACCACAGACAAGCAGGTCAAGGTCGTATACTGACTCGTTACTGCTTGGTATATAATTATTTATCTTTATCTCTGAATTTTCTTTTTCTAAAGTTTTTCTTTCTTTGCTTATATGTACCGCTCCGATTGGTCCATTCCAAGGAATGTCTGACATATGAAGTGCGATAGATGCCGCATTAATACCTAGGGTTTTGGGATCAGCCTTCCCTACTGCTATTACTGTAATTATAACTTGCACAGCATTTTTAATATGGTGATCAAAAAGTGGACGGAGAGTACGATCGGTCATACGTGCTGCCAATATCGCCTGGTCACTCGGTCTGCCCTCACGGTGGTTAAACTGTCCACCAAGAATCTTACCTGAAGCATAAAACTTTTCTAAGTATTCAACAGTCAAATTAAAATATCCGGGGTTATTTTTCCCATCTTTTGAAATGACGGCAGTCGCCATGACTACTGTGCCTTCACTTTTTAATATAACTGAACCATTCGCTTGTTCTGCCAAGTCACTAAAGATGGCTACTATTTTCTTGCCACCGATTTCTAACTCGTATTCTTTTCTGTGCATATTTTACTAGCTATTCTCCAAACCCTAGTTTTGAAACCCACAATTACTGTCTATATATGTGGTTTCAACTCTATCCGTCTGGAGAATAGCGAATTATCCTATTAATATATAGAGCATAGCAGAAAATGTTATTTTAATAAAGAGATTTTATCTTCCGCCAATTAAATACTTTTGTGGGTTTTCTGAGAGATCAAGGAAGTCATCAGCGACTTCTTTGAGTTTCATTGATGATGATTTTCCGAAAGAAACTACTTCTACTTGTATTCCTGAAGTGTTCTGTAAATATTCTACAAGTGGAACGAAGTCTCCGTCTCCTGCCACAAGGATAACGGCATCAAGCTTTGGAGCCATTTTCATTGCGTCGACAGATATTCCAACATCCCAGTCTCCTTTCTTTGCACCACCAGAGAAAATTTGTAAGTCTTTTGTTTTAGTTTCAATACCGAGTTTGTTTAGTGCATCAAAAAAGTTTTTCTCCTCTCCTCCCTCAGAAGTTATAACATAAGCGACAGCACGCACAAGTTTCCTACCTGCGACTGCATCTTTCAAAACTGCGCCGAAATTAACTTTCCTTTTATATAAATTTTTAGCTGAATGATAAAGGTTCGAAGTGTCGATAAATACCCCGACTCTCTGCTCTTTATGTTTTATAATACTCATATTATGATTGTAACAAAATAAAACGTCGAGACCAAGGTCTCGACGTTTTAGGTGTTAGCCTTTTATTTTTTTAACTTGATTTCCATGACGAACCTTATCAGTCTTCTCTAGGTGCACAAGATGACTTCGACGATCAGCAACCATCTTGATAAGACCTCTTCGTGAGTGATTGTCCTTCTTGTGATCCTTAAGGTGGACAGCAAGCTCGTCGATTCTCTTTGTAAGAATAGCAATCTGCACTTCTGGACTACCTGTGTCTTTGTCGTGAAGCTGATTCTTTTTTATAATATTTAACTTTTTCTTTACTGTTAACATTTCTTTATACTAGCACATATTATAAATAAATGCAAGGGGGGGCGTTGAATTCCTCCTTCCCTGCTAAGAGAAGGTGCTGAGAGCGGAGGGGTGGTATAATCATTACATGACTACCCCACTTGAACAACTTAAAAGAGAGTTTTTAGAGCATGTTGAGATTGAACGTGGCAACAGTTTGAAAACTGTTGCTAACTACGATTACTATCTAGCCCGATTTTTTGCATTTGCAAAGATAAGCGAGCCAAGTGAAATATCTGATGACAAAATTCGTGAATTCAGACTCTTTCTAAACCGACAGCCTGGAGTCAAAACTCGGGGACAGGCCTCAAGCACCTTGAAGAAAAATACTCAAAATTATCATCTTATTGCGCTGCGTTCTTTCTTGAAGTACTTAATGAAAAGAGAAGTCAAATCTCTTGCTCCAGATAGAATCGAGCTCGCGAAAATTAAAGAAAGATCACTCGACCTCATCTCTGATGGTGAATTAAAGAGACTGCTGGACGCTCCCAATTTACAAAAAGATGAGAGTGGTAGTTTAAAAAGTTTGAGAGATAAGGCGATTCTTGAATTATTTTTTTCAACAGGGCTTCGTCTGTCTGAGCTATCTTCACTAGATAGGGATTTAGATTTATCAAAAGATGAATTTTCTATTCGTGGGAAGGGAGAAAAAGTAAGAGTTGTTTTCCTGTCTGATTCCGCTAAAGAAGCGATAAGAAAATATTTGAAAGAAAGAAAAGATTTAGATGGACCAATGTTCATTCAATATTCAAGAAATGGTGCCAAGGGGAACAGGCTCACTCCTCGCTCAATCGAACGTATTGTGAAGCACTATGCAATCGTGGCTGGGATTTCAAAAAAAGTTACACCTCACGTCATACGCCACTCGTTTGCCACTGACTTACTTTCAAATGGCGCTGATATTCGTTCGGTGCAGATCATGCTCGGCCATGCAAATATTTCTACAACACAAATTTATACTCACATTACTGACAAGCAACTTAAAGACGTACATAAAAAGTTTCATAGCAAATAGTGTTATAATGTATATGATGAAACTAATTTCTTGGAATACAAATGGATTAAGGGCGACGGTGAAACAAGGGCATTTTATGCCTTTGTTTGAAAAATACAAACCAGACATAGTCTGCCTTCAGGAAACAAAAAGTGAAGCGAAGCAACTGACTGATGATGTTAGAAATTTAAAAAATCACGATTCATATTTCTGTTCTTCTCAAACGAGAAAAGGTTATAGTGGAGTGGCAGTTTATACTAAAATTAAGCCCGACAAAGTTGAGTTCGGTTTGGGTGTTCCTCTGCTCGACATGGAAGGAAGACTTATTGTTTTATATTTTGAAAAAGGTTTAGGTAGTGTTAAGAATAAATTAATTTTATTAAATTGTTACTTCCCTAACGGCGGAGGCGGTCCAGCTCGACTAGAATACAAGTTAAAATATTATGATGCATTTTTAAAATTAATAAATAAAAAAAGGAAACTCGGCTACTCTATTATCTTCACTGGAGATGTGAATACGGCTCACGAAGAAGTAGATTTGGCTCGACCAAAAGAGAACGAAGAGAATACCGGATTTCTGCCCGTTGAGCGTGCTTGGGTTGATGAAGTAGTCGCCTCAGGTTATATCGATACATTCCGCAACCTACATCCGGACACAAAAAATATGTATTCATACTGGGATCAGAAAAGTCGAGCCCGCGACCGCAACGTCGGCTGGCGCATAGATTACTTTTTTGTATCTTCTGATATAATTAAAAGTATTACTAATTCATTCATGCTCACAGATTATATGGGTAGTGATCACTGTCCCATAGTTTTAGAAATAAATCTGTAGGTGTCCAACACCTACAAAATATATGGGGAAAAATAAAATCTGTATAAACTGTATAAACTGTAAAAAGGAATTTCTCATCGACGAGCGAGATGTCCTTTATTATAAAAAAATAAATGTTCCTCACCCTCTGTGGTGTCCGGAATGTCGACTTATACGTCGCATTGTGAACTCAAATGGCTGGTCTCTTTTCTGGCACAATTGTGACAAGTGTGGGAAGCGTACACTTTCAATGTACCCGAGCTTACAAAAAATAATTGTCTATTGCCAGCCTTGCTGGTGGGGTGACTCTTGGGATGGTACAGAGTGTGCTGTGGATTACGACTCATCAAAAACTTTTCTTTCACAAGTTAAAGAACTTATAGAAAAGACTCCACACGTAGCTCTTGAGACCGAGTACCTTACTCTTAAAAATTGCGATTACTCTAATGCTCTTGCTTGGAGTAAAAATTGTTTGCTTGCTACATGGGCCGACTATTGCGAGAATGTTTGCTACTCATCAATACTAAACAACCTCAAAGATTCTAGTGATTGTTTGCGTATGAATTCATCAGACCTTTGTTATGAATCAATCGGACAGAATAAATCATATAGAGTTTTCTATTCACAAGAATGTGATTCTTGTAACGAGGTTTGGTTCTCGCGTAATTGCTACAGTTGTACTAACTGCATTGGATGTGTGAATTTGCGTGGCGAATCGAATTGCATTCTTAATAAAAAATATTCTAAGAAAGATTACACAGAGAAACTAAAAGAATTTAGATTTGATACAAGAAGTGGCCTTGATAAATTTAAAATAGAAGCAGAAAAATTTTGGGAGACACTTCCTTATCGTTCTTACACTGGCAACAGTTTTAATGTGAACACTACTGGTGAGTATGTCTACGAATCTAAAAATTCTTTAGAAATGTATATTGCCAGTG
>Ga0163148_10006362_pt1 | contig 11420 bp, 7 predicted proteins | sample OliLakLV19MP7P2_FD_148606 | JGI IMG/M metagenome (GOLD analysis project Ga0163148, IMG submission 148606) | Freshwater microbial mat bacterial communities from Lake Vanda, McMurdo Dry Valleys, Antarctica- Oligotrophic Lake LV.19.MP7.P2 | ecosystem: Environmental > Aquatic > Freshwater > Lake >... | reverse complement strand
AAAAAGGCCCTCCTTTAGGGAGAGCCTGATTAGGTCTGGCAGTGAGCTCAGACGAAGTCGCTGCTCACATACATTAACAAAAAAGGCTCCTTTAGGGAGCCTTTTAATGAAATCTGGCAGTGAGCTATCTTCACACAACCTTGCGGATGCATTATTGTCGCCGCTGAAGTGTTTGACTACTGAGTTCGGGATGGGATCAGGTCGGACCACTACGCTCAAACCACCAGGATGAAAGTATACAGTATTGGACTGCTAGGATCAAGTGGCGTCTAGATTACACATCGCTGCGAGCCCAGAGTGAATAGCCCAACCCCGTGTAGTACCAGTAGTTTGAATTGCACAATTATCATCAACTGTAGTATCTCTATCAGGGTCTATTAATCCCGGCTGTGTTTGGAATGCTGTCGAATTCATCTCTCCGCTTGTACCATAGATTAACAAATTGGTTCTTAACTTATAGTCGGTTGAATTTGAGGTCCCGCTTGAGGCATATTGATAACAGTTAGTCCCTCCGGAATTCCCCCCATCTAGCGGATCAGCAGGAAGTACAGGCATATAAGCAGACGATAATGGTGCCAAAGGACCTCCAACCCCGTTTGCCCCCGTAATACATGTAAAGCTACTTGCCGTTGTATGACTAGGATAAAAACCCGTAGCGCTTTTATAAAGCTCCAGAGCGGTCCTAAGTGAATCCAAATCTTGTACCCTCTTAGAAATTCTGCCTGACTTTTGCGCTGTACTATAAACAACCATTCCCACAGCTGCAAGAACAGCAATAATCGCTATCGCCACCATCAACTCAATAAGAGTAAAACCTAGAACTTTCTTCTTTTCTTTGATCATATGATTATCCTTAATCTCAAAATCTAGAGGATTGAGCTCTCCCTGAGGCAAGTTCAATTTAGATTACTTAATTATATTACCAATTTTTAGAATCTGTATTATTGTTCCCCAATCAATCGCATTAACTACACCATCTGTATTCAAGTCCAAATCATCTATAAAGTCAGCTCCTTTATTCCAGTTGGTAAGTAAGATTGACAAATCTACTAGATCTACTTTGCTATCTCTATTAAAGTCACCGGTTAAGTTCTGGCCGCCTGCTAATTTATTAACCTGTAAGAGTGGGTTTGCAGATGCTATATTCGCTCCACCAGTGAGTTGAGCTCTAAAGAAGAATTCAGGTGGATTACCAATTCCAGCCAACCCGTCTTCCTGGAATTCCGCTAACCATGATGATGTAGCCTGATTATTACTATTAAATTTAGCTGTAGGTGGCTGATTCTGTACTGGATCGTTACCATCAACAGTATCATCCTCCCAAACTATAAAGCCGACTGATTGCCCGTTACAATTACCACTTCCCGTGACTGAAAGGTTAACAACTTTACCCTGATTTACCGGATTAGATGACGTAATCCAAGAAGCCCCTGTTAAGCTACAAGCAACTGGTTGAGCCGAAGGTGACGGAGAGGGAGCAACAGATGCTGAAGCTGCTGGAGAACTACTCGCAGCAGGAGAGGCGGATGCAGCTGGAGAAGGTGAAGCCGCAATAGATGGAGATGGGGATGGTGCAACACTGGGTGAAGGGGACGGTATAACTCCGGTTACATTAACAGTCGCGCCTGCTATTGGCGTAGTTAGAATATCAACATTATCAAAATTCCGATAGATTGCTGAATTTGCCGCGAAATTGATTTGAGCGCTTCCAGCTAATTTAGCCTTAAAGACAACAGTAGCCATAGTTGAAGCAGTCGTTGTTTTATAACCTGGCGTTGGAACACCCCCAATTAGATTAATTTGCCCGGTAGCATTATCAAAATTATTATTCACCCATTGAGCTGGAGTAACAAAGCTGGTGTTAGTGTCGATACTCACGACTTCGAGCAGGGTCGGGTTAAAGTTCAACCTTGCAGCAAACAAATTAGCGTCTTCAGTAGTCACTGCCTTAACGGCCACATTAAATTGGCTACCTGCCGCAATAGTTGCTGGAGTTCCAGTTAGAGAAAATTGTGCTGTCTTATTAACTGCGGGAGTATTTGTGACAGTAACTGTCGAATTAGTTAGGTTACCTACTTGATCCCCAGTTTTTCCAATAGCTGCTATCTGGGTATTCGTAGCCTCAATCGTAATCGCCGAAGTTGGTACAGTTGCTTTAAGCGCCTTAAATGAAAAAGTAGCCACAATTCCATTGCCTGTTTTATATTGATTAGGCTTTTGGCCTAAAGTCATCTGAATTGTCCCGTTGTTTATTTTAGGAGTAGTAGTATCTAAATCTTCAGTAAAAAAGAAACCCTGTTCAGCAGCTGTAGCCTGCAAAACTGTCGGATCGTACTTAACCGTAAAAACCGCAGCTGAAGGTTGATCAGTCTTAGCGTCTATAACTAAATCAACTAAAAAAGTCTGATCCTTAGCCACGCTTACGGCATCGGGAACCAAACTTAAGTCAACAACACCAGAAGCTTGAGATTCAGATTGAGGAAATAACCCTCCAAACAACTTATCCTTTATTGGAAAATTACCCAAAACGACAAATAAAACTATTATTACAACAACACCAATTAGAATCAGAGGGGATATTATTCCGCGACAGTTCGAGAATATGGACTTTTTTGGCAGGATTTTGTTCACCTTTACCATTACATCGCTTAAAGCCATATCTTGTCAATACCCAGTTCTTACAACCCCTCCGAGTTTAAAGTTACAAAACCAACCTCGTTTATGCAAAAATAAGTCATGCGCCAATTCCTCATCCAAGCCACCGTTTTCATAATGACCTCTCTTTTCTCAGTCGGGCTCATATATATAAGTAGGACCTATCAGTTCTATCAACAATTAATCCCCTTATTACTCGTCCTGGATATTGTTATAGCTTCCAAAATAAAATCGGGCCGGGAAACAAACCTAAGTTTCCCTAAATTGGTTGTACTTTTACTTAGTTCCCTTTTAGTTCAAACAATTGTCATCTCCTCCGGCGGCTTCTACAGTCCTCTATTAATCCTGCTCCACATCTTTACCCTGGGAGCAATTCTGCTTTTAAGTAGTAGCTCCCCAATCATCTTTTTAACAAGTTCTTTGGGTGTGCTCATTTTTCACATCTCCTACGATAGAAATCTTAACCAGTTTTTCCAGAATGATCCCTGGGCCGTAGCAATTTACGCCCTCTCGATTGTAATTGTCATCCCCCTCGCTCTCTATCTTTCCCACAGCAATAGTATCAAAACCAAATTCAATGATTTTCTAAGAGACTATATTGAAATGAGTGAAAAAAGACAAAAATCAATACTAACGGCCTTAAGTAATATGGTAATCATCACTGATAAAAAATTAAATATGATTTCAATAAATATTGCAGTCGAAAGACTATTCAGAACATCAACCAGCCAAATCCAGGGCAAACCATTATCTGGATTCCTAACTCTTCGCGATTCTCAGGGCGCTATCGTCCCGTTCGAGAGCCTCCCAATCCAGGAGGCTATTAAAGACAAGGGCACTCGCATTACCGAGGGCTATTACTTAGAAACCAAGATCGAAGCCATGCCAAAACCCATTACTCTGCAAATAAGGCCTCTGACCAATCAGTCAGGAGAAGTCTCGCAAATTGTCTTTGTCCTTACTGATCCTTTGGTAAAAATCGGCTTTAATACCCACCCAAACATTGCCCAGGCAGTTAAAAAGCGCGACCAATTATTAAGTCTGATCACCAGCCCCTCCTCTCCACTATCCGAGTCCTCCGCCAAACAACTGATTGTCCTTATTACTCATATTGAACAGGATATTCTAACTGTCCAGGAAATGGAGGATCACCCACTTCAGGATGTAATTGGTTTTGTTGATGTAATTACCTTAGTAAAACAAGTAATCTCTGAAAAAAGTTTTTTCTATATGTCAGTAGGCAATGTACCAGAACTTACTTTTGACGATGAGGATAGAAGCGAAGCTGCCTTTCTCAATCTACATATAGCCGATCTGGGATTACTAAATCCATCTAAATACACCGCTGCCGTAGACAGCTATTTATTAAAATTAATTCTCGAAAAAATGCTGGATTTATCAGTCATACTAACTGGAAGTTTGGCCAAGCCACAGATATATTTGTCAATAATCCCTGACAATGTAAAAATCGAGATCAGCTTCCCCAGCCAAAACTTAACTCAAAAAGACATCTCTAATTTCTACATTAAAAATTACCCTGGCTTAAAACTTCCCCAGCTACAAAAAAGCAGCGGACTTGAAGGCTATATCGCCGACCGCATTTACCGGGCGCTGGACCTGCCAGTTGAAACCACCGTCAACATCTACAAAAAAAGTGTCGCAATTACTCTAATAATTCAAAAACAAGCCAAAATCCATACTGAGGAATCGATCTAACAAGTTTATATTGATAAGCTATCACTTTTGTGCATAAATTAAGAAAGTGAATCTTCTTTTATCAATTATTGCAGCAGGAGTTAGCCTCTCGCTTTTTATAAACCCCCTTAACCTAACTCATGCCTCAGGAAATGGTTCGATGAGTTTAACCCCCAGCATTACAGGAACTCCCGGACAAATAATTACTACTCCGGTCATGATAAATACGTCTGGCCAAAATATTACCGGAGCTGACATTTCTCTTCAGTTTGATAAAACAGTTCTTGAGCTCACCAATATTGTGATTTACCCGGAAAACAGCAGCCTTAAAGACTTCCTGCCCGTCGACTTCAGCACTTCTCCTCCGGTATTTGCAAAAACTCAAATTATTAACAGCGCAAAAACTACTGGAATTATTGAATTTTCAGCGATAACCATCGGACCAACTGATGTCTTTAATGGCGTTTTGGATAAATCTCAACCTCTGGCTTCGCTGCAGTTTAAAGTCCTTTCCAACTCTCCAACTTCAGTAATTTTCAACCATACTCCAAACTCCACGACTGATTCAAATTTAGTTGGTCCCGGGGAAGTTGAAATTCTCTCAGCAGTAACCAATATGAATGTAAATCAGCCAAATCAACCAGTAACTTATCCCGAATCCACTCCAACTCCAAAACCCGGTGATACAGACAACGATAACGATGTCGACATCTTCGACTACAACAATCTTCTGACTAATTTTGGGAAAACAGGATCAGGAGTTTCAGGAGATTTTGATACAAATAACAAGGTAGACATCTTCGACTACAACATCCTCCTCACCAACTACGGTAAATAATTACCTTCACAGCCAGTAAATAAGTAAGAATCTTGTATTCAAGTAATCCCCAAGGAAAATTCCTCAATCTCGCAGTGGGATTAAATGATATTATTATTTAAGTAACAAATGAAGAAATTTAGAAATAAATATGTTGTCATACTTTTACTAGCTATCGCTACTCTATCTCACTCCAACTACCCACTCTCCTCTCAATTCCAAATTAAAGAATCTTTAGCAGCTGGACCAGGTTTCGTCACGCGCAGTAATACAAAGTTCATGCTTGATGGCAAAGAGTTCAGGTTTGTCGGTTTTAATCTCTACGATGCAGCTAATACCTATTTTCCTGACCAGGGAAAACAAGGCTATTCCTGTCCTAGGGATAATGGCTGGTGGTCAAACATCTATACAGAGGCCAATTTAGATCAGGAGCTTTTATATACGAAACAAACATCGGGATCTACTGTTCTACGCTTTTGGGCCTACCAACAATACACAAATGGTGGAACTGACTGGTCAGGAATAGATAAAGTTATTCGGGTCGCAAAAAAACATGGCATCAAAGTCATTCCCACCCTGGAAGATGGCCCGGGTTATTGCACCCAACCCAATCTGGTTCCGAAGTGGAACTACAACGGTGATACCTGGTACACCCAAGGTTATAAACAAAAAATGGGAAATTACGCTCTCACTTATCCAGATTATGTTCGCGCCATAGTCACTCGATACAAAGACGAGCCTACAATTTTTTCCTGGATGATGATGAACGAGGCTGATACGTCGATGAAGCTAATGCCTGACGGTAGCTTTAAAAAGGATGGTAATGGCCAGTCAGTTCTTGTTAACTTCGTCAAAGATATCGGAGGCATCATCAGATCCATAGACCAGAACCACATGATTACTCTCGGAACCCAAAGTAACGGAGCTCAAGGAGCTTCAGGAAAAGATTTTGTCGATGTCTATGGCTTACCGGAATTAGATTACACCGAAGTTCATGACTGGGGCTATTGGGGTGACGTCAATCATGATTGGCGTTTAGGAGAACAAAACCCACTACCAGGCTCCGCTGATGGGAAAACACTGCCAAATCCTGATTCTGCAGATTGCTTAAGACCTTACGGAGCCCAGCTTGCCTGTTCAATCGCCAACTCCATCCAAAAACTAAACAAACCGATCATCATTGGCGAAGGCGGAGCATCTACCAACAGATGGTCAAAAGACCAGCGCGCTACCCTAATAAACAATAAAATGAAAGCCTTCTTCGACGCCGGTGGAGCTGGTTATTTGGTTTGGCAATGGAATAAAGTTATCGACTCGGAAGGCTTCGACGTCCAGATGTCGACAAACGATCCAATGCTACCCAAAATGAAAGTCTATGCTGATTCTTTTGCCACTACCTCCGCCCCCGCTTTACCCGGCGACATAAATAAAAACGGTATAGTCGACATCTTCGACTACAACCAACTCCTCTCCGACTACGGAAAAACCGGCCCCATCGCCTCCGATCTGGATAACGACAACAAAGTAGGAATCTTCGACTACAACATCCTCCTAACAAACTTTGGCAAATAACTTCAAAAACCCACCTAAATACTGTTTCAGACAACAAAAAAAGCCCCTTTCAAGGCTTTATTAACGATCCTATTTATTGCCCTCGCCCAAGCTCTCTGCTTAAGATGAAGTTTCAAGCTTGCTTATACAAAAAAATGTGAATACGATTTCCTAGGCTTTCGCTTCGGAACGATAACATGAAGGTTAACGTCAAAAAATCTCAACTACAACCATTAGTATTGGTAGGCTAAACACGTTACCATGCTTACACCGCCAACCTATTAACCCGGTAGTCTTCCGGGGGTCTTAGGGATTTCTAATCTCGGGGCCGGCTTCGTGCTTAGATGCTTTCAGCACTTATCCGTTAGGAATGTAGCTACCCAGCGATGCTTGTTTACAAACAACTGGCACACTAGAGATTCCCTCATCTCGGTCCTCTCGTACTAGAGACAACTCCCCTCAAAAATCCAAACGCCCATACTGGATAGAGTCCGAGCTGGCTTACGCCGCTCTGAACCCAGCTCGCGTACCGTTTTAACTGGCGAACAGCCAGACCCTTGGGACCTACTTCAGCCCCAGGATACGATGAGCCGACATCGCTGTCGTCATAATATTACTACTATGCGTAGACTATACCTTCATCTTCTAATCCTCAGATTAAAAGAGCTAGCCTTTTATGAAAGTTCAAGTAATCCAGAATATCTGGTTCCTTTCATCCTGATCTTTCGATCAAAGTCGTTACGGGTCCGCCTACTGGCGGATTCCCTCGGTATTCTCCTCTTATTTTATGAAAGTCTTAATCAAGATTTTCATATTCTAAGTAGGAATTCACCGATTTTAGCTAGTTGTTTCAAGATTTTACATCTCGATTATATTAAAAAGATCTTCAGGCGTGGAGGCCTGAAAATGTAACAGTGCTACAGAATTACTCCTGCCGCACCCCGATTTTGTTGAGGTGCCGAACCTTACCGTCCTTGTGGACTGTTGGGTAAGACTAGCCTGTTATCCCCGGGGTAGCTTTTATCCGATAAGCCTTATCGCTCCCATGAGCAAATAAAGGATCACTAAAGCCTGCTTTCGCACCTGCTCGACCTGTATGTCTCGCAGTCAAGCACCCTATATACTTTTGCGCTTAAAAGTCCAATTTCTTTATGGACTAAGGGTACCTTTGCACTCCTCCGTTACGATTTTGGAGGATACCGCCCCAGTAAAACTGTCCGCCAGACCTTGTTCAGTCTCCTGTTTTTATAAGGATGAACTGTTAGTCTTAAAAACTTAAAAGAGAGGTGTTTCATTGTCGACGAATCTCCCTCCTACGCTACACAATTAAGTTTTCAAAACAGGGTCAAGCTCCAGTAAAGCTCCACGGGGTCTTTTTGTCCAAGTATGGGAAGGCCGCATCTTCACAGCCATTGCAATTTCACCGAGTCTATCCTCAAGACAGTCGCTAAGTCGTTCTACCTTTCGTGCGGGTCTGAACTCACCAGACAAGGAACTTCGCTCAATTCCATATGTTGTGTGTTATTAGAATAATTTCTTATTCAATGTGGCATGAGTTATTTTGCCACCTCTACGCATCGCTACGTAGCTCGGACTATATCTTGCCTAATTTGAAAGTTAAATCAAAGTAGGTTCTGACATATAGTCTCTGAGGGTTCTTCCAACGTAGAGTTGGAGGTCTTCCCTGCTGATTGACTCCAGCGAACAGATTATTACTGTATCTTATTAAAAGCTTAGCAGCTTCATCCTAAGACTAGTACTGTCGCATACTGAGTTATTCCAGCATATAGTCAGATTTCAAAACACTTATTACTACTTCTAAAGCGGCGAATCCACCATAGAACAGTTATAGTTACTGCTGCCGTTCACCAGATCTTAGACCGACCCCTCGCTTTGGATTGCTCCAAAGGTCAGGACCAATTTTAAATTACTGGCACTGGGCAGGTGTCAGCCCCTATACATCATCTTTCGATTTAGCAGGGACCTGTGTTTTTGATAAACAGTCGCTCAGCGGTATTCACTGCGCCCCTGTACCTTGCGGCCAGGGGAGGACATCTTGCTAACTTACGTCCAGCTGTATTGCAGAGTTCCTTAAGGATAGTTCTCTCGATCGTCTTTGTATACTCAACTCGCCCACCTGTGTTGGTTTGTAGTACGGATTCTCTATGTTTCCACCACGAAAATTTTCCTGAAAACAGAAACTTTCCACTTCAATTTGCTTTTGACAAACATTCGTTTCGTAATTCGACTTTGTAGCACAACCGCGGCTTGCGCTTCGATTGTGCCATCCCGCATCCGTAAAGATGCAGAACAGAAGCGGATTTACCTACTTCCACTATCTTATTACTTAAACCAGGATGTACCTGGCTGGATATTCCCACTTTGTCCTTCCTTGATGGCTTCACCACCTATATTTCAATAGATTTAGAACTTGGCAAACATAAAAAAGTACAGGAATTTTAACCTGTTGTCCATCGGCTACGCCAACTTAGTTGGCCTGACCTTAGGCCCGACTTACCCGACCCTGATTAACATTGGATCGGAAACCTTGGGCTTTCGACGTTCATGTTTCTCACATAAATTTCGTTACTCATACCGGCATTCTCACTTCTAGCAACTCCACCTAGACTTACATCTAAACTTCACTGTCGCTAGAACGCTCCCCTACCACTCGTCTTACGACGAATCTAAAGATTCGGCTGAACTTTTAGCCCCGATACGTTGTCGGCGCCGTCAACCGTAATAGACCAGCGAGCTGTTACGCTTTCTTTAAAAGATGGCTGCTTCTAAGCCAACTTCCTGGCTGTCTAAGGTCAACGACTTCCTTTAACACTTAAAGTTCAATTAGGGGCCTTATCTGTTAGTCTGGGTTGTTTCCCTCAGGACCGCTCCGCTTAGCCGGATCGGACTGACTAGGTTGATTAACGTGTTACTGGTATTCGGAGTTTGATTGGACCGATAGCATTGCTGCCACCAAATCCATCCAGTGCTCTACCCCCAGACACAATCAACCCGCTATACCTAAATATATTTCGGGGAGAACCAGCTATCTCCAAGTTCGATAGGCATATCACCTCTAACCACACCTCATCCGAGCCTATTTCCGCAGACATCAGTTCGGGCCTCCACCATCCTTTCGGACGGCTTCACCCTGGACATGGTTAGCTCACTTGGTTTCGGGTCTATATTAACGCGCTCACGCCCTATTAGGACTCGGTTTCCCTACGCTTTCGTATTAATATACTTAAACTTGCGCGTCAAAATAACTCACCGGTTCATTCTTCAATAGGCACGCGGTCATCCTCGATAAATCGGGACTTCCGCAGCTTGACAGCATACGGTTTCAGTTTCTATTTCACTGGGCGTTTCGCCCTTCTTTTCACCTTTCCCTCACGGTACTAGTTCACTATCGGTCTAGAAGCATATTTAGCCTTGGATCATGGTCGACCCGGATTCACTCAGGATTACACGTGTCCTGAGTTACTTAGGGATCCGGTAGCCGTAGTTCTGAATTTCACTTACAGGATTATCACCTTCTTGGATGTCGCTTTCCAACGACTTCTGTTATCCAAACTACTAGCATATTCCGGCCCTGCAACCCCATACGCTTAAATCTCTTACGAGAAAAAAGGGGTGTATGGTTTAGGCTGTTCCCATTTCGCTCGCCACTACTTAGGGAATCTCTTTTGATTTCTCTTCCTAGTCTTACTTAGATGTTTCAGTTCAGACTGTTCCCGCCTTTTACCTATGTATTCAGTAAAAAGTGATCTAATTTGCATTAGACCGGGTTTCCCCATTCGGAGATCTACGGATCAAAGTTTATTAGCAACTCCCCGTAGCTTATCGCAGCTTGTTACGTCCTTCATCGGTGCTTCTAACCAAGGCATCCACCGTACGCCTTAATGTTGAGTATTATTTGACATTTTTAGCCTTCAGACTCTAGCTTTCAGACTTCAGCTTTTCTTGCGATTTGCTGACGACTGACGACTGAGAGCTGATTGCTGTTTATTTTTGGCCTTCATACAAAGTTTCATCGCTAGGCTTAAGACAAAAAATATTAAGCTGTCGCTACTCCTGATTGCTCAGAAGAAAACTTTGTTTCGTTTCGATCACTCCTCTTGCGAGAAATGATCATTTAATCGTATTCACATTTTAAAGTACAAACTCCAGGACTTAAGCGTACCTGTCATTCCTGCGAAAGCAGGAATCTATACCAATAAAAGGCATAGCTTCAACAAATAAACCAGTCTCTTCGGCCCGGATACGGTTCTTCAACCACCTGAGTCAAAAAACCATATCCAGAACTAAGCATTCCCTCTTAACACAAAATCGCTTAGCGATTTTGAGAGGAGAAGCCGCGGCGAGTGGAAGATTACGCAGTAATCTGTAACTCTAAAGCGAGCTTCGACGAGTGGACCCAAGGAGATTCGAACTCCTGACCCCCTCATTGCAAATGAGGTGCTCTACCAGCTGAGCCATGGGCCCAAAATTCACGAAAAAAATTCGTTCAACCTTGAACTAACTACTAAAAATATTAAATTGTAAAATCGAGGGATGCAACGCTTGAGTGTCTGCCCAACCTGGGGCAAACCAAGCTGGATAGATTAGATGAAAACGTTGTTTCTCTTAAAAAACATCAGTACGTAAATATACCAGATTCAAGACTAAGGAGTCAATACCTCGCTTAATTAAAGTTAAATAT
>Ga0163148_10006358_pt1 | contig 11425 bp, 5 predicted proteins | sample OliLakLV19MP7P2_FD_148606 | JGI IMG/M metagenome (GOLD analysis project Ga0163148, IMG submission 148606) | Freshwater microbial mat bacterial communities from Lake Vanda, McMurdo Dry Valleys, Antarctica- Oligotrophic Lake LV.19.MP7.P2 | ecosystem: Environmental > Aquatic > Freshwater > Lake >... | reverse complement strand
GGTGACCGCCAGTTCCGAGCCGAGGTACAAACCGATGTCAATCAACTCCGTGCGAATCTGAACGACTTGGAAGTTGCCAATCAGGCCCTCGCCCAACGGTTGCAGGAGGTCATTCACCACAACTCAACTTTGGAAATCAAGCTACAGGAGAATGAACAGGCTCGCAAAGATGAAGTGGTCATTCTTCGAAACAATATCCGGCGTTGCGAAGATTCTGTTGCAGGTCTTTCGCAGACTGTGGAGACATTGCGTCAAGCGCACGAGTTCCAGTTGCGCCAGCAGCAACAACAACGGGAGCGGGAGCAGCAGCAGCATCAAGCTCACCATTTCACGTGGCCCACGCGCTAGACAGGACCTTGCCGCCTCTGGGGGAGCTTTCTTTTTCTTGTGTATCTTCTTTTGTCGAAACGTTTAGTGAAACTATGTTGGGAATTACATCTATAGTAATTATGAACTCTAATTCTCTACTTAGTATTTGTCAGTGTGGAATCATAACTGCGTCGGAGGCACCGCCGTCGAGACCCCCGTACGCAACTCGGATGTCTAACTAAAAACACGGTGGGCACAGCTCGCCTACTAATAGCGATGCCACTGTAGAATGTCTAGCGTCCATCACGAAGTGACGGTGAATGGTTTCACTTACCGTTGGGGTCGTGGGCCTCCTCTTTTTGTATATTGTCACGGAAGACTCTCATTTTCTAGTCCAATTGAAGTAAGCATGATACACGGTGCCGACCTGAGGCAAAATTACGTCATCACAATGTTATTTTCTAGACACATTTCACGGGTGCCAAGCCTGGCAAAAGAAAACGAGCCGCTTCAGATCCATGCGAATCTTGCAAGACATTGTCTCGCAAAGACAGTGCACGTTCCAAATGACGAATTAGAACTTCAATTAGGTTATGCCACTTTCCATTGTGTGCAGTGCGTGCATACGTTCATTCTGCAGAAGCCTTGCCTTCGCATTATTGTCAATACGCTCTTCGAACAACTGGATTCTTCCGATTGCGTCTTGAAAATCGGGACACCCCAATATGTCTTCATCCAATTCGACTGCCAGCTGCACCGCAAAGTCTTCCTCGAAGCCTTTAAAAACGGCCAGCGCTTCAAAGCTGTCACGCGTGCAAGCTGTCTCGTCACAAATTTCATAATCACAATTTGCAACTTCGTCTCTCAACTCATTCAGTTTCCGCCGACGAGAATACGCTTCCCATTCGCCACGTTCCTCATTAGTGCCATGGTCATCGGTGATCACGTTCGTCGATGGCAAGAGATGCCTCAAAAAGTCCGATGGCTGCTCGACAAGGTATAAATACAAACAGGTCAAACATTGCTCGGCATCAAGATCATCTGCTGCCAACTCAATAAGCATTCGGACCCAAACTTCGCCACTTGCACATTCCCGATCAAACGGACGAAGAATGAAAAAGCGAGCTACATTCACTTTACACCAATACTCGCTCAAGTTCCAATGCTCGCGATTGAAAGGACTGCATTCGAGAAGCAGGCAACTGTAATTGTAGCGAGGTACATCACTCCACAGCACTGCCCATTCCGATGGCATGAATCTACCAGATATTATCTGAACAATTACCAGATTAGAGTTTTGGATCGACCCCGCAAGCTGTTGTAGCAATGCGTTTATGGTGCTGCTGTTACCTTCATCGATTCTGGGGTTCTCAGATTGCTCCCAAGATCCTTTCGGAGGGAGCAGAGTCAATTTCAAATTTTGCAGTACGTCGTTGTTCGACAGCAATATCGATAGTGGTTTGATAATAGATGGACACAACACGATGTTCAATGTCAAGCTTACAAGATACCCTTTCGCAGAAGTTGCAAACTGTGTCAATATGGGAGCCATAGATGGACCAAGGAATCCAATGTCTTCCAAATGTAAAGCTGCCTGCCTATTGTCGTTGTCCGCCATCGCTTCAAAGGGTAGAGTCGACAGAAGCAAGGTTCGCGCCCATTGGGAATCCGGTGAACCCTCGGCGAGAATAGGAGTGTTGATTTCAGTCCACTCTTGAAATCTAGCGCATTCTCGACAACCCCAACACCAAATTCCACGCAAAGATTTGGATGAACAAATTCGAATGGCTTCTTGTAAAGCTTTGTTTTCCTGCTCTGTTCCACGCGCTTCCATTCCAAACACGTACAAACGTTCCAGAGTTGTCGGCGCCTCCAGCAACAAGACGGATATTGACTCGGCAGGGACATGAGGGACAGTGATCAGATCCCGACGCCGCCACACGCGGTTGTCCTCGCGTTTCCAGGCGTGTTTTTGTGCATACAAGGTAAATTCTTCCAGATTTGGCGCATGGAAGCTCAAATTCAAAAAATAGAGAGCCGTCGTCAATTTGTACTTGTAGGAAGCACCCTGTGCCTCATGGATTTCAGGATCAAATCCAAAGTCCTCTTCAAACAATGCACGAGATTGCCGGTGGAACCAGATCCAGACACGCCTTGCCGTCACCCATCGGGGCAGAGCAGTAGCATGCGCGTCAAAATCCAAACGTTGAAAGCCTTCTTGTGTGTCATCTCGCGCACACATGGATATCTCCAAACGGTGATACTCTTGGCCTGAAAGACGCCAACAAACCGGGTGGTGGTTCATCTTGGTTGATTGTTAGTTGTTATGATGTGTTGTTTTGTTAAAGTAATGATAAGTGAAGTCCACCGTGCAATCTGTCCTCAACACTCAACTGTACGACTGCACTGTTGTTCTAGATGTATTAGCTAGATATCTACTATAGCTATATAGCTAATAGTACGGAAATAGAGAATCAATGCTGTCATTGTCGTCCCCGATCGAGCAATGCTGGTGCTGTGAACCTTAGGCCCACACTTGTCCCATTCACTGCGAACAAAAAGTGAAAGTGTGCTTCCTGCAGAAATGAAATAGGGAGCATGAGTTATGAATGAAATCACTGATTGTAGGAATGTTCTTACCAGCTGTGCTAGCACATCGTTTGTCAGTGTCTTAGTTGGGGGATGACATGTCTTGCCGTGAAAAGAATGATGGAAAGCCGGTAGATTTCCCGCGAGCCATGATTGAAAAGAACCATCTGATGCACCAAAATGTGCCTTTTGAGCCTGTCATTCACAATGAAAAGAAAGGGCTGACCACAATTTTCGCATTTGAAAAAAAATGACATATGCAACATTTTGCAGCAAAACATGTGTTCCTTCTTGCTTGGCAACTGACTGCAGAATGACAGTGTGATCCAAATCACATGAGATTGTGAGGCAATTTTTTAATGTTCATGTTTGCATTGCATGTTCAACATGACTTAGGGATGTCAGGGCATGAGGACATCATGGTAGCTTCTTGGATCTCTGCTCACTGTCTTTGTTAGTCTTTTGTGAGACAAATGGGTAGGGGGGGCACACCGGTAACTTTTTGATAGTAGGACCATGTAGAATAGAAAATTGATTGATTCATTGACATGAATGTGATTGCTTCTCTTTTGCTGTTTGGATGATTTTTTCTACTAATAAGTATTTTGGCATGGTCTTGTTAGACACATTTTCTTTCTTATGCCATGATCCCATTTTTCTTTTCTTTAAGCAAAAAAATGTAACATGATTTTCAGTCTGATCTTCAGTTATGCTTTAGTTTTCTTTTAAGAAAATGGAAACATAGTCTATTTGATCACACAAGCACCATGGGTAATGGCTACTAGTGAGTCTTTTCATCCAACCAATTTGATGATTTGTTTCAAAATCTATTGAGAACTAAATAAGTAGCATCTAAATTTTTGTCCTCTTTTGTTAATGATTTTTGTGGTGATGTTTTTGATCATTCATTCTTTCTGAACACCAGCAGGACAGAGTCTGTCATCTCTTGATGCTAAGTTTGCAACAATGCAAATAAATCTGCTGCTTGCTAATCTGAATTCTGAAGCCAGTGAAATAAGAAGTTGCAACCCTTTCGTTTTTTGATGGCTCACATGTGGTGTGTTGTCTTGGCTAGATTGATTTGAAGCAAGTGTTTTGAACAAATGCATGTTTGAAAAACACAATTGTCACAAATGCACACATGACTCAAATGTTCTGGAAAAAGTTGAGCTGTCTGCTTGTTTTCTTGAAGTTGTGACAACATGCAAAGCCAACTGTCACATTTTCTGTGTGAGTGATGAAAAGCTCAGCATTCTTTGGAGGGCACAACAAACGCAATCATGTTTTTGTCCATGCCTCCGCCGTAGGAAAGTGCGAACATGTTCTATGCGCAGCGCACAGTTGCTCCATCCAAACTCTTTTTGATTGGATGTTGTCGTCGGTTTGGAAGGGGACATCAGAAACTGTTTAGGGACTCCAGTTCTCCTCCCTTCTTTGTTCTCTGTCACATCATTATGAGCTGAGTGCTGCTGTGCAGCATTGGACCATTGAAGAATTTCTAATAGAAACACCTTTAACACCAGGTCCAACTTGTTGGCCAGTGTCTCTCACATGCTTCAATTGTGTGTCTGTGTGTCACAAAAACATGGGTTCAGCGATGGTGAGGTTAGGGTCATTGACAGCTGCAGAGCACCTTGTAGCCAGTCCTGCTGCAGCTGTTTAATTGGCTTTGTCCAGTGGCCCCTACTAAGTCTTCCTCAACGAGCACCTGCTCACGGACCTGGTGTTCTATCAGCTTGCTGCTCTATTAATAATGGACGAACATAACGAGGATCTACCAGAGTGCTAGCTAGTAGCACACGGATAATTAGTTGATTGATCATTCTCTAACCACTGAGTAACCAATAGCCAAACATCATTACATCAATGCATGATGCATCGCATTTGTTGCGATTTTCCTTTTCACTTTGGACATTTGCCAATTGAATCCAAACTTCCATAATAAAGCTTCCTAATGACTATTTCCTTCGCTGACATTATTTTGATGTACATCGGACCCAGTTACCGGTACTGAAAAACTAGTCAGTAGGTAGCTAGCTATGGCACCAGTACAGTAGGCAATACTGTAATAAAAAAAAGAGAAGCGAGTGGCAAAAGATAGAAGGACACACGTTGTCAGCGTTGCGTCTTTTTCCTCTCACGTGCAATATTCATAACGATTGCGGATAGACATTTTAATAAGCGTTGTCTCGACAGTCATATTGGACTCCAGAAAAGAAACAAGCACAGCCAACGAAATAGGCTTCCACTCTAGCTAGTAGGCTAGCTCTATCTTGGTAAAAAGACAGACAGTAGCTATACCCACCCAACAATTCACTCCCCTCCCCATCCACACAACAACTACAATCAACACCATTCCTATTACGGATACTCGCATGGCAAGATGAACGCCTTGGCCATTTCTCACTTGATTGTGACGGGATCCTACATCTTTATTCCCCTCCAATTTGTCTTTCAGCTCGCCCAATCACCACATCGGCACAACATGCCATGGCGGCTCATTGTGTGCTTGATACTCGTGGCCTTTTTCTTTTTTCTGTGTGGTTTGGCCCACTTTTTATTGGCCATGGGGTACGGCCACACGAACTTCTTTCAAATGGTTCAAATGGGCAATGCCTTGGTCAGTGCGACCACTTCCGTTTATTTGATACCGCTCATCCCCGACATGTTTGCCTTGGTGGATGCAGCGGTGGCCAAATGGACCAAGGAAACCAAGGACTCGCAATCCAAATTGTTCACCTTCATGGCCTTTTTATGTCATGAGATCAGGAATCCCCTCTTTGCCATTACCAGTTCGGCCGAGTGTTTGCAAGAATTAGAATTAGCGCCTCAGGCACAAGAAGAAGTATCGAGCATTTGTGATTCGTCGCTCTTAATGCTACGATTGGTCAATGATGTTTTGGACCTCAGCAAATTGGATTCGGGAAAACTCCAATTGGAATGTGTGGCCTTTGATCTGCACGCCTTGATGAAACGCTTGGGCGACAACATGGCACGGCAAGTTCAACGCAAACATCAGGGACAAGTGGTGTTGAAGTGCTGTGTGGATACCACTGCCGTTCCGCAAGTGATCTTGGGGGATTCCGTTCGACTCTTGCAAATCATTTACAATTTGCTGTCGAATGCCTGTAAATTTACCAGTAAGGGACACATTGAATTAAAAGTGACAGCATCCACAGTAACCAACACCACAGTCGCTAATACAACCAAGACAAAGGAGGGGAATGTACATACAGTCACCATGTCGTCAGATCGACCAATTACCATCTTTGCCAGCGACCAAGAACATGATGATGATGATGATGATGACGAAAAAGAGCACAAGAAAAAGAGTTTTCTCCGTACCATTACGGATCTACTATATAGTGGTGGTAGGGCTGCTGCTACGAGCATTCGACATGTATACTACAACCGGAAGAGCAAGAACCATCCTGAAGGTAATATGGATGGCGAGGGCGAGCATACTATGGTGGAGGATGACGAAGAACAAGTCTTTTCCATGGCGCTTTTAGATGAGAGTAATGGTGATGTGGATGTAGAATGTGCAGGAAAAAATCGACAAGGTGATGACGAGGATGATGAGTACGAAATGATGATGCTATCCATTGTTGTATCTGATACAGGAATTGGTATCCAGCCGGAACGATTGGAAGACATCTTTGAACCCTATACCCAGGCCAAATTGTCAGACTTTCGTCAACACGGTGGCACGGGATTGGGGTTATCCATTATTTCTAGTCTTACCAAAGTTATGGGCGGGACTGTGTCAGTTACAAGTCAATATGAGAAAGGCGCAACCTTTTCCTTGCAACTGCCCGTCAAGGTGCCAAAGGTCCATCCTCCATCATCATCTTCAGCATCATCATGCCCAAACACATCCACATCCACATCCACAACCTCAAGTTTTAGTCATTTGGAGAAAAACGATGTCTGTGGTGACCAGTCCTTGTCATATCTAGATTATGTGGGGGAGTTTTTACCTTCCAATCAAAAGCATGTTCCAAAGTCGTTTCTGGAGTGTCAACGCATGCCGGCGTTTAGCCATGATTTGTCTCAATCGCAGCATTCGCAGCAGGGGCCATCCTGTCCCGCGAGCGAGACTACTGCTGGGGGTGACAATGACAAGGATGCATTGCCGACGGCCCCTACTAGAAAGGCAAACACGAGAATACTACATGATCCAGATGCGACGACTACTGTCATTAGGAAAAGCTGCAGCGAGGGGAGTCGCCGACCCACGCTTCCTCCCTTTGATTTACCTCCCAATGATTCGGTGGTCCTGGTGGTGGACGACAACATGGTCAACCGTAAGATTTTGGCCAAAATGCTGACGGCCTTTAACGTGGAACACCGAATGGCTTCCAATGGCAAAGAAGCTGTCGATGCCATTTTGGCAAGTCGAAACTACCGCAAACTGCATGGCAACAACGATGATTCGACAACACAGCCTCTATTTGGGCTGGTATTGATGGATATTTCCATGCCCGTGATGGATGGAAATGAAGCCATTCAAATAATACGAAAGGCGAACATTACGGTACCCATCGTGGCACTTTCGGCGAATGTCTTGACGGAAGAAAAAGATCGGACGATTGGACTGGGCGCCAATGAATTTCATAGCAAACCTATTTTGCGCAACAATCTGCATGCGCTTTGTCGACGATATTTGCTGCCGACCAATTGAAAATACGCCCCAGCACGGATTCAAATAAAGAAGCCACCTCCATGATTGAAAAGAAAGTGGTTGCTATTCTCGCCGACGTGAGAATCAATTCCATTCATGGAAGAGAGAGCTATTCCTTTGCCATTTATTTCGCTCTAGAAAACAAATGTCTAGCGCAACCACCACTGCTAATACCGTCTAGCTACATGCAGTACCCGGTGCATACAGGAGTGACTGTATCGGCGCCAGGAGACAAAGCAAAAAATAATAGGGACGGTCATCCCTAACTCTAAGCCGCAAGGCGGAGCTCGCAGATACAGTACAGTTTTGGGTACTGGTACAATTGTACCAGATGAAAATTTTAGCATTGACTCTGATTGGCCTATAGCCTTCATTCAAAAAGTATTTGGATCTTTGTCGAAGATTGATACTGATAGTTAATGGTAGCGCCTTCCTTTTCACATTATCAGAAAACTCTTCCTTTCGTCATCCGCTGCATGATTTGATATGTCTGGCTGTAGCCGCAGCACCGCGTTGACAAGGGATTGCCATCCCTCGCTTGAAGTATACAGTTGGTGGCATCCAGGTCATTACCTTCAGCGAGTGACTCGATTGGAACATTAGGTTCCGCATTGCTTGGATGGCCATCATTATGGTCAGGGTGGCAACAGTGTGGCGCTTCAAGCTTGGATAGGCAAGCTTTGGCTGCCAGAAGCCTCATTGCCGCTGGCACAGCACTGTCCTTTGGAGCTTTCGCAGTCCCGTTACTTGGCTTTGGAGTGAAGGGCGTGGCTGCTGGATCCACCGCCGCTGCATTTCAGTCTGCTGTCTACGGAGGAGATACCACTGGAACTTTTTCCGTTCTTCAATCTATCGGCGCGACGATGGCCTGGGCACCCCTCGCTACGGGCGGAGCGGTTTTTGCCGGTATCGGAGCAGGCGCACTTCTATACCAGAGACGCTGCAAAGAGAGGGGCAGCGTTCCTTTCAAAGGCGAATAAGTCGAATCAGGAGCATTAACTAGCAGCGAGGTCGGTTCAAAAAAGTCCTAGTGTCGTCGTTGTAGTTTTAAAGTCAATGTTATATCCAGGGAAATTTACGGTATTTATATGCACTGTAGTTTCTTCTGAAAATATCTCCATTTATCCGGTGAAAGCGCAATGTTCGAGAATACTATGTTTTATTTTGGGGAGCAGCAATTGATAAATAGAGCCTGACGTTTTGTTGGCTTCGAGAGCATAAACAAAGGAATCATCGATGCAATCACGAGAAGAATCTGTTCCACAATGGTTGGACAAAGGCTATAAGGAACACAGATACTCCACAAACGTAACAGACTTCCGTTTCTTTGATATCCCAATTCAGGGCAACAGGCAAAACAAGAAAATAAGCAAGGCCGCAAGATCTTATATTGGCAATAAAAAGCCTCCATCCCACCCGTGCTATGGATGCTGTAGTTTCCGAATGCCCGAATTCGCTGCTGGCGCACAGGGGACTGAAAATGAAGGCAAATATCGCGGCGTACATCAAAGTTGCTCTCACGAAGCGAGGAAGGGCGGCGCCCTTTTTTGCTTCGCGAAGAGTAGCTTTTTTGAGTTCTCTTATAAACTTTTTGAGTCTGCTCCAAGCTGAGCCACCGCCATTGACCAACGGGACCCTTCGGTGATAGGTCTCATCAGACCAGACCACAATCCAGAAAAAACACAAAGCGATAGAAAGTGCATTCGCCAATTCTCTCACCTCCTGGTAAAAGGGGAGGTTCTGCACGGCTTCGAAGATTCCATAAATTGACCAGACCAATTTGTTCACTAGCTGGAATATGGCATGAACTGGTACGGCCAATTTGTTTTTCAATAAGTGGTAAAAGGGAGCACTGCAGTCCACCAGACACGTGCTGTCGGTGCCCATTTGTTGATCTCCTTCGTGGAAACTGCAAAAAGCCGACCAAGCCGTAAAGCAAACGGAAAATGCCACGTAGAGACCGCACATCCATCGAAGGATGGAACAAAGACCATTGGCGACAACCACCCCAATGGCGCCAAATCTATTTGGCTGGTTGTTGACATAGATGTGATTAGCGTCCTCCATAGACCCATCCTTACATTCCTGTAGCTGCTCTGTTACAGACATGTTGTCCTCCATGGTCCTATCCGTAGGAGCAGGTGAAACTGTCTGTGGTTGATTCGCTCGGAAATAAAGAAACGGGTCGTTCTCCATGGTACCAGCCGTAAGAATAGAGTAGGTGAAGATTTGTGTAGCTTCCTTGCTCGCAATTATGGGGCTGTGATTGATGAAGCGTCAAGGTTACGTAAAAGCTCGAATTTCAGTTCTAGTAGCGTGGGCAGGATCGTCCACGTCCCAGACGTTGGATGACTATCACAACAGTATCACAACGCACACAACGTACACAATGTACTACTGACAGTGCAGCGCACATGCATCTTATTGGATGGCCCAGCTACTAGTAAGTATGCATAGTTCTTAGAGTTAGTAGAGCAGTACACTACAGTAGCACATGTACTTAGCTGCTGGAGGAACAACCTGTTCTGTTTCGGCGTGCTTCCTCCACGGCGTGGATAATTCTTGAACATATCAATTATTGAATGCATGATGAAGATCCAACATTTATAGTACTATTACTACTGGTACTTGTAGCAGGATGCGGAGTGGGTGCCTTTGCGAGGCTGTGTGCACCCTAAACTATTAAGATCCTTCAATTCGAATTCGCGCCCATCGAAATCGCCGGGTGAGCCATTGGTTTTGAAAAGCCACCAAAAGCCAATCATTGGCTTTTTCATTTGACCATCTTATTTCAAGCGAATGCATGAATCCCAACAACTACGTCGTACCTACCACAGTAGCCAATAGATACATGTAGCTAGCTAGATAGCTGGCTCGCAATCATGGACCCCTCTTGACCATGCACGAGAGTGAGGCTACGTACACTATTATTGTAGCCACTCTTTAACATTTAAAAAAGTAAAATTTTTCTACTACACTTAACAAGCTAAACTAATCGAATCCACATCCAACAAGTCACATACATATATCCCAGTACTTCATCCAGTAGAGCAATAGTGCCTGCCCAATCACTTGCTATAGCTAGTACACATATCCACAACACACCCCACGACGCCAATGAATATGTCGTCCCCTCGCAATGGGTCTCGCAGTCTGTTTTTATTGCAAAACAGTCGGGGGGAATCCTTTGCCCTTCCCGAAACCTTGCGGTTACGATGCGTTCGATTATATGGTTGGTCGGAACCCTTTGCCGACAAGGCCATCAAGGCCTATCTTCAATTTATCAAACTCAAATACCAATTGGAAGATTGGGATGCCGTCACCTTGCTACCGAGCGTCGCCGTCGATTTGGTATGGCGACAACATGTCTTGGATGTCACTCACTACGTGAGAGCCTGTCATGAATATTGCGGTGGCTACGTGATTGGGTACAATCCGGATGTGGGCCTGGCGGGACATTCCAGTCGCGATGCCATTTACAAACGAGCCGAAGCTACCAAGTTGTGCGTCAAGACCTTGTTTGATCGGGACATGGATCCCGAAGTATGGACGTGGAAAATTGGTGGACGGAGCCGGGCAGGCCATTTGCAACTGGAAAATGGAGGAGGAGGAGGAGAGGCCGAAAGTCACAATCCCTTTGCCGCCGCCGGGCAACCACCACAATCCAATCATCAGCTGGCACGCCATCACGGGAACAACCCAATAACGGCACTGCAACTTCCCAATAATTATTATCAAAAGAGTCCCAACCACTTTGACTTTCAAGGAAGAGGAGGAGGGCACCCCATGATGACTCCCCCACGAACTCCGAATCCGTATGGAGGAGGAGGAGGAGGAGGATAT
>Ga0163148_10006356_pt1 | contig 11428 bp, 9 predicted proteins | sample OliLakLV19MP7P2_FD_148606 | JGI IMG/M metagenome (GOLD analysis project Ga0163148, IMG submission 148606) | Freshwater microbial mat bacterial communities from Lake Vanda, McMurdo Dry Valleys, Antarctica- Oligotrophic Lake LV.19.MP7.P2 | ecosystem: Environmental > Aquatic > Freshwater > Lake >... | reverse complement strand
GCAGAAATGGTTTTATGCTGTGGGTCTCCACGCCTACGGGCTCCTCGCCGGCGCGAGCAGCCTCGGGCCCACCCGCACGCTCGGCAAAAAGGCGATGCTGGCCGCCGCGCCAGGCCTCCAGGCCTCGGGCCTTGCCGGAGGCGTGACCTACTATGACGGCCAGTTCGACGACGCGCGACTCGCTGTGGCGCTCGCCCGATCGGCCGTCGCCGCCGGTGCGACGGTGCTGAACGCCTGCCGCGTGAAAGGCCTGCTCGAAACCGCCGGTCGCGTCACGGGCGTCGTCGTCGAGGATCACGAAACAGGCCGAACGCTCGACGTCGCTGCCCGCTGCGTCGTCAATGCCACGGGTGTCTGGGTTGACGCCGTCCGCAGGATCGACGACCCCTCGGCCGCCGACATCGTCGCCCCCAGCCAGGGCACGCATGTGGTCGTGGACCGGGAGTTTTTCCCGTCCGACCACGCTCTCATCATTCCGAAGACAAGCGACGGCCGCGTGCTCTTCGCCGTTCCCTGGATGGGACGCGTCATCCTCGGCACCACCGACACACCGCGGACCGACCTCCCCCTCGATCCAAAACCCACGGCCGATGACGTGGACTTCATCCTCGCCGAAGCGTCGCGATATCTCGCTCGCCCACCGAACCGCAGCGATGTGCGAAGCGCGTGGGCAGGTCTGCGTCCACTCGTGAAGCCACCTCATGACAATGGCACCGACACGAAACGCATCTCCCGAGAACACACGATCCTCGTCTCGGCCCGCGGCCTCGTCACCGTCACCGGCGGCAAATGGACAACCTACCGGGCAATGGCCGAAGACGTGCTCGATGCCTGCTTCCGCACCGGCTTGTTGGTGGCGCGGCCCGCGGGCGTCACGCGGCACCTGCGGCTCGTTGGCGCTCCTGCACCGGGCACACCGTGCCCGCCACTCTCCGCCCCACCCGGACTCCACCTCTACGGCAGCGACGCAGACACGGTTGCTTCACTCCCAGGTGCTCACAACGAAATTCTCCCCGGCTTCACCGAAGCGATGGTTCGTTTTGCCGCTCGGTATGAAATGGCTCGTACCGTCGAGGATGTTCTCGCGCGACGTTCACGATGGCTCTTCCTCGACGCCGCCACCGCGGCCGCCGCCGCCGAACCCGTAGCAGCGATACTCGCAGAGGAACTTGGGCCGAGCTTTGATGCGGCTGCCTCCGCCGCCGAATTCCGCCTCCTGGCCGCCAGCTACCTTTCGTTTTGAGCGTCGGACGTAGTATGCGCGCATGAAAGCCCCTCGCGATAGCGAGCGGGCGGCGGGTCATTGGGCGAGCCCGTTCATGATGGCAAATTGGGCGGCCGGCACCCCGCAGCCCCCCGGCTGGCGAAGGGGGCTTCTATTCGCATGAGCGATCCGCCAACTGGAAACGGAGTTACGGGGCTGCTTCGAAGAGTGCGATGCTCGCCGTGAAGCCGTGGAGGAACGTGCGGTCGCCGATGGGGCCGATCTCGCCCTGTGCGAAAAAACCGGCGGCGGGCAGTGGCCCGAGACAATCCTGGAGACACCGCGCGTCGTGGCTCGGCTCGGCGAAGAGCCGTGAGCCGCGGCCATTGCAGGTGAACACGAGGGCGCCGGCGGGAGAAGGCCGCCCGTCGCCTTCCCCCATCACCAAAAGCGCTCGGAGGTCTTCGTCGGCGCTCGTCGCATCGCGGACGTGAAACTGCACGGTCTGTCCTATCCGCACGAGGTCGCCCACGGCGATCACGCCCGAATCGGGATCGGCGCCCACCACATTCCGCACGAGAAAATCACCGCGGCGAAACGTGTCGCGATACTCACTCGCCGCGCGGCCGAGGTGGAGCGACGACCGCACGAGCTCGCGGTCAACTTCGTCAAGATCGCCATACAACTCGCGAAGCCGCTCCAAGGCCGGGCGGCCGCCAAGCTCCACAATGAGGTTCTCGCGGGCCTTGGTGACGACGAGCGGCCGACCAACAGGCCGGCAGCCCTGCGACACCACCGGCCGCACGCGGACGCGACCCCCGATGACGAGCCCGACGGCACCGGCGTCATAGGTTCGCGGCGCCGCGACGAGCGTGTTGCTCCCCGGCTGATCGCCGCCGCTGGCCATGCCGCCGACGATCGGGACGCCAGGGTGCTCATCCTCCATGCGGCGGACAAACGCATCGACGGGAAACGAAAACGGATCGGCGAGCAGGACGATCGCGGCGCCAGCAGGCCACTCACCCGAAAGCGCGGTCGGCCAGCCAGCGAAGAAGCCGCCATCGGGCGTCTGGCGGTATTCGAGCGCGAGCGGCTCTATCCACGCGCCCGGCAGTCGCGCGAGCCAGACCACCACGGCCGGACCGCTTTCGTATTCGCGGTCGCCCGCCAGGACGCCCTCCGCGGTCGTGCCGATCACATGCTTGGCCGGTACGAAGTCGGCTGCCAGCTCGAGCGCCGGGCGGATCGCGCCGCCATGCGCCGCTGATACGAACACCACGCCTATGTCGGCCGCCGAATTTTCTCCGAGCGCGTCCACGGCCTGGGCTACGGCCTCGCGAATCGCCACGTCGAGCTGCGGAGCCGTGGAACTGCCGCAGCCGCACCGCGGCGGGCCCGACCCAGCTCCATTCCCCTGCCCTGCGGTCACGTGACGATCTCCGCGAATGACGTCACCGATGGATGGTCAAAGAGGCCATCGGCATCACGGTTGCCAGGTCGCACGGCAAGGGCTGTCTGCATCCCAGCAGCGCGGGCCGCATCCAGCTCCGCGCCGATATCACTCACAAAGAGAACCTGGCGCGGAGCGAGCCCCATGTCGACGGCGATCTTTTCGTAGCTCGACGCTTCCCGCTTAGGGCCGGTCGTCGTGTCGTAGTAGCCGCGGAGGGAGGGGGTCAGATCCCCAAAGGATGTGTGCCTGAAAAAGAGCTGCTGGGCCTCGATCGAGCCCGACGAGTAGATCCGCACGTTGATGCCGGCGTCGGCCCACGTTGCCAGCGACGGAGGCACGTCGTCGAACACATGGGCCACGATTTGCCCCGACTCAAAACCGCTCCGCCAGATCATGCCCTGAAGGGCTTTGAGCGATGTGTCTTTCACGTCGCGGTTCATGAGGTCGATCGCAGCGAGGGCGGCCCGCGTGGGATCGGCGGCGATCGCGTCGGGCGTCACTGAGGTACCAGCGGCCGCGGTCATCGCAGCGGCCAAGTCGAGCACGTGCGGGTCGCTGCGGTGCGCCGCAAGGAACGCCCCGACCTCCTGCCGCGCATGCGCAAAGAGCACGTCGTAGACGAAGGCGATGCTCGATGTGGTCCCCTCGACGTCGAGGAGAATGCCCCGGCCGTCGAAGACGATCACGAGGCCGCCTTTCCGATCGATGCCCCACGGCCTTCACCCCGGAGCCACGCGGGGCCCATGCAGAGCGGCTCGTAGCCCGCATGCACGCCATCGGGGAGATAGGAGGGCGTCCAACCGGTGGTGTCTTGAAAGAGCCGGATCGCACGGATCCGACGGTCGCCGCAGAGATCGAACCAGTGCCGTGTGCCCATCGGCACGCTGATGAGGTCGCCGGCATGCACCTCAATCCCAAAGACCGGGCGGTCGCCGGGGTTGATATGGAAGACGCCGCTGCCCTGAAGAATAAACCGCACCTCGTCTTCGGTGTGCGTGTGCTCTTTATTGAACTTCGCGAGCATCGTGTCGAGGTTCGGCGTCTCGGGCCGCACGTCGATCACGTCGGCCGTGACAAAGCCGCCGCGGGCCTTGAGGTCGTCGATCTCCGGGGCGTAGGCCGCGAGGATCGCCTCGGAGGGTGCGGAAGGATCGACGCGGTCTTCGAGCGGCCAGATCTCATAATGGAGTCCGTGGTCGTTCAGGAACTGCTTGATTTCGACAGGGTCGCTGATCCGGCGGGCCTCGGCGGGCACGGTGACAATCGCCATCGGAAATTCTCCTCGCAGAAACTGGCTGAAATCGGATGGAGCGGCTGCGCGAACCCTGCTACTGCTGCTGCGCCTGCTGCATGGCCGCGGGGCCGGACGGGAGCGTGCGGCTACGGGCCACGCACTCAAAGAGAAACTCAAAAATCTCGATGTGCCGACGGGCCTCGGCGAGATCGCGACCCCAGGTGTAGAGGCCATGCCGCGCGATCAGAAAACCGTGGACCGGCGGACGGCCGGGAGCGGTGAAGTCGAGCCCGGCGAACTGCTGCTTGATCCGTGCCGACAGTTCCCGCATATCCTGCGTGTTGGCGAAGATCGGGACATCCTCATGGGTGTCGTGCGTCGTGATGCCTTCGAGGCCCTTGAGCATTTCGTAGCCGGCGATCCGGAGCGTGCCCGCGCCGGCGCCAGGCGGAAGGTCGGCGCCCCCGAGGATCGTGCCCCACGCGGAGTGCGTGTGAAGGACCGCGCCGACCGACGGCATAAGCTCCGCGATCGTGCAATGGAGGAGCGTCTCAGCCGAACTGCGGCGGTCGGAGCCGTCGGCGACGCGTCCGACCGAATCGACGCGGACAAAATCGTCGCGCGTGAGAGCCGATTTGTCTTTGCCGCTCGCGGTCACAAGCAATTCGAGCGGATTCCGCGACAGGATGACGCTGTAGTTGCTACTCGTACCGAGCGACCAACCCCGGCCATGGAATTCGCGGCCGATGGCCCGGAGCTCGTCGATGGCGTCAGCCGTATGGAGGGCAGCAGGATGGAGGGCAGCAGGCGTACTCATAACCCGAATCTACGAAAGACCCCGGGGCAGCCGCAATGAGCCGGCGCGGCCTGCGGTGAATGGAAGCCCCTGGCGATAGCCGGGGGGCTGCGGGCTGAATGACGGCCTCGTTTCCATTGTGAACGAGCCTGCCCAACGGGCCGCCTTCCCAGCGCTATCGCGACGGGCTTTTATGGAATGTCAGCAGAAATCAGCATTACAGGTATGGGGAGAAAAGCCGGGCGATGCCGTCGCGGAGCCGCACGGGGAGGCTGCGGGCATCGACCTCGGCGAGCGTCTTCGGCCGTGACCGCGCGATGACCGAAGCGATCCTGTGGTCGAGCCGTGCCGCGAGGTCCCGGTCGTACGTCTCGACATTGAATTCGAAGTTGAGCCGCATCGAGCGGTCGTCCCAGTTGCCGCTGCCAAACATCGCCCAGGAGGCGTCTACCACCATGAGCTTCGTGTGCTCGAACGGAGGCGGTGACATCCAGACATGACAGCCGCGACCGAGCACCTGCCAGAGAAGCGCGGTCGATGCCCAGCCCACCAGCGCGAGGTTGTTTTCTTCCGGGAGGACGATATCGACCTGCACGCCCCGCGCGGCGGCCACATCGAGCGCCTGGCAGACGGCGTCGTCCGGCAGGAAGTAGGGCGTCATGATCCGCACTGACCGCTGCGCGGCGGACACGGCCCCGGCAAGGACCAGCTTGATCCGACCGATGTCGGGATCATCGGGGCCAAACCGAATGCCCCGCGCGAGCGAGGAGCCGACGGCCGTGAGCTCGGGCTTCCACGCGGGGCCGCCGAGCGTCTCCTCGGCGGCAAAGGCCCAGTCTTCGATAAACACCTCGAGCAGATGTGCCACGATCGGCCCGCGAAGCCGGAAGTGCATGTCGCGGACTGGATTCTTTGGCGTGTGCGAGAGACAGCAGCCGTCGCGGATGTTGAGGCCACCGGTGAATCCGATCCTGCCATCGACGACCATGATCTTCCGGTGATTTCGGAGATTGGCGTAGGGAAGATAGATCGGGACCGTCGCGGGAAGGAACCGCGCCACCCGCACACCGCGCCTGGCGAGAAGCTTCGTGATCGGTCTCCAGGAATATCTTGCCCCGATGCCATCGACGAGCACCCGCACCTCGACGCCCCGCGTGACGGCCCTGGCGAGGGCCTCGACGAATTCCCGACCGGTGGGATCGTTGTCGAAGATGTAGGAGGAGAGGCCGATGCTGCGGTGGGCCGATTCGATCGCCTCGAGCATCGCGGGAAAGGCCTCATCACCGCCGTCGAGCGGCTCGATAGCGTTGCCATCGACGAGCGCCCGGTTCGCCACACGGCCGACGAGCGTGGCGAGTGAGCGCAGCGGTGCGTTGTCGGGGCCGATGGCTTCACGCAGCCGCGTAAGGTCTGGCACGGCCGTCCTCGTCTCGAGCGTCGTGCGGGCGATGCCGGCCCGAAGTTGCTTGGCCCGCGAGCGAATCCGGTTGACGCCCAATACGAAATAGAGCCCCGCGCCGATCCCAGGTGAGAGCCAGATGAGGCCAACCCAGCCGATGGCAGAGCGGGTGTCTCGCTTGACGAGGATCGCGTGGGCGGATGCGAAGAGCGAGAGACCGATGATGCTCCAGGCCAACACGTGCGGCCAAAGCACGAGCCACCACTGCCACGCATCCCGCAGGCCACCATCCATCGAGCCAAAGGTACCACCCGCGGGCCATCGCGGGCGCTCAGCAACGCGCGCAGGTGACATAACCACCCCCTCATAAGGGGTGGTGCAAATCGCCCCGGGTGGGGAGGCCTCCCTGGTGCGAATCGCCCCACTCGCTTGGTCCGCTGGGGCGATTCGCTCCGCCCGTCGCTTCCGTGAGCAGCCCGCCGGAGGAGGCTGAAAAACGCTCTCGCTGCTGGAATCTAGGCTCGCCAGCCCCGAGACCTGGATTTTGGCAACCTGCGGCGGCCGTGGCACGCAAATTGCAGGTCTCTCTCGCGTCCGAAACGACTCGCGATCCACGTACCCCAGGGTGCTTCCATGGTGACCAAGGCCTTCTTTGACGCACTCAATCCTGCCGACGATCGGCGAGCACCCAGCGTGGTCGTGGTGGATCCCCACTTCGAGGCCTATAAGGATCTTGCTGCCCGTGCGCGGGACGGCCACTTCGGCCTGCACTTTCGGTCGAGTGGCCAGGCAGCCATCAAGCTCGCCCGGCGGTTCGAGGTTGATGCCTGGATCGTCGGCACCGACCTGGACGACATGAGTGGCCGGGATTTCATAGCGCTCCTCGCCGAAGTGCGAGGGGACGCAAAGGTCGTCGCCGAGCCGATCACCTGTGCCGAGCTGGAGGCCCTTGTCGGCATGCCTGTAGCTGAGCGAGGACGTCGCCTGCACCTGCGTGCCTCAGCCGGCTCATGGGTAGCCCTGCCCGTGAGCGTGGGCGCGGCAGTTGTGGCGCTGGCCATCCTCATGGTGGGCTAGGAAAGCCTAGAACCGAGCAGGATGCGGCTCCTCAGTTGGAATATCCATAAAGGGATTGGCGGCCGCGATCGCCGCTACTCGCTCGCACGGATCATCGACTGCATCGAAGCCGAGAATCCCGACTTCATCTGTCTTCAGGAGGTCGACCGGCTCGTTCCTCGCAGCCGGCATGACGATCAGCCGCGTCTGCTGGGCGGCTACTTCCGCTGCCATTCCTTCTTTCAGGCAAACGTCCATGTGGGTGGTGGCACCTATGGGAACCTCGTGCTCTCGCGATGGCCGATGACAAGCCGGCATCGCATCTCGCTTCGTCGCGGTGGCCGGAAGTCGCGAGGAGCGCAGTTCGTCCTTATCGAATCCCCCGAGGGGCTTGTGCATCTGGTCAACACGCACCTCGGATTGGCCGAGGGCGAACGGCGCTGGCAAGTGAGCAAGATACTCGGCCACATGCTTTTTCGATCGGCCGACCCTCACCCCACGCTCCTTGTGGGTGACTTCAACGACTGGCGGGACACGCTCGCGAGTGGCGTCCTCGCGGCGGGTGGTTTTCGGCAGGTGACGAGGCCCGCCTCGAAGTTTCGGACGTTCCCGGCCTGGCTCGCGATGGGCGCGCTCGACAAGGTGTTTGTGCGCGGCGGCATCGAGGTGCGGCAGGCCCGCGCTGTCTGCACGAGCCTCTCGAAAACCGCGAGCGATCATCTCCCGCTCGTGGTCGATTTTCACCTTCGGTAGAGAACGTCGTGGGCGGCGGCAACCGTGGCGGCGATGTCGTCATCGGTGAGCGCGGCGGACACAAAGAGCGCCTCGTATTGGCTGCAGGGCAAGTACACACCGCGATCAATCATGCCCCAGAAGAAAGCCGCGTAGCGGTGCTTGTCGCTCATCGAGGCAGTCCGCCAGCCCGACACGCGGACGGGGCTCGGCCCGTCCTGAAAAAACATCGTCATCATGCTGCCCGCTCTCGCGATCCAGACGGTGAGCCCGGCCGCCATTGCCGCCGCACGAAAGCCCTCTTCGAGCAATGCAGACCGTCGCTCGATTGCCGCATAGGGCGGATCGTCGCTCAACACGTCGAGCGTGGCGGTGCCTGCGGCAACCGCAAGCGGATTCCCAGAAAGCGTGCCCGCCTGAAACACTTTTCCAGCCGGCAGCACGTGGTTCATGACGTCACCCCGGCCGCCGTACGCCGCGAGCGGCAGGCCGCCACCAACGATCTTGCCGAGGACCGTGAGATCGGGCGTGACTCCGAGAATCTCCTGCGCGCCGCCGAGCGCGAGCCGGAAGCCGGTCATCACTTCATCGAAGACCAGCAGTGCCCCGTGCGCCTGCGTGAGCTGTCGCGCGGCATCAAGAAATTCTCGAGCGGGACGCACGAGCCCCATGTTGCCGACGACCGGTTCCATGAGGACGGCGGCGATCGCGTCGCCCTCGCGCCGAAAGATATCCTCGAGCTCTTCGGGCTCGTTGTATTCAAGCACGATCGTGTCACGGGCCGTGCCGGCGGTGACCCCCGGTGAGTCAGGCACCCCGAGCGTGGCCGCCGACGACCCGGCCGCGACCAGGAGACTGTCGCCGTGGCCGTGGTAGTTGCCGGCGAACTTGACGATCTTGTCGCGGCCCGTGAACCCGCGCGCGAGCCGCACTGCGCTCATCGCAGCCTCGGTGCCGGAGCTCGTCAGCCGCACCTTCTCGATCGAAGGCACCGCGTGGGTAATCTGCTCTGCGAGCCGTGTCTCCGCCTCAGTCGGCGCCCCAAAACTCGTGCCCGAGGCCAGTGCCTTCTCGATGGCGGCCACGACCCGCGGGTGCCGATGCCCGAGGATCATCGGCCCCCACGAGCCGATGTAGTCGAGGTAGCGATTGCCGTCGATGTCCGTGAGCCACTGGCCCTGGGCTTCGCGAAAAAAAATCGGCTCGCCACCGACGCCGCCAAACGCCCGAGCAGGCGAGTTGACGCCCCCAGGGATGAGGCTGCGGGCGCGGGCGAAGGCGGCATGGCTGGATGAGCGACGGGCGGCGTGGAGAGCCGACGGATGGGAATCGTTCACAAAGAGCTTTCGAGAGGAGGCGACGCGTGGATGGCTCGAGGAGTGCTATGGCGCGGCCAGCAGCCGCCGAGCCTCCGTGACCGCGCTGGCGACATGCGGACGATCGGCGTACATCTCGACGAGCCCCTTCAGGAGCTTGTGTCGGCGGGCGAGCACGGTCTCGCGGTCGGTCTCGGCCAGGATCCTAGCCTGCGCGGCGAGGGCGGCGGCCTCTTTGAGCGTGGCGGCCGCTCTCGCGGCGTCTTCCTTCCGCTCGCTGGCGGCGAGGGGAGCCAGCCTCTCGATTTGACGGCGGACGAGCGCGAGCCAGAGCGATGCATCGTCGCCTGAGGCCGGCTGCGCAGCCGCTGGCTCGCGCTGGTGGAGCGCGAGAATGGCCTCGAGCGCCGCCCCACACGCCAGAGGGCTTTCCGACTCCCGCGCCATGGCGGCCCGATAGTCTCGCTCGATCGCACTGGGCACCTGACTTTTGGGAAGTCTCCGGCGAGCCCGTCGTTCCAAGGCGTCGAGATCGAGACTGTGGGCAAACTCACGAATCTGATCGGCCCGCGCATCATCACGGAAGCGTTCGAGAAATGTGTCGATGGAGCGCTTCGCATCTCGAAGATCGGCCGACGGGTTGTCTGCGATCGCCATGATGCGGGCATGCAGGGTATCGGCAGAGACGGGCCGCGTGACGACGTAGGCCATGATGACCACGATGGCTACGAGGACAACCCCCACCACGGCCTTGATGGAGGTATCGCGAACGGCCTGCCGCGCGGCCTCCTCTCGCATGGAGCGATCGAGGTCGGCGACCGTCGTGAACCGAGTAGCCGCGGCCCTTCGCGGGTCAGCGAGACTCGGATCGGCTTCGGTTGTGCGATGGGCGAGTGACCCGGCGTCGATGGAGGTGGCCGCCACGAAAGCTTCCGTAGCTCCGTCACCGCCGGGCCCGGGCCCAGGCCGAGGCCCAGGTGCGGTCGCAGGACGCTTGGCTTCTCGCGAGCTTTCAGCCGGCAGTGTGCCACGGGTCTTTGCGAGGAGGTCGACGCCGGTGGGGGCACGATCGACGCGAACGGTGGCCCCCGCGACGGGACCGGTCGCAGGAGGAGATGGGTCTGCCTCCTGCTCGATCGTCTCGAGCAAGCGGCCGACGGCCAGGGCGCTGGCAGGGCGTTCATCGGGTTTCTTTGCCAAGAGCTTGTCGATGAGCTCGTCGAGCGCCGGCGGCACGTCGGTGACTGCCTTGGACACCCGCGGCGGCGCCTCGCGGCGCTGCCGCACAAGCACCTCGAGGACCTGGGCACTCCGAAACGGAGGCTTGCCTGTCAGCATCGCGTACATCACGAGGCCGAGCGCGTAGAGATCAGCTCGATGATCGACTGCCGAACCGGAGGCCTGTTCCGGTGCCATATATTCTGCTGTGCCGACGACGGTGCCAGCCTGGGTCTGGCCAGTCTCGCCGAAGAGCCTCGCGATTCCGAAGTCGGCCAGCTTGACGCCGCCATCAGCCGCCGACGCATCCCCGAAGAGGAGGTTGGCCGGCTTCAAGTCGCGGTGCACAATCCCTTGGTCATGGGCTGCCTTGAGGGCCCTGGTGATCGCGACGGCCGTGGCGATTGTTTCCCGCCAGGAGAAGATGCGGCCGTCCTTGAGCAGGTCCTCCAGACTGCGACCGGGCACGAGCTCCATCGCGAAGAAGGGCAAGCCATCTTCTTCGCCGAAGGAGAGCAGCCGGACGATTCTGGGATGCCGCAAGCCCTTGAGCGCCTCGATCTCCGCCTCGAACCGGCGGCGCAGGCCAAGGTCATCGCTCAAGTATGTCGCCAGCGCTTTGACGGCCACGACCTGACCGTCGGCACCTTCGGCCTCGTAGACCGTCCCCATGCCTCCGCGACCGAGCCGGCGACGAATCGAATACGGGCCCAGACGTGTCGGATCCATGGCCGAAAGTGTATCGCAGCAGAGCGATTGGCGGCATCCGCGGGTACAACAGGCACCCGCAGCACCCCATGAGAACCACCATGCCCCATGGATCGACGGCAACAGACGGCCCCACCCGGCTCCTTCCGGCCGACACAAACCAGGCCCGCGGCCTCGCGGCCTACGCGATCGACTTTCTCTCCCGTGACCCGCGGCCGATCGGCCAGGCCACGCTCGACCTGCTCGAGCGCTTTCATGTGGATAGCGTTGGCTGCGGCGTGTCGGCCATTGCCCATGCCGCCAACGCTATCC